>LNAP01004111.1_pt1 | contig 14484 bp, 11 predicted proteins | sample 602601 | NCBI WGS metagenome assembly LNAP01 (sample SAMN02440304, study PRJNA202911) | soil metagenome | biome: Subtropical and temperate rainforests or woodlands; isolation source: soil samples (1 kg each in a 20% v/v slurry with milli Q water) were... ...
CCGTCTCCGGCCCCGGCGCCTCGCCCTCGGACCGCCGGACGTATGGCAGCCCAGCCTCCGACAGCAGGCGCGCGGCCTCGTCAAAGCGCTGTGGATGCCGCGGAATCAACAAGAACAGGGGCGCGCCCGGCTGGGCGGCATGGCGCTTGATGGCCTCGATGAAGCCGCCGTCCTCGCCCTCGCGCGTGCTGGCCACCGCCACCACGCGCCGGCCCAGTTGTGCGCGCCAGGCCTGCCCCGCGGCAACTTGCGCCGCAGGCAGGACCAGATCGAATTTCAGATTGCCCGTCACAACCGGTTGCGGCGCCCCCGCCTGAACCAGCCGATCCGCGTCCTCGGCGGTTTGTGCCAGCACCGAATCCAGTCCGCCCAGGGCTTCGCGCATCACGCCACCCATCCTGCCCGCCTGCCGCAGCGACGACGCCGAGAACCGGGCGCTGACCAGCGCCATGGGTACGCCCGCTTTGCGAGCGGCCGCCAGCAAGTTCGGCCAGATCTCGCGCTCGATGAGCAAGCCGCAACGCGGCCGCCAGCTCGCCATGAAACGGCGGGTCGCGCCGGGAAAGTCGTAGGGCAGCCATGCCTGGCGCAACTGCCCGCGAGCGATCGCGTCAGCATACTGGCGCGCGCCCTCGGCCCTGCCAGTGGCCGTCATGTGTGTCAGCAGCACCGGCAGGCCCCGGTCGAGCAGGGCCTGCAGCAAGGGCTGCGCGGCGCGCGTCTCGCCCAGGCTGACCGCATGCACCCAGACGGGAGCCGTCCAGGACGCAGAAGGGATGGCAGCCGCTGCGGCATGCCCGAAGCGTTCGGCAGAAAAGATTTCCCACTGGCCGCCCGCGCGCCGGGCACGGTGGCCCATCCAGAGCCAGACCAGCGGTGACAGAGCCCTGAGCGCCAGCGAGTAGACGCCGCGGTTCATGTCACTGGGCGGCCAAGGCCTGCTCCACCGCCGCCATCACGGCCTCGCGCGAAGGCGAAGCCCCGCGGTCGCCCAGGCTGGCGGTGTAGCTGGAGCCGACCAGCGGCGTGCGCACCGGAGTCGAGGCGCGGTAGATGCCGATGGTAGGACGGCCCAGCGCGGCCGACAGATGGGTCAGGCCGCTGTCCAGCCCCACCATCAGACGCGATCCGGCCAGCAGGCGCGCCACCGCGCTCAGATCCATGCGCGGCATCACCTCGGCGCCATCCATGCCGGCAACGAGCAATCGGGCACGCTCGGCTTCCTGGTCATTCCCCGCCAGCAATTTCAGGGTGCATCCGGCCTCGCGCAAGCGGCGAAAGACGGCGCGCCAGTCATCTTCGGGCCAGAGTTTGTCGTCGCGGCTGGCCGACGGCATGATCACGGCGTAGCCGCGGTCCGTATCCAGATGGTGCAAACGCGGCAACTCGCCGACATTCAGGCCCTCGCTGCCGACTTCGAGCACGGGGTCCGCCGCAGCCTGTGTCGCTTGGCGCGCGAAAGCCTGCAGGCCGAAATCGGGCGCGCCGGCGTATTGGTAGCCGAACGTCAGGGCGGCAAGCTTGCGCTGGCGGATCACCGCCGGCTGCCAGAACTCCACCCGATGCCGCACGTTGTAGAACAACGACGCCAGCGGTTCACGGGCCGAACGCCAGTCCAGCCCATGCCGCACGCCACGGGTCTGGCGCACCAGCCAGGCGGATTTCAAGAGCGCCTGCATGTCCAGGACAATGTCGTACTGCACCGAGCGCAGGCGTTCCTTCAACGCTTTGCGCTCCGCCCGCACGTCCGCCGACCACCAGGCCTTGCGCCAGCGGCGATGGGCGACCTTGATGACCTGATTGACTGCCGGATGCCAGGAAGGAATGTCGGCAAAGGCTTCTTCCGCGATCCAGTCGATCTGGGCATCCGGAACATGGCGGGCAATGTCGGATATTGCCGGCAGCATGTGCACGAGATCACCGAGGGACGAGGTGCGGACGATGAGGATTCTTGTAGGCATGTGCAAAGATTCGTGCTTGGCGCGACCCTCGGCCAGATGGTGGCAGACGCCGCTCAACGCAGCCCGAACTTTACAACAACATTGCGCCTTCCCGCATTGATCGCAACCTCGCCCGCAAGACGGCGTCCCAGGGATAAAACAAACGGCAGCTATGCTTCGTGCGGCAAGATCAATGCCCTTTCTTCTTCTTCAAAATCATCCATTTCGGCATGCGGAACAAAACCAGCCGGCGGTAAAGCACCACATATAGAGTGGAGAATGCCGCCGTAAAGAACATCAATAGATAAGGTTCCTGCCAGAACAACACCGCGGGTATCACGGCAAGCGACGACAGCAGCCACAAATAGGGCGAGGTCATGGCGTTGCGCTGTGTTTGATGGCGCATTTCACGCGACCCGATAGCCCAGCGCACCAACCGCTTGTAGATCAGCATGTGCAGATGCACGCCATCCGGCGCTCCAGGCGAACGCCCCCGCAGCCATTTCTTGCGATAAATGGAAAACAATGTCTCAAACACAGGATAGATACACAGCAAGAGCGGAAACCAGGCCGAAACCTCAGGGTGTCTTGCAAGCATCAGCACCGACAGTTCGCCGATTATGAATCCCAGAAAATAGGCCCCGCCGTCTCCGAGAAATATATGGCCGCGCGGATAGTTCAATAGCAGGAATCCGACGATGCCGCCCAGCGTGCTCAATGCCACAATCAATAAAAATCGGTCACCCAGATAGAACGAGACATAGGCGAATCCCGCCAATATCATTGCCGACACCACCGCCGCCAAGCCGTTATACCCGTCAATTATATTAATTGCATTGGCTGCGCCGCCAATCGCCACTGCAGTAAAGAGAAGCGAAACTAATGAAAACTGCAGCAACCAATCGATTCCAATAATATCGACGCGAGTTATCGCCGCACCCAAAAAATAATAGGCCACTACGCCCGACAACATTGCCAGGCCGAGTCGGACTAAAACCCTGACTTGCTTGGTCAGATCCTCGACAAACCCGCCGAGAAAGGCGGGCATGGATGCAGCAAGCAATACCACCAGGCTCGGAAGCACCTCGGGCTCGCGAACCGCGACCAGAGCGCACGTCACCCCGCTGGCCATGAGCAGCGACAATCCGCCGATTCGGGGAACTGGAACCGAATGATACTTCTGCACACCCTCGATATCATGATCAGCCGTTAGACCATCATGCCAAGAGCGGTAGCGCACAATCAACAAAGTTGATATGAGCGAAACCAGGAACGCTACGAGGACGTACAGCATGGAGAAGATAACCGGAAAGGAACTGGCGCGATTGTAGCGTCAGACGAAGATAAAACACGAAAACAAATTGGATCGCCCTGGAAAAGAATGGAACCGGGTTTTGCAAGATAATAGGAAGATGCTTCCCCGGGATTCCGCCAGCAGCTAAACTCGCGCCTCTGCGGCTAGGCCTCTGCGGTTAGACATGACCGCCGGTCTCCCGGACTGGGCCGCCTCCGTACACTCGCCTAAGAACCAAGACGCATTCTCATAAACATGCTGCCCCCAGACCTTGCTGTATGCGCGACTCTGACGCAAATGCCTGAATGGCGCGCCTATGCGCAAGCCATTCAAGATGCGGCGTTCGTTCCTGATGAACTCCGCCTGATAGAAGCGGCGGGCCTTACCGTCGATCTGAGCGCACAGGTCACATCCCCAGCTGTCCAGACGGCAGGTATCGACTTGCTGAGCGCCCGCGGTTTCGAACGTGCGCGCGCGGCGCTTTTGGCCGGGGAGCACGTCAACAGAACGGAAGACCGTGCCGCGTGGCACACCATGTTGCGCGCGCCTGATCCGATCGAGCAGGTGGCGCGCGAACGTCAACGCGTGCGCGAATTCGTGCAACAAGCGGATGCCGGCGGCAGATGGAAGGCAGTGATACACATCGGCATCGGAGGCAGCGACTGGGGCGTACGTCTGCTTGCCGACGCATGCGGCGGCAAGCAGACGCGGCGGACCCTGAGATACGTCGCCAACATCGATGGGCATGCTCTGGAAGACGCCATCCTGGGCATGGATGCGGCAAGCACCTTGATTGTCGTAACGTCTAAATCCTTCACTACGACAGAAACCCTGGCCAATCTACGACGCGCGATTCGCTGGCTCGAACAAGCCGGCATCGAAGCCCCGTGTGACCAAGTTGTCGCCATCACTGCCCGGCCAACCGCGGCGCGTGCGCTTGGCATTCCTGCCCACCAGATCTTCGAATTCTGGGATTGGGTGGGCGGGCGCTATTCACTTTGGTCGGCGGTCGGTCTCCCAGTCGCAATGGCGGTGGGCCTTGATGTCATTGACGGCGTTCGCGCCGGAGCCGCGGCCATGGACCACCATTTCGCCCATGCGCCCATTGCCGAAAACGCCCCGGCTCAGCTGGCGCTGGCAGGCATAGCCAATCGCAGCGTGTTGGGCTACGGATCCCTCAGCATCGCTGCCTATGACGCACGCCTGCAATTCCTGGCCCCCTATCTACAGCAGCTGGACATGGAATCCTTGGGGAAATCCGTAGATATGGCGGGCCGACCTGTCACAGTGCCCACCGGCGCCGCCGTTTGGGGCATGCCGGGCACCGATGGCCAGCACACGTTCTTCCAATGGCTGCACCAAGGCACGGACGGCGCCGCCGTGGACTTCATCATGTGCCGCGAAGCGGATCATCAATGGGTGGAAGAGCACGCCATGCTATTGGCGAACTGCCTGGCCCAACGCCAGACGCTGCTGCAAGGAACCTCATTCGATGCAGACCTGGCCGCCATGTTGGCCCAAGGCATGCCGGCAGAGAAAGCTGCCTGGCTGGCCCGACATCGCAAGCACCGAGGCGGCCGGCCCTCCACGTTGTTCGTGCTGCCCCGCCTGACCCCTTATGCGCTGGGCGCCCTGCTGGCTCTCTATGAACACAAGATTTTCGTGCAAGCGCTCGTATGGGGAATCAATCCCTTCGACCAGTGGGGCGTCGAGGCGGGAAAACAGATGGCTAGCGGTATTTTGGAGGAGCTGCATGGCGCTCCGCAAAGCGCGGCCCATGATCTTTCGACTCAACATTGGATTTCGATCTTGGCCGAGAAGCGCTAGCAAGACGCGCTACTGCGAGCGACAGGAATACAACGATACAATGTCGTGTTTCACACCCCCGTTTTAGATTGAACCTATCTATCAAGGCCTCGCCTGTAATTACAGAAATTAATTAATGGCGAGCGCTACCTCCCAGCTGGCGCCCGGCCTCTGACATTCCCCCATCTTTGCCTACAGTCATGGCCTTTCTCCCTTTCATTATTGTCGCCCTGCTAGGGGCCATGCCGATTGCCACCATGACGGTCGGCGGCGGTAGCGCATTGTTTTACGTGGTTTTTTCCCTATGCCTGGTTCGGTGTTTCACCCGGGAGGGGGGATGGCGGGAGACCTGGAACAGCCTGAAGGATTACACCTGGGTCGTTGCGGCCCTGCTTGTACCTTTCTGTGCAATCGCACTTAGCCAGTATGCACATGACATTACTCACGCCCCTTCCCTGGAACGAGGCCTGCGCATCAGCCTTGGCTTTCCCGTCATCCTGGGCGCGCTGCTGAGCATCAACCCAGCATCGCTTCGGAATGTGTTCTGGGGCATATTGATTGCTGGGTGGGCTTCGGCTGGAATTGTTTTCTGGCTGGTCTTTCCCAACTGGAATCGCCCGAACACCCCCGAATACAACGCAGTTACCTACAGCAATCTGATGCTGCTTTGGCTATTCATCACTTTTTGCAGCATAGGATGGCAGCTGTCCAAGCACGCACGACTTGAAAAGTACTTCAAAGTCCTGACCGTCATTGTCGTTTTCGCAGGCTTCGTGTTCACGCAAACGCGTAGCGGATGGATGGCGATCCCCCTGCTTCTGTTTATTGCCATGTGGTTATTCGGCCATCTGCGGCACCCGTTCCGCGCGTTTGGCCTGTTGATCGCAGGCGTTGCCGTTCTCGTTGCGATCGGATCCACCAATCAAGCTTTACGCGACCGTGTTGAACAAGGCATCGACGAATTTCACGCATGCCAAGGCGCCAACGCGACGGCCGATACCTCCGTCTGTATCCGGCTCCAGCTATGGCGGGCCGCAAGTCAAATGATCGAAGTGGAACCCATCTTCGGCCTGGGCGGCTCCGACAGATTCGTTCCGGAACTTGAGGCACGAGTAGCGACAGGGGTCGTTTCGCCCTTTGTCGCGCAAGACTTCGGCGAACCCCATAACGACATGCTGCAGATGCTGGCCAGCTATGGGCTGCTGGGAGGCCTGGCGCTGACGCTTCTTTACTTTGTTCCCGCCGGCATATTCTTGCGCAGGATGACTGCGACAAACCCTCAGCCAGTCCGCGTAGCGGCTGCCATGGGAACCGCTCTGACATTGGGGTTCGCGATATTCGGACTGACGGAGCTTATGTTCCGCTCGATGCACAATATCTCGCTATATGTGACGCTGCTGGCATGGCTGCTGGTCCTGAGCGACAGAAAACGAAGCTCGAGCTCGTAGCAAGTGGGCGGACGCTTGCGACCGCCACAGCCATGGTCAAAATGCGCAACTAGGGCCACAATAGGGCTGTGACTCTCGCAAGGAGACAGCCATGCGCATTGCAGATGCCCAGTGGATTCCTTCGACCCAGCATCAGACTTGGGACGCTCTGACCGATCCTGCCGTGTTGCAGCGATGTATCCCGGGCTGCGTGGAGGTCTCCCGCCTCAGTCCGACCGAGTACGCCGTCAAGCTGCACGCCAAGGTAGCCGGCATCGACACCGACTATGACGGCGAAATCCTCATGTCCGACGTTGACCCGCACAACAGCTGCACGCTGGTCTTCGAAGGCAAGGGGCGCGCCGCCTGCCTGGCCATCGGAACGGCGCAGATCAACCTCAGCGCCAAGGACCAAGGCACGCGGGTCGCCTATACCGTTGCCTGCATGACCGGCGGCAAGCTGGCGGAATACGGCGAGGGGATGCTGCTGAAGGCAGGCGACAAGATCATCCAGAAGTTCTTCGCCACCTTCATCGACTACATGGCCGGCCAACCCCGTCTTGCGCCGCCGCCGCCGCCTCCCGAACCAGAGCCGCGCGGGCTGTCCAATTCGCGCTGGTCCTGGATCATGGTGGTGCTGGTCATCGCGGTTTTCTGGGGTTATCACGCCTTCTATAAGTGAAATCCCTGACGCGCTGGTGATATTCTGTGCGGCATGACGCCGCCACCTGAATCACAGTCCCCATCCACCCCCGTCCATACGCGACGCGACCTGCTGATGGGCATGGCGGGGGTTTCGGCGACGGTGGTCCTGGCCGCGCTGGATTCCACCATCATCAGCACCACCCTGCCGCGCGTGGCCGAGGCACTCAATGGCATGGCGTTGTATGCCTGGGTGGGAACGGGCTACCTGCTGGCCACCGCCGCATCCATCCTGATTTTCGGGCGGCTGGGCGACATGTTCGGCCGCAAACCGCTGATGCTGCTGTCGGTGCTGATTGTGGCGCTGGGCTCCATTGCCTGTGGCCTGTCGCAGACCATGACCCAACTGATCATCTTCCGGTCGCTGCAAGGCATAGGCGGCGGGATGATGATCGCGACCGCGTTCGCCGCCCCGGCGGACCTGTTTCCCGACGCCAAGCAGCGGGTACGCTGGATGGCGCTGGTGTCGGCGGCATTCGCCATGGCCAGCGGCATCGGTCCGGTGCTGGGCGGGGCGGCGACGCAGGCGCTCGGCTGGCGCGCAGCCTTCTTCATCGCGCCGATCGCGGCTGCGGGCGCGTTTTTCCTGCTGGCCCGCTATTTCCCTCGCATCCGGCCCATCCATGACGGCAGCCGCAAGATCGACTGGCTTGGCGCCATTCTGCTGGTCCTGGCGGTGGGTGCGCCACTGGCTGCGCTGGAACTGGCGTTTGCCAGCGGCGACCATGCCCGCCCCATGCTGGGATTGGCCCTGGCCGTGGTGGGCGTGGCGGCCATCGCCATCCTGATTCCCACGGAACGGCGCGTAAGTTCCCCCATCTTTCCGCTGCGCGTGCTGGGCGGCGCGGAATCGCGGCTGCTGAATCTGGCGGCGATGATGGTGGGCGCGGTCATGTTCGTGCAGATCTTCTACAGCCCGCTGCTGCTGCAGCAGGTGCTGAACTACAGCCCGAGCGAGGCCGGGCTGCTGCTCACGCCGCTGGTTGCGGCGATATCGGTTGGCAGCATCATCAATGGCCGCCTGTTCCCCAAGCAGAGCGAGCCGCAGCGCCTGATGGTATTCGGCGGCGGCCTGCTGGCGGCCGGCTCGCTGATGGTGCTGCTGATCTCGCCGGGCACCTCCGCCTGGTGGATCCTGGCTGCCTTCTTCGTCAACGGCTGTGCGTTGGGCTTCCTGTTGCCCAACCTGACCCTCTTCATGCAGATGCTGAGCGAGCGGCGCGACGTGGGCGTGGCTTCCGCGCTGGTCCAGACCACCCGCGCCATCGGCAGCGCGCTGGGAACAGCCCTGGTCGGCATCATTATTTCCCACAGCACGGTACTAAACGGAGTGCGCGCAGGCTTGGTGCTGTGTATCGTCCTTTCGCTGACCTGTGCCCTGCTGGCCTACCGGGTCAAGATGAAGAACCTGGCCACGAACCGCAAATGAGCCCCAAGCGGGACTGAACATGCGTCAACGCAACTTGCTGGATCTGCTGCTCCTGGCTGCCGTCTGGGGCGGCTCCTTCCTTTTCATGCGCCTGGCGGTCCCGGAATTCGGACCGATCGCGCTGATCGAACTGCGCGTGGGCCTGGCCGCGCTGGTTCTGCTGCCTGCCGCCCTGTGGCGCGGCAAGCTGCCCGTCATTGCGCGGCACTGGAAGGCCTTGCTGATGGTGGGCGTGCTGAACGCGGCGGTGCCCTTCCTGTTGTTCGCCTATGCCGCGCAATCGCTGGGCGCCGGCTTCCTGTCGGTGGCCAACGCAGTGACACCGGTATGGGGCGCAGTCATCGGCTGGCTGTGGCTCAAGGACAAGCTGCCCTGGATGCGCTCCCTGGGGCTGATGATAGGCGTGGTCGGCATCGTGGTGCTGGTGTGGGACAAGCTGAACTTCAACGATGGCGGCACGGGGCCGGCGGTGCTGGCGGCGGTATCGGCGCCGGTGTTCTACGGCATTGCGGCCAATTGGACCAAGCGCTTCCTGACCGGCGTGGACGCCCTGGCCAACGCTACCGGCAGCATGATAGGCGCGACGCTGGTGCTGCTGCCCCTGGCGGTGACCCACTGGCCCGAGGCGCCCGCGTCCATGCAGGCCTGGATCGCCACCATCCTGCTGGCCGTGGTGTGCACGGGCGCGGCCTACATCATCTTCTTCCGCCTGATCGCCAATGTCGGGCCGACCGGCGCCGTCAGCGTCACCTTCCTGGTGCCGATCTTCGGCGTGTTGTGGGGGTCCTGGTTCCTGGACGAGAGCATCACGCCGTCGATCGCGGCGGGCGCCGCCGTCATCCTGGTCGGCACGGCTCTGGCGCTGGGTTTGATCAAGCGGCGCGCCTGAGCGCGCCGCGTTCAGTACTTGTCCGAGGTCCCCGTCAACGCCACCCCGATGCGCAGCAGCGTATAGGAAACCGCGTCGACCCAGCGCCGCAACCATCCCCGGCGCTGGTATTCCAGCGGCCGGATGAAGCGCCCGCCTTCCCGGATGGCCGCCTCCAGCCGTTCCTGCAGGTCCCAGGAAAACGGCTGGTCGTCCACGACGACGTTGGCTTCGCGCGCCAGCAGCAGGCTGAAGGGGTCGAGGTTGGACGAGCCCACGGTCGCCACGTTGTCGATGACCGCCACCTTGGCGTGCAAGTAGCTGGGCATGTACTCGTAGATCTCGATGCCATCGCGCAGCAGCTGGTCGTACAGCGAGCGCGTGGCGTGGTACTGCATGCGGTATTCGATCTTGCCTTGCAGCAGCAGACGCACGCGCACGCCGCGCGCGGCGGCCTTGGCGAGTGCGCGGCGGAACTGGCGGCCAGGGAAGAAATAGGCGTTGGCGATCAGGATGTCGCGGCGCGCATGCGCGATGCCATACAGGTAGGCGCGCTCGAAGGTCTGACGGAACCGCAAGTTGTCGCGCAGCACCAGCGCGGCGCGCAGCTCGCCACAGGGCGCAACGGAAGCGTGGCGCGGCTTCAGCAGCCGCATGCGGTTCCAGTCGCGCGGATGGCGGCGCAGGCGCGCCCAGTTCAGCCGCACCCACAGCAGTTCCTGGGCATAGGCGGCCTCGGTGACCAGCGGCCCTTGCACCTGCACCGCGAAATCGAAGCGCGGCCCGGTGATGCCGTCCGTCGGGTCCTGGTCATCGTAATCGTCGATGATGTTGATGCCGCCAATGAAGGCGATGCGCCCGTCCACCACCGTGACCTTGCGGTGCAGGCGCCGCAAGCGGCTGCGCGACGGGATGTAGCGCGCGAACCAGCGCGGCTCGGGGCGGAAGATACGGCACTGCGCGCCGGCGTTGGTCAGCCGGGTGCGCAAGGGGTCGACGAACTCGGCGCTGCCGAAGCCGTCCAGCACGACGCGCACCTTCACCCCGCGTCGGACGGCCGCCTCCAGGCAGTCCAGCACCCGGGAACCGGTGCGGTCCGGCGTGAAGATATAGGTTTCCAGGTGCACGCTGACCTGGGCGGCATCGATGGCCGCGCACAGCGCGGGAAAGAAATCGGCGCCGTTCTGGAGCAACCGGATGTCGTTGCCCTGCGTCCAGTCCAGCTTGGACTGCTCTGCCCTCACGGCAGTTCCAGCTCGGCCAGCAAGGGGGAATGATCAGAAAGCTTGGCCCATTCGCGGCCGCGCAACACACGCGCGCTGCGCACGGCGAAGCCGCGCTGGTAGATGCGGTCCAGGCGGAACCACGGAAACACCGCGGGGAAGGTGCGCGGCGGCGGAAGCAGCAGACGCGAACTGTCGCCCATGCCGAGCTGGTTGGTACGCTCCATGACGGAGACGCCGCTATTGGGCAGTCCGCGCAGGGCATTGCTCAGGCGCTTGACCGAATCGCGCAGGCGCGGCAATTCGCCGCCATGGCTGCGCGGCGCATGCGAGAACACTTCGTACAGACCCAGCTGCTGCACGAACAACGGCGCCAGGCGGTCACCCCAATCATTGAAATCACCCGCGATCAGGATGGGTTCGCCGTCCGGCACCATGTGCCGGATACGCTCGGTCAACGCCAGTATCTGGCGGCTGCGGCTACCGGCAAACAGGCCCAGGTGCACGACGAAGCAATGCACGGCTCGCCCGCCCAGCTCGATACGGGCGTGCAGCAGCCCGCGCTGCTCCAGCCGGTGGTCGGAAATATCCAGGTTTTCGTGGTCAAGAATGGGAAAACGCGACAACAGCGCATTGCCGTGGTCCGTCTCGTGGCGGACGGCATTGCGCCCATAGGCCACATCCAGCCGCAAGGCGGCGGCAAGGGATTCGTGCTGGGCATCGAGCAGCGATTTCTGCTCATTGCGGCCCTGGACCTCCTGCAGGAAGACCAGGTCCGGACGCAGGCCATAAAGGCCCAGACGCAATTCATTCAGGGAGTCGCGCCGGCCCAATGCCGAGCGGCCCTTGTGTATGTTGTAGCTGACGACGCGGATGAGCGACATGGAAAAATGGCGCCTTTCAAAACTGGGGAACCGCCGGCCACTGCAAAAAAAGAAGCCCGGCCAGCACCGCCAAATCAGGCGGCGTTTGCCAGATTACTCCAATTCAGAAGACCGTTCCCACCGCCGCGGGCTGACCCGGTCCTCAAACAACGGCAGGTCCCAGCGCCCAGTCGAGCACCCCACCCCGCAAGCAAACAACGCCCCCCAAGCGGGGCCGCACGGATCCGGGCTCCGCCGGTCCGTAGCGGCGCCCCCCTGGGGGGGAAGCGCCTACGGCGCTTCGGGGGGGGACTACTTCGGTTCTACGTTGCGCAAGCGGATGTGCAGTTCGCGCAGTTGCTTCTCGTCGACTTCCGAGGGCGCCTGGGTCAGCAGATCCTGGGCACGCTGGGTCTTCGGGAAGGCGATCACGTCGCGGATCGATTCGGCGCCGGTCATCATCGTGACGATACGGTCCAGGCCGAAAGCGATGCCGCCATGCGGAGGCGCGCCATACTGCAGCGCGTCCAGCAGGTAGCCGAACTTCTCGCGTGCTTCCTCGGCGCCGATCTTGAGCGCGCGGAACACCTTGCTCTGCACTTCCTCGCGATGGATACGGACCGAGCCGCCGCCGATTTCCCAACCGTTCAGCACCATGTCGTAGGCCTTGGCGAACGCCTTGCTGGGATCGGTTTCCAGGAAGTCTTCGTGGCCATCCTTCGGGCTGGTGAAGGGGTGGTGGGCGGCGGTGTAGCGGCCGTCTTCCTCGTCGTATTCGAACATGGGGAAGTCGACCACCCACAGCGGCTGCCAACCGGCTTCGAACAAGCCCGTCTTTTTGCCGAATTCGCTGTGGCCGATCTTCACGCGCAGCGCGCCGATGGCGTCATTGACGACCTTCTCGCGATCCGCGCCGAAGAAAATGATGTCGCCATCTTGCGCGCCGGTGCGCTTGACCAGTTCGGCCAGGGCAGCGTCATGCAGGTTCTTGACGATGGGCGATTGCAGGCCTTCGCGGCCCTTGGCCACTTCGTTGACCTTGATGTAGGCCAGGCCCTTGGCGCCATAGATGCCGACGAACTGGGTGTAGCCGTCGATCTCGCTGCGCGACATTTCGGCGCCGCCAGGCACGCGCAAGGCGACCACGCGGCTGCCGGGCGCCGTGGCGGCGGCGGCGAACACCTTGAAGTCCACGTCGCGCATGACGTCGGTGATGTCGGTGAATTCGAGCTTTACGCGCAGGTCCGGCTTGTCCGAGCCGTAGCGACGCATGGCTTCGGTCCACGGCATGATCGGGAACGGCGACGCCAGGTCGACACCCTGCACCACCTTGAACACGTGGCGGATCAGGTTCTCGAAGATTTCACGGATCTCGAATTCGTTCAGGAACGAGGTTTCGCAGTCGATCTGGGTGAATTCAGGCTGGCGGTCGGCGCGCAGGTCTTCGTCGCGGAAGCACTTGGTGATCTGGTAGTAGCGGTCGAAACCGGACACCATCAGCATCTGCTTGAACAGCTGCGGCGATTGCGGCAGCGCGAAGAAGTGGCCGGCGTTCACACGCGAGGGCACCAGGTAGTCGCGCGCGCCTTCGGGCGTGCTCTTGGCCAGCATCGGGGTTTCGATGTCGATGAAACCCAGCTGGTCCAGGAACTTGCGCGTTTCGATCGACACGCGATAACGCAGCATCAGGTTGCGCTGCATCTGCGGACGGCGCAGGTCCAGCACGCGATGCGTGAGGCGCGTCGTTTCCGAGAGGTTGTCGTCATCCAGCTGGAACGGCGGCGTGACCGACGCGTTCAGGATCTCGACTTCCTTGCAGAGCACTTCGATTTCGCCCGAAGCCAGCTCGGCGTTGGCAGTGCCCGCCGGACGCTCGCGCACCAGGCCGGTGACGCGGATGCAGAATTCATTGCGCAGGCGCTCCGCGGTGGCGAAGGCGGCATTGTCCGGATCGAACACGATCTGCGCCAGACCCGCGCGGTCGCGCAGATCGATGAAGATGACCCCGCCGTGGTCGCGGCGGCGGTTCACCCAGCCGTACAGGGTGACGGTCTGGCCGAGATGGTCACGGCAAACCTGGCCGGTGTAGATGACTCCGTTTATGTGCTTGGTTATAGCGTAAGGGTTACGAATCGGCGCGAGGCGTGTCCTGCACGCCAGGAGCCGGGACGGGAGCGGCCGGCCGGTCCACCGGCGTCGCCGCCTGAACCGGGGCGACTACGCCCATGGAAACGATGTACTTCAATGCCGCGTCCACGCTCATCTGAAGATCGATCGCGTCAGCGCGCGGGACCATCAGGAAGAAGCCGGACGTGGGATTCGGCGTGGTCGGCACGTACACGCTGATGTGGTCGCCGGGTAGCCGGTCGGCCACTTCGCCGCTGGGCGTGCCGGTAACGAAAGCAATGGTCCAACTGCCCGCGCGCGGATACTGCACCAGCACCGCACGGCGAAAGGCCTGGCCGTTGGGGGCAAGCACGGTATCGCTGACCTGCTTGACCGAGTTGTAGATCGAGCGCACCAGGGGTATGCGGCCCAGCATGTTTTCCCACTGGTCCACCATGGTGCGGCCGATCAGGTTGGCGGCGAACACGCCCGTCAGAAGCACCACCACGATGACCAGAACGAAGCGGAAGCCGGGAATGTCGATGCCGAACAGCGATTCGGACGACAGGAAGCCGGGCACGAACCCTTCGAGGGTCGCGACCAGCAAGCCCAGCACCCACACCGTGATGACCAGGGGAACCCAGATCAGCAGGCCGGTGATGAAGTACTTCTTGATGACGCGCATACGCATCGCGTGTGCTCTAGGAAGCGGCGCTACCGGCAGCAGGCGTCGCCGGGGCGGCCGGCGGGCGGCCCAGCCACAGGCGGCGCAGCACCTGCCAGTCGATGCTGCGCCGTGCGTGGTGCAGGGTGCCGCCGACCATCT
>LNAP01011212.1_pt1 | contig 14484 bp, 10 predicted proteins | sample 602601 | NCBI WGS metagenome assembly LNAP01 (sample SAMN02440304, study PRJNA202911) | soil metagenome | biome: Subtropical and temperate rainforests or woodlands; isolation source: soil samples (1 kg each in a 20% v/v slurry with milli Q water) were... ...
GTGCGGATGGCCGCAAACTGCGCCGGCCGGTCGCGCCGGGTGTTGGCACCGAAGGTTTCGTAGTCGTGCCAGAGGAAGGTGTGAGGGGCCATGGTCGGTGGACAAACAAGGGCGAGAAAAAACCACGCACGGGTGTTGTGCACGGCGAATGCCAACTGTAACCCGATTTTTGGTCTTTTTTGCCTCTAGCGCTTACATATCAAGCGCCAGTAGCTATCAAAACAATAGTAAACGCAGACCAGCCACTGCACGGCGTGCCACGTCCGCGGCAAGACACAGGCGCTGCGGCGCGGGACAATGGCGCATGCAAAGTACCCAAGCCCCTCTCTCTTTCCTGTCGCGCTGCCCACGCCCTGCGTGCATGCGACTGCCGGCCGCACTGGTGGCTGCCGTGGCATTGGCGGGTTGCGCCAGCGCCCCATCCACGGTAGTCGCACCGTTACCCCCAGCAACCCGTCCCAGCGCCGCCGACGCAACCGTCGGCACGGCAGCCGGTGCGGACCACGCTGCAGGCTTTGCCGCCTGGCGAAACGCGTTTTCTGCGCAGGCCCTGGCGGCCGGCATACGGCCCGACACCGTGCGCGATGTGCTGGGCGGCGCGCAATGGCTGCCCCGCGTCGTTGAATTGGACCGTGCCCAGCCTGAATTCACCCGCACGCCCTGGGCCTACCTCGACAGCGCCGTATCAGCCCAGCGCATCGCGCAGGGCCAGGCCCAACGGGCTGAGCACCAGGCAACGCTGGAGGCCGCCGCAGCCCGCTACGGCGTGCCCGCCACGGTCATCACCGCCATCTGGGGCATGGAGAGCAACTACGGCAGCAACTTCGGCAGCTTGCGCACCGTGGACGCACTGGCCACGCTGGCCTACGACGGCCGGCGCCGCGCCTGGGCACAAAGCGAACTGCTGGCCGCCCTGCGCATCATCGACGCGGGCGACATCGCGGCCGAACGCATGGTGGGCTCCTGGGCCGGCGCCATGGGCCACACGCAGTTCCTGCCCTCGGTGTTTCTGGCCTACGCCGTCGATGCCGATGGCGACGGGCACCGCGACATCTGGGGCAGCATCCCGGACGTGGCGGCATCCACGGCCCATTTTCTGGCGCGCTCCGGCTGGCAGGCCAACGAGCGCTGGGGGGCTGAAGTCCAGCTGCCGCCTTCGTTCGACCACGCCCGGGCCGACCTCGGCGTGCGGCAGAGCACGGCGCAATGGGAAGCCGAAGGTGTACGCGCCATCGAAGGCCAAACGCTACCCCACCTGGCCGCAGCCTCGATCGTCACTCCGGCCGGCGCACGCGGCCCCGCATTTGTGGTGGGCGCCAATTTTCGTACCCTCCTGCGCTACAACAACTCCACCAACTACGCGCTCGCTGTGGCGCTGCTGGCGCAACAGATCGGCGGCGGCCCAGCCATTGCAGGTGCCTGGCCGCGCGATCTGGAGCCGATGTCACGCGCTCAAATACAGACGCTGCAGGAGACGCTGAACCGCAAGGGGTTTGCTGCCGGCACCCCGGACGGCGTCATGGGCCCGGCCACCCGCGCAGGGCTGCGCGCCTTCCAGCGCAGCATCGGCACGGCGCAAGATGGCTACCCCACGCTGGAGCTGCTGCAGCGCGTGCAAGCGCCCTGAGCGGCAGTCCAATCGGGCACATCCGCCCCATCCCACGGCAGACACCAAGCAAGAAAGCCCACGGGATGCACCGTGGGCTTTCTTTTGGGGGTCTGCGGGAGCGCGCAAAAGGGCGCCAAAGGGCGCCACCACTGCGCGCGATCAATCCGCCGTGGCTTCTTCCGGCTCGGCGGGCTCGGACTTGGCCGAGCGCTCCTTCTTGGGCAGCGGCTGGATGTCCAGCAGCACCTCGGAGCTTTCCACGCCCTTGTCGTCGGTCTTGACCTCGATGTCCACCGTCAGGCGGCCGCCGTCCTGCAGTCGGCCAAACAGCAACTCGTCGGCCAGCGCACGGCGGATGGTGTCCTGGATCAGGCGCTGCATCGGGCGGGCGCCCATCAGCGGATCGAAGCCCTTCTTGGCCAGGTGCTTGCGCAGCGTGTCGGTGAAGGTGACTTCCACCTTCTTTTCGGCCAGCTGGGTTTCGAGCTGCAGAAGGAACTTGTCCACCACGCGCAGGATGATCTGCTCGTCAAGCGCCTTGAAGTTGACGATGGCATCGAGCCGGTTGCGGAACTCAGGCGTGAACAGGCGCTTGATGTCGCCCATTTCGTCGCCCGCCTGGCGCGGGTTGGTAAAGCCGATGGTCGCCTTGTTCATGGTCTCGGCGCCCGCGTTGGTGGTCATGATGATGAGCACGTTGCGGAAATCGGCCTTGCGCCCGTTGTTGTCGGTCAGCGTGCCATGGTCCATCACCTGCAGCAGCACGTTGAAGATGTCCGGGTGCGCTTTTTCGATTTCATCGAGCAGCAGCACCGCGTGTGGCTTCTTGGTGATGGCTTCGGTGAGCAAGCCGCCCTGGTCAAAGCCGACATAGCCCGGAGGCGCACCGATCAGACGGCTCACGGCGTGGCGCTCCATGTACTCCGACATGTCGAAGCGGATCAGCTCGATGCCCATGATGAAAGCCAGCTGCTTGGCCGCCTCGGTCTTGCCCACGCCGGTGGGGCCGCTGAACAGGAACGAGCCAATCGGCTTGTCGCCCTTGCCCAGGCCCGAGCGCGCCATCTTGACCGCGCTGGCCAGCACTTCCAGGGCCTTGTCCTGGCCGAACACCACGCTTTTCAGGTCGCGCTCAAGCGTCTGCAGCTTGCCGCGATCGTCGTTGGACACGTTGGCGGGCGGAATGCGTGCGATCTTGGCCACGATCTCTTCGATCTCGGCCTTGCCAATGGTCTTCTTGCGCTTGCTCGGCACCATGATGCGCTGGGCAGCACCCGCCTCGTCGATCACGTCAATGGCCTTGTCGGGCAGGTGGCGGTCGTTGATGTATTTGGCGCTCAGCTCGGCCGCTGCCTGCAGGGCCGCCGCGGCGTATTTCACGCTGTGGTGCTCTTCAAAGCGGCTCTTGAGGCCCTTGAGGATGTCGATGGTTTCCTGCACGGTGGGCTCGACCACGTCCACCTTCTGGAAGCGGCGCGACAGCGCGGCGTCTTTTTCGAAGATGCCACGGTATTCCGAGAAGGTGGTGGCGCCAATGCACTTGAGCTGGCCGCTGGAGAGCGCCGGCTTGAGCAGGTTGGACGCATCGAGCGTGCCGCCCGACGCAGCGCCCGCACCGATCAGGGTGTGGATCTCGTCGATGAACAAAATCGCATTGGGCTTGTCCTTGAGCGACTTGAGCACGCCCTTGAGGCGCTGCTCAAAATCGCCGCGGTACTTGGTGCCCGCCAGCAGCGCGCCCATGTCGAGCGAATAGACCACGGCCTCGGCCAGGATCTCGGGCACATCGTTTTGCGTGATGCGCCAGGCCAGGCCCTCGGCAATCGCGGTCTTGCCCACGCCGGCTTCGCCCACCAGCAGCGGGTTGTTCTTGCGGCGGCGGCACAGGATCTGGATGGTGCGTTCCACCTCGTAGTGGCGGCCGATCAGCGGGTCGATCTTGCCGTCCTTGGCTGCTTGGTTCAGGTTCTGGGTGAACTGCTCCAGCGGCGAGGCCTTTTCATTGCGCTCGGCGCTGGCGCCCTCTTCACCTTCGGCCTGGTTTTCAGCCTTGGCAGGCTCTGGCGGCTCGCCCTTCTTGATGCCGTGGGCAATGAAGTTGACGACGTCCAGGCGCGTCACACCCTGCTGGTGCAGGTAGTACACGGCGTGCGAATCCTTCTCGCCGAAGATGGCCACGAGCACATTGGCGCCCGTCACCTCTTTCTTGCCATTGCCGGTGGACTGCACATGCATGATGGCGCGCTGGATCACCCGCTGGAAGCCCAGCGTGGGTTGTGTGTCCACTTCGTCAGATCCTGCGACCTGCGGCGTGTTGTCTTTGATGAAGTTCGACAGCGATGCGCGCAGGTCATCGATATTGGCCGAACATGCGCGCAGCACTTCCGCTGCGCTGGGGTTATCGAGCAGTGCAAGCAACAGATGCTCCACGGTGATGAACTCGTGGCGCTGCTGGCGGCATGTGCAAGCTGACTTCCAGTTCCTGGGCAATCATGTGAACTCCTTTGTGCTTGCGTGGAAGAGATAACTGTAGATCGGGATGAGAGACCTGTTATTCAACAGGTTCACTCACACATTGCAGGGGGTGGCCGGCCTTCAGCGCAGCCTCCAGCACCTGGTCCACCTTGGTGGCGGCCACGTCCCGCGAGTACACGCCGCAAACGCCTTTGCCGTCGAGGTGGATCTTCAACATGATCTGCGTGGCCTGTTCGCGGTCCTTGCTGAAAAACTCCTGCAGCACCACGATCACGAACTCCATGGGCGTGTAGTCGTCATTGAGCATGACCACCTGGTACATCTGGGGCGGCTGGGTCTTTTGCGCGCGTCTTTCGAGCACGACCGAACCGCCGTCATCCCGCGCCGGCCGGGTTACGGGCTGCACGGTGGGGGGAGAAGGTGGTTTTGTTGCCATGAAATTCATTCTAGCGATCCAGAGGCATCGCTGCAGCCAGTGTCATCTGATGATGGTTGCGTGTTTTTCAACCGGGCCCGGCGCCTGGGTGGAAAAGCTACGCCTTTATTTTCCATCAGAAGACCACCTTGCCCCCGGCTGATGGCGATGACAAGATCGCCAAGGTCTCTGCCGAGCAGATGGACAGATGGAGATAGCGCGGTTGCGCGCAGAGGTCAGCCGTCTTCGCATGGAGCGCGACATCGAAAAAAAGCCGCGGCGTACTTCGCGCAAGACACGCTGCGAGGTACGCCTGGATTGACCAGACGAGAAAGCTATACCCAGTGAGCGTGTCATGCGGGGTGCTGGAGGTCAGCGCCAGCGACTACTTCAACTGGCTGCGTCGACGAGAGGATGGTCATGGCCGCAGCGGCCCTGGCCGCCGTCATCGACCTGTTTGGTCGGCAGGTGGTGGGCTGGACCCTGCAGCTGCACATGCAGGCCAGTGTGCATGGTCAAAAGTTCGCCACCCGTGAGCAGGCCAGGCAGGTGGTGATGGATTAGATGGCTTTCTACAATCACCGCAGGCTGCATTCGTCGCTGGACTACCTCAGCCCGATGCAGTACGAGCAACGCTGGTACGCGGCGCAACATAAAAAGACCGCGTGAATCGTGGGTTAAGGTGGGTTAAGAACTACACGAAACAGGGGCAAGGTCAGGAACAGACCTATGGCTTCAAGCGCCCACCATGGAAAACCATCGGCCGCCTGGCACTGATTGCCATGCCGGCCCTGGCGCTGCCCTTTCTGATTCGCAGCGCTGTCGGCGAAGGCGTGGCCACGGCCACCGAAGTGTCCACCATCGCCGTGGTCTACGCCCTGCTCGTGGGGCATTTTCTGTACGGTGGCATCCGGCGCCGCATGCTGTACGGCATGCTGGTGGAAACCGCTGCGTTGAGCGGTGCGATCCTGATGATTCTGGGCACGGCGTCGGCGATGGCCTGGGGCGTCACCCAAAGCGGTGTGGTGCATGCGCTGTCGCAGTTCCTGACGAGCTTGCCCGGTGGCGCACTCGCCTTCATGGCCATCTCCATCGTCATCTTCGTGGTGCTTGGTTGCCTGCTGGAAGGCTTGCCGGCCGTGCTGCTGCTCGCCCCCATCATGTTTCCCATCGCGAAGAAACTCGGCATCCACGACATCCAGTACGCCATGGTCATCGTCTCCTCGATGAACATCGGCCTGATGCTGCCGCCGGTCGGCGTCGGCTTCTATGTCGCATGCCGGATCGGCGAAGGCCGGCCGGAGGAAGTCATGCGGGCGATCTGGCCCTACATTGCGGCGCTGCTTGTCGGCGTGATCCTGATCGCGGCGGTTCCCGCCATCTCCACCATCGCGTTGTAATCCAAGGAAAGTATTCGATGAAGATCTTCCTCACCGGTACCACCGGCTACATCGGGGGCAGCGTCGCTGCCCGGCTGGTCGCACAAGGGCATACGGTCACAGGGCTGGTGCGCGATGGCAGCAAGTCCGACCGCTTGCGTGCCGCCGGCATCCACCCCGTGATCGGCAGTCTCGATGACCCTGAAGTGCTGACCCGCGAGGCGCGCGCGGCCGACGGCGTGGTGAACACGGCCAACGCCGATCACCTGCCCTCGGTGCAAGTGCTGCTCGAAGCACTGACGGGCAGCGGAAAACCCTTTTTGCACACCAGCGGCTCCAGCCTGGTGGGCGATGACGTCCGGGGCAACACGCTGTCAGAAGCCATCTTCGACGAAACAACGCCTTTCGTCGTTCAACCGGCCAAACAGGCGCGCCAGGCGTTAAACCAAGGAGTGATTGATGCAGCGACCCAAGGCGTGCGCTCTGTGGTCATTTGCCCGACGCTGATTTATGGACAAGGGGCCGGCCTGAACCCGCACAGCATCCAGATCCCCTTTCTGGTGGACCAGGCGCGGCGCAATGGCGTGGTGCAAGTCGTTGGCCGCGGCGTCAACCGATGGTCCACGGTCCACATCGATGACTTGGCGCAGCTGTACGTGCTCGCGCTCGAAAAGGCGCCTGCCGGGGCGTTCTACTTCGCCGAGAACGGCGAGTCGTCGTTTGCCGAGATCGGTGCCGCCATTGCCGCCCGATTGGGACTGGGTCCTGTGTCCAGCGTGCCGGCCGAAGAGATGGCTGCGCAATGGGGCCCGGCGCGGGCCTACTATACGTTCGGCAGCAACAGCCGGGTGCGTGCCCGGCGCGCGCGCGCAGACCTCGGCTGGACACCACGCCACGCCAGCGCGTTGGCCTGGATTCGTGACGACATGTCTATTTAACAAGGAAGGAGAACACCATATGATTTTGGAAGTCGCCGACATCAGCATCCAGCCTGGCCACCAGGCCGCATTCGAACAAGCCGTCCATGAAGGCATCCGTGTCGCCATTTCGACATCCAAGGGCTTTTGCAAATACGAACTGCGTCGAAGCATTGAATCACCCGAGCGCTACCTGCTGCTGATTCACTGGGAGACACTGCAAGACCATACCGAAGGCTTTCGCAATTCGCCGGCCTATGGCCAATGGCGTGGCTTGGTCGGTCCATTCTTTGTGAAAGCACCGATGGTCGAGCATTTTGAGGTCTGCGCAGCACTTGGATGATCGGCGACGAAGACGCACGGCCCGCCATCTTCGGCGGCGTACGAGCCTGTCAGAGATTTTTTGTGCGCGGCATAACATGTCAACAAGAAGCATGAATGCCACGCAAGACGAAGGCCACCGCGCCAGCGCACAAGGCGGCGCAGCCGCAATTCTCAGTCGATCTGCTGGCGCAATTCATCTCCGGGCCTGTGACACCGGCAGATCTGCAGTCCATCTCATACCCCCAGCCACCCCATTCTCATAGCTGAAACTGACCGGTTGGAAACCGGTGGTTTTAACCTTCTGATGGAAGCCGAGTCTATAGTCGCAAATCACTCATAGACAACGGCAGCAGAGCCCGTGCCAACCTGGGCACTCCAGGCCGCCAGTGCTGGGTCGGTGGGATAGAACCGGCTGGCGTCGCCCAGTTGCAGCTCGGCCACCGCGGTGCCCTGCTCTGCCACGCAGCGCACGCCCATGCGCACGCGCAGCCCGTGCAGCAGATCGCCCTGCTCCGACTCTTCGCGACGCGGCGGAAACTCTTGCACCAGGCGCGGCACATCAGGGGACTTGTCACCCACCACCACATGGAGGTATTTGCCGAACCGCGCACGCGCGCCCGCCAGATCCCAGACCTGCTGCACCTTCACGCGCAGGCCGCCGCTGAAATGGTCCAGCTGCAGGCGCCCCATCATCACCACGAACTCGTCTTCCTTGAGCTGGTTGCGGTAGGTGTTGAGCAAGGCCTCGTCGGCAGACGCCTCGATGACGCCCGATTTGTCGTCCAGCCGGAACAGCCCCAGCTTGCCCCGCTGGCCATTGATCACGCGAAAATCGGTGACGATGCCGGCAAGAATCTGGGGCTCGCGGCTGTCCAGCAACTCGTCGATCTGGGTGCGCACAAAGCGGCGCACTTCCTGCGCCACTTCATCGAACAGATGGCCCGAGAGGTAGAAGCCGATAGCCGTCTTCTCCTGCGTGAGGCGCTCTTTGATGCCCCAGGGCACCGCGTCCACCAGATCGGGCTCCTGCGTGCTCGATCCATGGGCGTCGTCACCCATCATGTCAAACAGGCCGCCCTGGTTCACGTTGGCCAGCGTGGCCGCGGCAAAGTCGAAGGCGCGGTCGATCGACGCCACCATCGCCGCGCGATTGAGATTGAGCGAGTCAAAGGCCCCCGCCTTGATGAGCGCCTCGACGGTGCGCTTGTTCAAGCGCGCCTTGTCCACCCGCACGCAGAAATCGAACAGGCTCTTGAACGGGCCCGTGGTGGAGCCCTGCGGCCCATCGCCCCGCCCTTCACGGGCCGCAACGATGGCATCGATGGCCTGTTGCCCCGTGCCCTTGACGGCGCCCAGGCCGTAGCGGATCACCTTGTCGGTCACGGGCTCGAAGCGGTACCGGCCGCGATTGACATCCGGCTGCTCGAACGTCAGCCCGAAATTCTTCTGCGCATCTTCGAACAGCACCTTGAGCTTGTCGGTGTCGTCCATTTCCACCGTCATGTTGGCACAGAAGAACTCCGCCGTGTAATGCACCTTGAGCCAGCCGGTGTGATAGGCCAACAGCGAATAAGCGGCGGCGTGCGACTTGTTGAAGCCGTAGCCCGCAAACTTCTCCATCAGGTCGAACACTTCGTCGGCCTTCTCCTGGCTGATGTTCTTTTCTGCCGCGCCCTTGCGGAAGATGGCGCGGTGCTCGGCCATCTCCTCGGCCTTCTTCTTGCCCATGGCCCGGCGCAGCATGTCGGCGCCGCCCAGGCTGTATCCGCCCAGCACCTGGGCGGTCTGCATCACCTGCTCCTGGTAGACCATGATCCCGTAGGTCTCGGCCAGCACGGGCTCCACCAGCGGATGGGGATAGATCACCTCTTCCTTGCCATGCTTGCGGTTCACAAAGCTCGGGATCAGGTCCATGGGGCCTGGCCGATACAAGGCGTTCAGCGCAATCAGGTCCTCCAGGCGGCTGGGGCGCGCTTCTTTCAGCATGCCCTGCATGCCGCGGCTTTCAAACTGGAAGACGGCCTCGGTCTTGCCATCGGAGAAGAGCCTGTAGGTCGGGCCATCGTCCAGCGGAATGGTTTCGAAGGCGAAGTTCTCCTGCCCCTTGTGGCGCTTGATGATGAACTCGCGCGCAATTTCCAGAATGGTGAGCGTGGCCAGACCCAGGAAGTCGAACTTCACCAGGCCAATCGCCTCCACGTCGTCCTTGTCGTACTGGCTCACGGCCGACTCGCTGCCCGGCTGCTGGTACAGCGGACAAAAATCGGTGAGCTTGCCCGGCGCGATCAGCACGCCACCGGCATGCATGCCGATGTTGCGCGTCAAGCCTTCCAGCTTCTGCGCCATCTCAATGACGGTCTTGACGTCTTCTTCCTTTTGCACCCGCTCCGCCAGCAGAGGCTCCAGCTCTAGGGCGTAGTTGTTCTTGTCGCCCTCTTTCTTGGGGTTGGGCGGGTAAGCCAGTGTGTAGGACTGCCCGGGCTTGTTGGGCACCAGCTTGGAGATGCCGTCGCAAAACATATAGCTCATGTCCATCACCCGCCCCACGTCCCGAATGGCCGCTTTGGCGGCCATGGTGCCGAAGGTGGCGATCTGGCTCACGGCATCCTTGCCGTATTTGTCCTTCACGTAGTCGATCACGCGGTCGCGGTTCGCCTGGCAAAAGTCAATGTCGAAGTCGGGCATCGACACGCGCTCGGGGTTCAAAAACCGTTCAAACAGCAGGTTGTATTCGAGCGGGTCCAGGTCGGTGATCTTGAGCGCATAGGCCACCAGAGACCCCGCGCCAGAGCCCCGGCCCGGCCCCACGGGGCACCCGTGCGTCTTGGCCCATTGGATAAAGTCCCCCACAATCAAAAAGTAGCCAGGAAACCCCATCTTGAGGATGGTGTTGAGCTCGAACTCCAGCCGCTCCACATAGCGCGGCCGCTGTGCATTGCGCTTGGCTTCGTCGGGGAACAGAAGCTGAAGGCGGTCCTCCAGCCCCTCGAAGGAAACATGGCGGAAGTAATCTTCCACCGACATCACCTGCCCATTCACGGGCGGGATGGGAAAGTTGGGCAACTGCGGCTTGCCCAGCACCAGGCTGATATTGCAACGGCGGGCAATTTCAACCGAATTCGCCAGTGCGGCGGGCAGATCCTCAAACAGCGCCTGCATTTGTGCCGACGACTTGAAATACTGCTCGCGCGTGAACTTGCGCACCCGCCGCTGGTTGCCCAGGATTTCGCCCTCGGAAATGCAGACCCGGGCCTCGTGGGCCTCGTAATCGTCGGCAGTGGCGAACTGCACGGGGTGCGTGGCGACCACGGGCAGATGCAGCCGCGCAGCCAGTTGCACGGCCGCCACGACATGGGCCTCGTCGTCAGCGCGCCCCGCCCGTTGCACCTCCACATAGAAACGGTGCGGAAAGATGCCGGCCAGCCGCAGCGCCAGCTGCGCCGCACCGGCGTCATCGCCCTTCATCAGCGCTTGCCCCACCGCGCCCGCCTGGGCGCCCGAGATCGCGATCAGGCCATCGCCCAGTTCCTGCAGCCACTCCCAGGTGCAAATCGCCTGTGTCTTGACCACATTGCGCGTCCAGGCGCGCGCCAGCAACTCGGACAGGTTCAGATAGCCCTGGCGGCCTTGCACCAGCAGCAGCATGCGCGACGGCGCCGCCCCCGCCTCGCCTTCGAGAAAAATTTCAGCGCCCAAAATTGGCTTGACGCCTTTGCCGCGCATTTCCTTGTAGAACTTGATTTGTTGAGATCGGTGATAGCCAACGCAGGCTGGCCATCCCGGGCCGCAGCCTTGGCCAGGTCATCGATACGATTGGTGCCGTCAACGACGGAAAACTCGGTGTGCAGGCGCAGGTGAACAAACATGGCTCCATTGTAGGAAGCCCATCTGGCCCGGCACCTGAAATGGCGAATTAAAGCGAGCCAAGTGCGGCAGCCACGGTCGGTACAATGCCAACGTCGGTTCAGGTACTGCCGCAGGCCAAGCCGCACCAGAAAGGTGCGGCAGTCTTTGCAGCGTCTAACTGCGCACACGTTCACCTTATGCTTGAAAGCTGCCTGCAATGCTGCGTGCTCCCCTGCCATTTATCACTGCCCTGCTGACCGCTGGCCTGCTCGCGGGTTGCTCCAGCACTCCGGAAGACAAGACAGCGGGCTGGAGTCCCAATCGCATTTACTCGGAAGCCAAGGACGAGCTCAACGGTGGCGCCTTCGACAAGGCAGTACCCTTGCTGGAAAAGCTGGAGGGCCGTGCCGCAGGCACGCCGCTGGCCCAGCAGGCGCAGCTGGACAAAGCCTATGCACAGTACAAGGCCGGTGAAAAGGCCCAGGCCATCGCAACCCTCGACCGGTTCATGAAGCTACACCCCGCCAGTCCCGCACTGGATTACGCGCTGTACCTCAAAGGCTTGGTCAACTTCAACGACAACCTGGGCCTCTTTTCATGGATTTCGCAGCAAGATCTGTCAGAGCGCGACCAGAAAGCCGCCAAGGATTCCTTCGAATCATTCAGCGAACTGGCAACCCGGTTCCCTGATTCGCGCTACGCCAAAGACGCCCGCCAGCGCATGACCTACATCGTCAATTCGCTGGCCCAGTATGAAGTGCACGTCGCCCGCTATTACTACCAGCGTGGCGCCTATGTGGCAGCCATCGGCCGCGCCCAGGCGGCACTGGCCGATTACCAGGGCGTTCCGGCACTCGAAGAGGCCCTGTTCATCCTGATCCAGTCCTACGACGCCCTGGGCATGACCCAGCTGCGGGACGATGCCCGCCGGGTCATGGAGGCTTCGTACCCCCAAGGCGTTTACGCCACGGGCAGCGTCAAGACCAAGTCGAATCCGTGGTGGAAATTCTGGTAAGCGCATCCAGCGCTGCCTCGAACGCCTCGGGACTTTCAAGCATGCGCATGGGCGGCAAAGCGCGCATCAGCCGTTTGCCATAGCCCATGGTGACCAGCCGGGTATCGCACACCACCAGGATGCCACGGTCCGATTCCCGCCGAATCAGCCGCCCCGCCCCTTGCTTGAGCGCCACAGCCGCCTCGGGCACCGCAAGCATCTGAAAGGCACGCCCACCAGCGGCCTCGATGCGGTGGGTGCGCGCTTCCACCAGCGGATCGCCAGGAGGCGGAAAGGGCAGCTTGTCGATGATGACCAGCTGCAAGGCATCGCCAGGCACATCAAAGCCCTCCCAGAACGAGGCCGACGCCACCAGCACGCAGCCGCGCCGTCCGTTCAATGCTCCCTCGCGAAAGCGCTCCATGAGGTGGCGTTTGGGCCAGTCTCCCTGCACCAGCACCTCCAGCCCATCCGGACTGTTGAAACGTGCTTGCAACGCATCGCCGATAGTGCGCAGGGCCTTGAGCGTTGTGGTCAGAACCAGCGTGCGCCCACCCAGACGGCCTGCGGCCGCTCCAGCCAACTGGGCCACGGCGATGCTGTGGGCGGGATCGGCGGGTTTTGGCAAATGCCGGGGCACATACAGCGCGGCCTGCGACGCATAGTCGAACGGACTTTCCACGCGCAAAATCTCGGCATCCTGCAAGCCGCAGCGCTCGGTGAACCATGTCAGAGCGGCATCGTCGCCCAGCGTGGCCGACGTGAAAATCCAGGCCCGCCCTGCGTGCGGCTGCGGCGCAGGCCACTCGTCACCCGCACCTTCCCATTCTGCGGTTTCGGTGGGAGCCGCAAGCAAGCGGGTTCGCATGGCCTGTGCAATATCGAGCGGCGACTCCACCAGCCGCAGCGCCCCCCCCACGTCCACCCAGCGCACGGCGTCCGGACTGCAGGGCGCTGCAAATCGCCCCAGCCGCACCAAGATCTCAGAGCCGCGCTCGTACAGGCGCACAAAGTCAGGGGATGTCTCGCTGAACGGGTCCAGCGCCTCCAGGGCTTGCGCGCACGCCATTGACACCCGCCCAAGGGCCTCATGCCAGCCTTGCGGCGCCACGGCTTCGGGCACCTCGCCTGTCCAGCGCAGCTTGGTGCCGGCGGCATTCGGGCCCACGGCCATCCGCAGGTCGGCAGCGGCCTGCTCGATGGGGCCCGCCAGGGTGTTCCAGTCCGCAAGGCCACGGGCATGCTGCAAACCCGCCGCCAGAAGATCCCGCGAAAAATCCAGCAGCTGCCCCGTGGTCAGCTGCATACCCAGGAACTGCACGCCGATTTCATTGATCTGGTGCGCCTCGTCAAACACCACGACCCGCACGGTCGGCAGCAACTCGGCCATGCCCGACTCCCGCACAGCCGCATCGGCAAAGAACAGATGGTGGTTGACCACCACCACATCGGCGGCCAGCGCTTCACGCCGGGCGAGGTTCACATGGCACTGCCGAAACCGGGGGCAGGCCGTGCCCAGGCAGTTTTCGCGGGTGGATGTGATCAGCGCCATGGCGGGTGAGCGTTCGTCCAGGCCCGGCAACTCGGCCAGATCACCCGAACGGGTGCTGCGCGACCAGACCTCCACCTTCGCCAGCACCCGCTGCATGACGCGATCCTGCGGCGCGACTTGCTGGCGCGCCTGCTCCATGCGGTGCAAACACAGATAACTGCCGCGCCCCTTGAGCAGTGCCGTGCGCACCGGCAAGGCCAGGGCCGAGACCAGCTGGGGGAGATCGCGGGCAAAAAGCTGGTCCTGCAAAGCCTTGGTGGCCGTGGACAGCAACACCCGCTCGCCGCTGAGCAGTGCCGGGACCAGATAGGCGAAGGTTTTGCCAACGCCTGTGCCTGCCTCCACCACCAGGGCGCCACCCCGCTCAATGGTCCTGGCGACCGCGTCGGCCATTGCCATCTGGCCATCGCGGACACGGTAATGTGCGTCCATTCGCGACAGCACCCCATCAGGTCCAAATGCCACATGTACGGCGTCCACCAGGCTCATCACGCAGGCTCTTGGGGCTGCAGTGCGCGCTCCAGGCGGTCGATTTCATCGCGCATTGCCAGGCGGCGCTTCTTCAGGCGCCTGAGCAAAAAATCGTCCGGCATTCCCTCATGCGTGCCCTGGTCGATGCGGGCATCCAGATCGGCATGGGCGATGCGCAAATCAATCAGCTGGCGCGGCAATGAGTGGTGGTTCGATTTCAAGAAGTTGGCGGTGCGATGCACTCATGGGCATGGCAAAAACGCCACACGCGAGCGGATAATAATCGCTCTGACGCACCTCCCCGATGGGGATTTGCACCGCCGGCCCCCACAATCCTCAGCATGACCAAAGCGTTCCGCCTTATCGCCTCTACGGGTATCCACAAGGGTGACCGCGAATACCAGCAGGACCAGGTGGCCCTGATCTCCCACGAACGCTTCAACGGGTGCGTGCTGGGCGTGGTGGCCGATGGCATGGGTGGCCGCAGTGGCGGGCGCAAGGC
>LNAP01003715.1_pt1 | contig 14481 bp, 18 predicted proteins | sample 602601 | NCBI WGS metagenome assembly LNAP01 (sample SAMN02440304, study PRJNA202911) | soil metagenome | biome: Subtropical and temperate rainforests or woodlands; isolation source: soil samples (1 kg each in a 20% v/v slurry with milli Q water) were... ...
TCGATATCATTCCCGACGTCACCTACCGGACCATGAAACTGCAACTATCCTCCGGACAAGCCACGTACGTAAACACTGCATGCATATCGTAGTGTATGTACAGATAAACTGTGTATGTATTTGTAATATGCACATTGTCGTGTACTTAATTTTGTCACAGACAAACCACCCGTGCCCAAGTGACCAACAATTTGCAGCACTGGGTATACAGCCCTCTCCGCGAGCTGATCAAGCTCATGACCACCAAGCCGGGCCATATTCGAATGGACATCAACCAAGACGGTGCCGAGGCGGCGCTGGTGCGGGTCGTGAAGCACCGACTTTACGGGTTGATCTCGGTGTTTTTGTCTCTCGAATCGAGTCCTACCGCGGTGCGCGAGGCTCTGCGTGTGGCGGTGCATCAGGGGGACGATCTCGGCGTCGCGCTGGTTTTGAACGCAATCACGGGTCCGAGTGGCGCAGCAAACATTCCCAACCACGCCTTGTTGGTGGAGACATTCACCACGGAGCTGCCTGTGTTGAAGACTCTTGCCCAGCAGTTGCATTTTGATTACATTGCAGATCGAATTGGCGGTGCGATTGATCGTCTCGCCGGGAAAATTGACTCCGTACCGTCGGATGTGATTCCTGCAGACAAGAAGGATATTTTTAATCAGTATTTCCCCTATCGGCACGTGTCCATGTCAGTGCATCCATTCACAGAAGAGAACAAGAACACTTTTGCAATTAACGGAAGATTCGATCCAATCTCCGGCTACTCTGCTTTCCAACTGGAGTCTATTTACAGCAGCGACCCTGTTGCTCACTCTGATAACACACAAGCTGCCCCTTCGGATGGTTTTATTAACCAGTGTGCGATCGACCGGGTCGACCTGGCGACACTTTCGGTGGGAAGGTTTTATGCCGAGTATGTGCTTCTAAACCGCCCGGTTATGATCCACCGGTCAACAGAAAGCACATCGAGTGCTCACCCAGACACTACCACTGCCACTGCCCAGGCAGAAGATGCGACCAGTAAGGTATGGCGTCTGGAGAATTTGCTGAAGCGATTTGGCAACACCCAGGAAGTCAGCAGCACCATCCCTTATTCTACGCTGTTCGGCCACAAGGAGGTAAGTCTACATTTTTCATTATCTTGGGCTTTCTTGTTGATTTACATTTGATAGGGTTTAATTTGATCAACAGAAAAACTTAAGTGATGTTACTTTTCCTTTTTTTTCAATTCTAATCTAGGAAATTGTGTCGATGAAAGATTTTGTATTAGACCCCGTGCATGGCATGCAGGCATACACACAGAAACTGCAGAACGAAGTGAGTCAGTTAGACACTCTTCTCTTGAGCGAAGAGCAACTCTTAAATGTTGCTGCAACAGTGGGGCTACCCCGGTACATCTTCAGCGGAATGCAGCAGGTATGATACCATATCGCACGTTGAGCGTATTTTGTGATTGGATTTGTCATTCTCAATGTTTATGTGGTCCCTAGCTTTTGATATTTTTTATTTATCTGATATCATATATTATTTTCATATTGTTATAGAACATGAACCGCGCGATGCGCAAGCACATGCTGAAAAGCGTACTCCACTACACCTCCACATCTACCTCTACTTCTACCTCTGGCGCCCCCTCGGAGGTGCACCGCCTGTTGGATCTGATGTATGCGGTGTCTCGTACGTACAATGTCTCCTCCACCACCACTTCCACCACCACTATGTCTCAAGACTTCAAAGCACATTGGAAGTCTCAGTTTTATCTCGGTCCGGCTCTGTCGGGGGCGCCGTTTCACCATCACGGCCCCGCCTTTAATCTGTTGATGCACGGTAGAAAAGAGTGGACACTCTTACCGCCAGGTCTGCTCCTGTTTTGTTCTTCTTTTTGTGTCAATGATGGTGTTGTGTTTTTTACAACAAGTCATGGATGTTCGCTTGTTTATTGATTTTATGTCACAGTGTTTTAATGTCGCCATGTAATTCTGCTTCTCATTTTCATTCTATTTTGTAGGTCGCGATGTGTATTCAAGTCTGCATCCGCTGGACTGGCTGCGCAACGGCGGTGCACACTCCATACAATACCCGTATCACACTGACATTGCAAGTATTTCTGGTGCTGGTGCGGGCCCAGATGAGACAGCAGATGTTCTGCGCACTGACAGGCCCTGCAAGCTTGTTCAGTCGCCTGGGGAAGTGTTGTTTGTTCCTAGACACTGGACCCATCAGGTGATTATAATCTATTTCTATAATAACGTTGTTATGCACGGTAAGAACTGAATTTATATTTATTGGTGGTTTCGTAGATATTAAACCTGGCCGAATCGGTTGGATTTGCGGTGGAAATAGACGATTATGCAGCTTAAATACTCGGATACCTTGGCGTTTTGGCCTACGTGTGAAGAATCGCCACATTTTATGCAATATTTGCAATTGTGTGTCTAAAAGTCATCTTTTTAGGGGGTAGGAAAATATTATATATGTAGCACGCGTACGGCTCGTATGTGCAAGATCACAGTGTTTCGCTAAAGGCGTCTTTATGCTCAATTGTAACAGTCACAACGCATATATTTCAGATGTATCATGTTCATTCAGTTGACTCCTGCATGGACACGAAATTTACGACGAGGAAGCTGCACACAATTACAGCAAACCCCACGTAAAACTCACTCGAGGACAAATGCTAGCGATCCCAGCTGCCAAATGTTTAGGGGGCTTAGGTGACACCAGCTCTTTGTTGCGATTTCTCGTTGTGGAGCATGGTTGCGAACATCGCCAAGTCGTGGCAGATATCACTCGCTTGAAAACACTCAGAAGTGCCGCAGTTGATGTTACGGAGCCAAGTGAGCAAGGCCAGCACTTGCTACTAGAGTACTCTCAACAGCTGGTGCGTTTTCTCCCTCAATTTGTCAATACTCACGAAAAGTTCCAAATGAATTTTGTTTGGGCCGATGCCTTCGGTTCAGCGTTGACCGGCTCTTCCAATGACTTCTATTTCGAACTTGCATGCTGTGTATGGAACATTGGGGCCTTTGAGTCGCTTCTTGGGGCGAGGCTTGATCGGTCGAATGAAAATGCGATACGAGCAGCGTGTCATCGCTTCCAACGAGCTGCCGGATGTTTCGATTATATCATCTCCAATATCATGCCCAAGATTGCCCCAATACCCAACTTTCCTTGCCTTTCTGAGCCAGGATTGAGAATGGCTCGAGATCTGATGATGTCACAAGCCCAGCTCTGTTTCTACGAAAGAGCCGTCCAAGACATGAAAAAAGGGACCATGAAACAATCCGTTGTATCCAAGCTCGCCAAGCAAACCTCTGTATACTACTATATTTGCGCAGATTCCTGTCGAGACCCATCATTGATCGATGTGCTGGACTCATTGTGGCTGTCAGTGGCGGAGTTTCAAAGTCGGTGTTTCGAAGGAGCGGCGGAGTACTGGCAAGCCCAGGCCTCTCGCCGCAGTGCCGATGCGAAAAACAAAGGGCACGGCGAAGACGTCGTGCGCTACCGCAACGCGGAACGATTTGTCACCGAAGCACTGGCAAATGCAGAAAAATCGAATTTGACAGGCCCACTGCCGTCTTCTGTGGGCACCTTCTTGCAAGCAATTCGGTCCAATCTGAAACAAGCCGACGCACATTTGGAAACCCTGAAACTAAGTAGTACTGACTTGGAGGCCCTGTTGCCCCTGCGGGAAATCAATGCGGTGACCATGGTGATACCGGCGGTGACGAAGAGTCTCACATTGTTGGACGATTGCAAAGTTCCGTTGTTTGAGTTCTTCGATCCGTTAGCGACCCTGCCGGTCGTACACGCCACTGCGGCGTCCTTGCTTCCACCGCCCCTGCCGACTTCAGCCCTTGCTCCGTCGGAAACAGCACCGGGAGCCACGGTAATCACACCCACGGCGCTGCTGGGGCCGGGCAAAGGTCCAATTACATCCGCTCCCGCTGCTGCCCCAGCCACACCTGCACCAACAACGAATGGCCAGGTACAAGTGGGCCAGAAGCGCACCTTGTCCGCGGATCCGGTTGCCCAGCCTGCCGAGCAACGAGATAAAAAGTCCAATTCTCGCTCCGGCTCGTCTGATCATTCCTCTGAGACTATTTCCAGTCTGTCCCCACCCAAAGGATTTGAGAACGCGCCAACATCTTCCACCACAACAACTGCTGCAGCGGCTACTGGACCGACTACGACAGCATTTTCAACAGGGACGACCGCGGAGGTACCGAATGCAACGTATGTGTATTCTAGCGCCCCGCTCTCGGCTGCATTGGGACCAACCACGTCCCTCGCACCCTCAGCGTCCTCGCCTGCGCCTATGTATAGCCACAACTCCGCGCTGTATGCAAACCTGCCGCATTCTACGAGTGTCTATCAGCCGCCAGGCTACACAGCACCCATGATGGGCGCCCCGGTTATGACAGCATTTCCACCTGGTCCGGCGCTGACGTACGCGCCACCCACACTCGGCGCGCCGATGCTGCCGATGCTACCGCCGCCTGCTTACAATACAGCCTTGTCTGCTTCCCACTCGTTGTCTCCACCGACCTCTATGTATCCTGTGGCATCCCCCGCGCTGGGGTCTATGGGACCTCACTCGGTTCTTGGCAGCGCCTCGGCGACCTCCGCGGTGGCCGGTCAGCCAGTGTGGTACTACGCGCTCGATTATCTGGGCATTCCTCCGCAGTATCCGCTCTACCGCCTCACCGAGACGTCGTTCAGCATCGTGAGTGGCGGCGTGCTGCATGAGGCCACGAGCTTCAACTTTGAGCGCACCACGCGGCGTTTGCGTTGCCATGTATTCATCTGGGATTTTGACATTGTGTTCACACCTGATATGTCGGCGGTCGAGAGCGGCGTGTGTCTGCAACATTCTGACCGCGCGCGCGGCATCCCCCGGGACTTTTGGACGTACCAGTCGGTCACAGATGTGGAAAATAACAAATTGCATATTGTGAGATGTGGCCCGAATGGACAGCAAAGTTAGACACTGTTGCACGTGTGCTTTTTCCCTTCTTTCTTTTAGTTTGTACCAAAGCGTACTTACTCGTTTTACCGTTCAGCATAGTAGTCGTATATTTTCTGTGTTGAATAAATCCATAAAGCTGCCTGTTATTTGTTAAAAGCAAAAGGTTGTGAGTCGCCAACAGGATTTTCTTATGCCGAAAATACGACTATTTTGGGAAACAGAATAACCGTTTTATTCGCACAAGTTATTCTTCCCCAACCTGATTTGCCTCTGCTTCACCATTTTATTTTAACCAGTATCATCGCAATGGACAACAATCAGCAACAAGACGCCAAGAATGAAAGAATCTCCGTTGAACTTCTTATGAGAAATAACCAGCAGCTGGATAAGTTTCAGACTGTAATCTACATAGTGGGTGGGATAATATCAGGCATTCTGGGTTTGACAGGGCTGGAAGGATTGGCATTATATGTTGTGCTGGCACTGGTAACGAGTGTTGCACTTCTTTTGAAAACGAAGTTTCAAACTAGCAAATATACAGACGCTTCGTTAATCGGACTGGCAACGAACGGACTGACAAATTATGCCATGTCGTTCGTTTTGTTCTGGACATTTGCTTATGCTTTGGTTCACATCTATTAATCATTTCTAAACAACAACTTTGTAAAATCAACCAAACCCTTTTCTTCTTACTACGCATAAATTGTTAACTCAAGTGGTGAGCTGTCTCAGATGTCTAGTTCCTTATTTCTCAAATAAGAAGGATCGTCATGCAGGTACGTGGCGAGCGCTGGAGAGAATAGATTCACTTCAGACATCTCTTCGTGGCTCACTTCATTCAAGCACTCTTCTGTGTTCTTGGCCTGGCCGAGGCCGGTCACGCAGGAGTGTTCGTTCAAATGAGCAAACGCACTGACCCACCCAGCTGCATGAGACAACGCCACCTGCACACCAACAAGAAAGTAGAGGAAAAGCACTGTTAGCCGGAGGGAGCAACTTCGCACATAGTAAAATCAATTAACAAACACAAAGAGCAAAGAATGAAATATTTTATAAATAGGATATCTTTGTACCTGGCTGCAGCGCGCCTCGTGGTCGTGCTGCGTCTTGTGAAGAAAGCTGGGGTGCGCTTTTTCGTACACACGAAAGCAGTAGTCCATTATTTCGTCTTTGCGCTCGCTCAAACGCCCATACATTTCTTGGACCTGAGTCACCGCCGTGGTTTTATCGGCGTGGTTAATCGTGAGGTTGGCTTGCTTTCCTCCAAAGAGAAAAAGTGGAGAGACACAGAGCTCGTTACCCACACGCGTTGCATTGTACCTAATGAAATCAAGATGGTAACAAAACAATGTGAGTCATAAATGAAGAATAGATTCAAACTACATCTCATGGGTGAATGGGGAAAGAATGTAAAACGTACCCGTGTGGAGACACTGCCACCACCGAACGCGGCACAAAATGGGCACATTCCTCCGCAGAGTGCGACGCAAACGGCGCCAAAATTTTCCTCTTTTCGGCCCGCTGGGCCGCTAAAAGTATCTGTGCCCACTCGCTGTGCAGAAGTTCTAGGTCCAATTCCTTCCGCAGACCAGCCCGTGCCGCCACATGTGCCGGATCGGTGGTTATTTGTTCTGCATAGGGATCCTCGTCGTCCAGCAAGGTCGTGGCATCCTCGATGGCTTGAATTGCCGCATCGTCAGCGGTCTTTGGGGCTGCTTTCTCACCTTCTGTGGGGGATTTTTCACTCTTATTGTTAGCTCCCGGCACTGAAGCTATCTTGTCCTCAGTGACAGAACCTGATGGGGTGGCAGACGGTGGTGCACCCTGCGCAGACTGAATGAGTTGCGACAATTGCACTCTTCGCATGACGGCTTCTACTTCTTCCTCCGACGGCGGCTTGCCCGCTAGACTCTCCAATGACACACCTTTGACTGCGTGCCCGGAGGCGGCTTTTGGCGTAACAAGATCGTATAGTTCGTCAAGCTTCTTAAAAGTCTCTGTTTCGTTCAACTCCTGTTGGAACCTATCCGAATAAGCAATATTGGGTCCCGCCGTTGTGGTGGTAGCGGAAGTATGACGTTGAAGATTGTTGTCGTCGTCATGATTATTCTCCGTATTCTCTTCATTCATCTGCTGCGCGGCCGCCTCTAAAGCTGCTTCCAAGTCAAACTCTTGCTGTGATAAATCCAGCTCGCGCTGCAAGGACGTTCGCTCGTGTTTTTCATGCTCCGCCTGGACTCGGTCGCTCATTCGCAAGGATTGTGGCCTGCGGGTGAAGGTGTGTAAATTTGCTTTCACCACGCTCTGCAGAATGTCAAAAGCGGGATCATTTTTCCCCTCCAATCCTGCCGTGATGGCTGCATTGACCGCTGCAAACGGCGTCTCCTCGCTGTTCTTGGCCAGCGGTGGGATGGCCCCACAGTGCAAGAGCTTGTCTTCAATGGCATTGTACATGCCCAAACGCGCTAAATCGCTGAGATCGCAGGCAGCTTCCAGCGCAGCACCGGCGCCTTCGCCCACGCCTAGAAAGCCCACACTTTGTACGTTGTGCTGAGCACGTACGTACGCTATGGTCGCTACCACATCGTCAAAGATGCGCTTCGGATCTTGCTTCTGCCTCCATTCCGTTGGGGTGAGAAACGTCTGGCCCCGGCGCATATTTAGAGCGTTTTCGATATCCCCAGCGGAGCCACTAGTGAAACTATCTGTGTCCGAGGAGTAGGTCTGCCCTCGGTACAAGTCTGGCACGATCACCACAGCGTGCGTTTGGAAAGCCAGCTGGTCGGCCAGTACGCGCATGTCTTTGTCGCGCCAGGAGTCAGTGCCGCTGGGCAGGACGATCACAGCGTACCGTGCGTCAGCCCAGTTACGTAAGATCATCTTGTTAGACACCACGTAGGCGCCAATCATTCGCTCCTTGGTCTGCGAAGACGTCGTGTCCATTGCAGAATTAGCACTATGAGAGGACAATGGATTGTGTGGACTGCTGCCGGGTGGAAAGAAAGGCTCGGGAGACTGTTGAAGTTGAATCCAATCAGTCTTGCGCGCTTCTGCTTCGGTTCGTTGGACCCGCACCGTATGAAAAGACGTTTCTTTCCGGCTCAACCCATCCATCACCTACAGCGGACAGTAAAACGAGTCATTTTACAATCGAAACTTGTATCAAAACGTTTATTGTACTTACAAATCGGCGTTGGGGTAAGTCCGAGGGACTGATATCGCTATTGGGACCTGGTGTACGCAGAACTCTCAGGTCATCTGCATCAGACGTTCCAATCACATCGGCTTGTATGGCTGCTCTTTCCTTTTCTGTGGTGCGACGTACCTTCCCAGATGCGTAGTCCTCTTCTGTGAGTCCACTCAACCGCGGCTCCATCCCCGTTCTGTAATGGTATGAAAACAAGGAACATACCTTAATTGTCAATGGATGTCATTAAAGCGCCAGCCGACGCACAACATGTGTAAGGAACTTACAATTGTTGATACTTGATGGATGGATCAATAATATGCAGCAGTATTCGTGTCATCATTTCCAACTTATCACCAGATGTGTCAAGTTCTCGTTTGTGCAGAGCTATCTTCAAACCACTGTAAGTTGTAGAGGACAACAGTTCGTCTCTTTTCATGTCTTTCTGAACGTCATAATCCGGATCTTCTTTATTTACTGGACATGTTATATAATCCAACATCTCAAAAGCTAGCTTCTTGTCTTCATTGTCCATTGAAGCTTGATTAGCTGTACTCCAGTCCAAATGCCGAGTTGCGAGATGTGTCAACCTTTGGCGCAAAAACGGCAATCTAAACCGGGCCGTCGACCAACCCAATGCATAACTGACTAGAGAAAAGTAGAATACTATGGGTAAAAAGATGAACCTCATGCTACATAGAAGTAACTCTGTACGAGTCGTGCACAATATGAATCGAAGTGAAAATGCCGTGCCTATTTTATCGCACTCATTCAGAAAATAGGCATGCATTATTGGAACTGCCCGAAGATCATCAAAGAATCTGAGTTTCATCATGGCAACAAGAGTCGGTGGATTCTCTCCTCCTGAATTCTGGGGATTTAAGCCATTTTTCACGTAAGGGTTGGTGTAAAACTACATGTGTGCCTCCGTTACTGAACTGCATTTTGCATTGTAACACCGCTGTATTTGCAGGATACAACCTGTTGCTGCCACTCGCGAGAAGCAACTGAAGCTATGGCGAGAACTTATATTGCAGTACTGCATTCACAACAATTTGCATAGTTTGGTGCCTTCATCATTCCCATTCTTTAAGAACCCCTCCATTGAACGCGAATTAAGTGCAGACAATATCAATGTCGTAGTCAACTACATCATCAAATCAGGTACATTGTGGATCATTCTCTCCAGTAAAAGACGCAAACATTAACTTTATCCGCATATTCATATAGGCAACGCGGAATGGGAGGACAACAACCACACCAGCCTTCGTATTATTTGGAAGACCCCAGAAGCATTAGCAGGAGAGGTATATCAGTGGGCGCTGCAGCAAGAAGTAGCCGGCACTGTGTTCACGCTTTATGAATTGCATTCTGGCGAAGAAAACCAAGACTCGGGTAGTTTTGCACTTACCGTACACATGTAGAGGGAAGAGATTGTTTATTTGATCATCTATTTTTTCACCACTGCATAGGTTTTCATGGATGTGACCCCGTCATACTGCGACGAGCTCTGGAGCTACTGCAAAGTGCTGACAAGGTACTTTATTCGTTTATATATCATTTTCATTCTCAGTTACGACTTAGTTTTGCTGCAAGTAAACCATAACAACGCACAAGCAACTAATTATCGCAACCTCTAACTATTACAATTACTTTTTCTTAGTGCCGCATATTGCGAGGCGCAACACCGGACGAAGATGGTGTCAAATTTCTGGCTGTGTAAAACATTGTTTCACCACAACGTTCTGTTTTTATTTTCTGTAAATAATGTAAATTATTCTGTGACTACTCAACTACTGCAAATTCTATGCAGTGACGATGCTTCGGCGAAAGCTAGTCTTCGCCAATACTCCCATACACTGGTGCAAAAACCAAATGAGAACCATAATTTACAATTCTCTACTGTAGGTTATGTTAAAACCAAGTAACATCGTACGATTACTGTGGTAATCATACCAAACATTAACAAAAACTGTTAGCACAAAATTTGGAAATATCTCAACACACCACACTCCTACTTCATTTTCAAAATTTTTACCTCGACTTTCTCACGATCTATTTGTTACCAGGCAACTTCGAAAAGGCAAACAAAAATCCTCCCAATGTGGCCATGATCAGAAACATAATGCCGTTGTTGGTCATCTTCGCATTGAACAATATAAACCCCAGCATCGTCACGGGGATTTTATTCAATGAACCCACAATCGCATACGTTGTCGCTGAGGTGCTAGAAACGCACCAAAGAGACGCAAAATTGAGCCCAAAGCCGCACACGCCCGCGACCAGAGTGGAAAACATGAACTCATTGGTCAGAATACGCGGATCCATCAAATCTTTGAATTCGTTCCGCAGCAAGCACACAAAGAACAGAATGATCATGGAGAGAAGGTTGTTGTAGTAAACCATCCCAAAGCGGGTCAACTTGATGTTGTTGGTGGCGTACCGCATGTACAACGTGTACGATGCGGTGAACAGGCAATTCACAGCCACCCATATGTACCCAACCAGATTGAATTCGAGATCGTTCGCACCCGCCAGCACAGCACCGAGGGTCATGGTCAGGATGGATGCAATTGTCAACCAACTCGCTCTGTGTTGGTAACAAGAAGATGTAAAGAAAAGAAGAGGGTAAGAATCGTGTAAGGAAAGAATAGTGTGACAGGTGAGCGGTGCTTACTTCTCATTAAATAGATACCAATCACCAGCAACGGTGACCAAATTGGTCAAGTTCTTAAAGATGGTAATCATGGGCACGCTAACGTATAGAAAACATATGAAGCCGCTGCAAAGCATTCCGATGAATAGGAGATTCACAGGCAGCCAAGCCTTCGCTGTCTCTATTTGAAATGGGGCATAATCAACCCATTTCATCATACGAGCCGACTCCACCATCACTACCGCAATGAAACACTGTATTAATATCACAGACATCTCAGGAATTCTATGTCTAACTTCAGGTTCCAACCCAAAAGAGATGTACTTGTTCGCGATGACCGTAGACACGGAGCAAACAGTGTATAACAAACAGCTCAGAATGCCTGCTGCGTATGGGTGACCGTGAGATCCACTATGGCTCATTGCGTGAGACTCTTCTTTATTTGTGTTCATGGTAGCTGGCAGGAGGTCAAAAATGAAGAAGGTGTTGCTGTGAATGAGACCCACTTGGGGGAAAGGGTTAAAAATATTATGTGGACGATGTGACCGCATTTGCGTGCAATTACTGATCATGTTATCACAAAACAGTACCAGGCTATGAGCAAAAATGGCGTATTAAAGCTGCGCTCGAATATTAGTCACATACATATGTGAGATTGGCACACTTTGTGACCCTCAACATATTGGAATCACAACACCCACAATAGTACGTCAAAGTATTGAAATACTCTCGACTTCTTACGCTAACAATCTACCGGTAACTATGTCAACTGCAGGGTATGACACGAGACATTTTACATAGCAGTCGAATGTATTCAGTGTCATGAATCTACACTATGAAATCCTGTTGCTTTCCTGGGGCAATTGTGCGTTATTGGAGATTTTTGCGCAAGCTACTGTAATCGTGCGCAGTATGCATGGATCTCGATACAGTATAGTCTAAACATGTTCGTCAAACAGCAATGTAGGTTTGCTTTGCTGTCCATACTGTAATACCGGTGTACTGTAAATAGAGTCTTAGGAAGAGCCAGCATAAATATACATTTAATTCTGCTCTTGGCTCCCCTAGTCTTCGTCCATAACTTTATGCAAGAATATGATCTGGCTCTTTAGTTGTTCGATGGTGGACACTTTCTCTTGCACCCAATCTTCAAGCACCGGTAGTGCGTCTGCTCCTTTCTCCAATTTCCTCGTGTCCTTCCTAAACTCACTTGACATCTTGTACATGTTGTCAATATCAGTACTAATAGCCTTAATGCCAATGTTTAAACGCATCTTCGAAGCGACCAGCTCTTCGGCAGCGCGTTGAACGTGGGAAGTATTCGCTTCCACCGGGATAGAGATATCTTTGTGCTGATTTGTATGTTGCTTGTCGCCCACAAACAAACTTGCACTTCCACTTCGTGCACTTCCGTCAGAATTAGACATAACGATGCAAATTAGGAATGAAACTTTAATACCTGAGCAGTATGGTAGATAGCTTTTTGTGCAAGGGACTACACTCGCACAGGTACAGTAATGCATCAGTTACGAAAATGATGAAATAAATATGCGTTTTAGTATTGTACACTGTTGCTTTTGGCGTATATATTTTGCTTCAAGGACAGGACCTTCCGATACTTGGTTCAGCAGCAGACTCACTTTCACCCGTGAGCTTTTGAGTTCTCCATCTCGTCTTGAATTTCTGAATCACGTGTTAATCAATTAAATCTACGTCAGAATGAACTTTTTCGGCAATGATAGCGACAGACAGCTCACAGTAGCGAAGATGGAAGCGGACATTATGACCGATATGTTCAACAAGTGAGAATACTGCACATGTGTTACTGGTCGGTGCAAGAAACATTTAACTCAATCCAAATTGTTTTATTACAGAATGTCCGGAAGTTGCGCGAAGAAGTGTGTGGTGAAGTATAGCGATGGTGACTTGAACGTGGCAGAGATGCTCTGTGTTGATCGCTGCGTTGGAAAGTACATGCAAGCCCAAGAAGCAGTTGGGAACACGTTGAGAAAGTATGAAGAACAGCTCAAGGCTCTTGAGGCATCTGGCGTTAAGTCTCCGAACTATATTACGCCTAAGCACTAATGTTAGTAGCGATTGTATACTGTAAATAAGAGAGGCATGGCCTGTTGGTTCCGGTAGAGTGGTATTGTTGCGTCTTCTTTTGCAGCGAAACATCATATCTAGCTTCATTATGTAAGCACAGTCACAGAGCATGATTAAATTAGGCAGATTAACTTAGTAAACACTACATACACTATGTATTGGTCATACATACGACGTAGTACTAACCGCCCGTGTACTACGTCGTAACTACTGCAGCCGCCAATGTGCCTTGAATCGCCACATAAAACTGTTGTACACGGTAAGTTACAACTATTGGTGTTTGTGTATCATGGAGCTATTTCATACTCTACCGACAGTATTAAAACATCAATTACGTGTACCCATTATGCGCTGCTATTGTATGAAGTCTATAGCAAATACACGCACATTTGCTGTAATTTTTGACCGTTTCCTCTGCGCATGTTCAAAAAGTGGGGCAACTTTTTATTCTGACAAAGGTGACAGGCAGATTGGACAGCACCGACGATGTCTGGACAAGCCCACCTATCGTGGTCGACCTTAGTTGACTTACTTACTAGTGACAAGAAGAGATCAATCAAAACGCTTGATACAGTTTTCGTCAGCCCAGTGGATCACACTTTGCAATGGTACTTCACCAGTAAATCTGGCAGTGTCTCGAAAAAGAAAAAGGATTCCACCTCTGTGGAGAATATCATAGACCGATTTTCTCGATTTGCCTTGTCAAATCCATTCAATGCTGAGGGTATTGTGGGCGTACTGGTTGATATTCCCGCTGGACTGCGAAAATGGATGAAGACAGACGAGCTTTCCACGTATCTGCACGAGAATATCGCCGATCTCAACAAAGCAGGAACCTTTCTGCAAGTATATTTGCGCCCGCTACGTGGAGCGGACGTTGTATTCACGTGTGAATCGACCCGCGGAGAAGCAGGATACAATCATGAGATCATCGTTGTGCACCAGCACCACAATTCAGCCAGAGACACTTCAGCAAAGCACGAAGTCACCGACAGCATTCAATCACAAATAACCGATATAAGCGAGACCATTCTGAATTGCTTGCAAGAAACACACCAGATTGAAGTAGATCAGATCACGATCGAGTTCATAGTGGATGACAACCAGCACGCCTGGTTGAGTTGCATCAGTCACTGTGAGACTGCCGGTGATGAAAGCGAGACCCCTGATAGCTTGCTGATCAAAGCGTACGCTGGAGGTGAGTCAATCTCGGAGAAGCCTATGTCGATTGCCCATGTGTCTGTTGGTGAGGCTCGTGTCATCAGAAACGACACCGGCGGCCCAGCTCCACCCAAACAGGCAGACGCCGCTGGTGCATATGTGGGCAGCAAGCTGGAAGACAAAAAGAAATCACCAGGCCGCAACAAGAAGAAAAAGGATCTCAAAACAGGTGACTCGGGCTTCCGGCGCTCTCTGCTTGACGAGCCTCCAAATGTGGACTTGATGGCCAAGTTCGCCGCAGAAAAGGAGAGGTAAGAAGTCTACATTATCTATCTATCTCTCTGTATCGCTTTTACTGACATGCTTTATGTTGGATATGTTTTTTGGCTGTAGATTGCTCTACCA
>LNAP01003716.1_pt1 | contig 14476 bp, 14 predicted proteins | sample 602601 | NCBI WGS metagenome assembly LNAP01 (sample SAMN02440304, study PRJNA202911) | soil metagenome | biome: Subtropical and temperate rainforests or woodlands; isolation source: soil samples (1 kg each in a 20% v/v slurry with milli Q water) were... ...
GCGCGAGCTGGCCGAAATGCCCTGCATCGTGCTGACCACTTCCGACACCGCCGAACCGCCGCGCTCGGCCACGTCCGACGCGCTGGCCGCCAGCTGATTTGCCTGGCGCGCGTTGTCGGCGTTCTGCTTCACCGTGGACGCCAATTGCTCCATCGACGCCGCGGTTTCTTCTAGCGACGCCGCCTGCTGCTCGGTGCGGCTGGACAGGTCCGTGTTGCCTGCGGAAATTTCGCGCGAACCGACGTTGATTTCATCCACGCCACGGCGCACCACCGCGACGGTGCGCGTCAGGCTTTCCTGCATGCGCTTGATGGCGCCGAACAGCTGCCCGATCTCGTTAGTGCTGCGCACCTCGATACGGCCGGTGAAGTCGCCGCCGGCAATCTTGTCGAAGTGGTCGCCCGCCTGGTGCAGCGGACGCAGCACCGTGCGGTTGATGAAGATCCAGCAGCCCAACGCCAGCACCAGCGCAATGGCCAGCAGTGCGATGGTGACCGTGCGCGAGATGCGGTGGTCCACTTCGGCCTGCGCCACCAGTTCGTCGGTGCGCTTATCCAGGAAATCCAGCACGCCATTGACGGCTTCCCGGAAACCCGTATTGGCCGCGCTGCCCGCATCGTTCAGATCCAGGTATTCCTGCACCGCCATCTTGGACAGTGCGGCGGCCTGACGCTTATAGACATCGTCGAACTGCTTATAAGCCGTTTCCAGCTTGGCCACCAGCGCCTCGGAACCGGCCATGCGCGGCGCCTTGTGGAACGCGTCCAGCCACTTGGCGCCTTCCCGCATCAGGACGTCGGCGCGTTGGGTCTGAGCGTTGGCCTGCTCGGTTTTGCCTTGCTGCATGTCCATCAGGGACGAGGCCAGCAACAGACGGCCACGCAGCAGGGCCGCGTTGGCGCGATTAAGCTGGGTGCCCTGATTGGAATAGGCGGCATTGACCTGCTCCAGCTTATCGTTGCTGGAGTTCAACCCCATCCAAGCCACGCCATTGGATAGGAACATGGCGCCCGTGAAGAGCAACAGCACCAGAACGATACAGGTGCGAACTTTCAAATTGACAAGCATGAAATATCCGAGCGTTAAGCAACGTGAAACGACACTACCTAGCCTGCACGCAACCACGGACGCCCCGGCCTCTAGCCAGTAGCGTCCGCAAGGGCGCAACTTTCCGCACGCGACCGGTGCGGCCTGTGGGGTCCCGCCGCTTTACTTGCGGCTGAACAGGCTGGACCCCTGAATGGTCATGAATGCGGCCGATGCGGCCTGCAGCGCGACCTGGCGCAACGCAAGCTGGCTGGCGCCGGCGTAATAGTCCAGATCTTCCAGGTCGGACAAGGACTTGGCGTAGGTCAGGCCCTTCTTCGTGCCGGTCGCGTCCAGCGCGTCCAGCTCGTTCATGCGGGCGCCCACCGAAGCGGTCACGGTCAAGACGTTGTCGTAGCTGTTCGACAGCTTCTTGTTCGCGGTCGCCAGCGCGTTGCCCAAGTGCGCGGTGGCGACAGGGTCGCCACTACTCGGCGCGTCCAGTGCCGAGATAAGCGTGTCAAGAGTCGAAAATACGTCCATGTCCGTGGACTGGACGCTTTCAACATTGATGACGTCGCCGGCTTTGGGCTCGCCTGTGACAACCATGGACACGCCACCGAAGTCGATGGCTGCGCCCGGCGTGTAAGGCGTCGCAGGCAGGGATGCGCCCGGGACCGTAATCGAACTGCCGCTGGCATCCGTGGTCTCGTAACGAAAGCCCATCGCTCCCGTGGCATCGGCTTCAAAAGTCAATTTGAAGTCCTTCTCCAGGTTGCCGCTACCGGGCACGACCGATACCGCGCCAAATTGCGCAGTGCCCGTGTTCGATGCGGGGGTTGAAGCGACATACGCTTGGGAGCCGGGGTTAGCGCGGCCAAAAATGTCTACGCCCAGATCGCTGGTAGAAAGCTGACGGCTTTGGTCGACTTGAATTGTTCGTTCGCCGACCGATTTGCTGTACTTGATCTTGCCAGTAGCGTCTTTTGTGTAAGGCATGACACTACCGTCATTGCCCGAGAACAGATATTGTCCACTGCCATCGGTCGTGTTAGCCAAGCCTAGCAGAGCCTCGCGCGTGCTCTTAAGCGCCGTCGACAGCGTCTGGCGATCGGTATCGGACAATACGCCACCAGCCTGTATCACCCGCGTGCGGGCTTCCTGCAAGGCGTTCTTGACCGAGTCCAGCGTGTTGCCTTCTTGACCCAGGTTCGTGTTGGCCGTCTGGCGGTTCATCGCATAGGTCGAATTCATGCTTTGCGTCTGCGCCACGCCGATAGCCAGTGACGCCGACAGGGGATCATCTGCGGGCGTCAGGTACTTGCGACCGCTGCCGACTTGCTCGACCAGGCGGTTCATGTCGGATTCCTGAGAAAGCACGCCGCTCAGGCCGTTCGTATACATCATCGTGGTGCTCAGGCGCATGGTGCGACTCCGAAATTCTCTTTAGTAATCACAGTTCAACGGTCTGATCAGCCACGCAGGCCCAACAGCGTGTCGAAAACGGTGCTGGCCACATCAATGATGCGGGCGCTGGCCTGGTATTGCTCTTGATACAGCGACAGGCTTACATATTCTTCGTTCAGGTTCACGCCCGACACGGATTGCTGCGCCGCGGCGGTCTGCTTGATCAGGTTGGCCTGCGCGGTGGCGGCCGACTTGGCTTGCGCGGTCTGCACGCCCACCGTGTTCACGACCTGCGCGAACATGTCGGTCGTGCTCATCGTGCCGTGGCCCAGGACCTTGGCGGTTTGCAGCTGCGCCAGCTTCAGTGCGTTCTTGCCATTGGCGTCCCCGCCTTCGGCATCGGCTGCTGCGATGCGTTCCGGATCCTTGATCAGCACGTCGATATCGCGGGCGGCGTTGCGCGTGGGCGACAACGACCACTTGTCGCCCGCCTGCGGCGGCGCGCTGATCGTCAGCGTCACGCCCATCTCGTTTTCCATGTTCAGCGTGGCGCTCGGCGGCGCGCCGGCCGCCGGGCCGTTATAGACCTGGGAGCCTTCCGGCATGCGCACGACCTGGTAGTTCGTGCCGTCAAACGAGATCTCGTAGTCTTTCGCGTTGATGTTGGCCAGGTTCGTGAACTGACCCGAAATCTGCGCGTTGCTCTTGTTCTGCGTATTCGGCACGCTTTCCGGCAACGTCACGCTGAAGAAGTCGGTCCCCGGGTTGTCGTTCTGGTCCAAGCCCTGCTTGTGCTGTTCGTTGAACGACATCGCCAGCCCGACCGCCATCTGACCCAACTGGGCCTGCATGACATCCAACGAGGCCGAACGGAATTGCAACAGGCCACCCAGCTTGCCGCCGGTGACATCGCTGTCGGCCAATTCGACTGCCACCGTTTTGCCAGCGCCTGCCGGCAAGGTATAGGCTAAGACCGTGCGACTGGCGTCCTTCGACGACGGCACCGCCTGCAACGGATAGATGGTGGTGCCCGACAGCAGCGCCTGACCGCCCTTGGTCAACGAGATATTGATCTTGTCGCCCTGCTCGTAAGTGGTGACGCCCACAAGCTGGTTCAGTTCGGCCACCGCCAGGTCGCGCTGGTCGAGCAGATCGTTGGGGGGGCCGTTGCCAGCCTTGCCGGTGGCCAACGAAATTTGCGTGTTCAGATCGTCGATGCGGGTCAGGTAGCTGTTGACCTGTTCGACCGTCGCCGTGATCTGCGTGTTCAGGCCTTCGCGCTGATTCTGCATTTCGGCGTAGGCCGAGCGGATCTGGGTGGTCAGGCTGTTCGCTTTGCCCAGCAGATCCTGGCGCGCGGCCGGATCGGCGGGCTTGCTGGCCACCGTGTTCATGCTGGTGAAGAAATTGGTCAGGCCCGGGGCAATACCGACGGTGCGATCCGCGAACAGGTTGTTGATCTGCGAAACCTGGTCAAGCTGGGTCTGCAACTGGGCGCCGCTGCCCTGCGCGCCGACCAGCTGCTTGTACAAGAAGCTGTCGTAGCTGCGCACGACGGTGTCGACCTGGACGCCGCGGCCGATGTAACCGTTGCTGGTGGCTTGCGCGCCCGCGGTGGACGTCATGACGCGCTGACGGTTGTAGCCGACCGTGGTGGCATTGTTGATGTTGTGGCTGGTGGTGGCCAAACCCGCTTGAGCGGCGTTCAGCCCGCCCAATGCCGTTTTATACAAATTCATGCTGACAATGCCCCGTGTGTAACCGCAGCTGTTATCTCTGGATACTCCATTAACGGCAGGAGATCATCCAAATTTAGAGTCCTTCCAACATCTGGCGAGAATTTTCCACGCGGGATGCCGCACCGCGTAGCTGGCCCATGATGCCGATCAGTTTCTGCGCGTAGCGTGGGTCGGTCGCATAGCCGGCGTCCTGGATCTTGCGCGCGGCGTCGATCTCGTTGCGGGCCTGCGTGACGGCTTCGTAGCGCGGGCTGTTGCCGATCAGGCGTGCATAGTCCGAGAACGATTCTTCATAGGACGCGTAGGCGCGGAAGGGTTGCGTCACCTTTTTAGCGACGCCGTCTTCGTACTCGGTGGTAAGCACGTTGACGACCTTGCCCTTCCAGCTGGCGCCCGCCTTGATGCCGAACAGGTTGTAGCTGGTGCTGCCGTCGGCATGCTTGATTTCGCGCTTGCCCCAGCCGGATTCCAGCGCCGCCTGGCCCATGATGAGGCGGGCCGGCACGCCGCTTTGCTGCGACGCCAGATTGGCCGCGCGCGACATCTTCGATACGAAGTCCACCACGTGTTCGGGCGCGCCTTCGGCGGCGGCCAACGCGCGGTCGCTGGCACGGTTGTTGCGCATCACGTTCAGCAGCGCCGACACTTCGCGCGAGCCGCCCGTGCGGAAATCCAGGTCGCCGCCCTGCCCGATCGCGCGGACGGCGTCGTCGGACACGTCGGCCGGCTTGCCCTGCTGCATCTGCGCCAGGATGGACTGCGACAGCCCGATCCCCGGTGTCGCCAGGTGCAAGGCCAATTGCTCGTCCGCCATGGATTGCAGCATCTGCGTCTGCTGCGAGTCGAACAGCCCTTCCTTGGGCGTCGCCTCGCGCATGCGCTTGACCATCATCTGCAGGAACAGGGCCTCGAACTGCTTGGCGACCTGCTTCTGCTGATCCGTGCCTTCGGGGTCTTTCTTGACGTCCCGCTTCAGGTCCGACAGGCGGCCCATGTCGAACACTGAATCTTGCCGGGCGGCGCCCCGGGACGCGTCGTTTGCGACAGCCATCGTCAGATGATTTCCAGTTCGGCGCGCAAGGCGCCCGCGGTCTTCATGGCCTGAAGGATGGCCAGCAGATCCTGAGGCGTCGCGCCCAAAGCGTTCAAGCCCTTGACCACGTCAGCCAGATTGGCGCTGGTGCTCACGCGCTGCAGCGAGCCATTGTCCTGGCGCACTTCGATCTGGGTATTGGGCACCACCACCGTCTGACCTTCCGTGAAAGGCGTATCCGGTTGCGATACCTGGTTCTGGCGGTTGATGATGACCGACAGGTTGCCATGCGCCACGGCCGCCTCTTCGATCATGACGGTGCGGTTCATGACGACCGAACCGGTGCGCGCGTTGATGATGACCTTGGCCACCGTCGGCGCGCGCGCCACTTGCAGGTCTTCGACCAGCGACAGGAAACGCGCTTGCGACGCCTGCTCCATCGGCGTGCGGACCTGCACCACCCGGCCGTCCAGCGCCGTGGCCGTGCCCTGGCCGAACTTCCTGTTCAATGCCGTCGCCACGTTCTGCGCCGTGCCGAAGTCCGTATTGTTCAGTTCCACGTGAATGTAGCCGTCGCGCGAAAACGTGGTGGGCACGCCGCGTTCGACGATGGCGCCCGCGCTGATGCGGCCGCCGTTCAACTGGTTGATCTGCACGCTGGAGCCGCCCGCCGAAGCGCCCGCGCCGCCCACCAGGATGTTGCCCTGGGCAATGGCGTAGACCTGGCTATCCGCGCCCTTCAGGGGCGTCATCAGCAGCGTGCCGCCGCGCAGGCTCTTCGCGTTACCCATCGACGACACCACCACGTCCAGCGTCTGGCCGGGCCGGGCAAACGCCGGCAAGGTGGTCGTGACCATGACCGCCGCCACGTTCTTCAACTGCATGTTGCTGCCTGCGGGCACCGTGATGCCCAGCTGCGACAGCATGTTGGTCAGGCTTTGCTGCGTGAACGGCGTCTGGCGCACCTGGTCGCCGCTGCCATCCAGGCCCACGACCAGGCCATAACCGATCAACTGGTTGCCGCGCACGCCCTGGATCGTCGCCAGGTCCTTGAGCCGTTCGGCCTGGGCCGCGCCGGCGCCGGCCACGAGTCCGACCGCCACGCAGACGCGGGCGAACAGGGACAGCAAGGCGGATATCGGAGTCGGTTGTGTCATAGTCAGAACGGCGAAGCGATCAGGAAGAAGCGTTGCAGCCAGCCCATGGTCTGGACTTCGTCCATGACGCCCTTGCTGCGGTACTCGATGCGGGCGTCGGCCACCTGGGTGGACGACACGGTGTTCGTTCCGGTAATGGAACGCGGATCCACCACCCCGGCGAAGCGCACGTACTCGCTTCCGCGGTTGATGGCGATCTGCTTTTCGCCGGCCACTTGCAGGTTGCCGTTGGACATCACGCCCACGACCGTCGTGGTAATGGTGCCGGTAAACGCGTTGTTGGCCGTGCTGTCGCCCTTGCCTTGCGCGACGTTGCCGCCCTTGGCGTCGGTATTCAGGTTCGCGCCCGCCCAACTGTCCATGAACGACGGCGCCGCGGCGATGCCGAGCGTGGCCGATCCGGTACGGTTCGTGTTGGTGGCCACATTCTTGGACGCATTCGTCCGCTCGTTCAGCACGATGGTGACGATGTCGCCCACGTTGCGCGGCCGGCGGTCCTCGAACAGGGGATAGTTGCCGTAGGTGGTCGGCTGATAGATCGACCCCGTGGGTTGCGCCAAGGGCATCGGCGGCGGCGGCGGCGCCGCCGTCGTCGGCCCGGTCACGATGGGCTCGGGCGGGATCATGGCGCAACCGGCCGCCAGCATCGCCAGCGCCGCAACAAATACCAGACGCAGGACAGACATGGGCATCACAGTTGGGACAGGCGGGCCAGCATCTCGTCAGAGGGCTTGACGGCCTTGCTGTTCATTTCGTAGGCGCGTTGCGTGGTGATCATGTTGACCAGTTCTTCGGCAACGTTCACGTTGGACGTTTCCACGTAGTTCTGCATGATCGAGCCTGCGCCGTCCACGCCGGGCTGCAGCAGGTTGGCCGGACCCGACGCGTCGGTTTCCAGGTACAGGTTTTCGCCGATGCTCTGCAGGCCGGTGGGGTTGATGAACGTGGCGATCTGCAATTGGCCGATCTGCACGTTCACGCCCGCGGCGCCGGGCTGCGTCACCGAGACGATGCCGTCCTTGCCAATCGAGATCGACAGCGCGTTGTCGGGCACGTTCATCGGCGGCTGGATCACATAGCCGCTGACGGTCGTCAGCTGGCCGTTCTGATCGCGCTGCAAGGCGCCATCGCGCGTGTACGCCTGGGTGCCGTCGGGCAGTTCGATCTGCAGGAAGCCCCGGCCGTTGATGGCGATGTCCATTTCGCCGCCGGTATTGTTCAGGTTGCCCGACGTATGGATGCGCTCGGTGGCGGCCACGCGCGCGCCCGTGCCCAGCTGCAGGCCGGACGGCAGTTGCGTGGCGTCGCCCACTTGGGCGCCAGGCTGGCGCAGCGTCTGGTACATCAGGTCCTGGAACACGGCGCGGCCGCGCTTGAACCCGTTGGTGGAGACGTTGGCCAGGTTGTTGGAAATCACGTCCATGGAAGTCTGTTGACCTTCCAGGCCCGTTTTGGCAATCCACAACGAACGCATCATGATGAAGTACTCCTGGTGCCGCGGCCTGGCCGCGCGCGAAAATTGTTTAAATCAACCCGCTGGATCAGCCGACGGACAGAATGCCGTTGGCGCGCTCGGCGTTGCGATCCGACTGCTGGACCACCTGCATCTGCTGCTCGAACCGGCGCGCGTTTTCGATCATGCCCACCATCACCTTCATGGGATTGGTGTTGCTGCCTTCCAGCACGCCGGACAGCACGCGCAAGCTGGGGTCGGCGGGCACGGGCGGCGCAGGCTGTCCGTTCACCGGCGCCATGCGGAACACGCCGTCGTCGCCATGCACCAGTTGCGCATTGTTCGGGTTCGCCAGCTTGATACGGCCCAGGTTCAGGATGTTGTTCGGGCCGTCGCCCGCGCCGATGGCCGTGATCGTGCCGTCCGACGTGATCGTCAGCGCGGCCTGGTCCGGCACATCGATGGGGCCGCCCTGGTCGGACAGCACCGGCTGGCCCAGCGAGGTCTGCAACAGGCCGTTGATGCCAACCTGCAGGCTGCCGCCACGGGTGTAGGCTTCGCCCTGCGGCGTCTGCACCGCGATCCAGCCGCTTTCGCCGGCCAGCGCCACGTCCAGGTCCCGGCCCGTGGTCTGCATGGTGCCCATCTGAAAGCTGTTGCCGGGCGTGGACGCCACCGTCGAAACACGCGTAGGCAGACTCACCCCGTCCGTCATCGGAACCGACCGATACAGCGCGATCTGCTCGCGGAACCCCGTCGTGTTCACGTTGGCCATATTGTTGGCCAGCGCAGCCTGATGCTCAGTGATACGCGCCGCGCCATTCATGGCGGTGTAGATGATTCGATCCATTGCCTATTCCGTCGGTGTCGTCGCGAGCCTGTCGGGCTTTACTTCAGGTTCATCAGGACTTGCATGATTTCGTCCTGGGTCTTGATGGTTTGCGAGTTGGCCTGATAAGTGCGCTGGGCGATGATCATGTTCACCAGCTCTTTGCTCATGTCGACGTTGGACGCTTCCGTCGCCTGACCCACCACCTTGGACAGGCCATTGGTGCCGGGCTGGCCCAGGATGGGCTGGCCGGACGCCGCCGTTTCGGTCCAGGCGTTGTTGCCCACCGGCTGCAAGCCCTGTAGGTTCGAGAAGTCGGCCAGCACGATGGTGCCGACGATTTGCGTTTCGCCGTTGGTGTAGCTGGCGACCAGGCTGCCGTCGCCGCCGATGTTGATGCCGCTGAATTCACCCGAGGTGTAGCCGTTGGGTTTGGCGATCAGTTTGTAGTCGCTGCCGTACTGCGTGGTGCCGGTGTAGTTCATCGCGATGGTCAGGTCATCCGCCGGCGCAGCTATGCCGCCTGGGTTTGCGAAACTCAACGTCACGATTGGCGCGCTAGTCAAGGCGCCTGCCTTATTAAAGGTAAATTGCGCGGTGGTCGACCAATCACCTGAGACCGGATCCACGCTGGTTGGATCCATGGGAGAGCCATCCAGCGTGTAATACACGTCGTAGACACTTTCCCCATTGGCAGGATCTGCTTCTCGTTTCACGAAGTACTGCATAACCTGATGCGAATTCCCCAGCGAGTCGAACACCGTCATGGGGGAGGCATTGGTGAAACTGTTCGAAAGGGTAGGGTCGAACGGTGTGGTGACCGGATCCACCACTTTTGCATTCGCATTCAGGTTAGCCACGGTCGTGCCGGTGCTGGTCGCCTGGGGTGCCACGTTGGCGGTGGGCAACTGCAGCTCCGTCGGGTTCGCACCGATGGCGCCGGCCGGGTAGCCCGTCATGCGGTAGCCCTGGGCGTTCACGATGAAGTTGTTCTTGTCGACCAGGAATTCGCCGTTGCGGGTGTACATCACCGCGCCGCTCTGATCCGTGACGCGGAACATGCCCTTCGCGCCGTCGATGGCGATGTCGTATTCGCCGCCGCCACCCTGCACGGTACCGACCGTGAAGCGCTGGCTGATAGCCGCGACCTTCACGCCCAGGCCCACGCGCGAACTGGCGTAGACGTCAGCGAACGACGCGGTCGACGACTTGAAGCCGACCGTGCCGGAGTTGGCGATGTTGTTGCCGATCACGTCCAGGTTCTGCGATGCGGCATTCAAGCCGCTCAATCCTTGTCCGAAGCCCATGTTTTCTCTCGCTAATCTATATATCTAGTGAAGCCGCCGCACATGCGCCAGCGCCGATTCAAATTCGCCCGGTTCAGGCGCCGATCACCTTACGCACGTCCAGCATGCTGGTCTGGCCGTCCAGGCCCAGGTCCAGACGCAAGCCGTTAGTGGAATACGCCACGCTCTTGACCTGGCCGTAGCTCAGCACTTCCGCATTCACCTTCTTGCCATCGCCATCGGTGGCCAACACCGACACGGTGTATGCGCCGGCGTCCAGCGCCACGCCGCTGTCGTTCTTGCCGTCCCAGTTCAGGGTGAAGACACCTGTCTTCTGCTCGCCCATTTCAATGGTTCGCACGACGGCGCCATTCGAATCCGAGATGCGGACTTGCACCTTTTGCGCATCGCCTTGCAGGTCCAGGCCATAAGGCGTGACCACGCGTTCGGCGGCGTTATCGCTGTCCACGCCGACTTTGACCTTGGAGCCAGGGATCAGCACGCCCTTGCCGATCATCGCCACGGCGTTCATCGATTGCGACACATCGATCTGGCCGCTGATGGCCAGCATGGTGTTCTTCAGGTTGGTGATGCCTTCCACCGTGGAGATCTGCGCCAGCTGCGAGGTCAGCTCGGCGTTCTGCATCGGGTTCAGCGGATCCTGGTTCTGCAGTTGCGTCACCAGCAGCTTCAGGAACTGATCCTGCAAGCCCTGCGCCGTGCTGGAGCCGTTGGCGCCGCTTTGCGCCAGGCCCAGGCCGGTGGTGCTCGTGTTTTGGTCGACGGTGGTCATGGATTCACTCTGTCAAGAAATTAGGATTGACCGATGGTCAGCGTCTTCTGCATCAACGCCTTGGCGGTATTGAGCACCTCGACGTTCGCCTGGTAGGACCGCGATGCCGCGATCATGTTGACCGTCTCGGCCACCGGGTCGACGTTGGGCATGCTGATATAGCCCTGGGCATCAGCCAGCGGATGCTTGGGGTCGTAAACCTGTTTCAGGGGCGACGGGTCCTGGATGACGCCGGCCACGCGCACGCCGCCGATCTCTTGCCCCAACGCCTGGCCGGCCGCCGGGTTGACCTGGAACACGACCTGGCGGGCGCGATACGGCTGGCCGTCCGGACCCACGACGCTGTCGGCGTTGGCCATGTTGCTGGCCGACACGTTCATGCGCTGCGATTGCGCGCTGAGCGCCGAACCGGCGATATCGAAAATGCTCAACAAGGACATTGCCTGTCGCTCCCTTTATGGATCAATCCTGAATAGCGGTCTGCATGGTCCGGATACGGCCGGAGATCATCTGCATCGTGCTCTGGTAGTGCAAGGTGTTGTCGGCGAACTGCACGCGCTCGATATCCATGTCCACCGTGTTGCCGTCCATGCTGGGCTGGTACGGCAGGCGGAACAGCAGCTCGGTCGGCCCCTGGGACACGGCCTTGGCCGGGATATGGCGTGCCGAGGTCAGCGCCAGCGACGTGTCCTGCAGGCGCATGGAGCCTTCCATGGCCGTCTGCATCGCGGCCTTGAAATCAAAGTCGCGGGCCTTGTAGTTGGGCGTGTCGGCGTTGGCGATGTTCGACGACAGCACTTCCTGACGCTGCGCGCGCAGCCCCAGGGCCTGCTGGTAGAACCGGAAATCTTCGTTAAGCCTGTCTAGCATCGTGGCGCCTTCGTGCGTTGCAATACGGATAGAGCAAGGGACTTCGGACACACCGTTATCCCATTGGATGACGGCATCATAGGGGCCGGCGGCAAAACACAATCAGCCAAATAACCCGCCATTTCTCATCCAATTCACGTATTGCCGAACGCGGCGGACTCCTACAATTCATTCATCATGAAAATCTCCGCACGACATCTCCGCGCGCGCGCCGGCTGCCTGATCGCGTTGACCCTGGCCTGCCTCGGGGCCGCCCAGGCGCAGGAAGCCGCCAGCCAGGCGCCCGAGGTGATCGCGGTCGCGGCGCAGAGCTATTTGCTTGACCAGTTGGCCGGGCTGCCCGGACAGCCGGCCGTCTCCATCGACCCGCCGCGCGCCGAACGCCTGACGCCCTGCGATGCCATGTCCCCGTTTATGCCCTCCGGCATGAAACTGCGGTCCCGCATGACGGTCGGCGTGCGCTGCAACGCGCCCAAGCCCTGGACCACTTATGTGCAGGCGACCGTCAGCGTCCCCGGCTACTATTACGTCGCGTCGCGGATGATCTCGGCCGGACAGGCCTTGACGCCGAACGACCTGTCCCCCCGGGACGGCGACCTGGTTTCGCTTCCCCCCGGGGCCATCACCGACCCGCAGACCGTCGTCGGCATGACGGCCGCCTACCGCATCAACGCCGGGCAACCGGTCCGAGGGTCGTCCCTGCGCAATGCGCAGTCGGTCGTGCGCGGCTCGAACGTCCGGATCAATGCGCGCGGCAACGGTTTCGTGGTCAGCAGCGAAGGCCAGGCGATGGACAATGCCGCGCCCGGCGCGATGGTCCAGGTGCGCACAGGCAACGGCCAGGTGGTCAGCGGCGTGGTTCGGAATGCGGGGTTGGTTGAAATACAACTGTAGGTAATGTTACAAATCGCGGTGCACCCGCCGATGGCCTGCCCTAAAGTTCGTTCCGGCCCTGCCGTTACAGAGACATAAGTAGGCGGATCCGTCGCAAACCGACCCAGGACGCCCTGCGGAGAAAACCTTGAAAATCAATTCGACCCCCAATCGGCCCATTTCCGCCGACACCGTTGCCCAACGCCAGGATTCCGCGTTGGCACAGGCGTATGGCGCCAGCAATGGCAGCGGCTCCAGCAGCTCGCAAGTGGCGCTGAGCTCGGCGTCGCGCAAGATGCTGGCCCTGCAAGACGGTTCGAACGACATCAATGTCGAGCGCGTGGCCGCCATTCGCGCCGCGATTGCCTCGGGCCAATTGAAGATCGATACCGGCAAGATCGCCGACAGCCTGATTGCCAGCGCCCGTGATCTGCTGAAGTAAGCCTCCGTTCACCGCCCTACCGCCTTCAAAGCATGACCATGACCCCCGTCGATTCCCTTCAGTCCTGCATGCGGCAGGAAGATGCCCTGATCACCGAGTTCTCCTCCATTCTGGAAGAAGAGACCGAAGTTCTGGTGGGCCCCGGGAACGTCGGCGCGCTGCAGGCCATCACCGAACGCAAGGGGCGTATCGCCCAGCAGCTGGTTGACCTGAGCGCAATCCGCGACGGCCTGCTGTCTGAAATCGGCCTGCCCATTGGGCATGCCGGCACCGAACAGGCCGCCGTGCTGCACCCGCAGTTGTCCGGCATCTGGCAGGCCCTGCTGACCAAGTCCGCGTCGGCCAATGAGATCAATATGCGCAACGGCGCCCTGATCGACGTGCATCTGCGCTATACCCAGCAATCGCTGGATGCGCTGCGCAACATCAATGGCGTGGGCGTCGCCACCACCTATGACGCGCATGGCCGTGGCGCCCGTGGCACGCCGGGACGCAAGCCGATCGTGGCGGGCTGACCGCCCCACTGGCACCCGGTATGAAAAAGGCGGCGCAATGCGCCGCCTTTTTCATACCGGTAACATCCGGGACATCACGCGCCGCCCGTCATCTCCAGCATCGCGAACATTTTCAAGATCGCCACCGGCAGCATGCGACCCGACAGCTTGCGTTCCGATCCCACGATGCCCGACAGCGGTCCGCGCACCACATCGGCGGATGGCGAATGCGCCATCTGCCAGCAAGCGGCACCCAACTGGCCGGCCATCAGAGACTGGCGCGCGAGCGTATGCGCGCCATCGACGGCAGGCAGCGCCTGCCACGCATTGGCCATATAGCGAAAGCCCGCGCGCGCCTCGTCCTGCAGCACCAGCCAACGCGCCACGGTGGCGGCATCGGCTTGCGCCGCCGGCAGGTTGGTCAAGCCAAACAACTGCGCGGCGATCTCGCCGCTGTCCGTATCGATCAAGCGGGCGCACACCAGACGGATCGGCGCCCCGCCGCTCTTGCCGGGCAAGGCCACTTCGGTGCCCGACGCCCACAGCGCCAGCGGCACGCGCTTGCCCCCCTTGTCGGCCAGCAGGCCGGGCATGTCGCCCGGTTGGCCCACCGGCAGGTAGCCGACGCTTTTGCCGACGGCGTTCAGGTTCGTGGGGCATTCGTCCTGGATCACGCGCATGCCACCCGCGCAGCGCGCCACCCACGACACGCCCTGCCCGTTCAGTGACTGCCACAGACCGGACGTGCCGGCCTCCAGCATGTGCACCAGCGGCAGACGCGGCAACTGCTCACCCAGCCAGCGCACGCGGGATTCCAGCGCCAGGCCGGCATCGGGCTGGCCCGGCGCCGCGGGCGCAAACGACGTCAGCATGCCGTGCGCCAACGCCAACTGTTGCGCAGGTGCAGCCAGCGCGGCACCGCGATCGCTCATCAGCAAAGCGCCGAACAACGTGCCGCCGGGCAGGCCTTCGCCCTTCATCGTGGTCTTGCCGTGCACGACCAGCAAGTGGCGGTGGCAGGCGGCGGAGAATTCACGCCGTACCATCGCCAGCGGCGCGTCGCCCAATGCCGCC
>LNAP01003693.1_pt1 | contig 14470 bp, 15 predicted proteins | sample 602601 | NCBI WGS metagenome assembly LNAP01 (sample SAMN02440304, study PRJNA202911) | soil metagenome | biome: Subtropical and temperate rainforests or woodlands; isolation source: soil samples (1 kg each in a 20% v/v slurry with milli Q water) were... ...
GCTCGCCGTCGCGCTGCAACCGGCTGCGCTGGCGGCGCCGTTGAAGCTGCCAGGCCTTGCGCCACGGGTGTTGAAGCTGGATCCGGCGCTGCCGATCGGCTATCGGCGCGACCTGGACGTCCTGCCCAATACCCTGCCGCCGGAGCGGCACTTGGGCTATGCGGTGCAGTGGTTCGGGCTGGCGTTGACCGTGCTGGTGGTCGCGCTGGTGCTGGAGCTGCGTTCGCGCCGCCGCGTTTCCCCCGACTCCCGGCGCTGACCGCCCCAACGTGAGAAAATGCCACCCATGAATGCCACTTCCCCGGAACGGCTGTCCCCGCGCTCACGCGGCCGTTGGACGCTGATCGCCCTGTTCGGCCTGTTCTTCGGTGCGATGGCGTTGGCCGGCGTGCTGCGCTTCTCGGGGTGGCAGCCCACCGCGCACCGCAACAGCGGCCAGTTGCTGCAGCCCCCCGCCGATCTGCGCGCGCTGCCGCCCACGCTGGCCAATGGCCAGCCGTATGCATGGAATCCGGAAGCGCGCACCTGGCGCATCCTGGTGGCCCCGTCTGCCGGCTGTACCAGCGCGTGCGTCACTTTGTCGCAGGGATTGGGCAAGGTGTGGCAGCTGTTCGGGCATAACGCCGATAATGTCGAGATCCTGTGGCTGGGCACGCCGCCGGCCGAGGTCCAGGGCGTGCCCGCATTGCGCGTGCTGCGCGACCAGCCCGACCTGCGTGCCGCACTGCCCGCCGTGGATGACCCTGCCGGCACGCCGGTGTATGTGATCGATCCCAACGGTTTCGTGATCATGCGCTATGCGCCGGGATTCGATATGGCTGGTCTGCGCAAAGACCTGGCCACGCTGCTGAAACTGAAGTGAGTTCTGTTTAGATGAGCCTCTCCGCACGCCCGGTGCTGCACCGCAATTTCCACCGTCTGGCGTGGTTTGCGCTGATCATGACCGCCAGCACGATCATGTTCGGTTCGTTCGTGCGCCTGTCTGATGCCGGCCTGAGCTGCCCGGACTGGCCCACCTGCTATGGCCGCGTCACCTGGCCGCAGCACGCCGCCGACGTGGTGGGTCACGAAGCGGCCAAGATCCGCCCGCTGGAAACCCACAAGGCGTGGCGCGAGCAGGTGCACCGCTTCCTGGCCGGCGCGCTCGGCATCGAGATCCTCACCCTGGCGCTGCTGGCCACGCGCCGCCGTCGCTGGGGCAGCACTGCCGTGGTCACCGCCTGCGTGCTGGTGGCCACCGGCATACCGCTCTACATGATGGGCATGCACGTGCCGGCCAGCATCCTGGCGATCATCGGCGAGGCGATCCTGCTGGTGGCCGCGCTGCGCTGGAACAACATCGACCTGGCCCGCGCCGCGCTGCTGACCCTGGCGGTGGTGATCTTCCAGGCGTTGCTGGGCATGTGGACGGTGACCTGGCTGCTCAAGCCGATCGTGGTGATGGGCCATCTGCTGGGGGGCATGCTGATGTTCGGCCTGCTGGTGTGGATGGCATGGCGTGCCACCTACATGCCGATCACGTTGGTGGAAGCGCCGAAGCTGAAGTGGCTGATCCGCGCCGGCGTGGCCGTGCTGGTGCTGCAGATCGCGCTGGGCGGCTGGGTCAGCGCCAACTACGCCGCGCTCGCCTGTGGCGGCGGCAGTGCATCGCTGGACAACTTCCCGCGCTGCGTCAGCCAGTGGTGGCCGCAGCACGACTTCAAGGAAGGCTTCACCCTGTGGCGCGGCATCGGCGTGGACTACGAAGGTGGCGTGCTCGATGGCGCCTCGCGGATTGCCATCCAGATGGCGCACCGCATGATGGCGATCGTGGTGGCCGTGTACCTGCTGTGGCTGTCGGTGCGCCTGTTCAAGCTGCCGAGCATGCGCGGCTGGGCGAGCGCGCTGGGCCTGCTGGTGGTGGCGCAGATCACGCTGGGCATTCTCAACGTGAAGCTGGCGGTGCCGCTGGAAGTAGCCGTGGCCCACAGTGGCGGCGCGGTGGCGTTGTTGTTCGTGCTGGTCACGCTGTTGGCGCGCCTGCGCGCGCCGGACGCGGACGGCAAGGCCGGTAACACCGCTCCTGCCGTGCAGGCAGGCTGACGGCATGGCCAGTTATCGTCAGTACTGGGACCTGACCAAGCCCAAGGTCGTCGCCCTCATCGTCTTCACCGCGCTGGTCGGCATGTTCCTGGCCATCCCCGGGCTGCCCACCGCACAGCAGGCGCTCGACGGCACGCTCGGTTTCCTCGGCATCTGGCTGGCGGCCTCGGCGGCCGCGGCCATCAACCAGTTGCTGGATGCGCGCATCGACGCGCAGATGGCGCGCACTTCGTGGCGCCCGCTGGTGGTGGGCAAGGTCAAGCCGTGGCAGGTACTGGTGTTTGCCGGGCTGCTGATCGCCCTGTCGATGACCATCCTGGTGGTCTGGGTCAACGTCATCACCGCCGTGCTGACCTTCGCCTCGCTGATTGGTTACGCGGTGATCTACACCGTGTACCTCAAGCGCGCGACCTCGCAGAACATCGTCATCGGCGGCCTGGCCGGCGCCACCCCGCCGATGCTGGGTTGGGCTGCGATCACCGGCATGCAGGGCCCGTGGGACTGGGCCTACGCATCGCTGCTGGTGCTGATCATCTTCATCTGGACCCCCCCGCATTTCTGGGCGCTGGCGATCTTCCGCCGCGAGGATTACGCCAAGGCCGAGATCCCGATGCTGCCGGTGACCCATGGCGTGGCGTATACCCGCAAGTCGATCATGGTGTATTCGATCGCGCTGGCCGTGGTCAGCATCCTGCCGGTGGTCTTCGGCATGAGCGGCATGTTCTACCTCGGCGGTGCGATCGTGCTCAACGCGGTCTTCCTCTGGTATGCGTGGCGCATGCTGAACCCGCCGGATGAAATCTTCTCGATGAAGATGTTCGGTTACTCCATCGTCTACCTGATGGCGCTGTTCGCCTTCCTGATGGTGGACCACTGGATGCTGCCCTGGTTGTAGGGGGGCGTACCGACCAACGGGCGGTACCTGCCGGGGCGCTGATGGCGCCCACCCGCGGTAGGTCACGACCGTTGGTCGTGACGCGCCAACCCGTGCGCTGCGACACATTGAATTTCCCGCAAATGTCGCCATTGCTTTCATGACCGAACAGGACGTGACGGCATGAAACGATGGATGCGACGCGCAGTACTGGCCATGACCCTGCTGTGCAGCGCGGCGATTGCCGCGCCTGCACCCGATGAGACGGCCACGCAGATCATGCGGCACGCCGGCGAGCACCGCCTGGTCGTGCTTGGCGAATATCACGGCACCGCCGAAACGCCGCTGCTGGTGGCCGACCTGATGGAGCGCTACAGCCGCAACACGGCCGCCGTGCGGCTGGGGCTGGAACTGCCGATGAGCGAGAACGTCGCCCTGGCGCGCTACCTGCGCTCGGACGGCGGTGCCGACGCCCGCGAGACGCTGCGCACGTCGCCGTTCTGGGTGGTGAAGGACGATCAGCATGACGGCCGGCGCAGCCGCGACATGCTCGCGCTGATCGAGGCCGTCCGTGTGTTGCGGGCCCAGGGCCGCGATGTCGGCGTGGCCGGCTATGACAACGAAACTGGCGCCTCCCCCAGCAGTGACCAGCGCGATGCGGCCATGGCCGCGCACCTGCGCCAACAGTTCAATGCGTTGCCTGCCGATGCACGGATGCTGGTGCTGACCGGCAACGTGCATGCCATGCGCACCCGGTCGGCCGATGCACCCCCAGAGATGCAGAAGACGATGGCCGCGTACCTGCTGGACCTGCCGCTGTACAGCGTGCGTCTGGAAGCGCTGCGCGGCCATTTCTGGGCGTGTTTTCAGCCGTGCCGCGCGGTACCGCTGATCGAGCGTACGCCGCGCGCGGCGAAAGAAGACACAGACGCGGATCGGCAATACGACCTGTGGATATGGATGCCCGCGTTGAGCGTTGCCACCCTGACCGACCCGTAGTGCCGGATGTCGCGTCAGACCTGTCGCCACCCTGTTGCGATGCCTCTGCGCGGTCTTTGGTGATGGTCTTCATCGGAACATCGTCGGGATATGCCGTGTTGAAGTGTCCGCTACGCCTCAATGCGTGGTGAGTTGGAATGCAGTGCACCGTTTACCCTCGCCGTGCGGCGTACATAGGTGGTGCGAGGTGACTCGCCAACATGTGAGGGAGCGGCAATGAAACTAATCAGACGCCTTGGCGCCGGGCTGCTGTTGATGGTCGCATTCGGGAGCGGGGATGCGGCAGCAGAAGTAAAAGCCATCAGCCGAGCGAACTGTCTTGGCTTCGTCAATGAATCGATAACCTACGACAGGCCCCAGTTCAGAAGCATTCAAGGCTCTGCAGCCAGCAGGCACATCCCGTTGGGCAGCATCCAGGCGAAGCACGTACTCGGTGCGCCAAACAACGGGGGCTTCTCCTGGCGGTTCAGGGCAGGCGATCAATCCGATCCGGAGCGAATGCTCGTGCGCGGGTACCACACCTGGATACTCAACCGGATCGTACACACGCGAAATACCGCGACCGCCGACTGCAGCCTGACCGAGTGGTGATGCACATGAAGAAGATCTCAATCGCGCTCGCGCTCCTTGCGTCGTTATCGTCGGTCCATGCCAACGCAGAATCCGGCGATGCGATCGGTCAATGGCTCCATGAGCGCGCCATGCGGGCCGCTCTCAACGACGATCTGCCCGGTGCCCGGCAGAACGATGAAGAGGGAACCTACCGGATAGTGCCGCTTGCCGAACTGGACGCTCCCGACACGGTCAAGAGCGCGTTCCGCACTCAGATCGCGCGCAGCCGGGCAGGTGCCGTACGTGTCCCTGTTGGCGCCATTCCATCGCAGGCCGAACTGCTCGCCGCCTTGCCCAAAGTGCAGCGCCCCGATGCGGTTCTTCGCCAGCGGCTGCCCAGTCCGCCGAGTAACCTGCAGGGCACCGTGCTCGGCGTTGCAGAGGTGATCGGTATGGAGCCAAGCGGTGCGCTGGATGGGGTCAAGTCGTCCGGGCTGACCCGCTTCTATCGGTTGACCGACGTGGGCATCGTCGCCTTCAACGAGGAGAACTTCCGCGTTCCCGGCACCACCATCGAGGTCATTGCCGAAGCCCAGAACACCGCCGTCAACGGTTTGCCCGCACAGATCGACATGAATGTTGACGGACAGGGACGTGGTCGCGTGGTGTTGTCGTGGGCCGCTGGAGACAAGGCGTACACACTCACCGCAACCGGCGACAGTGACGTGGAGGGCAAGGCGCGCGTGTTGCAGGGGATCGCCGCGGCAATCACCGATTGATCTTGAGCAGACGGGGGACTGACGTGCAAAAAACGGAGGGAGTCGAGCGAGCTCAACTGCCTCCGTCACCCTTCAGCGGTTCCACCGGATCGCGCGCATACCGCTGCGCGATCATCGCGCAGACGATCAGCTGGATCTGGTGGTAGATCATGATCGGCAGCACGATCGCGCCCAGGCTGCCGCCGGCGAACAGTACCTTGGCGATCGGGACGCCGGTGGCCAGGCTCTTCTTGGAGCCGCAGAACAGGATGGTGATCTCGTCTTCGCGGTTGAAGCCGAGCCGGCGTGCGATGAAGCGGATCAACGGCATCGCGATGCCGAGCAGGACGGCGGCAACAATGGCCACGGTGAACAGCGACACCAGCGGCGTCTTGCTCCACAGCCCTTCGCTGACCGCTTCGCCGAATGCCGAATACACCACCAGCAGGATGGTGGCCTGGTCGGTGTAGCGCAGCAGCGCGCGCTGGCGTTCCACCCAACCGGCAATCCACGGGCGCAGCAGGTGGCCGGCCACGAATGGCACCAGCAGCTGCAGCATGATGCTGGCAATGGCCTGCACCGGGTTGTGCATGCCGCCCTCGGTGCCGGCGAGCAGGGCCAGCAGCAAGGGGGTGAGGAAGACGCCGAGGATGCTCGACAGCGAGGCGCTGCACACCGCCGCCGGCACGTTGCCGCGCGCCATCGAGGTGAAGGCGATGGACGACTGCACCGTGGACGGCAGCGCACACAGGAACAGCACGCCGATGTACAGCTCGGGCGTGAGCAGCCAGCCATCGAGCGGTTTGAACAGCAGCCCCAACAGCGGGAACAGCACGAAAGTGCAGGCCAGGATGGTCAGGTGCAGGCGCCAGTGCAGCACCCCGGCCACGATCGACTCACGCGGCAGCCGCGCGCCGTGCAGGAAGAACAGCAGGGCAATGGCCACGTCGGTGACATCGTCGAGCACCATCGCCGCCGCGCCGTGCATGGGCAGTAGCGAGGCCAGCAGCACGGTGCAGAGCAGGGCGAGGGTGAAGTTGTCCGGCCGCAGGCGCGACCACCAGGGCTTCATGCGCGGCATGCTCCTGTGAGGGGAAAAAGAGAGGGGTGAAACGCGCGCTGACTCAACGCGCAGCAGCCTGTTCGAGCAGGGCGCGGGTAGGCGCTTCCAGCGAGGTCATGCCGGCATCGCGTCCCAGCTGCAGGGCCTGGTCGACCGGGGCGCCATCGCGTGCCTGCACCAGGGCCAGCAACGCACCGGCGCGGTTGCCGGAGGCGCAATGCACCAGTACCGGGCCGTTGCTCTGCGCCAGGGCCGTGCGCAGCGCGTGCGCATTGGCGTCTGTCAGGCCGGCAGCGCCGGCCACCGGAATGCGCACATAGCGCAGGCCCAGGCGTTCGGCGGCGGCGGTTTCATCGAAGCCGCGGTCTTCATCGGGCTGGCGCAGGTCGATCACGGTGGTGACGCCCGCGTCGGCGGCCTGTTGCAACTGGGCGGCACTGGGCTGGCCGGCGCTGTACAGCTGGGGGCGCGGCTGCGCGAAGGGCAGCGTGTCGGCCACCGCAGGCAGTGCCATGGCCAGCAGGGCGGCGAGGGCGCCAAGGCGGACGTGTCGGGCGAAGGATGCGGCGGGGTTCACTCGGGGAGAGGCCACGGCTGCTCCGTTGGTCAGAAGCGGAGGGTGCTGCGCGCCTTGAGCAGTTCGCGCAGTTCGTACTTGTCAGTATCGTCCAGACCCTGCTGGCTCTGCTTTGCCTGAAGCTCATCCATGCGTTGCCGCATCAGCTGCTTTTCAAGCTGGGCCACCGCATCGTGCAGCTCCTCGGTCCACATCGCCTCGTCGCCCGGCTGGGTGTGGGCGGCCAGTTTCTGCAAGGACGCCTGTTCCTCCCGGCCCTCGAAATGCTCCAGCAGTGCGCCGGTGGTGATATCCGGGCGCTGTTCGACCAACCCCAGCAGCTCCAGCAGCAGTTCAATGCCGGGCAGGCGCAGGCCGTTGAAGTGGTGGCCTTCCAGGGTCATGGCCAGCGAGGGCTGCTGCAGCAGGATCGCAATGGCCGCGCGCACCAGGCTGCGGCGCTGGGTGGGCGCCACTGCACGCGGTGGTGGGCGCGAGGGCTGCGCCGATGCCGTGGGCCGGGCACCCAGCCCGGTGAGCGTGGTCAGCTGCTGCTTCATCAGGTCGCCGAAGGCGCCGTCGGGAATCTGCGCCAGCATCGGCTTGGCCCGCTCGGCCAGCCGCGCCTTGCCGTCCAGCGTGGCCATGTTGACCTCGCGGGTGAGCTCGTCGAAGAAGAACTGCGACAGCGGCGTGGCCTGCTTGAGGCGTTCGTCGAATGCGGCGCTGCCTTCCTTGCGCACGATGGTGTCGGGATCTTCGCCATCGGGCAGGAACAGGAAGAACGCCTGGCGGCCGTCCTTCATGCGCGGCAGCACCGATTCCAGCGCGCGCCAGCCTGCGCGGCGGCCGGCGGCGTCACCGTCGAAGCAGAAGAACACGTCCGGCGCATTGCGGAACAGCAGCTCGGCGTGGTCCGGCGTGGTGGCCGTGCCCAGCGTGGCCACCGCCTGGGTAACCCCGTACTGGAACAGCGAGACCACGTCCATGTAGCCTTCGACCACGATCAGCCGCTCGATCTTCTGGTTGGCCTGGCGCACCTGCCACAGGCCGTACAGTTCGCGGCCCTTGTGGAACAGCGCGGTCTCGGGCGAGTTGAGGTACTTGGGGCCGTCGTCCTTCTCCATGACCCGGCCGCCGTAGGCGATCACGCGGCCGCGGCGGTCGAAGATCGGGAACATCACCCGGTCGCGGAACTTGTCGTAGACATGGCCGCGATCGTTCTTGGAAAACAGCCCGGCGCGATCCAGCAGCTTCATGCGCCGCTCGTCCTTGCCCAGTGCGTCCTTCAACGCGCTGTAGCCGTCGGGCGCATAGCCGATCGCGAACCGCGTGCGGTTTTCCTCGTCCACGCCGCGCTGGTCCAGGTAGGCGCGGGCCTTGTCGCTTTCCTCCAGCGATTTCTGGAAGAAGCGCGTGGCCGCATCCAGGGCCGAGTACAGCTCGCGGCTGTCGTCCTGCTGCTGGGCGGTGCGCGGCTGGGTATCGCGCGGCACTTCCATGCCCACGCGTTTGGCCAACTCATCAACCGCGTCGAGGAACTCGAGGCGGTCGTAATTCATCAGGAAGCTGATCGCGGTGCCATGCGCGCCACAGCCGAAGCAGTGATAGAACTGCTTGGTGGGGGAGACCGTGAACGAGGCTGAACGCTCGTCGTGGAACGGGCAGCGTGCGGCGTATTCCTTGCCTTGGCGCTTCAGCGGCACGCGGCTGCCCACCACCTCGACAATGTCGGAGCGGGCCAGCAGGTCGTCGATGAATGCGTCGGGGATACGGGCCATGGGCAGCAGGCAGGTGGCGCGACCGGTGACGGCCACGCAGGGCAGCGGGGGACACCGCTAGTCTACTAGCTGCCGGTCGCTTCGCCCGGTTTGGGCACGGCGATGCCGGCCTGGGCCAGGTGGAAATGCGCGCGCAGGCGTTCATCGATGACCGCGGTCATCAGCGCGCCCACGAAGAACACCACCGTGGCGTAGTAGATCCACACCAGCGAGATCACCAGCGCGCCCATCGAGCCGTAGGCACTGCCCGGCGCGACGGTGGCGATGTACAGGCCGATGCCATAGCGGCCCAACGCGAACAGCGCCGAGGTGATCGCCCCACCGATGAAGGCTTGTCGCCACGCCACGCGGCGGTCGGGCAGGTAGTGATACAGGAAGGCGAAGCCCACCGTGTACAGCGCCAGGCTGGTCAGGTAGCCGATCGCCGGCAGCACCGACGGCAATTGCGCGAAGGCCACCTGCAGCATGGTGGTGGCGGTCATCGACAGGATCAGCAGGAAGCCCAGCGCCAGCACCACCCCGAAGGAGAACACGCGCTTGCGCAGCCACGCCACGATGCCGTCCAGGCGCTCGCCACTGGTGTTGAAGATCAGGTTCAGCGCGTTCTGCAGCTGGGCGAATACCGCCGTGGCACCGATGAACAGCAGCAGCGTGCTCCATACCCCGGCCAGCGAACCCACGTCGGGCTGGTTGTCGGCGTTCTTGAGCACGGTGTCGGCCACGGTGGCGGCACTGCTGCCGGCCACGTCGTTGATCTGGGTGATCAGCGCCTGTTGCGCCGGCGGATACAGCGAGGCGGTGAGCCACAACAGCAGCACCAGCAGCGGCGCCATCGACAGCAGGGCGTAGAAGGAGACCGAGGCGGCCTGGGTGAGCACGTCGATCTCGACAAAGCGCTTGCCCACGGCCATCGGGAAGCTGCGTTGCAGCCGGTCGACGTACTTGCGCAGGCGCGGCGGTACGCCGGCGTGGGCGGGCGAGGGATCGGCGTCGGGGGTGGGGGCAGGCGGCAGTGAAGACATGCGCCCGATTTTTGCAGGCCCGGGTCGAAGGCGGGGTGAAGCGGTGCGCGCGGCGGTGCGCGTGCATGCGTGCATATGTGTGTGCACCGACCAGCGGTCGGTGCCTACCGGGCTTCGGTGCCTACCGGGATCCGGATGACGGGCATCCGGCGAGGCAGGTAGCGACCGTAGGCCGCTACCCGGCCCGATCAGCCTGCCAACTGCTGCTTGACCAGCTTGGACACCAGGCCCATGTCGGCCTGGCCGGCGAGCTTGGGCTTCAGTGCGCCCATCAGCTTGCCGATGTCGGCCGGACTGGCCGCGCCGGTTTCAGCGATGGCGGCCTGGATGGCGGCCACGATCTCGGCCTCGCCCAGCTTGGCGGGCAGGTACTGGTCGATGACCAGGATCTCTTCGCGCTCGATCACGGCGAGGTCTTCACGGTTGGCCGCTTCGAACTGGCTGACCGAATCCTTGCGCTGCTTGACCATCTTTTCCAGCACGGCCAACGCGGTGGCGTCGTCCAGCTCGATGCGCTCGTCCACTTCCTTGCGCTTGATGTCGGCCAGCATCAGGCGGATCACGCCCAGACGGTGCTTCTCGCCGGCCTTCATGGCGGCCTTCATGTCATCGGTGAGCTGCTGTTTCAGGCTCATGGAACACCTCGTATTCGGTCAAAAGGGCGGAAAGGGGCGCCAAACGACTGGAACGCAAAAAGCCGGCAACGCTCGCGCGTTCCGGCTTCGGCTCCGCCACGACAGACCAGCGGCCTGTCGCATCGAAGTTGCGTCCGACTCAGTACAGGCGCTGACGCTTGGTGACGTCGCGCGACGACCGGCGCAGCTGACGCTTCACAGCAGCAGCAGCTTTACGCTTGCGCTCCTGGGTCGGCTTTTCATAGAACTCGCGCTTGCGGGTTTCGGCCAGCACGCCGGCCTTTTCGCAGGTGCGCTTGAAGCGACGGAGCGCAAACTCGAAGGGCTCGTTCTCGCGGACTTTAACGCTGGGCATGGAATCTCCGGGACACAGTAGAACCGGGTCACGCCCGGTGAGAGCCGCACATTATAGCGGCGACAAAAGAAGTTGCAACCCACCCCGGCAAACTTCTTGGCCACAGGTGGTGTCAGGTGGGCTGGCGGTAACGCTGCCGGGGCCTCAGCGGTCCATAATACCCGGTATGCGAGTCCTTGGTATTGAATCTTCCTGTGATGAGACCGGCGTGGCGGTGTACGACACCGCCCTGGCCGGCCCGGACGCCCTGCGCGCCCATGCGGTCTATAGCCAGATCGCCCTGCACGCCGAGTACGGCGGGGTGGTGCCTGAACTGGCCAGCCGCGACCACGTGCGCAAGCTGCTGCCGCTGATCCGCCAGACCCTGGCCGAGGCCGGGATGGGCGTGGCCGACATCGACGGGGTGGCCTATACGGCCGGCCCCGGGCTGGTCGGTGCGCTGCTGGTGGGGGCGGGCGTGGCCCGCTCGCTGGCCTGGGCGCTGGAGGTGCCGGCGGTCGGTGTACACCATATGGAAGGGCATCTGCTGGCCCCACTGATGGAAGACGACCCGCCGCAGGCCCCGTTTGTAGCGCTGCTGGTGTCCGGCGGGCATACCCAGCTGGTGGCGGTGGACCGGATCGGCCAGTACCGCCTGCTGGGCGAGACCCTGGACGATGCGGCCGGCGAGGCCTTCGACAAGACCGCCAAGCTGATGGGCCTGCCGTACCCGGGCGGCCCGCAGCTGGCGGCGCTGGCCGAGCGCGGTACCCCGGGCAAATACAAATTCACCCGCCCCATGACCGACCGGCCCGGGCTGGATTTCAGCTTCTCCGGCCTGAAGACCCAGGTGCTGCTGGCCTGGCGCGACAGCGACCAGAGCGAGCAGACCCGCGCCGACATCGCCCGGGGCTTTGAAGATGCCGTGGTGGATACCCTGGCCATCAAGTGCGAGCGCGCCCTGGATGAAGCCGGCACCGATGTGATCGTGGTGGCCGGCGGGGTAGGGGCCAACAAGCGGCTGCGCGCCAAGCTGCAGCAGATGGCGGCCCGCCGCGGCGGCCGGGCCTGCTTCCCACGCCCGTCGCTGTGCACCGACAACGGCGCGATGATCGCCTTCGCCGGCGCGCTGCGGCTGGAAGCCGGCCAGCACAACCCGCCGCAGGTGCAGGTCACCCCGCGTTGGGACATGGCGACGCTGCCGGCGGTGTAAGTGGAGTTGGGGGCTTCGTGTTTACTCCGGTGCGCCTGCAAGAGAGCGTACGGTGCGAATCCACTGCGCATTGCATTGCAGTTCTGCCACCCCGGGCTTGCCGCTGTCGTTGCCATCACGTAGCGTCATCATGACGTGCCACCGGGACATGCGGATGGGTGATCCCCATCTCCCCCCGGGGACAAGGTGGTAAGCAAAGGGCCCCGCGGGGCCCTTTGTCTTTGGGCGTCTCCGACCGCATTTGCCCCCGGTTCCCGGCACGTTCCGGCCCGCGCCGTTACCATGTTCGGCATCTTCCACGTGGCATGGCTATGGACAAGGTATTCATCGAAGGGCTCGAGATCGATGCCCTGATCGGCATCTACGACTGGGAACGGCGGATCCGCCAGACCCTGCGGTTCGACCTGGAAATGGGCTTCGACAACCGTCGCCCGGCGGCCAGCGACGACATTGCCGATACCCTCAACTACAAGGCCGTGAGCAAGCGCATCGAGCAGTTCGTGCGCGAGTCCGATTTCGGCCTGGTCGAAACCCTGGCCGAGCGCATCGCCGAGATCGTGCTGCGTGAGTTCAAGGTGGAGTGGCTGCGCCTCAAGCTGAGCAAGCCCGGCGCCGTGCGCGGCGCGCGCGCGGTAGGCGTGATCATCGAACGCAGCGCGTCCTGACCGGGCGCTGCCCATCGTAGTGCCGGGCTCTGCCCGGCAACCAGAACCACCGTAGTGCCGGGCTCTGCCCGGCAACCCCCAAATCTGGAGACCTCAACAAGATGCTGGATGCGGTAGTAGCAACCCGTTGGCTGGACGACCTGCAGCGAACCCTCGAACCCTGGCCGTGGGCCTACACCGCCGCGGTGCTGTGCCTGCTGGCGCTGGCGGCGTGGCTGGCCAACTTCGTCACCAAAAAGATCCTGCTGCGCGGCCTGCGCGGGTTGATCAACCGGCTGCCCGGCGGGACCGCCCAGGGCGGGCGCGGCAACAACGTGATGCGGGTGGTGTCGCGGTTGTCCAACGTGGTGCCCAGCCAAGTCATTGCCGCCGGCATCACCGTGGTGCCCGACCTGCCTGCGCCGCTGGTGGCCTTCGTCATCGGCGCCTGCCAGGCTTGGGCGATCCTGACCGTGGCGCTGGGGATCTCGCACGCGCTGGACGCGGCCAACGACATCTACGAGCGCCGCCCCGACGCGCGCAACAAGCCGATCAAGGGCTACCTGCAGGTTGGCAAGATCGTCATCTTCGTCATTGCCGGGCTGTCGATCGTGGCCACCCTGGCCGGCGTGGACCTGCGCTACCTGGTCACCGGGCTGGGCGCGGCCACCGCCGTGCTGATGCTGATCTTCCAGGACACCATCCTGTCGCTGGTGGCCAGCGTACAGATCAGCGGCGACGGCCGGGTGCGGCTGGGCGACTGGATCGAGATGCCCAGCCAGAACGCCGACGGCGACGTCATCGACATCGCCCTGCACACCATCACCGTGCAGAACTTCGACAAGACCATCACCACCATCCCGACCAAGAAGCTGGTCACCGAGTCGTTCAAGAACTGGCGCGGCATGCAGGAGGCTGGCGGACGCCGGATCAAGCGCGCGCTGTACCTGGACCAGCACAGCGTGGGCTTCGTCGATGCGCCGATGCTGGCCGAACTGGAACAGTTCGCGGTGCTGGGCCAATACCTGCGCGAGAAGCAGAGCGAACTGCAGCAGTGGAACGCGCAGCTGCAGGCCAAGGGTGTGGCGGCGGTGAACGCGCGCCGGGTGACCAACCTGGGCACGTTCCGCGCGTATGTGGAGCGCTACCTGCGTCAGCATCCCGGCATCCATACGGACATGACGCTGCTGGTACGGCAGCTGCAGCCGACCACCGAAGGCCTGCCGCTGGAGATCTACTGCTTCACCCGCACCACCGCGTGGGGCGAGTACGAGGGCATCCAGTCGGACGTGTTCGACCACCTGCTGGCCACGCTGCCGGCCTTCGGGCTGCGCGTGTTCCAGGCCTCCAGTGACGCGATGTTGATGGCCGGCCAGCAGCGCGTGGCCGCCGCGGAGTAAGCTCCTGTGCCCCCGCCACCGCGCTCACGGTGGCGGGGTTCTTCCCCCGGGGAAGAAAAATGAACGCCAAAATCATTCACAACGGGCCCGGGAACGCTAGAATCCTGGCCTTGTAAACGTTTTCATAAGGACAGCCGGTGGCCGCCGATCGTATCGAAACCCTCATTGCCAAGATGACCGTCGAAGAAAAAGTCGGCCAGCTCGGTGTGTTCGCCGACATGGTTCGGCCGTTCGCCCCGGACGTGAACCCGGAAGCCAACGTGCTCAACGCCGACCAGGTGCTGCAGCAGGTGCGCGAGGGCAAGGTGGGGTCGCTGTTCAATGGCGTGGGGGTGGAAGCCGGCCGCCGCATTCAGCAGGTGGCGCTGGAAGAAAGCCGCCTGGGCATTCCGGTGATCCTGGCCGCCGACGTCATCCACGGCATGCGCACCGTGTTCCCGATCCCGCTGGGCGAGGCTGCCAGCTTCGAGCCGGACCTGGCCGAGCGCACCGCGCGCGCCACTGCGGTGGAAGCCACGGCGGCCGGCCTGCACTGGACCTACGCACCGGCGGTGGAC
>LNAP01003719.1_pt1 | contig 14470 bp, 11 predicted proteins | sample 602601 | NCBI WGS metagenome assembly LNAP01 (sample SAMN02440304, study PRJNA202911) | soil metagenome | biome: Subtropical and temperate rainforests or woodlands; isolation source: soil samples (1 kg each in a 20% v/v slurry with milli Q water) were... ...
GCCAGCACGCCCTTGACCGGCAGGTCGAGGACATACGCCAGAGCCGCGATGATCGCGATCAGGAAAATCACCGCGCCGAGCAAATCCTGGAGCAAGCGCCCCGTATGCCCGACCCGTTGCATCATCCCCGCGCCGATCAGCACCGTCAGGGTGCGCGCACCGAACAACCACCAGCCGATCTGCAATCCGGTCGCCGCCAGGTGCAGCGGGACGTTGTCGGCCCAGGGCGCCGGCTCCATGGGGTTCAGGCCTTCGTTGAACAGCAGGACACTGAACAACGAAAAAATCACCAGCCGCACCAACAGTTTCCAGTTGCTGCCATTGGCACTGAGCAGGCGCCACAGCCCCAGATCGATAAGGACCAAAGCCATCGCACAGATCAATGGGTGATCGGTAAGCAGTGACAGCATCAAGCAACTCCAGCAAGGACCAGTGGCGCGAAGATCGCACAGATTGGGCACAGTGTAGGAGTGTTTGATGCCTTCAGAACAATGCAAAACAATGTGGGAGCGGGCTTGCTCGCGAAGGCTGACTAACATTCAACAACTATGTTGACTGTTACACCGCTTTCGCGAGCAAGCCCGCTCCCACATTTGATTGGTATATGGCCCCAATCGGGTTATTTGCTGTTGGTCAGGGTGTTGTAGCTGGTCATCAGGTTGCGATAGTCCGGGATGTGGTTGGAGAACAAGGTGCCCAAGCCTTCCACGTCGTTGCGCCAGTCGCGATGCAGTTCACAGGCCAGGCCGAACCAGGTCATCAACTGCGCGCCGGAGGCCGACATGCGATCCCAGGCCGATTGACGGGTCAGTTCGTTGAACGTGCCGGAAGCGTCAGTCACCACGAACACCTCGAAGCCTTCAGCCAGTGCCGAGAGCGCCGGGAATGCCACGCACACTTCGGTCACTACGCCAGCGATGATCAGTTGTTTCTTGCCGGTGGCCTTGATCGCCTTGACGAAGTCTTCGTTGTCCCAGGCATTGATCTGGCCAGGACGGGCAATGTACGGCGCGTCCGGGAACAGCGCTTTGAGCTCAGGCACCAGCGGACCGTTGGGACCGGTTTCGAAACTGGTGGTGAGAATGGTCGGCAACTTGAAGTACTTGGCCAGGTCTGCCAGGGCCAACACGTTGTTCTTGAAACGGTCCGGCTCGATGTCGCGCACCAGAGAAAGCAGACCCGCCTGGTGATCGACCAACAGAACGGCGGCGTTATCCTTGTCGAGACGTTTGTAAGAAGTAGTCATGGGAGTAATCCTCGCTTTTTATCGATGCCGAACGGGCCGGCGTGAGAGAAACCTGATAGTTCGTTAAAACGCGGCCAAGCAAGGGTAGTCGCCCTTGTCCGGCACGCCACAGCATTACAACGTTGAGTTCAACCGCTCATCCGACCGAACCGACCGGACTGGAAGTCGGCGAAGGCCTGGTGAATTTCTTGCTCGGTGTTCATCACGAACGGACCGTGACCGACGATTGGCTCGTCAATCGGCTCGCCACTGAGCAGCAACACGACGGCATCGTTATTGGCTTCGAGGCTGAGCTGCTGGCCATGGCGTTCGAACAACGCCAACTGCCCTTCGCGCACCAGTTCCACACCGTTGACCTGGACCGTGCCCCGCAACACGATAAGTGCCGTATTACGACCTTCGTGCAGGTCCAGGGTCAGCAATTTGCCGCCGTTGAGGCGCAGGTCCCAGACGTCAATCGGGGTAAACGTGCGCGCCGGGCCGGTGTGGCCGTCGAACTCACCGGCGATCAAGCGCAGGCTGCCGGCCTGGTCCTTGAGCGTGATGCTCGGGATGTCGCCATCGAGAATTGTCTGGTAACCGGCGTCGGCCATTTTGTCCTTGGCCGGCAGGTTGACCCACAGCTGCACCATTTCCAGGGTGCCGCCGCTCTTGGCGAAACCTTCGGAGTGGAATTCTTCGTGGAGAATCCCGGAGGCCGCGGTCATCCATTGCACGTCGCCTGGGCCGATCTTGCCGCCACTGCCGGTGGAGTCGCGGTGTTCCAGTTCGCCCTTGTAAACGATAGTCACGGTTTCGAAACCGCGGTGTGGATGCTGACCAACGCCACGACGCTCGGTGGTCGGGGTGAATTCAGCGGGACCGGCGTGGTCGAGCAGCAAAAACGGGCTGATGTGTTTGCCCAGGTAGTCGTAGGAAAACAGCGTACGAACCGGAAAACCGTCGCCGACCCAATGGGTCCGTGGGCTGGTGTAGATACCGATGATGTTTTTCATTCCGCCTCCGAATCTGGTGAGTGACGCGATGGACAAAGCTTAAAACCGACGCCTTTGATGCACTAGACTGCAAAAATCAGCCTTAGCGTTCTATATGGAGAACGATGGTGGAAGACCTCAACACCCTCTACTACTTCACCCAGGTGGTGGAGCACCACGGTTTCGCTCCCGCCGGCCGGGCGCTGGACATGCCCAAGTCGAAGCTGAGCCGGCGCATAGCCGAGCTCGAAGAGCGCCTCGGCGTACGCCTGCTGCACCGCACCAGCCGGCATTGTTCACTGACGGAAATCGGCCAGGCCTATTACCAGCGTTGCCTGGCGATGCGCGTCGAAGCGGAAAGCGCTGCCGAACTGATCGAACGCAACCGCTCCGAACCCCAAGGCCTGGTGCGCCTCAGTTGCCCGACCGCGCTGCTCAATTCCTGGGTCGGGCCGATGCTGACCCGCTACATGCTCAAGTACCCGCTGGTGGAATTGTTCATCGAGAGCACCAACCGCCGGGTCGACCTTATCCACGAGGGGTTTGACATCGCCCTGCGGGTGCGCTTTCCGCCGCTGGAAAATACCGACATGGTGATGAAGGTGCTGGGCAACAGCACCCAATGCCTGGTGGGCAGTCCGGCCTTCGTGCCGCGCCTGTCGTCACCGGCCTCCCCGGCTGACCTCAGCGGGTTGCCGAGCCTGCACTGGGGCGCGGCGCAGCGTGAATATCAGTGGGAATTGTTTGCAGCGGACGGCGCCAGCGCGGTGATCCGGCATGCGCCACGAATGGTCACCGATGACCTGTTGGCGCTGCGTCACGCGGTGGTGGCCGGGATCGGCATCGCTCACCTGCCCAGCGTGGTGGTGCGCGATGACATTGCCGCGGGCCGATTGGTGGAACTGGTGCCAGGCTGGGCCCCCAAGTGCGGGATCGTCCACGCGATTTTCCCGTCACGCCGCGGGCTGCTGCCGTCGGTGCGCGCATTGATCGACTTTCTGGGTGAGGAATTCAGCCACAGTGATATTGCCTAGGAGCCCGTAAACGGGGGTAAGGCCTTAAACCGAGTCGCGGCTATCGCGAGCAGGCTCACTCCCACATTGGGATTTGCGTACACCACAAATCCCCTGTGGGAGTGAGCCTGCTCGCGATAGCGCCCGACCAAACACTACCAATCCCCCAGACTGCCCCCCGATTCATGACTTGCGGTAAAGATTGCTTTGCCAATCCAGCGGTTTTTCCCCTGGCTGCGGGCGCGGATACTCCTGCCCATTCCCACTGCAACCCCTGGAGTCATTGATGTCTATTCCCGCATTCGGCCTTGGTACGTTTCGCTTGCAAGGCCAGGTGGTCATCAATTCGGTGAGCACTGGCCTGGAGCTGGGCTATCGGGTCATCGATACCGCGCAAATCTACGAGAACGAAGCCGAGGTCGGCGAAGCCATTGCCGCCAGCGGCATCGCCCGTGACGAGTTGTTCATCACCAGCAAGATCTGGGTGGCCAACTTCGCCGGGGATCGCCTGATCGACAGCCTCAAGGAAAGCCTGCAAAAGCTGCAAACCGACTACCTGGACCTGACCCTCATCCATTGGCCGTCCCCGGAAAACCAGGTACCCGTCGAGGAATTCATGGGCGCCCTGCTCGAAGCCAAACAACTGGGCCTGACCCGGCAGATCGGCGTGTCCAACTTCACCATCGACCTGATGAAACAGGCGATCGCTGCGGTCGGTGCCGAACACATCGCGACCAACCAGATCGAACTGCACCCGTACCTGCAAAACCGCAAGGTCGTCGAATTCGCGCAGAGCCAGGGCATCCCGATCACCTCGTACATGACCCTCGCTTACGGCGAAGTGCTGAAAGACCCGGTGATCCAGCAAATCGCCGATCGCCTGCAGGCGACGCCGGCACACGTCACGTTGGCCTGGGCCATGCAACTGGGCTACGCAGTGATTCCCTCGTCGACCAAACGCGCCAACCTGCAAAGTAACCTGCACGCCCGCACACTGACCTTGACCGACGCCGACATGGCGCTGATCGCGGGCCTGGATCGTGGCCATCGGCTGACCAGCCCCAAAGGCCTCGCGCCTCAGTGGGATTAAGCGTCAGTCTTGTGTGAGGCTCTGATCCAGGCGCGCCATGGCGTGTTGCAATTGATCGACGGCCTCGTCGATCAACGCCGCACGCCCTTCGGCGCAGGCACGTTCCAGCTGTTCGCAGCACTCGATCAGACGTTTTGCACGAACCATCCGCGCCCCCCCTTTGATGCGGTGCGCCAGGTCTTGCAGCCGGTGTCGATTGCCAATGACGTGCGCGGCAAGCAGATCATCGCGATCGTAGCGATTGGTCTCGGCCAGTTCGCGCAACAGTTGATCGATCAGCGTGCGGTCTTCGCCGACGTAGAGCTCCAGGCCGCTCAAGTCGATTGGGAATGTTGCTTGCTCTTCAACCGGCGCCAGCGGTTCACTGACAAATCGGGACGCCAGCCAGGCACTCAAGTCTGCCAGCCGGATCGGTTTGAACAGACAATCGTCCATGCCCGCTTCAAGGCAACGGATCTTTTCCTCCGGCTGCGCATTGGCGCTAAACCCCAGAATCAGCGTGGGGGGCAAGCCATTAGCGCGCTCTTCATCGCGTATCGCACCGGCCAATTCATAGCCATTGACCACCGGCATGTTGCAATCGGTGATGACCAAATCGAGCTCATGCTCGCGCCACTTCACAAGACCCTGCTCGCCATCATCAGCCTCCAGCACCTGATGCCCCAGGTAGCTCAACTGCCGCGACAGCAGCAATCGATTGGCCGGGTAATCGTCGACCACCAGAATCGTCAGCAGCCGAGTGGCCACCTGCAATCCACTATCGGCACACGCGCCGCCGGCCAACGGTTGCAACGCAATCAGATCAACACTGATGTCGACCCGCGTCCCTACTCCGAGGACGCTGTCGAGCTGCAATCGGCCGCCCATCATTTCGCACAGCGTGCGGCTGATCACCAGTCCCAGACCGGAGCCGTTGTGGCCTGATTGCTGGCTGTTGCCGGCCTGCACGAACGGGCTGAACAGTCGTTGCTGATCGACTGCACTGACCCCGATGCCGCTGTCCTCGATACGCACACTGACGGCCAGATGCCCCGAGATCCCGGGCTCCACTCGCAGTGTCAGACTCACCCCACCTTCACGGGTGAACTTGATCGCGTTGCTCAGCAGATTGGACAGCACCTGCTTGAAGCGCGTGGGGTCGACCAGCACGTCGCGATCGCTGTACTCGGCCAATTCGACCCGCCACTGCAAGTTCTTCTGCCGTGCCAGGCCTTCGAACACCCGGCACACCGACGCCACCAGCGTGCGCAGATTGGCCCGCTCAGGGGTCAGCGACAAATGCCCGGACTCGATGCGGGCGATGTCCAGGATGTCGCCGATCAACGCCAGCAATTGCTGCGCGGCAGTGGACGCCACTTCGATGGCGGAGCGATCAGTGAAGCCCTCTTCCGCTCGCTTGAGCGCCAGTTCGAGCATGCCGATCAGGGCATTCATCGGTGTGCGGATTTCATGACTCATGGTCGCCAGAAAAGTGGTTTTGGCGCGGTTGGCGTCGTCGGCGGCGTTCTTGGCCTCCTGCAATTGCCCGAGCAGTTGTTGGCGTTGAGTGATCTGCCGACGCTGCCAGGCAATCCAGGCCAAGGCGAGCAACAGCAAAGCGCCTGCCGCGGCAAACGCCTGGAGAATGCGTTGGCGATGGCGCAGCCAGTAGCTGTCATCGACCACCACGTCATTGCTCCAGCGGGCTAACAGCTCATCCATCTCCCGGGGCGAAATGCTCAGCAGTGCCTTGTTCAGAATCGAGTGCAACTCCAGCGCACCACGGCTGGTGGCCAGAGCGATACGCGCCGGTTCATCACCCAAGGTGCTGCTGATCCGCAGACGCTCGCGGTATTGCCGGGTGACCAGATACCGAGCCACGATCAATGAGCTGACGACCCCGTCGGCCTGGCCCTTGATTACCCACTCCATCCCCTGCGCCGGACTCGCCACTTCGACCAGACGTGCAGTGGGCGCCCGAGCGCGGATGAACTCGAGCAACGGATGACCGCGATAAATCGCCAGGCGTTTACCGACCATATCGTCCAGGGTCCTGGGGCTTCCCGGGGTGGTCGCACTGACCAGTACAAACGGATTGTTCAGGTACGACCGAGTGAAACGCAGTTCGGCTTCGCGTTCGATACCGGGCGTGACCACCGGTAACACGTCGATCTTGCCATCCTTGAGTTGCTGGATCTGCTGATCGAGGGAGTTACCCCGCTGCACCTCGAAGGTCAAGCCGCTGCGCTGGCTGATCAGCGACAGCAATTGCGCAGTCAACCCGCTGAGTTGTCCCTGTGCATCGTAAAAAGTCAGCGGTGCGAAGTCCTCGATAACCCCCACTTGCACGGTCGGATGTCGATCCAGCCAACGTTGCTCGCTGGCGCTCAAACGGACTCGCTCTTGACCCGCCATGTTGGCTCTGCCGGCGCTCCAGCGCTGCTCGATGGCCATGCGCTGATCCATGGGAATCGCCGCCAGAGCTTTGTCGACAATACTCTTCAGACGTGGATTACCGCGGCTGAAGGCGAAGCCGAACGGATTGGCGTCCAGGCCGGAGGGCCCCACCAGGCGTACGTTGCTGAGGTAGTTGTTATTGATCAGGTAATTGGCACTGATGAAGTCGCCGAGGTACACATCGTCCTGCCCGAACGCCACCGCCCCGATCGCGTCGAGTGCCGAGGGGTAGCGTTGCAAGCTCGCTTCGGGATAAAAGGCTTCGACAGTCTGTGCTTGCAGATAGTCATCGACCATGGCAATGCGCTTGCCCGCAAGGTCGACGGGCATTCCGTCGTCCAGGCGGGTCACCAGCATCGGCTGATCTTCGGCATAGGCATCGGATCGGGTCAGCTCGGGGTCAGCCGCCTCAAAGTTGTTGGACGTGCCGAGCAGGTCCAGGTCATCGCGCTTGAGCGCCTCCATGGCTGCCTCGCGCGTGCGATAACGAAGCACGTCGATCTTGACGTGCAGCAACTGCCCCAACAGGGCGGCATAGTCTGCGGTGATGCCTTCCAGCTCATCAACGTTTCGCGTGATCTCGAACGGCGGGTAGTCCGGCCCCGATACTCCAAGGCGCAAGACTCGTTTGCCGCGCAACCACTGCCAGTCTTTTTCATCCAGCCGGACCTGATAATCCTCCACCGCGGAATGTCCCAGCACGTGCAAAAGCTTTGGCTCATCGGCTGCCGTCACCGATGCACCCAGTCCACAGAACAGCAACAGGGCCCACAAACAATCGCGCATGATCGAACTCACTCAGATCAGATGATTACGCTTGGCAAAATCCCTCAGGTGCACCGCCGATTCCACATTGAGTTTTCCAACCAGACGGGTCTTGTAGGTGCTGACGGTCTTGTGGCTCAAGTGCGTACATTCAGCGATCGCCTTGTTGCTGAAGCCCCGGCACAGATACTGAAGAATCGTCAGTTCCCGGTCGGAAAGCGTATCGATCATCTGTTTTTCACTCAGTTGTATCGAGTTCAGCGCCACCGACGCCAAGGGCAACTGGGCGAAATAGGTGTAACCAGCCATCACGGCATGCACGGCCTTGTGCAAATGCTGCAAATCGTTGGTCTTGGCGACATAAGCCACGGCGCCGGCGTGCATGCAACGATCCTGAAAAAAAATGGGTTCCTGGGACGTGAAGACCAGTACTCGACTGGGCACCCCGCTGGCCTTGATCCGCGTCAGTACATCCAGCCCGTCGAGCGAGGGCATCACCAGATCCAGGATCACCAGATCGGGCTTGAGTTCGCGGATCTTCGGCAAGACTTCATTACCACACGCCGCTTCGTATATCCGCTTGAAACCCTCCTGCATCAGTACGATTTTGACTGCGGCGCGAACCACCGGATGATCGTCCACAATCAGCGCTGACTTCATGGCAACTCCTGAGCAACAAAAACGACAATTGAATAATCAATGCCCATACGCCCGACCCGGTTGAACGCACCGGCGACGCAAAGACTTTTGCATGGAAAACCAGGCGCAACTACCTGACAGAAATGACAGTACCGACGAACGGTAGCCGAGGATCGATGATTGCCATCAACCGCGAAATGGACGCCAGGTCAGGCAGTAGTGTGTGGCTCACCGCCACCTTCTGATGAGCGCAAGCGGGAATGGCCGGCAGTTGCGCCTGCTGACCGTCATAGATCAAGGCGTGATGAACCTGTTGGTTATCAAGAAAGAAATCGAACAGGTTCAATGCCCCGCTCGCCAGCGAGGCATTGATGACCACCAGATCAAATGGCTCGCCACTGTATTCGACCAGGGTCAACAGCTCTTCAAGACTATGCACCGGTGCTATCCGGTAGTAGTCGAGTTGATTGAACAGTCGCTCGACCTTCATGCGATGAAAATGCAACTCGTCGGCGATCAGGATACGTAAGGCTTTGTTCGACAATGCGGGCCCCCAGGAGGGTATCGAATTCGTGAGGCCGCAAGGCTACGGAAGACTTGTCGATGTTTCTGTAGGACTTTTCCGAAAAGCCAAAACTTACGATTTTCTGTAGGAGCATTACTGTCAGCCAAACCGGCGAACATGGGGCCGGATCAATGGGCATCCCATTGCAGCATCCGCACCCGGCAATGCTTCATCGCATTAACAATGTGTTTCTCCACCAGTGCCCGGGAAATGCCCAGGTGTTCGGCGATCTCCGGATGCGAAAGGCCTTCGATCTTGCGCAGCAGGAAACTCTCGCGGCACAACCGTGGCAATTCCGCCAATGCACGCTGGACCATCTCCAGGCGTTGGTCGTGATCGAGGCTGTGATGAGGGGATGGGGTGAAGTGGCGCTCTTCGTTGTCGAGCACTTCCAGGGGTTCGACCTGACGCAGGGCATTACGCCGATGGTCGTCGATCACCAGGTTGAGCGCGGTGCGGTACAGAAACGCCCGAGGCTGCTCAATCAACGTGGCGCTGGACCGCTCCAGAACTCGCAGATAAGCGTCATGCACCACATCTTCGGCGACCTGACGGTTGCCCAGCTTGGCGTTCAAAAAACACACCAGCTCGCGATAGTAGTTTTCCAACATGACTCCCGGCCGCAGGGGTGCGGTTTCTATCCTTGAGCCAGATCGGCGACCGCCGAGATAGGCAGTGGCACGATAGTGGCAGCTTGAGGTGCGTAATTTATAGTAATTCTCATATAGATTTAAAGTATTGCTTCGCGTTGCCTGAAAAATAGTCAAGAACGAGCGGCTGCACGTTGCTTCACCTGTAGGAGCTGCCCCTGCACCGCTTCCTAACCACAGGGTCGTATACACCCGGTCATTCCATCATTTCGACATTTATTTAACGGGTTTCTTTCCGGTTTTGTGCTCGTGCCGCGTCTAATAATCATTCTTATTAACAAAACTCTGCACAACACTTTTCAGGAGCTCAGGTAAGTAATGCGACCTCAAATACGCCGCACACCACTCGCGTTGGCCGTACAGCGCCCGACATTGCATCGCACCCTGCTCACAAGCGTAATGCTGGCCGCCACCTTGCTGGGGAGCTCGATGGCCAATGCCGCACCTGTAAAAGTGAACATTGCAGGTCAATCGCTTTCCAGCGCGCTGACCGAGCTGGGCATGCAGACCCCTCTGCAAATCCTCTACAGCCCGGACCAGGTTGCAGGGATCAAGTCTCGCGCAGTGTCCGGTTCACTGGAACCCTCCGACGCCCTCGTCACCCTGCTCAAAGGCACTGGCATTTCGTTCCAGATCAGCGGCAATACCGTCACGCTGGTAACCGGCGGCGCGAGCCTGCAACTGGGTGCGACCACCATTTCCGGCCAGGCCCTGGGCCTGACCACTGAAGACACCGGTTCCTACACCACCGGCGCCACCACCACCGCGACCAAGTTGCCGCTGACCATTCGCGAAACCCCGCAATCAGTCACCGTAATCACCCGTCAGCAGATGGATGATCGCGGCGTACAAAGCGTTGGCGATGCGTTGCGCAATACCCCCGGCGTCACGTCGCAGAAGTACGACAGTGACCGTACCGAGTTTTCCGCTCGTGGCTTTGCCATCACCAACTTCCAGTACGATGGCGTCAACATCCCCTACGACGGCGTGTACGGTGAAAACCCCAACAACAGCGACGACGCAGCCAGCCTCGACCACATCGAAGTCATCAAAGGCGCCACCGGCCTGATGACTGGCGCTGGCGACCCGTCCGCCACGGTCAACCTGATCCGCAAGAAGCCGACCAAGGAGTTCAAGGCTTCGGTCAGCGCCACCGCCGGTTACTGGGACAACTACCGCACCGAAGGCGACATCTCTGGTTCACTGAACGATTCCGGCAGCGTGCGCGGTCGCTTCGTCGGTGCCCTTCAGGACAAAGATTCGTACATCGACCACTACAGCCAGAAGAAAGACCTGTTTTATGGTGTGCTCGAAGCCGACCTGACCGACGATACCCTGCTGACCCTGGGCGTCGACAAGTCCAGTGCCACCCCGCGCGGCAGCTCCTGGACCGGTAACTCGCCGTACTTCACCGACGGCGGCCGTACCGACTTCTCTCGCAGTTTCAACCCGGGTGCCGATTGGAGCCGTCGTGATTTCGACAGCGTCACCTACTTCTCGTCGCTGGAGCAAGCGCTGGCCAATGACTGGAAATTCAAGGCCAGCTTCGACCAGAAAACCACCGATCACGATACCCAACTGGCCTCGGCCAGCGGTGGTTACGCGGACCGCGCCACGGGCGAAGGCAATTTCCTTTACTGGGGTCGCTGGGAAGGTCATCGCGTGCAGAACAGCGCAGACGTAAGCGTCTCCGGTCCGTTCTCCCTGGGCGGTCGCGAGCATGAACTGGTAGCCGGCTTCATGGCATCGCACTCGCGCCAGACCGGCTCGACGTACGACACCAGCGCCTTCGAACTGGTGCCGGGCAGCATCTATGACTGGAACGGCAGCCTGCCGAAACAGGACTTCCCGAAAAACGGCAAGTACGAACGCACCCAGAGCCAGAACGGTCTTTACCTGGCCACGCGCCTGCGTCCGACCGACGACCTGTCGTTCATCCTCGGCAGCCGCCTGAGCACCTTCAAGTACGACGAGGATTACTCCTACTTTCCGGGCGGCACCCTCACCGACACTCACGCCAGCTACAAGGAACACGGGGTTGTCACGCCTTACGCCGGTGTGGTCTATGACCTGAACGATACCTACTCGGTCTACGGCAGCTACACCAAGATCTACCAACCTCAGATCAACAAGGACATCAACGGTTCGACCCTGGCACCGGTCGAAGGCGACAGCTACGAAACCGGCCTGAAAGCGGCTTACTTCGACGGCAAACTGAACGCCAGCCTGGCATTTTTCCGCATCGAGCAGGACAACGTCGCTCAATCGGTCGGCACTGATTTGAATACCGGCGATGGCATTTTCAAAGCCACCGACGGCGCCACCACCAATGGTGTAGAACTGGAACTGGCCGGCGAACTGGCGCAGGACTGGAACGTGTCTGCCGGCTACACCTACGCCCGCACCCGTGACAAGGACGAACAGCGCATCTTCGGTTTCCCGCTGGCCACCAGTAAACCGGAACACGTGATTCGTACATTCACCACTTACCGTCTGCCCGGCGCGCTGGACCAGTTCACCGTCGGTGGCGGGGTCAGCTGGCAGAGCGCGTTTTACGGCCAGAGCTACAGCCCGAACGTGGGCGGTGGCGAGGGCGGCAGCACCATACTCAAGCAAGGTGGCTACACCCTCGTGGACCTGATGACCCGTTACCAGTACGACGATCACCTGAGCTTCACCGTCAATGCCTATAACATCTTCGACAAGAGGTACCTGACGGGCCTGGGCAACTTCGGCACCACGTTCTACGGCGAGCCGCGTAACATGCAGATCACCGCGAAGTATGATTTCTGAGTCGCTGAGCTGAAATGAAAAATGCCCGTATCGCGAGATACGGGCATTTTTTTGGATACTCCAGTTATTTAAACGCGGTTCCTGTAGGAGCGAACAGACTCGCTCTGTCAGGCGCTGGCGGCCATGGCGTGCCGCCGATGGTGAACTTCCAGCTGATCCTTGATCAACCGCAACACCTTGGCCTGGTGCTCATGGATAAAGAAGTGTCCGCCCGTCAGCATGTCCACCGAGAAACTGCCGCGGGTTTCCTCGCTCCAGCCGATCAACTGTTCAGCGGTGGCGCGGTCAGCCTTGCCGCCGAGTACATGGATCGGGCACTTGAGCGCCGGGCGCTGTTGCGGTTCGAAACGTCCGCACAAAAGAAAGTCCGCGCGCAGCACTGGCAGCGTCAGGCTCATCAGCTCTTCGTTGGCCAGTACCTCTTCGCTGGTGCCGTTGAGGGTGCGCAGTTGCTCGATCAATTCGGCATCGGTTTTGGGCTCGGCGAAACCCCGGTCGTAATCGGCCCGCATCGTCGGTGCAGCCGTACCGGACGCAAACAGCGCCACCGGTTCCGGGCAGCCCAGCGAGCGAAACGCATGGGCCATCTCACAGGCGAGCAACGCGCCAAGACTATGCCCGAACAGCGCGTAGGGCGTCTTGAGCGTGGCTTTTTGTTCCTGCGCGAGTTGCAGCGCCAGGCGTCGCATGTCGGTGTGCAAGGGTTCGCCAAACCGGGCGCCACGTCCTGGGAGTTCCACGGGTTGCAGCGTGAGCCACTCCGGCAGTTTGCGCCGCCAGCGGCTGTAGACCATGGCACTCGCGCCCGAATAGGGCAGGCAGAGCAATGTCAGCTGGGTCACCGGGCGCACCTCGAAAAGTTGTCTGTATAGATGAACGGATGAACACAGAAGGGAATTAGTCGTACACATCCCCCTGTAGGAGTGAGCCTGCTCGCGATAGCGGTGTGTCAGTCACCATCAAGTTGACTGACAAACCGCTATCGCGAGCAGGCTCACTCCTACACGGGTTCTTTATTTCAAGTGGCGGAAGCTCTGGACTGCGGAACCGAGCACCACCACGCCAGCCGCAATCGCCACCCAGAATCCGCTGCGCGCGCCGAACGCATCCACCAGCCAGCCGGAACTGGCCGCGCCGATCGCCACGCCAATGCTCAACCCGGTCACCAGCCAGGTCAGGCCTTCAGTGAGTTTGGCCGGTGGCACGATGCGCTCCACCAATGCCATCGCCACAATCAGCGTCGGCGCAAAGAACAGGCCAGCGATAAACACCGCCAGCGACAGCCCGAGAATGTTCGTCGCCAGCAGCAACGGCAGCGTGGTCACCGCCGTCGCCACCCCGCCATACAGGAACAGTTGCGGCAACGGCAGTTTCGAGCGCAACGCCCCGAACGCCAGCCCCGCCATGCACGAGCCGATGGCATACACCGACAACACAATGCTCGCCGCCGCCGGCTGGCCCTGCTGCTGGGCGAAGGCCACGCTGACCACGTCCACCACACCGACGATGATGCCCATGGCGACCATCAACAGCATCAGCAACTGAATCTCGCTGGAACGAATGATCGAGCCCTGATGATGGTCTTCATGGGGATGAATCGCCGGCTCGGTGTCACGTTGCAGCACAAACGCCGTCACGCCGATCGCCAGCATCAGCAACGCCGCCAACGGCCCCGCCTCGGGGAACGCCACCACGCACAACCCCACCGACAGTGGCGGCCCGACGATAAAACAGACCTCATCCAGCACCGACTCCAGCGCATAAGCGGTCTGCAGTTCAGGCTGGCCGCGATACACCTCGGTCCAGCGCGCCCGCACCATCGCCGACATGCTCGGCATGCAACCGGCCAGCGCTGCGAACACAAACAACGTCCAGTTCGGCGCCTGCAAGCGCGTGCAAAGCAACACCAGCAACAACGCCCCGCCACCGATCAGCGCCGAGACGGGCAAGATCCGACGCTGGCCGAAACGGTCAACCAGCCGCGAAACCAGCGGCGCACAAAACGCCGTGGCCAAGGCAAACGTCGCCGCCACGGCGCCGGCCAATCCATACCCGCCCTGCAACTGCGAGAGCATGGTGATCAGGCCGATGCCGGTCATGGAAATCGGCATCCGCGCGATCATCCCGGCCAGCACAAAGGCGCAGCTGCCTGGGGCTTTGAACAGCTCGCGGTAAGGGTTTGCCATAGGTGCAGGTCTCAACAAGGGCCTGCAAGTTGCCATAAGCTTGATTGAGGGGAAAGCAGGCAATTGTTGGTTGAATGTGAAGCCGCTACCCCGTGACCTGATCGTTCCCACGC
>LNAP01004726.1_pt1 | contig 14466 bp, 15 predicted proteins | sample 602601 | NCBI WGS metagenome assembly LNAP01 (sample SAMN02440304, study PRJNA202911) | soil metagenome | biome: Subtropical and temperate rainforests or woodlands; isolation source: soil samples (1 kg each in a 20% v/v slurry with milli Q water) were... ...
AAGCGCGACATGTGCACGGCGCAGATCGAGGCCGCCGACAGCGTCTCCAGCACGAAGTCGCGGTCTGAGACCGCATCGAGCGAATTCGCCATCGGGCGATCGAAGCCGAGCGCCTTGGCGGTGGCGTGGCGATCGATCGGGAACGAGGTGCCGGCAAGCGCGGCGGCGCCGAGCGGCGATTCATTGAGCCGCTTGCGCGCGTCCTGGAAACGGCCGCGGTCGCGCGCGGCCATCTCGACATAGGCGAGCAGGTGGTGGCCGAAGGTCACGGGCTGCGCGGTCTGCAGATGCGTGAAGCCGGGCATCACGGTCGCGGCATGTTCGAGCGCGCGGTTGACCAGTGCCGCCTGGAACGTGGCGAGCGCGGCATCGGTCTCGTCGAGGATGTCGCGGACATAGAGACGGAAATCGGTCGCGACCTGGTCGTTGCGCGAGCGCGCGGTGTGCAGGCGGCCGGCGGCCGGGCCGATCAGCTCCGACAGGCGGCTCTCGACATTCATATGGATGTCTTCGAGCGCGCGCTTGAACGTGAAGCCGCCCGAGCCGATCTCTGACAGAATCGTGTCTAGACCCTTGCCGATATTTTTCGCATCAGAAGCCGTGATGATGCCCTGGCTGGCCAGCATCGCGGCGTGGGCCTTGGACGCGGCAATGTCCTGGGCAAAGAGGTGACGATCGACGTCGATGGAGACGTTGATCTCTTCCATGATCTCATCGGGGCGTTCCGAGAACCGGCCGCCCCACATCTTGTTGCTCATGATCCCCTGCTCACGCCTTGCCTGCAGCTAGCCACGTTTGCTGGCCGGAGCCAGCCGTATTAAGAGGCCCCTGATAGCCATATCTGCGACCGGATGACAAACGATATGCTCGACCAGAAGCCCTCCGCCACGCGCCGGATCCCCCTCGTCATCGCCACGGTGGCGATCGGGGGGTTGGCCGGCTTCGCCGCCCTGTACGCACTGGGCCTGAGCCGGGCGCCCTCAGGCGATCCGGCCTGCCGGGCGGCGGTCACAACAGCGCAGAAGATCGCCCCGCTCGCCCATGGCGAGGTGGCCGCCCTGACCATGGCGAGCGCGCCCCTGAAGCTGCCTGACCTGGCCTTCGAGGACGCCGACGGCAAGCCGAAGAAGCTGTCCGATTTCCGCGGCAAGACGCTGCTGGTAAACCTCTGGGCCACCTGGTGCGTGCCGTGTCGCAAGGAGATGCCGGCGCTGGACGAGTTGCAGGGCAAGCTGGCGGGCCCGAATTTCGAAGTGGTGGCGATCAATATCGACACCCGCGACCCCGAGAAGCCCAAGACCTTCCTGAAAGAGGCCAATCTGACCCGGCTCGGCTACTTCAACGACCAGAAAGCCAAGGTATTTCAGGATCTTAAGGCCATAGGCCGAGCCCTGGGCATGCCGACCTCGGTGCTGGTCGACCCGCAGGGCTGCGAGATCGCGACGATCGCGGGGCCGGCGGAATGGGCGAGCGAGGACGCGCTCAAGCTGCTCCGGGCCGCGACGGGCAAGGCCGCCGCATCGTTTTAGGAGTTCAGGCGGTGACGTTGAGGTTTCCGCCAACGCCGGCGCCGACATTGGCGAGCGAGGGCTGACCGGCGCCGAGCAGCGTCAGGACGGTGGATTTCTCCGCGTCCGCGTTCTGCTTCATCAGCGTCGCCGAGATATTCGACTGCAGCGCGCCTTGCTGAGCGGCCAGCATGGTGCTGACCATCGCCATCATGTCCATTACGCAAACCCTCGTACCGAGCGCAGCCTAGGGGCGATGGGTTAATGCGACATGAATAGTCACGAAGCGGATCGGATCAGCGCGTCGGAACCGGCTTGGCGCCGCGGTAGTCGTAGAAACCGCGCTGGGTCTTGCGGCCGAGCCAGCCCGCCTCGACGTATTTCACCAGCAGCGGGCACGGGCGGTACTTGGAATCGGCGAGCCCTTCATGCAGCACCTGCATGATGGAGAGGCAGGTATCGAGGCCGATGAAATCGGCCAGCTCCAGCGGACCCATCGGATGATGCGCGCCAAGCTTCATCGCCGCGTCGATCGCCTCGACGTTGCCGACGCCTTCGTACAGCGTGTAGATCGCCTCGTTGATCATCGGCAGCAGGATGCGGTTGACGATGAAGGCCGGGAAATCCTCGGAGACCGCGACCTGCTTGCCGAGCTTGGACGCCTCGAAGGTCGAATCGTCGGTGGCGATGCCGCGGATCAACTCGACCAGCTCCATCAGCGGCACCGGATTCATGAAGTGAATGCCGATGAAGCGCTCGGGCCGGTCGGTGGCAGCAGCCAGCCGCGTGATCGAGATCGAGGACGTGTCGGAAGCGACGATCGCCTCCGGCTTCAGCACCGCGCAGAGCTCGTGGAAGATCTTGCGCTTGACCTCTTCCTTCTCGACCGCGGTCTCGATCACGAGATCGCAGTCGGCGAGGTCGTCGAGCTTCTCGGCCAGCGAGATGCGCGCCATCGCCTTGGCCTTGTCGTCCTCGGTGACGCCCTTCTTGGAGACCTGGCGCGCCAGATTGCCATTGATGGTGGCCATGCCGGATTTGAGGCGGTCGGCCGAGATGTCGTTCAGCACCACGTCGAAGCCGGCCAGCGCCGCGACATGCGCGATGCCGTTGCCCATCTGCCCCGCGCCGATCACGCCGACCTTCTTGATCACTGCCGCCATAATGTCATCCACCGGAACGGCGCGCATATCGCGCCTGCTTAATTCCCCGAGCCGGGAGGTCCGATTTAATCAGAACCTTGGCTCGAAACCTAGATTGGATCGCTTCCCCGGCGTGCCCCACGCCAAAGAAAACGCCTCGAAAAAGAAACACCGGCCGGAGTGTAGCACTCCGGCCGGTGTTTTTATCGCGTTTTTACTTGCCGAGCTTGGCGAGCGCGTCGGTCAGCTCAGGAACCGCCTGGTAGAGGTCGGCGACCAAGCCATAATCGGCGACCTGGAAGATCGGCGCGTCCTCGTCCTTGTTGATCGCGACGATCACCTTGGAGTCCTTCATGCCGGCCAGATGCTGGATCGCGCCGGAAATGCCCACCGCGACATAGAGCTCGGGAGCCACCACCTTGCCGGTCTGGCCGACCTGCCAGTCGTTCGGCGCATAGCCGGCGTCCACCGCCGCGCGCGAAGCACCGACGCCGGCGCCGAGCTTGTCGGCGAGCGGCTCGATGTACTTGGCGAAGTTCTCGCGGCTCTGCATGGCGCGGCCACCGGAGACGATGATCTTGGCCGAGGTCAGCTCGGGACGGTCGCTCTTGGCGACTTCCTCGCCGACGAAGGACGACAGGCCCGGATCGGCCGCAGCCGCCACGCTCTCGACGGCGGCGCTGCCGCCTTCACCGGCGACGGCGAAGGTCGAGGTGCGCACCGTGATGACCTTCTTGGCGTCCTTCGACTTCACCGTCTGGATGGCGTTGCCGGCATAGATCGGACGCTCATAGGTGTCGGGCGCGACCACCTTGATGATCTCCGAGACCTGCATGACGTCGAGCAGGGCAGCCACGCGCGGCATCACGTTCTTGAAGCGCGAGGTCGCGGGTGCGACGATCGCGTCGTAGGACGGGGCCAGCGAGACGATCAGCGCGGCCAGCGGCTCGGCGAGATCGTGCGCATAGGTCTCGCCTTCGGCGACCAGCACCTTGGCAACGCCAGCAAGCTTGGCGGCCGCATCGGCCGCAGCCTTGGTGCCCTGCCCGCCGCCGGCGACCAGAACATGGACATCGCCGCCGAGCTGGGACGCCGCGGTGAGCGCCTTGTTGGTGGAGTCCTTGAGGACCTCGTGTTCGTGTTCGGCAATCAGCAACGTCGTCATCAGAGCACCCCGGCTTCGTTCTTGAGCTTCGACACCAGCTCGGCGACGTCCTTGACCTTGACGCCAGCCTTGCGGCCCGCAGGCTCAGCCGTCTTGAGAACTTCGAGGCGCGGCGTGACGTCGACGCCGTAATCGGCAACGGTCTTGTCCGCGATCGGCTTCTTCTTGGCCTTCATGATGTTGGGCAGCGAGGCATAACGCGGCTCGTTGAGACGCAGATCGGTGGTGACGATCGCCGGTCCCTTCAGCTTCACGGTCTGCAGGCCGCCGTCGACTTCGCGGGTGACCTTGAAGTCGCTCCCTTCGACCTCGAGCTTCGAGGCGAATGTCGCCTGCGACCAGCCGAGCAACGCGGCCAGCATCTGGCCAGTCTGATTGCTGTCGTCGTCGATCGCCTGCTTGCCGAGGATGATCAGGCCGGGCTGCTCTTCTTCCGCAACCTTCTTCAGAATCTTGGCGACAGCGAGCGGCTCGACAATACCGTCGGCCTTCACCAGGATGCCGCGATCGGCGCCCATGGCAAGACCGGTGCGGATCGTCTCCGACGCCTGCGCAGGTCCGATGGAGACCACCACGACTTCGGTCGCCTTGCCGGCTTCCTTCAGGCGCAGCGCTTCCTCGACCGCGATTTCGTCGAACGGGTTCATGGACATTTTGACGTTGGCGAGTTCAACGCCCGATCCATCGCTCTTGACGCGGACCTTGACGTTGTAATCGACCACCCGCTTTACCGGCACCAAGACCTTCATCGATCCTCTTTCACTCAATTTGGGAGGGGGGTTATCAACTGGCGCGGAACCTAAAGGCCTGATCCGGCCCGGTCAACGCGCGCAGGGGCCAAATTTTAGACCTCAGAAATGCGCGGCTCAATGGGCAGCGATCCCGGGGTCAGCGATTCTGACCGGGAACCCAAAGCACGTCACCGGCACCGTTATGGTTAGCGGCACGGCTGGCCACGAACAGGAAGTCCGACAGGCGGTTCATATAATGGATGCCAGCCGTCCCGACGGGCTCGCCGGGCCGGGCCGCCAGTTCCACCATCACCCGTTCCGCCCTGCGGCAAATCGTGCGGGCGACGTGGAGGTAGGCGGCGGCAGGCGTGCCGCCCGGCAGTACGAAGGAGGTCAGTGGCGCGAGCTTGTCGTTGAGCGCGTCGATGTCGCGCTCGAGCCGCTCGACCTGGCTTGCCACCACCCGAAGCCGTTCGGCCTTGCCCTCGCGTTCGGGAACAGCGAGATCGGCGCCGAGATCGAACAGATCGTTCTGGATACGGCCAAGCATCGCGTCGAGCTCGGGCGCGTCCTTTGTGTACAGACGAACGACGCCGATCGCCGCATTGGTTTCGTCTACCGTCCCATAGGCCGCGATGCGCAGATCGTATTTCGGACGGCGCTCCCCGGTTCCGAGCGCTGTCGTGCCGTCGTCACCGGTCTTCGTATAGATGCGGTTGAGCGTGACCATTTAGCGCCCCATCGCCCAGACTGCGAGCATGGCGACGACGATCGCCACGAACTGAAGCAGCACGCGCCAGCGCATCAGCTTCTGCGAGGTGTTGGGCGAGCCACCGCGCATCATGTTGACGAGACCAAGCAGCAGCACCACGGCCACGGCGCCGGCTGCTACCGGCAGGATGAAAGTACTCAGGAGAGATGCCATTGGGGGGTGATAACACCGTGTGCGCAGATGCGCTATCTCCCCACCCCGTCATTCCGGGGCGATGGGGCGGGACCGAGCGAAGCGAAGCCCGGCGTATCGAGCCCGGAATCCATTGCGCCACTTGCGCCGCGGTCTGGATGGATTCGGGGCTCGCGCTACGCGCGCCCCGGAATGACTGCGGGGCGCTTCGTGATCTGGCTTTTAGGCCAATAATATCAGATGGTAGCGGAATGACTTCCGATTTGCGCCAATCGCCTGCTCACCTCACCTCTCTCCACGCGCGGGGAGAGGAAGAAGCGGTGTAGGTGCCACGTGAAAGCCATCCGCACCATCTACGTCGTCGTGGAGGATGCCTTCTACACGTTCCTCGCCGACGACGGCTGGGCGATCGCGAGCCATATCGCGCTGTCGAGTTTGATGGCGCTGTTCCCATTCCTGATCGTGCTGACCTCGCTCGCCGGATTCTTCGGCTCGAAGGAGCTCGCCGATCAGGCGGCCGGGCTGATGCTCCAGGTCTGGCCCAGTCAGGTCGCCGACTCGCTCTCAGGCGAAATCCACGACGTGCTGACCACGACCCGCTCCGGCGCGCTGACCATCGGCGCGGTCCTGTCGGTCTACTTCGCGTCGAACGGCGTCGAGGCGCTCCGTGTCGCGCTCAACCGCGCCTATGCCGTGGTGGAGATGCGGCGCTGGTACTGGCTGCGGCTGGAATCGATCGGCTACACGCTGGTCGCCGCTTTCACCGCGCTCGCCATGGCGTTCCTGATCGTGCTCGGACCGCTCGTCATCGAGGCGGCGCGGCGTTACATTCCGCTGTTCGTCGAATCCAACGAGAGCATCCTGACCTGGCTGCGCTACGGCATCACCGTCGGCGCGCTGGTGGTGGCGCTGCTGATCCTGCATGCCTGGCTGCCGGCCGGACGGCGCGGCCTCCTCCAGATCCTGCCCGGCATCGTCTTCACCATCGTGGCCTCGCTGATCTCGGGCATCGTGTTCGGGCAATATCTGGCGCGCTTCGCCAACAACTACGTGACGATGTATGCGGGGCTCGCCTCGGTGATCATTGCGCTGGTGTTTCTGTATTTCATCGCCGCGATCTTCGTTTACGGCGGCGAGCTCAACGCCGCGATCATCAAGTCGCGGCTTCCTCACGGCGTCTCGCTTCAAGCAGCGCAGTCGCTAAAGCCCTCGGAGACACAGGCTTGACCAGGAAGGCGTCGGCGCCGGCCTGGCGCGAGGCCGCCTCGTCCTCGCCACGGCCGGACACGCCGATGATGGGGATCTGAGCCAGCGGAGGCGCCATGGTGCGGATCCGCCTGATCGCCTCGACCCCGTCGATGCCCGGCAGCACCATGTCCATCAGCACCGCGTCGAACGCGCCTTTCGCGAGCCGGTTCACCGCGTCCTCTCCGCGCCCGATGAACTCGGCATGATGGCCGAGCTCGGTCAGGATGGTGTTGAGCACGACCCGGCCGAACGGATTGTCCTCGACGCTGAGCACGCGCAGTGCGGCCATTGCGTCAACATCGGCTTCGTCCTTCGACTTGCGGGACCTGCCCGATCCCGTTGCATCCAGAGACACCGTCAATGTGAAGGTGGCGCCGCCGCCGCGCCGCGGCGCAACCGAGATGTCGCCGCCCATGGCGCGCGCCAATTGCTTCACCGAGGATAGCCCGAGGCCGGCGCCGCCGAAGCGCGAGGCGATGGTGACATTGGCCTGGGTAAACGGGCGGAACAGCCGCTTGATCTCGGCCATGGCGAGGCCGATGCCGCTGTCGGAGACCGAGAAGGCGACGCCGACTTTGCTCCTCTGTTTTGCCTTACCCTTTGCCCTGCCCTTCGCCTTGGCCTTGGCCTTGCGTTTGGCGGGACGCCAGGGCGCGACCGCGAGCGCCACGCCGCCGTGCTCGGTGAATTTCACGGCATTGTCGATCAGGTTCTCAAGCGCGGCGCGCAGGCGGACGGGATCGCCGACCACCAGCCCCGGCAGCTTTTCGGAGATATCGACCTGGGACTGGAGGCCCTTGGCCGCGGCGCGGCCGGCGAGCGAATCGCCCGCGCTGCGAGCCAGCGTCCGCAGGTCGAACAAATCCTGCCGCAGCGTGCCGCCGCCCTGGCCCTTGCCGGTTCTGGCGGCATCGACGAACAGGGTGGCGAGGCTCGCCAGATGCTCGGCACCGGCCTTGATGGTGTCCGCCCAGCGCCGTTCCCGCTCGCCGAGATCGGAGGTTGCGAGCAGATCGCTGATCGCCAGAATTCCGGTCAGGGGGGTGCGGACCTCATGGGCAAAGGCGGCAAGGGCCGCCTGGACCACGTCCGGCGTGACCGCCCTGGGGCTGCGCTTGCGCACCTTCGCGGCTGGCACGGACCGCTTCCGAACCACTCGCCTGGACGTCCGCGTAGTGCGCGCTGCGCGCGTTTTCGCCGCCATAACTCCCCTTCGAAGTATCCCCTTCGAACCCCGGGCCGTCAGGCAAGCATGGCACGGCGGAACCCCCGGAGTCACGGCGGCGTTTCGCTAACCCCCAGAGAAACTTGGTTTAATCCCACCAACCGGCGGATACTGGCCGGCGATGCGCCGGCTTTGCGCAACTCCCGCAGGCCGGTCGAGAGGCTCGATTTCGACAGCTTCCGTCCCTCGCCATCCCGAATCAGGGCGTGGTGGCGGTAGGCGGGCTTCGGCAGACCGAGCAGGGCTTGCAGCAGACGGTGCACGGAGGTGGCGTGAAACAAGTCCTGCCCCCGCACAACCTCGCTGATCCCCTGGAGGGCGTCGTCGACGACCACGGACAGATGGTAGCTGGTGGGCGTCTCCTTGCGGGCCAGGATCACGTCACCCCAGGCCTCGGGCCGCGCGGGCGCGAGTCCGTGCGCGCCATCGGGCCCCTCGCCCAGCTCATTCCAGGTCAACCCGGCGACGCGGCGACTGGCGGCCATCATGTCGAGCCGCAGCGCATAAGGCGCACCGCTTTCGATCAACCTTGACCGTTGGTCGGCCGGCAGCGATTTGGCGTCGCCGGGATAAAGCGGCGCGCCGTCGGGATCGCGGGGCCACGGCCCGTCGGCCTCGCGCGCGGCCACCAGCCTTGCGATCTCGGCGCGGCTTTCGAAGGCGGGATAGACAAGGCCGAGCGCGGACAGCTTTTCCAGCGCGGCGCGATAGTCGGACAGATGCTCGGACTGGCGGCGGACCGGCGTCTCCCAGGCCATGCCGAGCCAGGCGAGATCCTCTTCGATCGCTACCTCATATTCCGGCCGGCAGCGCGCCGCATCGATGTCCTCGATCCGCAGCAATAGCCGCCCGCCGGTCTCTCGCGCGCGGTCGAAGTTCAGCAGCGCCGAATAGGCGTGGCCGAGATGCAAGTGGCCGTTGGGGCTGGGGGCAAATCGGAAAACGGGTGGCATCAGGCGGGTTGGAACGGAAAACTGGCGCCGCTCTCCCGCTCAAGGCGCTGAACCACGCCGCGATAAAACTGTTCTGCCCGAAGGATCGTCTGGTCCGATGCACTTGTCTTACCGGCCTCAAACAACCCGCGGGCAAGATCGAACTCCGAATCGATGAAGCTCGCCACCGCAGCCGTCAGGGGGGCCGAGCCGAGTTCGTGCGTGATCGCCTTCCTGGCCATGAGTTCGACGACTTCCGATTTCAGTTCGCTCGGCGGGTCGCACTCCTCCATGAGGGTAGGGAAATGCATAGGCGCCACAGCTTCGGCAGGACGCATGCGCAGCCATCGTAAAGCGGCGGCGGGCCGAAGTGCGTAGAAGATCTTCTTTTGCGCAACGCTCGTCCCGTCACCGAAATAGACTCGCCGCTGGCGCTCGCCCAGATGAAGATAGTGGCGGCAGACGGCCTCCCGGCTCGCGGCCTCTCTGGCAAACGCCAGAAACTCGTCGCGGAACCATTCCTGCCCCCGGTAAACGACCGGTGAGTTCAGCCACTCCACAATCACTGCATTGCCCTTCAAGAGGAGTTGCAGTGCCTTGCGCAAATCCCATCCATTGGCATCGAGATCCCCCTCGAACGGGAGTTCAATGACATCGCGACTGACCCACGGCGTAATGTGATCGAGCGCGCGGCGCACATAGACAAAGCGGCAGTCATAATCGCTGTCAGGCGAGGCGAAACCCCAGGCCCGGCTTCCGCTCTCGATCGCCAGCGGCAGGAAGACGCGATAGTCATCTACGACACGGTCCAGCATGGCATCGATCAGGGCGACTTTCTCGCCGTCCATCTCCCCAGGAATACGTCTCAAAGTCATCCAGCGCTTCCGAGATCCCGATAGAATGGTCTTAATCTTATCGTCCCGAGCCGTCCACAGGACGCGAAACCCGCATTCCCGCGAGCCGGTGCAATCATGACAATCCACCTCGAAACCCAATCCGATCTCGAAGAGGCCATCCACGCGCTGGTCGAGCGCGATCCGCGCCTCAAGCCGGTGCTGGACATCGCGGGCATGCCGGCGCTACGGCGGCGCGAGCCGGGCTTCGCCGGGCTTGCCCACATCGTCTGCGGGCAGCAGCTCTCCACGGCCAGCGCCGCGGCGATCTGGGGACGGCTGTCCACAGCCTTCAATCCGTTCGACCATGACGCGGTGCGCCGCGCCCGCACCGACCGGCTGGGGCGGCTCGGCCTTTCCGCCGCCAAGATCAAGACGCTGAAACATCTCGCGCGCGAGATCACCGCGGAGCGGCTGAACCTCGACGTGCTCGCCGAAGAAGACGCCGACGCGGCGCATCACACGCTGATCGCACTGCCCGGCATCGGGCCGTGGACCGCCGACGTCTATCTGCTGTTTTGTCTCGGCCATGGCGACGCCTGGCCGGCCGGCGATCTCGCCGTGCAGGAAGGAATCAAGGTTGGCCTCGGCCTGCAGGCGCGGCCGACGGAAAAGCAGATGGCTCCGCTGGCCGAACCCTGGCGCCCCCTGCGCGGCGCGGCCGCGCATCTGTGGTGGAGCTACTATCGCGCGGTGAAGAAGCGCGAGGGCGTGCTGCCGGCCTGACGCGAGCGCATTCCGCCTGAGCAGGGCCACATGCTCTTGCTGCTCGGGTAAAGCGCTTTCGACCACCATCGAACCGGTATAGCGTTCGATCCAATATAATAAGAGCATGATCTCTCCGGAAAACCGCTGCCCACTTTTCCGGATCATGCTTGAGAGGAAACGCCGCGAAGACGGCACGAGGTCGCGCATGCTGGACAAGACCAAGGATATTGCCATTTCCGCGCAAGCCTGGCTCGACGAGGTCGAGCGCACGCTTGGCAGGCCCGATCGAGCCGCGCTCGACCGCCTGTTCGTGGCCGAGTGCTTCTGGCGCGACGTGCTGGCGCTCAGCTGGAACCTGCAGACGCTTGCCGGCCGCGAGGAGGTCGCACAAGCGCTGACCATATTCGCACCAAAGGCAGCGCCAACCAACTTCAAGATCGCCCCCAACCGCGCACCACCACGCTGGGTGACGCGCGCCGGCACCAACACCATCGAAGCCATCTTTGACTTCGAAACCGCGACGGGGCGCGGCAGCGGCATCGTGCGGCTCGTGCCAGATCCTGCCGACGGCGAGCGGCTGAAGGCGTGGACGCTCCTCACCGCGCTCGACGAGCTCAGGGGTTTCGAGGAACAGCTCGGCACATCGCGGCCGCGCGGTCAGGCCTATTCGCGCGACTTCCGCGGTCCGAACTGGCTCGATCTGCGCAACGCCTCACGCGACTATGCCGATCACGATCCCACCGTGCTCGTGGTTGGCGGCGGTCAGGCCGGGCTTGCCATCGCGGCACGGCTGAAGCAGCTGAAGATCGACACCCTGATCGTCGATCGCGAGGCGCGGATCGGCGACAACTGGCGCAAGCGCTACCACGCGCTCACCCTGCACAACCAGGTGCAGGTCAATCACATGCCCTACATGCCGTTCCCCCCGAACTGGCCGACCTATATCCCCAAGGACAAGCTCGCCAACTGGTTCGAAGCCTATGTCGACGCCATGGAGCTGAACTTCTGGACCGGCACTGAGTTCGAGGGCGGTGCCTATGACGAGGCCAGGGGCCACTGGACGGTCACGCTGCGGCGCGCCGACGGCAGCAAGCGCACCATGCATCCGCGCCATGTGGTGATGGGGACCGGCGTCAGCGGCATCGCGAACGTGCCTGACATTCCGACCCTCGATAGTTTCAAAGGCACGCTGCTGCATTCGAGCCGCTATGAGGACGGCGAGAACTGGCAGGGCAAGCGCGCCATCGTCATCGGCACCGGCAACAGCGGCCACGACATCGCGCAGGATCTTTGCTCCAGCGGGGCCGAGGTGACGCTGGTACAGCGCTCGCCGACGCTGGTCACCAATATCGAGCCGTCGGCGCAGCTCGCCTATGCGACCTACAACGAGGGCACGCTCGAGGACAATGATCTGATTGCGACCTCGATGCCGACGCCGCTGGCGAAGAAAACGCATGTGATGCTGACGGAGCAGTCGAAGGAGCTCGACAAGGAGCTGCTCGACGGCCTCGCCCGCGTCGGCTTCAGGCTCGATTTCGGCGAGGCCGGCACCGGCTGGCAGTTCAAATACCTTACCCGCGGCGGCGGCTATTATTTCAACGTCGGCTGCTCCAACCTGATCGTCGAAGGCAAGATCAGGCTGAAACAGTTTTCCGACATTGAGGGCTTCACGGCCGACGGTGCGCAGATGAAGGACGGCACCACCGTTGCAGCCGATCTCATCGTGCTCTCAACCGGCTACAAGCCGCAGGAATATCTGGTGCGAAAGCTGTTCGGCGACGGCATTGCCGACCGCATCGGCCCGGTCTGGGGATTTGGCGACGGTCTCGAGCTGCGCAACATGTATACGCGCACCGCACAGCCCGGCCTGTGGTTCATCGCGGGCAGCCTCGCACAGTGCCGGATCAACTCGAAATATCTCGCGCTCCAGATCAAGGCGATCGAGGAAGGGATTTTGGAGGCGGGTGTAGGCACACCCGTCATTCCGGGGCGTGCATAGCGCGAACCCGGAATCCATCCATCCGCGAGATGTGCTGTACAATGGATTCCGGGTTCACGCTTCGCGTGCCCCGGAATGACAGAAAGGAATATCCATGCCAGCCATTCTCGGCACCGGCGAGCACCGCTACCGCGTCGTCGACAACTTCGCGAAGCTGCCGGACGGCTGGCAGCTGACCGACGTCGCCTCGGTCGCGGTCGACAGCAAGGATCGCGTCTACGTCTTCAACCGCGGCGCCCATCCGATGGTGGTGCTCGACCGCGATGGCAATTTTCTACGCAGCTTTGGCGAAGGCCTGTTCTCGCGCGCGCATGGACTGCACATCGACGCCGACGACAATCTCTATTGCACCGATGACGGCGACCACACCGTGCGCAAATGCACCACCGACGGCAAGGTGCTGCTGACGATCGGCATCCCCAAGAAGCCGGCGCCGTTCATGAGCGGCGAGCCGTTCCACCGCTGCACCCACACCGCGCTATCGCCGAAAGGCGATATCTACGTCTCCGACGGTTATGGCAATGCGCGCGTGCATAAATTCACGCCGGACGGCAAGCTGATCAAGAGTTGGGGCGAGCCCGGCACCGATCCCGGCCAGTTCAACATCGTGCACAATATCGCCACCGATTCCGACGGCTGGGTCTATGTCGCCGATCGAGAGAACCATCGCGTGCAGGTTTTCGACGGCGAGGGCAAATACGAGACGCAGTGGAACAATCTGCACCGTCCTTGCGCGCTGTGCTGCGGCGGCGGGGCCGGGAGCCCGACCTTCGTGATCGGGGAGCTCGGCCCCGGCCTCGACATCAACCGCAATGTGCCCAATCTCGGCCCGCGGCTGTCGATCGTCGATGCGCAAGGCAAACGCATCGCGCGGCTCGGGGGCGAGGACGGCCCGGGTGTTGCGAGCGGCAAATTCCTGGCGCCACACGGCCTCGCCCTGGATTCGAGGGGCGACATCTATGTCGGCGAAGTCGGCGTCACCAATTGGAAAGCGAGCTTTCCGCACCAGGAGATGCCGGCAGTCGTACGTTCCGCGCGGTGTTTGCAGAAGCTCGAGCGGGTACGGGAGTAGGTATCTCAACGTCATCTGGGCGAAAGCCAGGACCGGTTACCACCGAGAGCGGTTTTGCGAGAGCCGGCAAGGGTCCTGGCCTTCGCCAGGACAGCGGCGGCGCGTGTGGCTGCGCAGTTCCGCTGTTCGGGCGCGCAAATCGCGGCGTTTTTGAGCATTTCGCCACCCCGCCGCCGCATTGCATGCGCCTGAATAAGTCGCTCAACGGGCTTCACAATCCCGTCACGCTGCATGTAGTATGTCAGCACATGCTGCTTCGCAGCGTATGTTGGAGGCCGGGAGCGTTACTTGAACGCACATGTCTCGCAAGGCAGTTGGCCGGTGCTGGTCCTGAACGCGGACTTCCGGCCGCTGAGTTACTACCCACTGTCTCTGTGGTCGTGGCAGGACGCGATCAAGGCGGTGTTCCTCGACCGCGTCAACATCGTCGCGCATTACGATCAGGCGGTTCACAGTCCCACGCTGCAAATGCAGCTGCCGAGCGTCGTCTCGCTCAAATCCTTCGTCAAGCCGACCACGCATCCCGCCTTCACCCGGTTCAACGTCTTCCTGCGCGATCGTTTCGCCTGCCAATATTGCGGCTCGCCCGAAGACCTCACCTTCGATCACATCATCCCGCGCAGCAAAGGCGGCCAGACCACCTGGGAGAACGTGGTCGCGGCGTGCTCGCCGTGCAATCTGCGCAAGGGCAATCTGACGCCGGTGCAAGCCAAGATGTTTCCACGCCAGAGCGCGTTCGCGCCGACCGTGCATCAGCTCCACCGCAACGGCCGCCTGTTCCCGCCGAACTATCTGCACGATAGCTGGCTGGATTATCTCTACTGGGATACCGAGCTGGATCCGTAGAGCCTGTGAGCCAATACGTTTTCTTTGGGCCTTGGCCATCGAGGGACGTTAGCGCTCCTTGATGGCAGAATGCGGAGGTGGCAGCCGTCAGGT
>LNAP01003723.1_pt1 | contig 14464 bp, 11 predicted proteins | sample 602601 | NCBI WGS metagenome assembly LNAP01 (sample SAMN02440304, study PRJNA202911) | soil metagenome | biome: Subtropical and temperate rainforests or woodlands; isolation source: soil samples (1 kg each in a 20% v/v slurry with milli Q water) were... ...
CAGTGTCGTCGACGATCAGAATGCTGCTGCCGGAACGCATCACGGTTACCTATGAGAAAGCGCAGGAGCTGCGCTACGGCGAAAATCCGCATCAAAGCGCGGCTTTTTACAAGAAGCCGCTGGCGGGGGCGGGAAGTCTCGCCAATGCGGAGCAGCTTCACGGGAAAGAGTTGTCGTACAATAATATCAACGACGCGAATGCGGCGCTGCAACTATTGCGCGAATTCGACGAGCCGGCCGCGGTTGCGGTCAACCCTGTGATGAACGGCGGCCTTTCGGCTTTGGCCGAGACTTGCGACGGCCACTGCCGATGTGGATTTCCGTCTTCATGGGCACTTGCTCTCCGTCCGGCCCATCACGCGTCAGAAAACTCATCCCTGTCACCTTCGCGCGAGGCTTCTTGGATTTCTGATTCAGCGCCACGATCTTCTTGATGTCCGGATCATCCTGCCGTCTCCGGATAAACAATGCGCTGGTGATGTCCCGAAAAGTCACCAGCCAAAGCGAATAATCGCGTTGCCGCATAGCCTCGAAAACATCGCCCACCGTGCTGAAATCGCCGGCTTTGGCGAAGGGCTGGCGCAAGACCTCCGCACGCAAGTGTGACGGCAGGAACTTGAGCACATTCCCCGGAGCGATGTGTCGCGACACGACGACGAAGGATTTGCAGCCATCAGCGGAAACCAACGGCGAGGCTTCTTTGAAAAACTGAAATGCGACGAGCGATCTGGAGGTGAAAATGCGGGCAAAAAAGCAGGACTCCGCATAGGTGCCCAACTGGTCGAGCGGACATTCCGAGAAAAGTGGCAGGGGATCCACGGTCATGGGGTCAATGCCCTAAGCTAGCCTGAGAAATGCCAGCGGAGAATGCAAAAGAGGACCGGCATTCCTCCGGGATGGCTCTCCCTAAAACAGGGTGTGCGGTCATCGACTGTCCCATCGGAAACCCAGGACGTTGACGTTTGACGCGATTACGCCCGTGATGGAGTGGATAGTATGGTTTCATCCACCCTAAATTTTCGGTTTTCAGGCCACGAAACCTTTGTCTGTCGTTATGCATGGCTTCCTAAGGCCATACGCGAGATAGATAAAAATCCGCTTCTTTTTAAAGATGAGGATAATGCCATGGTTTCCCTCGGCGTTGGAAAGAATATGGTGCGCTCAATCTGCTTTTGGGCAGAGATGGCCCAAATTATCTCCAAGTCCAAAGGGGACCAAAAGCATGAGATCACTTCATTTGGCCGCGAACTCCTGGGGCGTGATGGTTATGACTCCTATTTGGAGAAGTCGCACACCCTCTGGCTTCTGCATTGGAAAATCGCCACGAACCCCACGGACCCCCTGTTTTTCTGGCATCAACTTCTCAATTACTGGCATCGTGCCGAATTCACGGAGTCCGAGATAATTCCCTTTTTGGTAAAGAATACCCCTCCCGGCTCCAGTCTTCGCTCGAACAGCACCCTAGAAGCTGGATATCGAGTTTTCGTAAACTCATACGTTGCCACTCGTAGCTCCAAAGGAGAAGTCGCCGAAGACAATCTCGACAGTCCTTTAGTCGAACTAGACCTCGTCAGGCGCATCGGGGATCGGAGAGCCGGTGGGCTCGGTCCGCGCGAGACCATCTACTCGTTCAATCTCGACGACAAACTCGCTATCACACCTGTGCTCTTTGCCTACTGCTTACACGACTTCTGGGCGAACAATTACCCGGAAGAAAAAACTCTGCCATTCCGCACCATTGCGGTCGCGCCCGGTAGTCCCGGTCAGATTTTCAAACTCCCTGAATCGTCCGTTCGACGTCACCTAGATCTCCTGAAAGACAGCACCTCAGGGGCATATGCCTTCGAAGAGTCAGCTTCGCTACAATTGGTCATTCGCAAGAAAGCCACAACGCCCGCCGCCCTACTTGAGGCCATCTACGATTCCGAGGTCTGAGCTATGAAAATCCAAGAACTCCTGTCGCCTAGCCGTCGCTTCCTGCGCTCCACTCAACTCGAACGTGATTTCAACGACCCCGCCGCCCTTGAAGGCTACATTCCCACTCCTGAAATAGAAGAGTGCTTAGAGCGCATCACGCGCGGGCTCTCACCGACGTCAGGCCAGCGGGCATGGCGCATCACCGGCGATTACGGTTCAGGCAAATCGAGCTTTGCACTTCTGCTGGCCAATCTTGCTTACCGGAACGGGAACGAGCTGCCCAAGCAACTTCGCCACTTGGTTCGCGACCACGGTTTGTCTGGCCGCCAACACAAGCTGCTCCCCGTCTTGGTCACTGGAGCACGTGAGCCCGTTTCTCTCGTTCTTTTGCGCGCTCTCCATGATGCGCTGACGAAGAACGTGGATGGTCGTCGTGCCATGCGCAGCCGCGATCAGATCGCCGAGGCGCTGAAACACCCCGAGCGTTTGGACGAGACCAAGATCGTTCAGTGGGTTGCGGCCGCTGCACGTGAACTACAAGAGCGTGAGCTGTTTCGTGGACTGCTCATCATTCTCGATGAAATGGGCAAATTTCTCGAATTCGCGGCTCTGCACCCCGAGCGCCAGGATGTCTATTTCTTGCAGCAGCTCGGCGAGGCCTCTGCCCGTAGTGGCGACGCCTGCCTCTTCTGCGTCGGCCTACTTCACCAAGGTTTTAGTGCTTACGCGGACAAGCTATCGGATGCCGGCCAACGCGAATGGGAAAAAGTCGCCGGCCGATTTGAGGAGTTGGTCTTCACTCAGCCTCTTGGCCAGGTCGCCACGCTCATCTCGGCCGCTCTCGATCTCAATCCCGACGCTCCCGCCATCCGCGGGTGGAAGAGTGATGCGCAGCACGCGATGGCGCGCGCCGTCGAGCTAGGTCTCTTTGGTGCTGCTGCACCCAAAACTGCACTCACTCAAAATGCGGCGGGCCTTTATCCGTTGCACCCCACCGTGCTCCCGGTGTTGACCCGCTTTTTCCGTCGTTTTGGCCAAAACGAACGCTCTCTGTTCAGTTTTTTGCTCTCCAGCGAGCCGCACGCGCTCCAAAGCTTTGCCACCCGTGATGCCTCCCGCGAAACCGTTTATCGGCTCGCCGATTTCTACGATTTCGCCGCCCATAACTTTGGTCATCGTCTCAGCACGCAAAGTTTTCGCAGTCACTGGAATCACATCGACAACGTGATTCGCAGCTATCCATCCGAACGCATTTCGGAAATCCGAGTCCTCAAAACGGTTGGCATCCTCAACACAATCGAAGCATCTGAGCTGCTGCCCACCGAAGAGGTGCTCGGTCTTGCACTCGATGATCCTTCCGATCTGCGAGCGACGCTTAAACAACTCGTAACTCGCGGCACACTCTACTTGCGCGGTCGTAGCGGCGGTTACGCGCTCTGGCCCCATACAAGCGTTAATCTTGAGGTGGCTATCACCGAGGCACGAGAGGTTGTCACCTCGATCCCGAGCATCGCTGAGGCAATTCGCCATTGGCTCGAAACCCGGCCTATTGTCGCCAGCCGTCATTACATCGAAACTGGCACCCTCCGTCATTTCGAAATCATCTACACCACCGCGTCTCAACTGGAGACCGATGCCTCAATCTTGGAGCCGGTATTTCCCGCTGATGGCCGTCTGGTTGTCGTGCTGTGTGAAAACAAAACCCAGCAGCAACAGGCCGAAGCCTTCGCGGTGAACGTGGAAGATCGTGATCGCACCCTGATCGGCGTCACCGCGCCTCTTGATAGGCTCAACGGATTGGTATTGGAGCTGGAACGCTGGATGCGGGTAGAGCAGCAAACGCCCGAATTGAAAGACGACCGTTACGCTGCCGAGGAGGTTTCGCGCCAAATAGCTGTGGCTAAAGATAACCTCGAACGCGCATTGGCGCGCGATGTGGGCCTCCATAGTTCTACTGAAGCAAAAGACACGTCCATATGTTGGTTCTACAACGGTGTCCGTGATGAGCTGATTACCACAAAGGATAGCCTCCGCGCGGTTTTATCCGACATCTGCGAGGGCCAGTTCGACCAAGCGCCTCGCGTGGAGAACGAACTCGTCAATCGTCACGATATCAGCACCGCAGCCGCTTCCGCCCGGCAAAAACTATTTGGTCTCATGCTTCAGCAGAGGCGTGAACCTATGCTCGGCCTGCCGACCGATAAGGCGCCACCGGAGAAATCCATGTATCTCTCGGTGCTGCAAGCGACCGGTCTTCATCGTCAAAGTGATGGAGTGTGGGATATTCGTTTTCCATCGCCTCGCGGCGCAGCTGATGCACGAGTGCTACCCGCCTTGCAGCATATCGTTGCCTTATTGGAGCAAAAGCCTGACGCCCGCGTGATGGTTTCCGAGATCCGCACGGCTCTTCGTCGGCCGCCTTATGGAGTGCGCGACGGCCTCTTTCCGCTTCTTTTGCTGACGGTCCTGATCGAGCACGAAGCCGAGATTGCCGTTTACGAGGACGGGCGTTTTGCCCCCGAAATCGAAGAGAATCTCATGATGCGGCTAGTGAAACAGCCGCAGACATTCGAACTCCAGCTCACCCGCATTACTGGTGTTAGGCGCCACCTGATCGAGAAATTCGCCGAGGTGCTGTCCGCCAAATCCGCCGAACGAGCCGAACTCGTGTCTATTGTCCGCCCGCTCTGTGCGGCAGTCGCTAGCCTGCCCGAGTATGTTCGCGAAACAGATCATTTGTCCCCGTCCACACTTGCGCTGCGGAACGAAGTGGTGCGCTCCCAAGAACCTGCCGATTTGGTCTTCACGGCTATCCCGCGTGCGCTTGGATTCTCTACGGAGCAATCCATTAACCCGGCCCGTGTAGCCAAGCGTCTGGCTGAAGCGCTAACAGAGCTGCGGCGAGCGTTCCCCGAGCTACAGGAGCGTATGGTGCAAGCGGTGCTCAACGCTTTCGGGATTAAAGACCAGGCTATTGAGAATTGGCGTTCGTCGATTAGCCCACGCGCCGAGACCGTGGTCCTCGGTATCGCCGACGCGGATTTCCGGGCGTTTGTTTTAAAGCTGACCCAGGAAGAAATGGGCATAGGTGATTGGCTGGAAGCCTTGGGCAGTATGCTTGTCCGCCGTCCGCCGTCCCGTTGGCGCGATCAGGATGAAACCGCCTTCGTCGCCAAAGTCGCCGAATACGCTCAACGTTATCTGCGCGTCGAAGCCGCACGGCTTGGTCCAAATGCATCTGCGGCTGCGGATGCTGTTCGTATCGCTCTTACCCGCACTTCAGGAGAGGAGGCCGACCACATCGTTACTCTGTCCGCCAAGCAGAGCCAGGAAGCCATGGAGGCTCGAAATGTGCTTCTTAGCCAACTTCCAGCAGACAAGAGTGTTGCACTTGCCGCACTTTCTCAACTTATGTGGTCACTCATGAAGGGCCAATCATGACCCCGCTTGCCCCCACTTTTACCGATGGCCGCGCTGTCCGGCATGTGCTCAATGTCTCCGGAGGTAAAGATAGCTCCGCGATGGCCCTACTAATGGCCGGTCGAGTAAAAGGACTAGAGCATTTCCGTCATGATGAGATGGAGTATGTCTTTTGTGATACCCAGAAGGAGTTGCCTGAGACCTACGAATATTTAGCCCGCTTAGAGGCAGAACTTGGTTCGCGAATTATTCGCCTCAATGCCAAGGCAGGTTTTGATCATTGGTGGAAGGTCTTTGGGGGGTATTTGCCATCGCCGCAAAATCGGTGGTGCACCAAAATGCTGAAATTGAAGCCCTTTGAGGCGCACGTTGGCAATGACAACGTGATCAGTTATGTTGGACTTCGCGCGGATGAAAATCGCTCCGGGTATATTAGCACAAAACCCAATATTCAAACCCGTTACCCACTAAAAGAAGCGGGCATCGACTATAAGGGTGTTATTCGTATCCTAGAGGATAGCGGTTTAGGTTTGCCTACATTTATGAAATGGGGCCGAACCAATTCAGGATGCACTTTCTGCTTCTTCCAGACACCACTAGAGTGGATTCGACTACTGGAAACCTATCCTCAGTATTTTGAAGAGGCAATGTCTTATGAGATGTGGGATCAAAATGATCCTAATAAGCAATTTACTTGGATGCAGGACCGACCGTTAGCGAGTTTACTCGATCCTAAGACTCGTGAAGCGATTCTAAATGTCTATTGTAATGCCAAGCCGAAAGGCCGCAATGCAGGGTCGGGTTTGATGGGAGCGTTTGGACTCGATCAAGAGCAAGGTGATTCCCAAGCGTGCTTAATGTGTCAGAAATAAATCATGAACTTTAAAATTGCTGCGAGAGTTGTGTCGCACCTAGGAGCTGAATTAATAAGCTCTGATGAAGTGGCTATTTACGAGCTTGTTAAGAATGGCTTTGATGCTCGCTCGCCGTCTGTTGAAGTTCAGGTGAATTTCAGAATAGCAGTTGCTGAAGTGCAGCGAATTCAACGGCCTGCCGTTTTGCTTATTAAGTCAAAGGGCTCAAATTTTAAGTGCCCCGATCTCATCAAGGACGAGGCGCTTTCGGCGCTGAGGGATCTTGCCTCAACCACGAAATATCCACTTTTAACAGACGAATTGATTAAAAGAGTTGAATCGAAGCTAAAGCCCTCGATTACGCTGGGGAATTTCGTGAGATTTTTGGGCGAGCTGAATTCGATAGAAATCATCGATTTTGGGCATGGCATGACTAAAGCCGATGTAGCAAGATATTATCTTACTATAGGGACAACGCACCGTCTTGAAGAGGTTGAAGCTATCGATCTCGATCACGAAGATGGGAAAAATATTTGGGTTCCATCGGGCGAAAAGGGTATTGGCCGTCTTTCGGCGATGCGTCTAGGCAAAGAGCTGGAGCTGCTTACCGTTCCTACGTCCGGCGAGGATTCTGTAGTCGTCTCAATACATTGGCGTGAGTTTGAATATCTTAGGGATGCGAACCTAGTGGATATTCCTATCGATATCCAGACCAAGCCATCTGCAGGGGACGCAAGTGGCACCTTTATATCTATAACGGATTTGGTTTCCGATTGGTCTTTAGAGAAGACGAAAAAGCTCGGAGCTGATCATTTGGCCAAGTTTATTGATCCATTCCCTGGATTCGATAAAAACAATCAGAAATCTGGGCCAACGCGTCGGGTTATTTTAAAATGGAATGGGGAAAATGTGGATACGAAGGAGCTTATTCGGGCATATTTAGATAGCTGTCAGAATTCCTTTAAGTGTCGCCTTAGGTTTGAGAAGAATCGAGCCGTGCTGGAGAGTGAATTCTCCTTTGGCGAAATTAACACCAACCCTTCTTCGAAGTTTACTAGGAGCTATTCTATTGCGGATTTCTCGGGGGTTACGAATGCTCAATTGGAGGCTGTTGGGCCTTTTGAATTTGAGCTATACCACTTTCCTCGAAATCGAATCAAGGCCGTGCCTCAGTTTGCCTCAAGAAGCGAAATAAAGGGTTGGCTAGATCGTTGGTGTGGAGGGCTTATGATATTTCGGGATGGCTTGCGGGTTTTGCCGTATGCGTTGCCGAGCGATGACTGGCTGAATTTAGATGCTAACGCACTACGTGGACGTGGCTTTAGAGTGAATCGAATTCAAGTCGTAGGTTGTGTTAAAATAAATCGCGTTTCAAACCCAGATTTGATCGATCAAACTAACCGAGAGGGATTTAGGCGGAACCCGGTTTACGAGACATTCCGGGGGATCATCGAGCGTCACATTCGGGAAAACTTCACAAGCGCCCTTGACGATCATTTACAGAAAGAAAAGGCGGACGTTGGGCATCTTGCTCAGCGTGTATCTGCCGAGTATGACGCATTAACCGTTTGTGCGGATACCTTGGAGCGAGCCACCAAGAATCATGATTGGAGTGAAGCTAAGGCTGCCAATGATCTTCTGAAAAATGCTATCACAGACATTCGGGAGCTTAATGATTCGGTAGAGCGAGTGTTAAATGAAAAGGAAGGGAATCGTGTGCAGGTTCTGGAGTTGGCTGCTACTGGTATGGCTGCCGAATCGATGGCGCATGATTTGGAAGGGGTGATCGAGACCGCTGTAACGTCTTTAAATGACTCAGCATTCACGAATTCCGATAAGCGAGTCGCTTCTGCGGCCCGGCACATTCGTTCGGTGCATAAGGCTTTATTGACTCAGCTGAAGCAGATATCCCCTGGTCCCGCAACGAGCCGTAGGCGGTCAAGTGTTTTTGATCTTTGTGAGCTTGTTTGTGAGGCAGCATCATTCTACGAAGAGCGGCTTCAGCGCCACGGCATTAAGATTAAGTTGCCCAAGGGAGAAGAATGTAAGGTTAAGGCGGTCAACGGACATGTTCGCCAAATAATAGACAATCTCTTCCGAAATTCCATTTATTGGGTGCAAGATACCGCTGAGCGTTTCCCTGGAAGTTTAAAATCGATTACTATAGATATTGATGTGGCGGCCGGCTCCCTTTTGTTCGCCGATTCGGGGGTTGGAATCGCGTGTGAAGACGCAGAGTGGGTTTTCAAGGCCTTTAATTCGCGTCGCGAGAAGGGGCGGGGCCTAGGCCTTTATATTTGCAAGGAACTTTCTGAATTCAATAACATAGGGCTATTGCTTTACTCCCGTAAGTTGAATCAGTGGGGGCGTTGCTCAACGTTCAAATTGGATTTCCAGCTTGCTTAATATGAACGACCTAACTGCCGCCCTTTCGCAAATTGCTTCACAGCCTGTCCCGCGTAAATTACAGGCATTTATTATTGATGATGAGGTCGTTGATATAGGTATTCCATCACTTGCGGAATGGGGCGAACTAAAGGATTCCTTGATGGGTTCGAACGTTGCTTTGCATGATGAGGTAATGAAGTTCTTGGAGGACAGTGGTCATAATGTTAACCAGGCCCCCTCAGTTGAAGTATTTCGAGATGCTATTTCCGCAGCGAAATCAAAATTGGGTGTAGATAATTTAAAGGCCGATGATAGCGCGGCTTGTGAGAGATATCTAGGACGTAAACACTTGCTCCAGTCCGTCAGCGAATTTCTTGATAAATTAGGATTTGCTGTCGTCCCCTATAATAAAGAGCCGACTTTTGATCCTACGGCGCTGCCATTCTTGTGCCTGGTGGACTATCAAATCTATCCGGAATCGGATGCGGGAGCCACCGCAACAAGTATATTTTCAAAATTAATGCAATTGTGCCAATCAAAAGAGGCACCTCCGTTTGTTATATTAATGTCCAAGAAATTGTCGGATAACGATGCGGACAAATGGGCTGAACTGGCGGAAAAAGCAGGCTTTTTCCGCTCTAATTATGCCTTTCTTAACAAGGATAATTTTTTGCGATCCGAGGGGTATTTGGAATATTTAATTAGACATTTCTTGCATCATAGGGAGTTGACTCAGGCATACTACCTCAATGTTCAAAGTTTTGTTTTAGAGGCTCATAAAATAGCTCATGAAGTTTCCACCAGGCTTTTGCAGGTTACTCCACCGGAAGCTATTTTCTTTAAGGAAAAGGTGGATAAGGAAGGAAGCTCTTTAGCGAAAGAACTCCGATTTTTATTTTCCGAAACATTGGCGCATAGACTTCAAGAATCTCCAGAATTAACTAAGCAAACGCGAAATTTTGAGGAAATTATTAGCCGGGGCGGGGTTCCGGTTCCGTATAAACAGACTAGATCTGCATTGCATAAGCTTTATGCGGACTGGCTTCATTCCCCGTGCGATTCATCCCTCAATGAACCTGATTTTGGCGATGTGTATGAGGATGCAGGAAAGAGGCTTTATTTAATTCTTACACAGGAGTGCGATATTGCAACGCGAGGAAAATCCTTGGGGGCATCGGTTCGCGTGTTAGCGATCGAGGGTGAGATTCGCGCTAAATCGATGGGGAATTCGGATGGTGATTATTATATCGATAAGCCTTATTATGATAAGGCAAATGATAGATTAGAGTGGGTTTGGTGGAACTTAAAGAAGCCTGTTGTTTTTCTGGGCCTGGACTTTGCCGGCTCTCCTATTGATGGGGGGATGGAATTCACTGCCCCCAAGTTGAATAAGAAATATCACCTGAGAACTTCGCATGCGGAAGATATTCAGCATAGATTTGCCATGCGAATGACGAAGGTGGGCCTGAATCTAATGCCAGATTTTATCCAAATGCACTTTGTGAAGTGCGAAGCCAGTATTCCCGCTCATGCTGATTTAATTTTATATGAACTTAGAACTAAGAAAAAACTAGCATTGGCACCTGAATCTCATGCTGTCTGCAGAGAGATAAATGCCGGTTCACTGATCTCTGCTGATTTAATTAAAAAATTAAGTAACTTTATAGATATTGAAACCTTTCACGGTTCATTAAAAAGCGAAAATCTTTTGATGATAAGAAACGGGAATTGCCTGCAGCTGGTTAAGCTTACCAGACAAAATTCGAACACACCTGCTTGGAAAGGATCCGAGAAAGAACCCCTATCCTTAGGGGTATAGGCTTTAAACCTCCTTACTTCTCGGCGGCCAGTGTTACGAATTTCTCCAGCAATGAACCCAACGAGTGGAGATATTCCGATTTTGTATCGAGACCAAGGCTGACACGAATGGCCTCACTAGCTTTAGTATGATTTCTCACCATCGCTTGGATGACGTGGGAGGGGCTGATGGCACTCTCCATGCAAGCTGAGCCAGATGAGATACAGGCCCCGTTGATATCACAAAAAGTGACAAGTGCGTCATTATCGACATCTTTGAATCCTAGATTACTAGTGTTGGGAAGGCGGTTGGCTCTACTGCCATTCAAATAAGTGTCGGGTATTGTTTTTAGGATATTCTCCTCAAATTCGTCTCTTAGAATAGCTATAGCATTCCAAGCTTCCCATCCTCTAGACTTAGAAATTCTGCATGCCTCGCCTAGTGCTGCTATCATCGGAACATTTTCCGTTCCACCACGCCGGCTTCCTTCCTGTTTACCGCCCACAATTAAGGAATGAAAAGGCATACCTTCACGTAAAACCAGTGCGCCAATACCCTTTGGCGCGCCAAGCTTATGGCCAGAGAGACTAAGAAAATTAATCGGTAAATCTGAAAAATCGACAGGCACTTTTCCGACCGCCTGCACCGCATCGCAATGATAAGCGACCCCATGCCGCAGGCAAATTTCACTGATCTCTCGCACGGGCCAAATTACGCCCGTTTCATTGTTCGCCCACATCAGCGAAACGACTGCGGTATCTGGACGAATCGTTCGTTCCAGCTGCCCTAGATCAAGCAACCCATCACGGGAAACAGGCAAATAGGTCACCTCATACCCTCGGCGCTCCAGCTCTTGGCAGTAATGAAGGACTGACGAATGCTCCACCTGTGACGTCACCACATGTCGCTTAGCCGGGTTTGCCAGCAACGCAGAATGGATTGCTGCGTTATTCGCTTCTGTTGCGCAACTAGTGAATATCACCTCCTCCAAACGGGCATTCACAAGACTAGCTACCTGTTCACGTGCTTTTTCGACAGCCGCCTTGGCTCGGGCCCCAAAGCGATACGCACTCGAAGGATTACCCCACTCGGTCAGGAGATATGGCATCATCGCCTCTCGCACCTCCGGAAGGACTGGCGTCGTCGCGTTATGGTCGAGATAGATCACAAACGAGATGTGATGTCACATTTGTGCGTTCGTCAATTTACAGAACAGCCTCGCCTGCCCTTATCCAAAGCGTGGTAGTTTATGCCTAATGAGAGACGGCGCAGCAGGATGGATCAAAAATTTCACAACTCTGCGTGTCGATCCCGACAAAGGAAAAGGGCGCGCTCCGCATAAACCGCTGCTGATTCTTGCGGTGCTGGATTTGCTGGAATCCGGCTTACTTGCTGACGGATGGGTCACGCTATCGCCCGACTTGGTCGTTCGTTTTCAGAATTTCTGGCCTATCGTTCAGGAACGCCGCCAAAACAAAGGAGACATCCGGCTTCCTTTCCACGCTCTTGCCACAGACGGTATCTGGTCGGTCTTCGATGAGGAGGGGCGACCATCGCACTCACGCGACACCAGTGTGAGCGCTCGACTGCCAGACGACCTATTCGGATTGCTTGGCGATGCGGCGTTTCGCGCGCAATTACGCCGTCTTTTGGTGGTCCACTACTTTCCACCTGCTGAGCAAATCGCACTCCTTGCCGCGCTTGGTTTCGAGCCTGCCGCCGATCTACCTGAAATCACTGCGCTAGCTGAGGATCAGGCCGTCTATCGCCTTGCGCGCGAAACCGGACGTAGTGCTCGTTTCAAAAACGAAGTGATGACCGGGTATCGTTTTACCTGCGCCCTCACGGGTTACCGGCTCACCACAATTGACCAAGCCAGCATCGTCGAAGCCGCTCACATCCATGCGCTGAGTGACAGTCGTAACAATGATCCCGACAACGGTCTCGCGCTTACGCCCACCGCACATGCCCTGTTTGATCGCGGTCTCTGGAGCGTTAGCGATGAACTAAGGGTTCTCGTGAAACCCGTAGCGATTTTCACGGAAGAGTTTCCTGTTGGTGGCTTCTCGCTTCGTGCACTCGCAGGTAGCCCACTGTTTTTGAAATCCAAAACCAATCTCTACCCTAACCCCAGCCATCTCGCATGGCACCGGAGCTATCACGGATTCTGAGTGAATTCTGACACTCAGGATAGGTTTGGGGGCCTTTACAGCCACCGTTGTTTTAGAGCGTAGCCGTCCCCGTGGAGAAGATGCGATAAACGGTAGACCGTATCGAAACCGGCATCGAAGCCGCATCCATGCACTTTTAGTGCCTCGTGCTTGCGGTCATAGGGCCAACCCAGTGCCTTGGACGCAGTCCACGTGAAGCGCAGAGGTTCGTTGTCCACGATAACATGGACGTCGATCTGGCGGGACATTCCTGATGGGCTTACCCGGCGCAAGATCGTCAGCACCGTGGTTCCTGGCTTCATGTATTTGCGGAGTTCCGCGATGGCTTCCTGGCTTTCCCGTTCTTTGCGGGAGATGCGGCCCTTGTGCGCGACCTTGACGGTTTCGTTCGATTGCATGGTAAAAGCGAAATCGCGCCGCTCTCCGGTTCCGTCGTCGTGACGGGTTATCCGGTGCAGCCTGATTTCACTCGCCCGCGCTCACGCCGAGGCAAAGGCCGGCCGCGCCAATGCACGAGCCGGCCGGGGTGGAGGCGTGCCACGCACGCACTACCTTGTCCCGGCGTGATAAAATAAGGCGACCGAGGCAGGCCTTTCCATCCCTCACGCCAAGTGCAGTGAAGCCGGCCTGTGAGCGCATGGGTTTCGACCCGCGCGGAGTCTCGGGTCGGGAGGAGCGCAGCCAAGCCGGGAGCCGGAGCGATTGTCGCCGGAGGCGGCTCGCGCAGGCGGACGGTGGGCGGAGAGACGACCGTGCCCGAGTCTCCGCGTGCGTGTCGCTTTCACTCCGCTCAGGGCAAGTCTGCGGGCGGACGGAGCCGCGTAGCAAACCGGCCGCACGCTGTCTTGCCGAGTCGGACGCTTGGGGCCTTACGGCTCGTCGGTGCGGACAACGGTGTTGAGCGCTCGCAAGGCATCGCTGGCTTTGCGCTCGAACTGACGCCACTCTCGCCAAATCACGGCCGGGACGCCTGAGGTGTGCAGCACTTTTTGCGCGAACTTCAACGCTTCGGACAAACGGGTCTGGTGCACCCGCGAATCCACGTCGCTCGAATCGAGAACCGTCTCATCGGGCAACAGGCCAAAATGCTTCGGGTCGTCCAAGGAGGTGCCGTTGAGCCGCGGAGGTTCCGCCGGCCTGGGTGTGGCGACTGTTTGACTGGTCTCAATCGGTGGCGCGGGGCTCGCGCTCACCGGTGTGAGTTCGGTCGGCTGCGCCCGCTTGGCGCTGGCTTTGGGTGCTCGGCGGACTTTGATCCGCACGGGCGGCTGGCAAGCGTCGCGCACGGCGCGGATGAAGCTGTCCATGTCGGCATACCCGTAGGCTGCCGGCAGTGCGGCGAGAGCTGCGGGCCGGTCTCGGGCTATTTCTGCTTCCAACTTGGCAACGTGGTCGGCGAGTTGGCGGTGTTCCTGGATGAGGTCGAACAATGCGCGGTTTCCCATGTAAAACGCCTCAGGATTCCAGTCCATCGAAGGCGTGTCCAGTGAGATGCCGCGATATTCGCAGTAGTATGCTGACTCGAACCGAAGTCTGTTCGCGCGAGTTGCAGCGCAGCACCAAGATCTTTTGCATCTCATCAATGACCCCGCGTGCCACCCGCCAAGTTACACCTTATTTTCATGAGATTGGCTGGCGACATTTTCAGATGCTCAGCAATGAGCTACTTTCTCATGAGCCGGGCGTAGCAAATTCCGAAGAGTATGGGATACCTGGACAGCGGCAGCGCGGAATCGACCTCCTCGCGGTGGTCAGACCCGCAGGTGTTGAGGTGGCGCAGTGCAAGTGCGAAGGTTCTTTCTCCGCAGGGAAAATTCAGAAAGCACATTATGAGTCTGCAAAACGTTTTTTCAATTGCCGGTTCTGCGCTGACAGCGCAATCCGCGCGCCTGAATGCGGTGGCCAGTAATCTGGCC
>LNAP01009038.1_pt1 | contig 14462 bp, 20 predicted proteins | sample 602601 | NCBI WGS metagenome assembly LNAP01 (sample SAMN02440304, study PRJNA202911) | soil metagenome | biome: Subtropical and temperate rainforests or woodlands; isolation source: soil samples (1 kg each in a 20% v/v slurry with milli Q water) were... ...
CCCGCCACATCTGCCAACCACTCACAGAAAAACGGATTGAAAATGGAATTAACTCTGAAACCTCTCGACTGGAACACCGAATCCACTCGCATCATGCGAAAGCTCGTAAGGAATTTCGTCGACTGGAAATATGACGCCAAGTATCCGGAGCTGCTAAAAGCAGCAATCCTGAAAGCTGGCGAAGATACGATTGTTGACCGATTTTTGAAGGAGTCTGACGATCTGAAAAATGTCAGCGACGATTATAAAACCAAGGGCTATGTCGCTCAGATCGTTCGCAGCTTAGTCGAAAACCCTATGCTTACGCCCGAATAGCAAACAACCCGCGTTTGAGTAAATAGTCAGCAAACTGCGTGGCACTCGGCCGATCTGGCGCCGCCGGCAAAAGTCGGCCACTTGTGTTGGAGATCGTCGCATACTCGCGAGTTACCGCGCCTTCGACACGCTCCAGTGTCACGGCGCCTTTGCGCTTCTCGATCGGGTCGATGTCGTCGGTGTGGATCTCGGCGGCCAAGGCCATCTGTCCGTACTGGATGCGGGCCGGTAGGTAGTTGTCGGGTTTGATCTGACAATCCAGCTCAACCCCTCGGCGCGGCCAGGCCAGAGCCTGATCGCTATCCGTCTTGCGCCCCTTCCATGTCATGCCATCCATCGCCAAGGCGGACCGGCGAAGCAGTGCTTCTTGCGCTGGCTCGTCCGCAGGGATGGTCACGCCGAACTTGCCGGCGTACATGACCAGGTCCGCGGCGCTCGCGTAGCTTTCGGCGTCTGGCTTGCCGGTGCCGTCCTCGATGATGAGCATGGGTCAGTCCTTGGGTTTGTTCAGGTCAGCGCCCGCCTTCGCAGGTGCAGTGCGGTACTCAGCCTTCAGCGTAGCCTTCGGCGGCTTCTCGACTTCGCCGCCACGGTCTTCCGTGACATTGGCATCGATGATGATCAGGCCTTCCTTTTTGGCGATTGCCTTCACATCATCTTCGTAGCGGTGAAACGGGCCCGGCAGATACCAGATGTTATCAGTCATCACTGTCACTCCGCTGCGCCAGGGTATTATGCCCCGGCACAGTCATCAGATGGTTACTTGGAGGCGTCGCCGATCAGAGCAACACCGGCGGTGTCCTTGATGCTGGCTGCGGTTTTGTCCCAGTTGGTGCCGGTGGCGAGCGCGGCGCTGGATGGCGACTTGCCGCCGTTCGCGACATCCCAGGTGTAACCCTTGATGCCGAGACCAAAGGTGTAGTCCACCTGGATGGTCGTGGTGATGCGCTCGTTACCGTTGTTGGTCTGCACGTTCGAGATGATGTCTCGGTTGTCGTGCACTAGTGCCGCACCAGCCGCCAGACCCAGGATGATTTCCTTGTTCGGAGTGCCGGCTTGAGCGAGAGCCGGCGCATCAGTGACGATCGAGGTCTTGCCGAGGATGTCGACGACGCGAACGTTGCCGGCCTGGAACAGGTTGTTCGGGTTGGCGAGGCCTTGGCCGACCAGCTTGTGCCAGGTGGTGCCCTGCATGACTTGAGCAACCAGGTTCTGGCTGGCATCGCCGAACTTCGCATGCGCGCTGTTCAGGCCGGACTGGGAGATACCAAGAGTGGCCGATACATCGTTCACCGCACCTGCCTGCGCAGTTATGGCCGCCACCAGTGCAGCGATGGCGGTGTTCAGCTGATCTTTCAGCAGCACTTCGGCGAATGCTCGGCTCGCAACTTCAATGCCCTGCGCAGTCGGACGCTGCAACCAGGTCATTTGCGACGGCTCGTAACGAATCGGACCGAAGCCACCTGCTACTTTCACAGTGGTGTCTTGCAGTTCGGTCAGGTCGACCGGAGTCACGACGGAGTTGGCACCGTAGCGGTTCACGCGGCGCTGCGCTGCACCGAGGTTCTGGAAGAACGACTCTTGCAGGAAATCGCCGGTGAAGCCGTTCGGCGACAACACGATCGCACCATTACTGGCCGCGTTGAAAGCTTCGAGCATTTGGTCCAGCGTCTCGAGAGTCGCCGGCATGATGTAATCGTTGAAAACCTGCATTTGAGACAGGGACATGGGTCAAATCCTTAATTTAGGGGGAGATCAGAGAACCGGGACGCGATTGCCGCCGTGCGCTCCGCTTTGGTACCGCCGATGTTTCCTTTCGCGGCCCCGCCGCCACCTCCAGCACCGCCGGCCCCGCCGCCAGATGCCTTACTACCCGCGATCAACGGCGCGAACGCCGTGTCGTTTGCGAATTCTGCTTTCAGCTCATCCAGCGTTGCCGCCGAGAGCTTGCCCTGCTGGTCGAGCACGACCACAACAGGCTTCCCATCGCGCTGCTCGACGCTCAGGCGGCGTTCGATGTGCGGCAACAGGGCTTTGGCGCTGCCTGGGATTGCCAGGGCAGACGCGATATCAGTAGCGGTACGGCCGACAGTCAGATCCCGGATCTGAGTGCTCAACGTTCCACGCTCCTGCTCCAGCATGCCGTTCAGCTCAGATTCGCGGCGGTTGTACTTCTCGGACCAGGAGCGCTCGAGCTCTTCGACGTTGCCGGACTTGCGGGCATTCTCTTCGCGCTCCAGACGCGCCTGGTCTTCGGCGTCTTTGCGAGCCTTGTCGGCGGCCTTCTTCTCGTCCAGCAGTTCCTGAACTTTGGACTTCAGGCCGGACACGTCTTCTGGTTGCGGCAGGCCTTCAATACCGAGGACAAACTTGCCTTCCTTCTCGGTGTAGAGCGATTTAACGGAGTCATCGAGACCGTCCAGAGTGTCCAGCTGATATTTCAAACCCATTTGCTTGTCTCCCAGAGACGATTTGCAGGCCCTGCCCGCAGATATGAAAAAGCCCCGTCATTGACGAGGCCTGTGTTAATCACGGGTATAAAAAAGCCCCGGCGGATGCCAGGGCTTTGTCTTGATTAGAGATTAGCTGAGTAGCTTCAGTCGCTGAAACACCTCGACCGCATCCCCAAGTGAAATAGCATCGCGATTGACGAAATACACTTCAGCTCCTTTGAATTCCCAGCCGGAGACAACAAAAACATAACCAAACTGCTCGGCGAGGCTGAACTGGAGCGAGGACTCATCGGCAAACGCATGCGAGAACGGTAACGCGTATACCGAAACCAGCTTTCCTAAACTCATCATCGATTGCGATGGAAGATCAAACAGCTTAGCCAGCATTTCGTCATAGCTGCTCGCTTTAATGGCCGATAACTCACGAAGAATGCTTTTACTTTGGGAAACCTCGTACTTGGCCTTTTGCGAAATACTGTAAAGGCGCATAACTTTGCCCAGCTGGATCGCTCCTTCATCATCAGTGGCGTTTTCTATAGACGTCAAAATTGTAGCCTCCATTCCTATTGAGCCCCAATACTGACTTGCCGTTAAGTAGATGTCGACCTGCGGATCGCTAACCCTTTCACCGCCAGGCAGGCAGCAGATGCACGCCAGCGCCTTCGTGCCGTCCTTACTATTTGATACCCGCCCGAAGGAATGCCAGAGGCTCAAGAGCCTTCATCTGCACAAGGGTCAGAGGTGAAAAGTTGCGATCGAGTTGCAGCTCGGAGAACCGCTCGATGGTCAGTCCGCCTTCGCGGAACAGCTTGGCGCGGACAGGGCCGATGGCCTTGTCCTGAAACGCCGCCGGCTGCTGCTTGAGCCAGTCGTAATAGCTGAGATCTGCCCTGACTTGCTGGGCGCCGTTGTCGCCGATGGATGCCCGCGTTGCGTCCTTGGCGAACTGAGCGCTGAAGCGAGTCACCGCCACCACCGTCGAGCGGCAGTTGATGTGGATCGGTGGCCTTGGTCCCTCGGTCAGCTTGAACCGGTGCTTATCGAGCGACCGGCACTGACTGGTCGTCTTCGAATCCAGGGTGCTGACCCATTCCACCGCCTGCACGACATCGGAGTTCTCTTTCAGCGTCTCCATGCGCGCTTGGGTGGCAACGTGCTGCACCGCCGTTCGCACCACGGCGCCGGCGTTGCGGTTGGTCGTGGCCAGGATGCCGTCGTTGTACTGAAGCGCCTTGGTGCCGCGAATGTTCTTGATGATCTGGAAGTTGGTTTGACCTTCGAAGAAGCCCTGCCGGATCGCGCCTGTGAGGCGTTGTCGCTCGGTGGTGGTGAAGCCATCAATGAACGACTTGAGCAGCTTGCCGCCATCCGCACCGCGCACGCTGAGCGGGTTGCCGAGGATTGCCGTCCTGATTGCAGCAGCACCCGGTACCGCCGCATCAAACGAGACGCCCACCGGTGCCGCCCGGGTCAGGCTGGTCGCCTCAAACTCGGCCTCGTAATTGGCGATGTCGATGAGGTCGAGGTTCAGCTTGTCGCTGTAGCGGTTGAAGATGCCCAGCAGCAGGCTATCGACTTCGCTCAGCAATCGCTCCAGCCGAGCAACGGTGTAATCCGTCAGGTCGGTCCGGGTCAGCCGCTCACGAATCGAGCGGTCAATCTCCTTGAGGAAAGGCCCGAACTTCGCGACCTCCCCCGACTTCAGTTGCTCGAGGAAAACCGCGTGGCGAATCGTGGCATCAAGGATTGCTTGGTTTGCCGCCATTCGGGATTACCTCGTCGTCATCCAGGTCGATCACCGGATTCTCTGTTTCCAGTTCGTCGCGGATCTGGTCGTCGGTCTTCTCGGGATCGATAACCCCGCGATCGCGAAGGTACTGCCAGAAGTCGCCCGCCGGCAGCTTGCCGCCCTGCACTGCGTTGAACAGTGCGGAGAGGATCGTTGCGTCCAGGCTGATCTGGCTGAAGTCCTGATTGAGCTTGTAGAGGGTTTCGCCGGGAGCGTTCACGAACTCAGCCATCCAGACCAAGCATTGGCTGTAGGCCTCGCTGACGTTGCTCACCACCAGCGACAACACGCTGTGTTCCGCGGCGCTGTCATTGTCGGCCTGGGTCGCGGTCTTCACCGCGCTGCCTCGCTCGATCAGTCGGGCGCCGAGCGACACCATGTCCTCTTTCTTGCTGTCCATGGCCTCTTTGGCAAGTGCGTTTGGCTGAGCCTGCATCATTCCGCAGGCACCGCCTTGAGGAAGCAGCCACGGTGCACGGGAGCCCAAGAAAATCCCTTCTTTCTCCAGGTGGTCCCGCCACTGATCGCTGAGCCCGGACATCCACGGCTGAGGCTGGCCCACCAGGTAGGCTGCCTCTTCGTAGTCCGCACTGTTTCGATAATGGCCGATGTTGATTTCGGCCATGTCGTACAGCGGCGAATCGTCGATGCTGGTGTCGTTGTTCTCGCTGCCAAGGAACTGAAACGGAATGACACGCCATGGCTGGCCGGTGCCATTCAGAGGCGTGAAAGGAGCAATGATCATTGTCGTCTGGCTGGAACCCTCTTCCCACACTTCCTGCGTATAAACGCCCGTCACGTCGAGGCGCAGCACCCTGTATTGAACGACCTGCTCACTGCCAAAGCCGTCATCGGTGTCGACATCGACCGTCTCGCGTAACACGACCAAACTCAGCAGATGTTGCCCACCTACTTGGCGAGTCTTCCAGTTGATGATCGACTCAGCCGAATAGCTGGCAACGCTTGCCCGAGCGCGGCCTGCTTGTTCGTCTGCCTTGCTCACCGATCCAGCCACGACAGCCGCGTAATCCACCAGCAGCCCATGACGGCCGACTTCGAGCAAATGCCCGATGACCGACTGCGATTGCTGGTAGATGCTCACGCCCTGCCCGTCGATGTCCTTCGACACGTAGTCGAGCGCACCCGGGACAGTCAGTGTCGGCCAGGTGCGGAACACCGCCCCCACCAGGCTGTGCTTCGTCCGGCCGGTGGCGTTGTAGAACACCGCGCGCTTCTTGTACGCGTCGTAGCGATCCTTGTTGTCCTGGCTGGTGTCCGAGGCGTTCGGCCGCGGCAAATACCGGTCTCCAGCGTCCTTGATGGTTTCCGAGCCTTTGCAGACGTCGCGCACCAAGCGCCAGCGGTACTGCGCCGCTTTGTACTCGGGGCGCGTAAAAGTGACGTCGCTCATCAGCGTGCAAATCCCATTCTGATTTTGGTGGCCGGCTTCCTGGCGCTCTTCGCCACTGCGAAGTACCGGAATCCGTCGGAACCGTGAGAGGTCCAGTCATGAAGCGGCCTGTCTTTCCAGCAGCCGCGCTTGTCGTCCCATTCCTTGCGGTAGTTCTCGATGCAGTTGATGCCCTCCTCGCACTTCGACTCATCGAACACGCAGAGTGGAAGAATCTCCCGCACCGCCTCGATGCCGTCATTGATGCCGATCTTCGGGACCACCTGGAAAGTCATTTGGTACTTCTGCCCATCGATCTCGTAGCCCTCTTGGGCCAGCTCACGGCGGGTCTTGGCATCGCTGCCAAACTCCCGGTTGTCGATGTCGTGCGGCCCCCAGTGCTCGGAATAGGTGTAACCCTTGTCCTTGAGCACCTTCATGTAATGCCGCAGGCCTTCGCCCGAGTTCTCGTAGTAGTCGATGACGTGGTACTCGGTGCCGATCTGACGCACGAACCAGATGGCCGTGGAGTCGCCGACGCCGATGTCCCAGAAGGTCATCACCGGTAGGTGGCTGTTGTTTGGCAGCACGCCAAGGCGCTGATTGGCGTAGAGCTTGTTGAACTGTTGGGCGTAATACGCCCCTTCGATCGACTGCTGGAAGGCTTCGGCTGGCAGAGACGGGTATTCCCGCTTCATGTCGGCGCCGAGTGTCTTCTCCTTGGCCGCGTACCAGGCGCGCTGACCGTCGTTCGTGACGATCCCGTGCTTGGCGTACAGCTCGTTGAAGTAATCGATCAGGCGCTGCGAGATGACCACGTCAGTGGGGTCAAGCGAGTAGGCTTTGTTCTTCCACCAGCTGAAAAAGAAAAACTTCCAATCGAGCAGGCCTAGGGGCACACCAGCCAGTTGCTGGCGCTCGGCACTCTGCGAGTAATCGAAGAAGTAGCCGGCCCGGCCTTCAGCAGTTGATTCAATCGTGACAAAGCAGTCGGTGGCCACAGCCTCAAAGGCGCCGGTGACGATCTCGCGGGCCTTGTGCGGAAACTTGGCGCAGATCTTCCCGAACTCGGACACATGCAGGTAACGCAGCGTGCCGCCCCGGAAGGACGTGGACACGTAGAGCGAACCGCCCTTGCTGAACACAAGCTCACCGGCAGCGTCGTTGCTCGCCGGGTTGGCAGCGCGGATCTCGGCCGGAAGATTGTCGTAGGCGTACTTCACCTTCTCGCGGAACAGGCGCTTGGCGTCGTTCAGCGTGTGAGCGATCAGCGCGCACTTGGCCGACTCGAACAGAGCGGCGTCCAACTGGATAATGCAGCACTCAGTGGTGAAGCCGAGTTGCCGAGCCTTCAGGATGATGTTGCGGGTGTGCATCCCGTCGAAGTATTCGATCTGCTCGTCCGTCATCCGGAAGCGGACCTTCTTGCCCTGCTTATCCGTGATGAAGTAGAGGTTGTTCAGCCGCCATCGCTTGTCCCGGAGCAGCTTCAAGTGCTCGGGCTTCATGTCAGGCTTCCTTCGATAGATCGTCCATCAGTTTCGATAGTTCGTCGGCGTCGTTGCCGCCAGACTTGGTGTCGAGGTCGTAGGCTTGGCGCTCCAGGGAGATCAGGGTCTTCAGCGTCTCGGCCATTTCCTTCATCGTCTTGGAGCGGCCAGGTAGATCGATGATCTTCTGGTACAGGTCGTTGCGCTTGTCCTGCCCGTTGTCGTCTTCGGAGCGCATCAGCTCGCCCAACGCTTCAAACAGGTGGCGGTTGTCGGTCAGTCCTTCCAACTCATCCAGCAGCTTGTTCGTGAGGCGTCGGCCCCGAGAGATATCGCCGCGGTGAGCCATTCGGATGTTCGCAATGACCTCGGCGTTGACCTCGATGATCTCTCTTTCGGTATCCGCTTGTTTGGTGGATACCGCAGTGGATACCGTGCGCTTGGATACCAGCGCATCAGCCTTGGCCTGGATCTTTGCCTTAAGGTTTCGCTCCCATCCATCCCGCTTGGCGCGCTTGTTGATGGCGCCGTGCGTGATGCCTTGGGTTGATGCAAAGCAACCCGGCCCGGTAGGCGCGTTCGATTGCCTCCCAGTCAGGTTGCTTGGTTGTCATGGCGTTCTCTAATACTTGATCTGGTGGATGGATGCCGGTATTGGTAAGGATCAATCACAAGGATGGCTTTAATGACTGACAGATTCAGTGTTGTGCACCGCCCGCACGTGGAACTCATGGCAATTCAACATGGCGCCCAGCCACCTTCATCCCCCATCGACCAATACTGCTATCAGATCGAGGACTCACTGGCTGACGGCGACTATGTCGGTGGTCCGTATCAATCTGAGAATGAAGCGGTAAACGCCTGTGCCCTGCTGAACTCGGGAGTGGACATCCTCTACCTCCCCAACTTCAACAGGAAGCAGTTGGAAGCGACGGGGGCGCTCATAATTGATTCCGGCATAGAAGTTTTTATCGGCCTCACACGACAGGAGTCCGAAAGATACGCCGCACTTCACAATGGAGAGCCGGAAGACGAGTTCATTGAGCTCGACCTTAAACACCGAGAGGCTCGCACAGGCCTTAAAGAAGAAAATAGCTAAGGCCTCAACAACTCGTGCCGCACTCACCTGCGGCACACCTCACTCAAACCAGCCGACTGCCTCTGTACCGCAACCACGGCAGTACACCGCTCCATTGACTTGCTGGCCACGCCTCATGATGAAGAAGTCATCCGAGCCGCAGTTGCATTGATAGCCCTGGTCGCCCTCGGACGGACCATAAGGCCACTTGAACACTCCACGGTGCGAACTGCAGGACGGACATTCAAGATTGCGGCACCCGGCAGGCGCTACAGCTACCCACTCATGTTTGCAGTGGGAGCAGATCGCCTCTCCCGCCGAATGCGGCGCCTCGGCGCGCTTGAACTCCAGAACCTTGACGGTCATTCAGCTCACCATAATGTTGGTCTGCATCAGGGCGTGCCCGTGCAGGAGCGATACGACCAAACCCTGAGGAAGGCCGGCAGCCTTGGCAGCATCTACCGCTTTGGCGATGGCGCTATCCAGATCGGCAATGGCCTTGTTGATGTCTGGGCTCATCGGCAGGACGTGGCGCAGGCGGGTGACGTTGGTCATGCTCACTCCAATGTCGCGACACAATTTGCTGATTCGCGAAACGTGTCGCGGACTACTTGATGTTCTGGGCGGTCGAATATGCCGCCTCACACGCAAAACCAGCTATTCGGCTTCGATCAAGCGCTGCTGCCAGGCTTCCCGCTCTTTCGTCAGCGCTTCTACGCAGGTCGGCGAGCAGAACGGTAAGGTCGGCTCTTGCCTTGCCTCCGCTGGCAACCTCGGCAGTACAGGACTTTCGCTTGTCGATGAGGTCGGTGATTTGCTGCTGCAAGCTGCGAGCCCGGCCATCAGCAATAGCAACGGCAGCCGTAACATGTTCAGCCTTGGCTTTCGCATCGTCGGAGACTCGGTTGATGTCATCAGTGATTTGTCGTTGCAGGCGCAGTGTGTTGCCGAGAGACGTCACCCTGGCATTGGCCGTGTCGCGCTCGGTCGCTACGACTGCACGATCAGCCTTCACGGTATCCAGCCGCCACGAGAGGTAGCTGATGGATGCCAGCGCAGCCAGGGCGACCCACACCCACGTCGGGACCATCCGAAGAAGAGTCACGGGGTCTTTCTCTCTGCTGCCTTGCCGACCTTGTCGCAGGTCATGCAGTGCTCACAATTTAACGTTCGGCAGAGCCAAGCTTTCACCAGCTGCCAGTACGTGACCATGAAGATGTGGCGAACGCCAGCCAGAGCCAGGGACACATGCAGCGTCAAGCCGGCCGTGGTCGGACCGAAGAAAAGCGTTTGGTTTCGAGCCATCACGACGAAACCGCTGATGGCGATCGTCGAGTAGATCAGCTTCCCGAGGATGCCGTCCCTCACCTTCCCGCTCAGTACGCACCAGATGGCCCACAACGCAATCAGCCCGCAGGCGATGGAGTTAATCAGTTCAAAATTCATGGTGGATTGCCTCCCCCGAACCGCTGACGGATAAGCGCCCAGAGGTCAGCGGCTTTGATGGCGCGGTTGATTGCAGCCAGGAGCGAGCCACCGAAGGTGCCCAGCAGAAAGCCAATGCCAGCGACGATCTTCGGCTCGGTGACATTCAAGTAAGTGCTCACCATGCTCGTCAGGTACAGAGAGCAGGCCACGCCAGTAATGAGGAATACCAGCCAGGCACGCCAGTCTGACAAATCATCCTTGTGCCACCAGCTCGCAACCACGGCACCAATTAGGCCTGCGATCAGCAATTCAAACCTGTCGAACTTGTCGAGCAGGCGCTGTAAATACTCCATGCGCTCGACTCCGTGGGTGCATGACTTGATTTGAATCAGCCCCAGCAGCACTCCCAGCTCAGAGCGATGGGTGTGGTGGAGCCGAAAACGAAAAAGCCCCAGCAGATGCTGAGGCTCGAAATAGGTGTGAGGGTCTTTCCCCTCCTGTCTGCCGAAGACCTTCTTTGCGTCGACGCCCTTTTGCATCGATCTCGCAATCCAGTCTCGCGCCACCCTGGAGCAGTACGGCCAGGGTTCACGGGCTGCCGGCGTTTTTTCGTGTCACTGCACTTGCCGGCTTATCAGTGTCGAGGCATTCCCGAGGGCTGCCCTGGATGCAGGTAAATTGTAGGCATAAAAAAGCCCCGCACTTGACGGGGCTTTTTTTGAACTTTAATCGCCTATAGCAAGGACATCATCATCTTGCTCAGGGTAATACTGGTAGTAGTCATCATCAATCACTTCATGGACTTCTTCCAAGCTACCTTTCATGCGCACAAGGCTCCGAATGCGCAGAACGCCAAGCCGCGGCCACACTTCAATCTTGTCAGACTGAATAAACGCAAGCTCACCTTCAGTGACCATAGTCCCCTCATCGATACAGCTCCACCCGAGCTGAGCCATCTCATCAATCACATCGACTACGAATGCCTCACGAAGGGCCAGGCGGTTGGCAGCCAACTTAAGCGATTTTTTGGAGATGCGAAAACGAGACAGATCCTTGCCCTTGCCCTCTTTGTACAGGGCCAAATTGATCAAGAGGGCTTTTGCAGTGTGCTCAGCGCTGATTCGGTTGTTACTCATAAATTTTCCTTACTGAAAAATGGTGGTTGGGTAAAACGTTGGGGGGCGCTCTGTGAAGAGCTGCCGCAACTGTAACGCCACAAAACACCAAATACAATATGCTAGCCACTATTTATGATAACTCTCCACCGTATCGAGTGGAAACCATCAACACCAACGCACCAATAAAAAACCCGGCGCTTGGCCGGGTTCGGGTATTCGTGTGCGTGTTGCGTGAATTGCGCACTATGGGAAAAGTACGCGCAATTCCCCGTCATGTCAATATGTTTATGCCGCCTCCTCTTCTTTTTCCGCGTGGATAACCTGCCATACCGGCTGTTGTGCCTGAATATCCACTTCCATGATGACTTCTTTCAGGGATTCCCACAGGTCGAGCCAGTCGCGCGTCCAGTTCTTCGGATCAATCGTCACGCCGAAGAAGGTCTTCATCTCGGCGGCGACCCGGGCCGGCCCCCACTCTGCCGCCCCGACCACTTCACCTTTGTAAGATTGCAACGCTAGGGTCACCAAGTACTGCGCCTTCACGCGCTTGGCCGGAGTGAGGTCTGGCAACTTGGCATGGGCGGTGATCAGCAGTACGGCGTTCATGACATGGCGCATGGTCATTGCCGGGTGGTAGAGGTAGTGTCCGAACTGCTGCACCTGGAACGGCAGCGTGTCGATGGCACGCAGGACCTTCCCGATCGTGGCCAGGTGTGCGGCGCGGGCGGTGGATCGGCCAATCGGCGTGCGGCGAGTCTCGCTGATGCTGATCTTCTGCCGAACGATCTGGATGCGTTCTTCCTTGTCATCGCCCAGTGCCGCAAACACGGCCTCATGGCGGCGCATGCGGCAGCCCTTCTGTACCGGTGCCGATTCCGCCTTGTCGATTGCCACAGCGCTGATCGACGCGTTCGATTCGTGCTGCGACTCAGTCCATACCTGTCTTGCGTTGATCAGCTTCATGCTGCTTCCCTCTTCAGTTCTTTGGTCTTCGCCAGGTAATCGGCCTTGATGTTTTTCAGGTCTTCAATGGTGTAGCGCTTCGGTTCATGCGCCCCCTCCAGCCAATCCACCTTGTCGGCGCCGATGCGCTTCACCAGCTCGATGCGGTAATTCACGATGTCGCCGGACTTGTGCGTGTTGCAGGGCGAACATTGCCGATGGCAGTTCAGCGGCTCGAAGCGCAGCGCAGGATTGCTCCCCACCGTGCGGTAGTGCCCGGCGTCGTACTTGCCCTGGTGGTGCCGGCCGCAACTGATGCAGGGCAGCTCGGCGTCTCGCTCACGCACCCAGGCATTGAAGGCGATCTGTGTGTCCTTGAGGTGTTCGGCCCGGCTCTTCAGCTTCTCCTTGCGGACCTTGATCTCTCTGCGTTGGACCTGGGCAAGCGACTTGCGCGCCTTCTCCTGATTCACGTCCTTGATGGCTAGTCCGCACTTGGGGCTGCACACGGCCTGACCCAGACGCTGCGGAGGGAAGCTGACACCGCACGCTGGGTTCTTGCACTTCTTCGGTCGGGGTTGTTTGCGATCGATGCTCATGCAGCCTCCCCGAACATATCCGGTAGTTCGCGCGGGACGTCGAGGTAGGTCATGGCGCGGCGGTGTCCCATGTTCCGGCGAAAGGCCGCACGCTCAAGACTGCGATCTGCTGGGCCGGCACCGTTATACCGGTAGCAAGCAAAGTTGGAGCGCGCGCGATCACTCCAGAACTGGCGGTTCGCCGCCGGACATGCGCTGATTTCTTCGAGAGTGGTCATGCTGCCTCCTTGCTCAGTAGATCGGTGAAGACAACGCCTTGGCCGGTGAAGAACGTGGCGATTCGGTCGGTGTACGCCACGCCTTGGGCGCGGTTGAACAGGCTGGTAACGGGGAATCCGTCAGGGCCGAACAGTTTGCACTCGCCCATCATGGCCAGCTTCTCCTCGTAGGGCAGATGGCGCATGACCCGGTACCACGCTGCTTGGAAACCTGAGTCCTCGTTCAGCAGGATCTGCACACCAAAGTGCAGCTTGCAGTAGCGTCGCGCGTCGGCCGCGTCGCCGATCTGGTTCATCTCGGCGATGCGCTTGTACATCCCGAACCACAGAGAGTTCTGATCGAGCGTGCGGTCCTTACCCGGGCGCAGGGAGACCACAACGAACTTCTTGTCGCGATACATCGTGGTCAGGCAGGTGATGGCTTCAGAGAGCTTGGCCTGGCAGTTGACGCTGATTTTGTCGGTCATGGATCAAAACCCTTCCTTGCCGCGCTGAGATTCCCACTCGAACGGAATGACGATCACGCCGCCCTCTCGCAGACGGTCTGCACACCGCTCACCGATGGCGGCCGGCAATGCCTTGGCATCCAGGTTCGAAACGATGACCGTCGGGCGCTGCTCCTCGTACCGACCGTTAATGATTGCGAACAACGTGGTCAGTTCGAAGTCGCTGGGCTTTTCCTTGCTGACGCCGATCTCGTCGAGGATCAGCAACGAAGGACTGACGAGGCTCGACAGGATCTGGCTTTCGCTCTGCTCGCTGGTCCGGTCGTAGGTGGCGCGGATCGCTTGCAGTACGGAGCCGACAGTGCGGTAAACGGCGGTGGCGCTCGATCGGGCCATGATCTCGTTCGCGATCGCCACCGACAGGTGAGTCTTGCCGGTTCCGGGTTTTCCCAACAGCAACAGGCAGCGGCCCGACTCGGCGATCTGCGAGAACTCAGCGGCGTACCGGCGGCAGGTGTTCAGCGCTTTCTGCTGCTCAGCGGTGGTGGCCACGTAGCCTTCGAAGGTTTTGCCGGCGAAGCGCTTTGGAATCAGCGCCGAGCCAAGCTTGCGCTCCATGGCCATGCGAAGCATCAGCGCCTTGCTCTGGCGCTCAGACTCTTCCGTCGCTTCCTGGGCGATTCGAGAGCACTCAGGGCAGCCGGTCTTCAACTCGCGGCCGATGACCGAGAAAATCTTCTGCTCGAACTCACCGTGGGTTTCGCAATCGGCGGGCTGGATGCGGGTTCCTGGCGGAAGCTCGGGGGTCGGTTGTACTGGTTCAGAACGCATAGCTACCGTCCTCCCGCTGGATCAGTCCGTCGGTGTAGTTGCGGTCAGCGAAGCCGGTATGACGGCTCTGCGGGGCAGTTTTGGCAGAGGGTTGTTCAGCCAGACGCTTGGCGATCCACTCGGCCTTGAAACCTTGCCATCCAGCGGACAGTGCCTCGGTCATGGCGGTCTTCACGTCGATCCCGTGATCGGTCTTGCACTTGACCAGTTCAGCGTTCAGCGAATCCCAGACGGTCGCGGTGGTCGCGGCGCGCTTGGTCTTGCGCAGGGACAACCAGTCGACCAGCAGTTGCTCAGGGATGGCGTTTGGGTTGTTGGCCAGCATCTGGATTTTGCCGAACGGCTTCTTGCGCTCAGGCTTCGGC
>LNAP01003725.1_pt1 | contig 14461 bp, 10 predicted proteins | sample 602601 | NCBI WGS metagenome assembly LNAP01 (sample SAMN02440304, study PRJNA202911) | soil metagenome | biome: Subtropical and temperate rainforests or woodlands; isolation source: soil samples (1 kg each in a 20% v/v slurry with milli Q water) were... ...
GAAAAACTCAACTGGCTCATCGGGTTCACTCGGATCGGACTGTTTTCAATAACTTATATTCTGACAGGTTCGTTGGACTTGTTCAGAGGTTCCTTAGAATACGAAAAGATGACACAGACTATTGAGCACTCTTCCCTCGATGATGAGCAGTATGGTTACAAAGATAGCAACGGCGAATGGTGCTATCCATTCGCGTCTAGAGCCGAGGCGGTTCAAATGGCGCGATCAGCAGGCCAAGGACAGGTGCTAACCGCATCAATGATTGCATGTCATCCTAGTTATTTTGCTCGGTTCGAGGCAGATAAAATCATTGCTCGAATTAGTGATGGACTTGAAGTAGGTAGAACTCAGGGTAAGCTTGTTAACACTGGCGATGCGATCAAGTTATTAACACAATTAAATAAAGAGCCGCAGTTTTTTGGGGGTGACCAGGACGAACTTGCCTTTAAGCGGCATGTGGATCTGATGAATCGCCTGGAAGAGACGGTTAAGTGCTGGTTTTTTGAGCATGAGCTTAAATGCTGTAGTCCACTTATGCCCATTGCCGAGCAGATTCATTTGGCGGGCTCCAATTTTGGTGTTCCGCTGCTTTAACATGTTTGGAGAGTCTCTGGCGAGTTAAATGGCTTGCGCTCACTATGCTAGGTAGTTGACTGCATTCCGGCATTTGGAACGCCTTTGCGTATTTGCGCTGAATAATATGAACTTTGTGCCTCACCCCTAGTTCGCGGGTTTGAGCTCATCTAGGGGATAGAGAATGGACTTAGACCGCCCGCTTAGTGTAGATGTGCTAGAAAGTATGCTGTTAGAGACGGACTGGTCTAAACCCCAGAAGATGACATTACCGCTTTCTTTTGCCGGCGTACAACCCTTTTGCACAGAAGCAGCACTGCTTCAATTAATCGTAACGGTTGCCCGACGCAGCCAAGGACAATTTTCTGTTTGTCTCAACGGGTTTGATACCAGTCAAGCTGGTTCTGATCAAAGTTTAGAAAAAGCGTTAGGAAATCCGTATGTAGTGCTTGCTTGGGTCATGGCAAATACTATAGTCGATGAAAATAATGTTGAGATTGATCAACAACGCGCGTCGGTTTTCGGCAAATATCTTGACGCAATGGAGTCATATGACTTCATGTCCACACACGAGAGTGTGGAGTCGCGAGCCAATTTGATATGTGTTCAGCGCGCTAGGCGAGAATATATTCGGGCGCTCTATACTAAAGAGAACGGCGCTCCGATATTACGTTCTCACGCCGAAATTCGCTTGATGGTGCAGGATATTTTGGCGCAAATTGTACCCGCTTGGACGGGACGAAAGCTACGTGAAATAGCGACTCCTTTGGCTCGTCTTTCTCGCGAGCTAATTGAAAATGCAGAGTGGTGGGCACGAACGGATGTTACTGGAACTCCCTATTCTCGTGGGGTTAGGGCTATTACGTTCCGACTGGTAGATATAGATGATCAAAACTGCAAAATATTTTGCGGCAGTAATCCCTTTTTAAACTCCTACTTACAGTCCATGCTTCTGGCGCCTAAATCGAACTGGACTAACGATACCTCTAGCCTTGTTACTAAACGAAATTTCATTGAGTTGACAGTAGTCGACTCTGGTCCAGGCTTAGTAAGGCGTTGGTTGGCTACCAGGGAGGGAGAGCAAAGATACATGGGGCCTCTCGAAAATTTGTCTTTGGATGAGGAAAGAGAGGCTATTGCTGCATGCTTTCAAAAGTGGCGTACGTCTTCTCACGATCCGAGCAGGGGGATCGGCTTATTCTCAGTCGCTAGGCTATTACGAGAGCGAAACGGATTTATGAGGATACGAACTGGCCGGCTTTCGTATTTTTTCGGTACGGAATCTGCTATCAGAAATGTCCAACTGAACAGTTTTCTAAAAAAGGAGGAAAACAGCTATCAGTGTCTGGATGATGGGACACACGTGTTCTTTGATGATGACAAGGTAGCCTTCTTCTTAAAGCCTTGGACGGAGGAGATCATGGCGGCGGTAGAAGGGACTACTTACTCGATCCTGTTGCCAGTACAGGAGGCGTAATGATAGAGATTATTCGGTTTCAGTCTTGTCATCTTGGAACTGGCTCGAACGGTGGGGTCGCTGTCTTTGTTGGTTCGGGGCCATTTGATCTGGATAATATAGACTCCGTGTTTGCTCAGTGGCTTCGTACCAACGCCCGCGAAGAAACTGTAGTCATATTTGGGAGTCGAGCGCAGATCGATCGCACGTTTGCTGAAGTGGGGCAGAGTGTATGCCAGAGTTTGGAACGACTTGTCCAACGCTCGGTTTTGCGGTTAGCTGGGTTTGACCCTGACGGCCGAATTTTAGAAATAACGATGGAAGGAAAAGTAACAGAGACTTCGATGGCTGAACTTTTCCATGATGTGGTCAAGTCCTATTTCGATCAGGAAGTCTGCGCGGGTGACGTGGTTATTCCAGCGCCGCCTGGCTTTTGGTTCGAGAAGCTGTCCAAGCGTTACGCAAGTCACTTTATTCGAGCGGAGGCGTTGTTGAAATGCACGCTGACAATCGAATTACTTGCGCTAGCTATTCTGCCAGATCTTCAACGCTGGAAGAACGAATTACCACTATCCAGGCGAGCTGAAGTAACTATCTACATCGATAGCATGGCTATTTGGCCAATTGCACAGAAACTCGTCGAATTAGGAGATCGCGGAAGCGAATGTGCCGAGTGCACTCATTATAGGATTGTCAGCTTCCAATCTTATGATGGTCTTGAAAGTTGGCATCCCATGCCCGGTCCTGCCTTTGTGATAGTCTCAGCATCTACTTCTGGGAGTTTAGCAAAGATTATTCAAGAGAAACTTGCGAAAAGCTATCTCTTGTGCACACTCATTGCGCTGGAGCCCGCGAGCAACGTCAGTGAGCTCACTATGGTGACTGATGGCCTTCCTTCAGCACGTATCGGACCTACCTGTACAGTTTTTAATGTTCCGCGAAAATTGACTGGCAGGGCATCATTTGACGGACTTCGGTCAAATTTTGAACCCGGTCACACGAGTTTACCTGCGGGGCATGAAGCTATTCAGATTGTGGGGGAAAGGTTCGCTAATCGATATGCCAAACCGCGTTTGGTTAGATTGACTGCCAAAGTCCTTACTGATGTTCAGCGCCAACAACTCTCAGATTTTGCAAAAGATAGGGCAGTATCGGAACCGGGGGAGAATCGTACGGCAGCCGTTCCAATTGTAGTAGGTAGGTTGAAATTCGACGGAAAAAATTACTGGCCTATTTCTTTTGATTTGAAACAACTACAAAGTCAGTTTGTTAAAGGAGATCCAGCAACTACAGTCTTGGCAAACTGGCTTAGAAGCTATGCGCCTGCTGGACCTGTCACAATTGTTTTTCCTTCGAGTCATGGGCCTTCAGCTATTGACGTGACAATTGAGACGAAAAATCTTGCCATTCAAACGTATGATGTATTACGTTGCCTTTCGTCGTCGAACATACAAGTACTATCAAGTAATGACCTGCATAGTCAATATGTTCAGGATAACGATAGCCTGCGTCAGCACGGTTTCATCGTTGTCGCACCTGTTCTTGGGAGCGGTTTTGTATTTAAGCAGATTAGCGCATTGCTGCGCAGCATCCAGCGCACAGGGCCACGGCTGTTTATTTCATATGTAACTCTTCCTGAGTCTGAAGCCGACTTATCCCATCTTGCACAAGACTTGCAAATGGCGTCAGATGATCGCTCTTATCATTTTCTCAGTATGTACAAGCTCCCCATTGGACGTTTAGAGCATGTAATGCAATGGACTCACGAATGTGAAATTCTTGAGTCCGTGCTGGAGGACCAGGTTAAATGCCAAGGGGAAATACGTCAGCTTATTGTCACTCGTGTAGAAAAGCTCAGGCAAGGAAATGGCTTAGCAGGGAATGAAGTGTTTCTACCGAGCCTTAACGAGAAGCCTCTTCACTTGTCCGCTGGGTTCGCTATGTGGACAGATGGTGACCGTATCAATGGTGATCACTTAGCGGGGCATGTGCTGCTTACCATTGCCGCTGCACTAGAGGCTACTCGATCCTCAAAATCAAAGTTGGCAGCGACTTCATTGCGTCCAGGGATTTTCCAGCAGGCGGTGCTCGATCCATTAACCTTTACAAGGTATAACGACAGCGTCATTCAGGCTGCGATTCTTAGAGCCGCCTATGCTTCTGAGTTGGATTATCGTGCAAGTGCTGCCGCAAGCGAAGATATGGCTCGGCTCATAATAAAGTGGAGCGAGCAGGCTGCACATCCAATTGGGTATGCTATCCCAGAGTTTATTTTGGCGATGGGCTTAAAAAAGCTGCGATTGTGTGAGGTGCACGAAAAAAATGTGCTGGAAGCTTTATGCCTTCAAAAAAACTGGCTTGGCGCTCTTGCTAGTACGGTTTGGGAACGTCTTGGGTTTGGGGAAATGAGGCGAACCGAGGCTGTGAACCGCCCCGGGACTGAACTGACCCGGGGCGGTTCATTACTGCCAGGGGCAGATTCGCAGAGCTGTCTCAATGCTTGATTCTGCTTAGTGCCACTGTAGTGATGGACATGAGTTGCTCTAGTTCGACAGACTTTGCTTCGCTTTTTCAGAAACACGTTACTCTATGAAATAATCGACAGACTTTATTTATCCTTTTCACTTGTGAAGACTGGAAATAAAGTCTGTCGATTGTTAATTTCGATTAACTGATTCTAATTTCTATCATTTTCAGTCTAAGTTCGGTTAATTTTTATTAGGTTATATTTTCCTGTGTGGTGATTGTGTGGTGAGGCTATTTTCACTATGCTTGGTTGCGCTGAAACGTGGATGCATTAAACGCAAAATCCACAAAACTAGGGATGGCACGCTTTGACTACACAGGGTTGACGACAATTAATCGATCACAATCTGCTTGTCCGCCGCAAGTTTCTTCCAGCTCGCCACATTCTCACGAATGCGTGTTCGGAGCTCTGGCAATGTGAGGTCCATCGGCACTAAACCATCTCCCTGAGAAAGCTGGCGTATTTCTTTGCTCATGGCGACTCCGTTGAGTTCGCGATTCAGGCGCTCAAGAATCGGCACGGGAGTCCCCGCGGTTGCGAACACAGTAGCAAAGGTATCCACCGAGAACGCTGGCATCGCTGACGACATCGTGGGTAGGTCGGGAAACGCGGCGCTGGGCTGTCGAGAGGTGACAGCGATGGCCCGCAGACGGCCGGCTTTGATCTGTGAGGCGTAGGCCGAATAAGCACCCACTGTCATGTCGATTCTTCCACCAACAAGATCGGCCGTTACGAATGAGGCACCTTTATATGGGATGTGTTTCAACTTAATTTCAGCTGCATCATTGACCATCTCGAAGTACAAGTGCACCAACGTCCCGACGCCGGAAGACCCGAAAGTCAGCTGATCAGGGCGAGCGTGCGCAGCAGCAACAAGGTCCGCAGGAGACTTGATTTCTGAACTGGCGCGCACTACAACGACCATTGGGCCTTCGTTCAATGTCGACACCGGAACCAAGTCGGTGGTGAGGTCGAGCGCATTCTCGCGCTTGGTTGCCACCGCGGTGACCGTGCTGGGGGGGTAATCCCCCGAAAAGACTGTTGTGTATCCAAGTGCAACCGAAGGAGCCTTTGCGGTCTTTGGATAATTTCTTGAGCTCCGCCAGGATCTTATCTGGAAACAGCGTTTCCCGACTCAATAGCGCGGGGAGCGTGACCAATGCTTCAGCAGGTGCACCTTCAAATAGGCTGTCTTCGACAGCCAAATTGCTGCTGCGATCCTTGAGCGCCTTGCTGATCCTGCGATAAAGGCTTTCCCTTAGCGTCTGTATCGTTCCACCCTTCCAGGACCGTCCCGTCCGCGTTAACCGTGAAACGCTAAGGTTCGCCGCAGTCGATTCATTGTTTGTATCCTCCGGTATTGTTGTCGACACATGTTGGCCCGCGTGCCTGCATTAGCACAAGGAAAACTACAAAAAATTACGCCTGGTGAAATAGTTTGGCGAACACCTCCAGACGGTTTCTGCGCCGTCGACCGTACTCCACTACGATTACTGTCAAGGCATCGCGCCCCACGAGCCCAGATCCACGTGATGGTTACATCAAGAAAACCAATCTTCAGTATTAGATTAAATCATTTCTAAAGATCTTGGTCGTCCCCTATAGTTTGCTCTCAACCTATATACAAAGAGTGAACAATGAGCAAGCCGATACCGGTCATCACCTCGTTGAACGCCAAGGCAGCCATCGGGGACAGCCATCGTCTTTCGTTAGGTGTCGCGTGAATGCGCCAACCGAGCACTTGCATCCGCGGACCTTGTCTTCTTCGTTGGCAGTCACACGATCGGCCAGATATTCACAAGCTGGCAGGTGCCGCGTCCGGATTATCCAACTGGACAACGATGCTCCCGAACCGGGTCGAAACTGGCCCTGGATCCGAGTCAGCCTTATCCGTTCTGGACGAAGATCGCTACTGGCCGTCCATCCTGTGAAGTAGCGGTATAGCCGAAATTTGATTAAAGAAAGCATAAACAAACGTTTAGAAGAGGAAATTAATAACATGATAATAGGCAGACGCGCGCTTTCATTCGGCCTTGCTTTCGTTGCTTTGGCTAGTCTTAGTCCTCTTGTTGCTAAGGCCGAAGATTATCCATCTCGTCCAATCCGAGTTATCGTGCCCTATCCAGCCGGTGCGGCAGGAGATATTCTGGCACGACTTGTAGGGAGTAATATTTCGGAGAACTTACGTCAGCCAGTGATCATAGATAACCGGCCGGGCGGCGCAGGAATTGCCGCGACTACAGCGATCGCGCGAGCAGATCCAGATGGCTACAGCTTACTTTTAGCAGGTCCAAATCACACCACAAATGTGGGGCTATTTAAATCTCTTCCCTACGATCCATTGGAAGACTTTGAGCCGATCAGTCTTCTAGTTAAAGATTACGTGCTCATTCTGGCAAGTTCAAAAAGTAGCTTTACTAGCATTGAGGATTTGATCGAGAAATCAAAGAATAGTCCAAACACGATAAACTATGGATCTTCTGGTGTTGGTACTGCAGGACATCTTTCTATGGAAAAGTTTCAGCGTGTTGCACGCATTGAGCTTTTCCATATTCCATATAATGGTGCGACTCCCGCAGTCACTGATACCGCGTCTGGCATAGTCTCCCTAACCGCGACAGGGTACTCCGCAGCGAAACCGTTCATTGATAGCGGCCAACTCAAGCCTTTGCTCATATCCTCTCCGCAGAGAAGCAAGGCTCTACCTGATGTTCCTACGGGCCTCGAGCAAAATCTCGATTGGACAGCAGCAGCTTGGTTTGGCCTAATGGCGCCCGCAGGCACTCCGAAATCCATAGTCGACCGTCTCAGCGCAGCCGCTTCCGAAGCCATGCAAAGCGCCCGTGTAATCCAGCGCACCGATGCGACAGGAACTGCACGTGTTGGTAGCGATCCAGAAGCATTCCGCGCCTTCCTACAGCGGGAACTCGAGACTTGGCCCGAGCTAATCCGCAATATCGGAATTGAGGTACAGTAAAATCATGAAAACCACAGCCAAAAGAATTGGTCTTGCTATTGTCGGAGCGGGTCGCGTCGGGGGATTTCGCGCGGAAATAGCTGCGCGCTATCCCTCAGTTGACTGGATTGGCATTGCCGAAACACATCCACAACGCGGGGAAGCTCTTAAAGAAAAAATTAATGCCGACTTTCTGACTAATGACTTCCGAGTGCTGCTGAATCGGCCTGAGGTTACTGCAGTAATTGTTGCAACAAGCGATGACCAGCATGCAGATCCGGTTCTGCTAGCCTGCGACCGCTTGCTTCCAGTCCTCGTAGAAAAGCCAATTGCGACGAATATCACTCAGTCGGAAGCTATACTTGAGCATATCGATAAAACGAACAATGAAGTGCTCGTCGGTTACACTCAACGCTTTCGACGCCGCTGGCTCACAATGAAGGAAAAAATTCATAGTGGAGCCCTCGGAGATGTTTCCGTAGTGACGAGCCGAGGATTGATGAACCGTCTGATGGCGATTCAGTCATACGAGCGTGCTGGTAATATAGCGGCGGAATGCTCCCCCATGGTGGTGTCAGGAACTCATGTCATCGACCTTGTGATGTGGTGTATGCAAGGACGCACACCCGTCGAGTGCTACGCTCGTTCTGTAGATAAGCTGCTTGGACCGTTATACGGCGGAGTTGATGCTACTGTTGCTACAATTGTATTTGATGATGGGGCGCTTTATCATTTATCTCATTGTTGGTCGTTGCCAGTTGCTTGGCCAGGGGCTGTGTACAGCCTTGAGCTTTCGGTTACCGGCAAAGATGGAGTGCTCACCGTCGATGACACACACCGCGATATGGTGATGGCCGTTTCATCGCCGCAGAACGAAGGCCACACACCAGATAACAGCCGTTTAGTTGATTTTCTGGGAAGCTACTTGCCAGGGGATGTTGCGCTTGGCGAAATCTGGGGGCCGCTACGAGAGGAAACAGAATGCTGGCTTACGCACCTTTCGCTTGGGTCACCCATCCACGCGGCGACGGCGAGAGAAGCGCATAACAACCTTCTCTTGACAAAAGCAATTGACCAGTCAGCGCTAGAGAGAAAACCTATCGACGTTCACTTACTGAGCGCTTTAGGATGATTCGCAAGCCCATCGCCTTTTACAGGCGACCACACGAAATGTGGCGCCAGCTCTTGCTGAAAGTCCGACGCGATAAATAAAATTTCCACCCGCTGTCCTGGGTCTCGGCTCCAGAGCTGATTGGGCACCAAGGTCGGCGCCGCTCTATGTAAGCGCGCACCGGACAGGTGCGCTTCATGGACCAACGCTACAGCTTGTCGGCGATTCTGGACGTTGGTCATTCTTGCTTGCCCCCCAAGATCGCCCGAGCTTTTTTTCGTAGGGTCAGCAACGCTGCGGTTTTAGCCAGCGCCGTGTTCTTGCGGCGCAGTTCTCGCTCCAGATTCCGGCTGCGCTTGCGTTAGCTCTTCACGGCTTCACTTTGCTGTCGGCTACCTTGCTCGCTGCGAGTATTAGCCTGCTCGAAACTGGTTCGCCAACGACTAAAGTGCCACGTTCCAGGGTAACAGCTCGTCAACTCGATTCACAGGATGATCGGCGATCACGGTCAACACATGACGCAGATACGCTTCGGGATTAATCCCATTAAGCTTGGCCGTACCCAACAAGCTGTACTTGGTGGCAGCGCGTTCGCCGCCCGCGTCCGAGCCCAGAAACATGTGATTTTTCCTGTCCAAGGCTAAACCGCGCAGGGCCCGCTCGGCCGCATTGTTGTCGATCTCGATGCAGCCATCGTCCAAATAGCGGATCAGTGCCTGCCACTGGTTCATGGCATAACCGATGGCATCAGCCGTTTTCGGTTTGCGCGAGACGGTCGGCAATTGCCCGCCCAACCAGACATGTAGCGCGGTGACGATGGGTTTGGCATGTTCCTGGCGGGCACTTCGCCGCACATCGGGGGGACTGCCGCGGATAATTGAAAGACTGGGCGGACTCTTACGGTACAGGAGAGACTGCGCGCCCAAAAGCCACAGACCTACGTGGCGTTTAGCATCAGAAAATATGATCTTTAGCATCCGATTAAATCATTTCTAAAGATCTTAATCCTACCCTATAGTAGGCTCTCAATCCACACACAGAGAGTGAACGATGAGCAAGCGATGGGTGACCAAAGAGCATGTAGATGCAGCGACGAGAGACTGTTCAAACTGGGGGAAATGGGGACCCGACGATGAGATCGGCACCTTGAACTACATCACCCCCGAGGATGTTGTGGCCGCCGCTCAATTGGTGCGCCGCGGTCAGACCTTTGCGTTGAGCATCCCCCTGGACAACACGGGTCCGCAAGAGCCAAACCGGTTCACGCGGCGCTTTAACCCCATCCATACCATGTTGGCCACAGGCACCGACGTCATAGCCGGGGTGCAAGGTCTAGGCGATGGTAACGGTTATGCCGACGATGCCATTTCCCTGCCCACCCAGTGCGGCACTCAGTGGGACTCCCTCGCCCATGTATTTCGCAATAAGAAGATGTACAACGGCTACGATGCGGGCCTGGTCGATGCTAACGGCGCCGCTAAAAACGGAATAGAAAACACTGTCGCCAAGATGATCGGCCGCGGCGTGCTACTGGATATTGCTCGCTTTAAGAATGTCGATACTTTAGACGACGGATACGCGATTAAGGCAGCCGAGCTAGACGCGTGCGCAGAGGCGCAAGGCGTTGAGGTGCGCCGCGGCGATTTCGTTATTATTCGCACCGGCCAGCTTGAAGGCAGATTAAAACGTGGCTCGTGGGACGCCTACTGTGGTGGCGACTCCCCCGGCGTCAGCTTTGATACCTGCTATTGGTTGCACGAGAAAGAAGTTGCGGCCATTTGTATGGATACGTGGGGCTGTGAGGTTCTGCCAAACGAGACCGCGTTCGATTTTATACAGCCGTGGCACGGCGTGGTTATTCCGGCCATGGGGCTCACCATGGGCGAAATATTCTATTTGAAGGAGTTGGGTGAGGATTGTGCAGCCGACAAAGTTTACGAGTTTCTCTTCACTGCGCCACCCCTGAATATTACCGGTGGCTGCGGCTCGCCCATCACCCCACTGGCTATCAAGTAACCACGAGATTCAAATGACAGGAATGACAAGAATGACAAAAATGACAGGAGCACAACACCTGGCTGGGGTGCTGCAAGGCTACGAAGTCGACCACGTGTTTTTTGTACCGGCAGCGCTGCTTACCACGCTGGCCGAGATGGAGAACATGCCCATACGGCGAATTGTCACCCACGGCGAGAAGTCGGCCGCTTATATGGCAGACGGCTACGCGCGCGCAAGCGGCAAGCCGGGAATTTGCTTTGCACAAAACATAGGTGCTTCTAACTTAGCTGCGGGCCTACGCGACGCCTATATGGCATGCGTGCCGGTTATTGCTATCACCGGAGGCCCCTCTGCCGAGTCTCGGCACCGTAATTACTACCAAGAAATCGAAGACTTTCCTCAGTTTGATGCGGTTACAAAATTCAACGGCCAAGTAGATGCCATCGAGCGGCTACCCGATCTAGTGCGGCAAGCATTTCGCGAAGCGACTAGTGGCACGCCTCGGCCGGTACATCTGCGCTTGCCGGGCGTTACAGCCGACGACCTGATGAACACTGAGGCCGAGTTACCGATACATATAGAAGACCGCTTCAAGCGTATGCCAGCCTTTCGCCCTCCTGCGAACCCTGATCAAATCACTGAAGCCATCGGGATTCTGATGAGTGCCGAGCGGCCAGTACTGGTTGCGGGAGGCGGCGTCGTTACCTCGGGCGCGCAAGCCGAGCTTCTGCAACTGGCGACGCAACTGAATATACCGTTGGCCACCTCACTCAACGCTAAAGGCACCATACCGGATAATCACCCGCTTTCGTTAGGGGTAGTAGGCACGTACTCTAGAAGCAGTGCCAACAAAGCACTTGCTGAGGCGGATCTCGTCTTTTTTGTTGGAAGCCAAACCGGCGGGCAAGTTACCACACGCTGGAACGTGCCTTCGCGCGCAACAAAAATTATTCACCTAGACATAAACCCGAGCGAGCTGGGAAGAAACTATCCCAACACCACCCCGATTCTAGGAGACGCCAAAGTTGTACTCGCGCAAATTCTAGAGGCAACACGCGATGCCAAGGCCAACGATAACTCTACTTGGCATGCCCGCATTCAGGGGCTTTCGGCCGAGTGGCGACAAGCTGAAGAGGCTGCACTGAACTCAATAGCAACACCGATTCGGCCAGAGCGCCTGTGCCATGAAATTTCCAAGGCGCTGCCTGAGGATGCCATTGTCGTATCGGATACCGGGCATTCCGGCATGTGGTCGGGCGTCATGATCGACTTTTTTCACCCCACGCAACGGTACATCCGCTGTGCAGGCTCGTTGGGCTGGGGATTGCCAGGCGCACTGGGGGTGAAATGTGCTGTGCCCGACCGGCCAGTAGTGTGCTTCACCGGCGACGGAGCAGCTTACTACCACCTCGCCGAGCTGGAAACCGCCGTTAGATACAACATCAATGTGGTGGTGATCGTCAACAACAACAACGCGTTGAACCAAGAGGTTCAGCTCTACGATGCTGCCTATGGCGGTGAACGGGGACCTCGCTCAGACGAACTTTGGCGATTTACGGAAGTGAGTTTTGCTGACATGGCCCGCACCATGGGCTGCGAAAGCGTTCGCGTTGAAGATCCCAGCAAAATTGCTGAAGCGCTTGAATGGGCGTTTGCCGTTAACCGCCCGGTCGTTGTGGAAGTGATGACCGATATATGGGCTGAAGCGCAAAATGCCTGGACCCCATGATTACCCTCGAGCCTATCGAGCCAGCGTCAATCATCAACTATAAGGAGGCAACATGAAAACCCTACATGGTCTATTGGCCGGTAGTCTTGTTGTACTGACAGCTCTGCACGGTGCGGCTACTGGAGCACAGGAATTTCCGAATAAGCCCATCAAAATCGTGGCACCGACGGGGCCTGGCATATCGCCCGATATCATCAGCCGAGTAGTTGCGGAGGAATTGACCAAAACGCTTGGCCAGCCGGTTATCGTCGAGAACCGGCCTGGTGCCTCTGGCATGATTGGCGCCGACCTAGTTGCCAGTTCGCCTGCCGATGGCTACACCATCTTGCTGGGTTGGAGCGGATTGATGTCGATGAACCCCCACCTCTATGGAACACAACGTTTCGACCCTAAATCAAAGTTTGTACCCATCATCCACGCGCTCAACACCCCGTTTGTCTTGATCGCGACCAAGACGGCGCCCTACAACACCTTGACCGAGCTGGGAGACTATGCAAAGCAGAACCCCGGCCAAGTAACGTACAGCAGCACTGGCGTCGGCTCCCACTCGCATGTTGCCACCGAATTGATTGCATCAAAGCTTGGCGTAAAGATGGTGCACGTGCCATACTCCACCTCTTCGCCCGTGACTGACGTAGTCTCGAGCGTGGTTCAGATGCATCTCGATCCTATGGTTACCGCTGCCCCGATGGTTAACGCTGACAGGGTAAAAGCACTGGCGGTTAGTAGTGACGAACGTGCCGACTCATTGCCGAAGGTGCCCACACTGGGCGAAACTTGGCCCGGCTTCTCGAGCTACTCGATGGTGGGTTTCTATGTGCCCAAGGGCACCCCAGAGCCGATTATCGAGATTCTTTCTAGCAAGATCGGCGACGTTCTCAAGAACCCCGATGCTCGCAAGCGGTTTATTGAAATGGGTTATGAGGTAGTAGGATCAACGCCTGATGAGTTTGCTCAACGCTGGGCTGAAGACTACAGCATTTGGGGCAAAGTCATTAAAGATGCTTCCATTAATCTCGAATAGTGTTCTCAACCATACACGCATTTCTCGCCGCTTTAAGGGGTTGCTGTAATCTGAAGAGACACTTTCTATCCTGTAACCTTATGCTGTCTGCGCGTCGTCAGGCGATGAAAAGATCAGATAGTATTTGCAACCAACCCCAGGGAGTGAGAGTGTCAGAAAACCTGCGCGATATGCGCCTTTTTGTTGCGGTATACGAAGAGCGATCGTTCACCGTAGCCGCCCAACGCGAGCACGCCACGCAGTCGGGTGTTTCGCACCACATACGTAAACTTGAAGACCGACGCGAAACCTTGCTGTTTATACGCGGCACGGGGTTGCGAGTAGTGCCCACCCCAGCTGCCGACGCGTACTACCGTGGCTGTATTGCCACCCTGCGCGCGTACGAGAATGCCAATAATAGTCTGCGCGAGTTCGCTGGAGGGTACGACGGTGAGCTGGCGATTGGCCTGGTGCCGACCATATCGCACCCGATACTTGCACCATCGTTACTGAAATACATTGCCGCGCATCCCAACGTGGCAATCCAGACCATGGAGTCGCAGAGCGTTAGCCTCATCGGTGAGGTTCGAGCCGGACGCCTCGATTTTGCCATCGGCTACTCGCTTGCCGGAGAGGCAGGCATCACCAGCACGCCGTTTGCTCGTACCCCGTGCTTGCTGGTGTCTGGGCAAGCACATTCGGCACACAAGCGCTCGGTACTGAGTCTGCAAGACATTGCACCGCTACGCTTGGCCGCGCCGCCACATCCCAACGCCATTCGTAGCGCCGTCGAATCGTCTCTTACGACTCACGGGGTGCACGTGGACCGATGGTTGGAAGTCGACTCGATGATGGTTACGCTCGAGTTCGTTAGCAAAACCGACTGGGTTAGTATTGTGCCTGGCCTGGTCCTGGCGCGGGAGCATCAACGGCCAGGACTTGCAGTCAGTAACCTGGAAAAGCTCGACATTACACTGGATTTGGTGTTGGTTCGTCCACGGCGCAAAGAGCTAAGGAACCTCTGAACAAGTCCAACGAACCTGTCAGAATATAAGTTATTGAAAACAGTCCGATCCGAGTGAACCCGATGAGCCAGTTGAGTTTTTCC
>LNAP01003726.1_pt1 | contig 14457 bp, 16 predicted proteins | sample 602601 | NCBI WGS metagenome assembly LNAP01 (sample SAMN02440304, study PRJNA202911) | soil metagenome | biome: Subtropical and temperate rainforests or woodlands; isolation source: soil samples (1 kg each in a 20% v/v slurry with milli Q water) were... ...
GCCCTGGAGCAGGCTGCCTGCAGTGCAAGGTGATCGGGCTGGTCCGGCTGCTCGCCGTCGGGTCTATTGCAGACAACACTCGAGACGCCCGCCTCTTTCAGCGCGGGGATGTCTGTGGGCACCAATTGGTCGGTCACGCGCAAGGACGGCGAAAGTGATTGCAGATTCATGGCGAACCCTCTGTTGAGCGGAAGCGGTGGAAAAGCCAGTGGAGGAGCATGCCGCCGACCATCGCGGCAGCGAAAACGAGTGCGAACGCCTGACCCGTCGCCAACAGTGCAATGGCCGGGCCCGGGCATACGCCTGCCAGCCCCCACCCAATGCCAAATACAGCCGCGCCGATGACCAGGTTCTGGTCGATCTGACGCTGATTGGGGATATGCAGTGCCGCAGCCAGCACAGGCGTAGTGCGTGCGCGCACCCACCGATAGGCGATGGCGGACGGAATCAGGGCTCCGGCCATGACAAGCGCCAGTGATGGATCCCACCTGCCTGCGACGTCAAGAAAGGCAAGTACGCGCGCGGGGTTGGCCATGTCTGAGACCACCAGGCCCAGGCCGAACAGGGAGCCGCACAGAAATGCCGCCAGCCGGATCATGCCCCACCTCCGACAATCATGCGCACGACCGCCACGGTAGCCATGCCGATGAACATGAAAACGCCGGTGGCCACCATGGAACGCGGTGACAGCCTGGCCAAGCCGCAAACGCCGTGCCCGCTCGTGCAGCCAGATCCAAGGCGCGTTCCAAAGCCGACCAGCAGCCCGGCCAACACCAGCAACGGCGTCGCGGAGATTGAAAGCGAGGGCAGCGCAATGGGCTTGATCGCCAGCGCCAGGCCGGACGTAACCAGCAGCCCTGCCAGGAACAGGCTCGACAAGGAGCGGTCGCCACCTGACGACAGGCCGAGGGTGTTGGCAAGCAAGCCAGAGACGCCGGCGATGCGACCGGTCAGCACCAGAAATCCACCCGCTGCCGTACCGATCATCAGGCCGCCAATGAGTGGCCAGTACCACGCCAAGGAGGGCAGGGTCATAGCAGGTCCACCGGGAGCTTCAGGTAGCGCACCCCGTTGTCATCAGGTTCGGGCAGATGGCCGGCGCGCATGTTGACCTGCACAGAGGGCAGGATCAGGCGCGGCATGGGGAGCGTCGCGTCGCGGTTCTCGCGCATCTCCACGAACATGGCCTCCGTAACGCCCTCGTGCACATGGACATTGGTGGTTCGTTCCGCGCCTATCGTGGTTTCCCATGCGAACCGATCCCGGCCCGTGGCTTTGTAGTCGTGGCAGAGGAACACCCGGGTTTCATCCGGCAGAGCCAGCAGGCGCTGGATGGAGCGATAGAGCTGGCGGGCCGAGCCTCCCGGGAAGTCGCAGCGAGCCGTGCCGTAGTCCGGCATGAACAGCGTGTCGCCAGGAAACACCGCGTCCCCGATGACGTAGGCCATGCACGCAGGGGTGTGCCCCGGCACGTGCAATGCCGTTGCCTGCAGGTTTCCAACGGTGAACGCCGCGCCATCGGTGAACAGATGGTCGAATTGGCTTCCGTCGCGCTTGAACGCCGTACCAGGGTTGAACACCTTGCCGAAGGTCTCCTGCACGGTAGTAATGTGCTCGCCAATGGCCAGCGTTCCGCCAACCTGTTGCTGCAACCACGGTGCGGCGGAAAGATGATCGGCGTGGGCATGCGTCTCCAGCAGCCATTGAACCTGCAGGCCTTCATCCCGGATGTACTGGACCAGCGCTGCGGCGGAGCCGGTCGAGGTGCGTCCAGAGGGCATGTCGAAGTCAAGAACGGTGTCGATGACGGCGCACGCCGTGGACTGGGGGTCGCGTACTACATGACTGGCCGTAAAGGTAACGGGGTCAAAGAACGTCTTCACGCAAGGTGAAGGCGCGAGGCCACCCCGCGCCTTGCGCACGATGTCCTGAGCTCGCTCCAATGCGGAATCGATGATGACAGGCGTATTCACGACATGCTCCTGGCGGTTGGATGAGGGATATTACTTCATACTTTCATAAAGTGTGTAACTATGGTTTCGTGCCTGCGTCGCGGTTCAGCTGCCGTGGGGATTAGCGGGTACGCTCTAGCTCTCCCGTCTGGTGCCTGCGCCCTTGAACGACCGCCTTACTGCAAACAACCTGGCCGACATGAAGGAACGGGTGCCTGAAGTGGCTGAACTGCTGCGCTTCATGGCCACACCGGCGCGTTTACTGCTGCTCTGCCAGCTGTCTCAAGGGGAGTCGACCGTGGGCGCCCTCGAGGAAGCCACCGGCATCCGACAGCCGGCCCTTTCCCAGCAGCTGGCCGAACTGCGCCAGCGGCACTTGGTTACGACGAGGCGGGAGTCACGTTCAGTCTTCTATCGCATTGATGACAGCCGCGTTGAGGCGATGCTGGTTGCACTGCATGGAATCTTCTGCGTAGATCAGGCCGACGGACCAGTTTGAGCAGCGGTGACGCGACGCACACTGATGCCCACCGCGCTGGCGATGGCCCCGGCCGAAGCCAACAGCACATCTTTGTGGGCATCCCATACGTCGCCCTGGATACCGAGATATGCCATTCCAAGGTCCTGATCGACCACCAGTACTGCGCCCCATTCGATCAGTTCATAGGCAGCGGACGTGGCGACGATGAACTGAATGGCAATCAGATTCAGCATCAACTCACTGGCGGCCAGATGTCGTGCATAGAGCTCCTTTGCCGCAGGCACCACCAATACGCCGTAGGCAAAGTGAACGAGCCTGTCGAAATGGTTGCGATCCCAGTGCAGCAGATCGGAGACAGTCCGGCCGGTCAGCCTCTGTGCCCACGCGTCATAAGGGACTTCGGCATAGGTGAAATGGGCGCCCACGGCATGAAGGCAAAGAAAGATGAGAAGCAGTGCGTTGGTGACAGGCCGAAACGGGCGCCGCCACTGCTGGACGACGAGGTAGGGAACGGCAACGAATGCCAGTAGATTCTCCAGCAACCAATCGCGACGGTGGTACGGCTCCACTGCGGCCAGCAGCCAGCAGCCCGCATAGATCGCAAGGCAGAACAACGCAAAGCGACCGGGCTCCAGCAGCGTGGCAAGGAACCTGCCTTCTGGCCTTGCCGGGCTGAGCGGCTCCAGTGAGGGATCGTCAGTGGGCATACAGGACCGGGATGGCCGCCCCCAGCAGCAGCTCTCTTGTCATTCCGCCGATTGCCCACTCGCGGAGGCGGGAATGACCGTATCCACCGACCACGATCAGCGATGCCTTGGCCGCGTTGGCATGGTCGACAAGGACCTCGCTGGAGCGGCGGTGTCTACCAGACAGCTTGGTGGCGGATGCCGCGATGCCCCAGCTCCGGAGGTGCTCGACAAGGGAGGGCATCACCGTGTCAGCCTCGTCCAGCTCGTCCCGGTACCTGCATATTTCCACCAGCTGCACAGACTGGACCAGCTGCAGTAACGGAATGGCAGCATGCAGGGCGCGGCACGCATTGGGGGTGCCTTTCCAGCCCACGATTGCGCACGCGTTGCCACTTGGCCGCCAGTGTGGCGGAACCACCACAACAGGCCTTCCCGCTTCAAAAAGCAACGCGTTGAACAGGGCCAGGCCTATCGGGTCGGGAGTCGCAAACCCCGACCAGCCGCCCAGAATGGCCATGTCCGCAGAGAAGGCCAGTTGCGCGGCAAGCTCTGCAGGCGTTTCAGTTCCGGCTTCATGAACTTCCACGGAGATTCCAGGGTGTTCTGCGGTTCTGGCCCTGATCCTTGCGGCTCTGTCGGCGGCTTCCTTGCGCAGCGCATCCTGCGCCGCCAGGAACGATGGCCTGGGCGTTGGATCAGGCGTTCCTATCGCAGGAGGCGGCAGGTAGACCGTTTCGATGATGCGCACGCGTGCGCCCTGCGACTCGCCCAGTTCAATGGCGAAACGTATGGCCGCGTCATCTGCTGTTGAATCAGCCAACGGCACCAGAAGGTCCTTCAACATGGCTCTGTCCTCTTGATCATTCCACCGGGACAGGACCGGTGGGGTTGGCCTGACAATTAGGGTGGACATGTCGACTTTCGCATCCGTCAATGCAACACGGCCGGCAGCTGCCCCAGCGAAGGCAACGGGCGGTCCATCCTGGCGGGTCTCCTTTCGCATCGGGAGTGGTCCGCATTGTCCGCCAGCGCTGTGGGTGCATATTGACGTGGGTCAATGTTCCGGTCGGCGCACTGTTGCGGGCAGGTCGGCGTGGACATCTGCCCGCCCGTTGTCATGCGGTTGAAAGCACCAGCATCAGGCTGCCGCCAAAGGTGGCGACCATCGCGACGATGCCCGCAATCACCCAGCTCGCGTAGCGTCGCCCGCCGCGTGCGATGGCAAGCGTGCACTTCAGCACTGAATTGCTGGCAAGGGCAGCCGCCATGGCTTGCAGGGCTTCCTCTGGGTCGACCTGATGACCCGCAGTGAGTTGCGCTGCGGCCGCTATGGCAGCATGCACGTCGGCCAGCCCCGATACGGCGGATATCCACGCCAGAGTGCCTTGCCCAAGCCAGTTCCGCGCAAAAGCGCCGAGCAGCATAAGCAACGCCATGAGGCCAACGAAGGCAAGAACATGCCGGGGTTGGAAGGGGCGAGCACCTGGCGACAGCGCCCCGTGCTGTAGTGAGCGCATTGCCCGCCAGCCGGGCATTGCCGCTACCACAAGAGTGGTCACGCCCGATGCAAGCAAAGGCAATGCCAGAGGCGTCAGCAATGCGGGGCAGAGCAGCGCGACAACGACTCCAATCTGCGCCAAGGTGCCGATGTTCGAAAGCAATCCTGCCCCTGCAAAGGCCGACGCGTTGGCCGGATCATCGCGGGCTTTGCTGGCCATCGCCGCGATGGTGGCCGTACTTGAGACCAGCCCCCCGGCGAGAGCGGTAAGCGCCAGGCCCAGTCGCGGCCCCAGGAAGCGCAGTGCGAGGTAGCCGGCCGAGCTCACCACCATCATCGCCACCACCAGGAAGCCCAGGCGCTGGGGATTGATTGCACCCCAGGGATCGACCGCCCGAGCAGGGAGAAGCGGCAGCACCACGAAGGCAACAGCCACCAACAGCAGCGCGTCATGCAGCTCCCGTCGAGTGAGTTGTCGGGTAGCGAAATGGTGGATGCGGGACTTGGATGCCAGAAGCAGCACCGCAACGATACCGGCCGCCGCAGCCAGCACGGTAGAGTGCATTGCGGTGACCCCCAGCAGCCAAGTCAGCAGCATCGCAAATTCGCTGGTTGAACCGGGATCAATGGCGGCGGTATGACGATAGCTTGCGATCGCCATGCCCACTACGCCCAGGCCTGAGATCAGGAGCGGAATTGTGCCAACCCCGGCCGCCAAGCCGCCGGTCAGCCCGATCACGGTGAACGTGCGGATTCCGGCACCTTCGGAATTGCCGCCACTGCTGCGCTCTCGCTCCACTCCAATCAGCAACCCCAGCCCGCCGGCCGTAGCCACGCCCCAAGGCGTGAGGTTCGAGGCCTGCATGAGGTCCATCATAGGCCGAGTTTACTGGTCCTGACCGATTGTCGATTCATGCGGAGGCGACCTGCCTGCGTCGTGCATCTGTGCAGCAGGATCACCATCAGCAACGGGCATCATCAGATCCACTGACTGCATCTGTTCGGCCACGCAGGCGCACCAACCGAGTTCGTGCTCTATTCGCAGTCGTAATGCGTCGGCAGCGTCTGGTTCACCGTGTGTGATGAATACTGCCCGCGGCGATCTGCCAAGCCCCCGTATCCAGTCCAGCAGCTCGTCCGCGTCGGCGTGTGCCGATGCGGACGAAATCGCAATGACTTGCGCCTTCACGCGGATGTCCTCGCCGTAGATGCGGACATGCGTCGCGCCCCCGGCCAAGGCCGCGCCGCGCGTGCCCCCCGCTTGATGGCCTGACAGCACTATCGCGTTGCGATGGTCAGGTGCAAAGGCAATGAGGTGATGAAGAACGCGGCCGCCAGTCAGCATCCCGCTCGCAGAAATGATGATCATTGGACCGTGCCTGCGGTTGAGCGCCTTCGATTCGTCCACGCTGTTGACGACACGAGTGACCTTCCGGATCAGGTCAAGATCCTGGTGGGTCAGGCGATGTTCGGCCTTGTAGCGCTCATACAGTGCTGTGACATCGCTGGCCATGGGGCTGTTCAGATATACAGGCACCGCCGGAAGGCGGCCCTTCGCCTGGAGGCTGATGACTGCATGGAGCAGAAGCTGCGCGCGGCCCACCGCAAAGGCCGGGATGATCACAACGCCGCCGCGCGCCAGTACGGGTGAGAGCGCCTGTTCGATCTCTTCGTCCAACGCGGCGCCAGCATGCCGGCGATTGCCATAGGTCGACTCCACCACCAGCCAATCCGACTCAGGTGGGGGGGAGGGGGGATTCATCACCAGATCATGCGGGCGACCTACGTCGCCGCTGAAGACAAGGCGGGTTCCCTGGAACTCCAGGGCCACCGAGGCGGCGCCAAGAATGTGGCCCTGGGGAAACAGTGTTGCCACCAGGCCCGGAACGGGCTCGAACGTCTCCCGATAGGCTACCGGTCGCAACTGTCGAAGACAGCGGTGGGCTTGTTCAGCGGTATACAGCGCCTCCGCAGGATGATGCCTGGAACTGCCCTTGAGGTTGGCGTAGCCTGCTTCTTCCTCCAGCAGTTGAGCCGAGTCGGGCAGCAGTATTCCGCACAGGTCGCGGGTTGCCGGAGTACACCATACCGGCCCTCGATATCCCGACTCGACCAGACGGGGCAGGTAGCCACTGTGGTCCAGGTGCGCGTGCGTAAGTATTACTGCGTCGATCGATCCCGGCTCAACCGGAAAGGGGGCCCGGTTTCGCAGGCGTAGCGCCTTGTATCCCTGGAAAAGTCCGCAGTCGACCAGCACCCTGCAGGCGCCCGCCTCGACCAGGTAGCGCGACCCGGTCACGGTCCCCGCAGCCCCCAGGAAAGTGAGGCGGAACCGTGACTGCGTGGCCTTGGACGGACTGGAGTGCATATCGCGTATCCCGAGCTGGAGCCAGACGGTGGTCTGGAACGGAGTTGTTCCAGGAAGCGCTTCGCGTCCGCAATGGCGCGGCGTTCCTGGCGCCATCAGTGAGAGTAGAGGATGGGCAGCTTCGCTTCGAACAACAGTTCGCGCGTGACGCCACCGAACGCCCATTCGCGGAATCGTGAATGGCCAAATCCCCCCACGACCAGCATGTCCGCACCGACGCGAGCTGCATGCTCGAGGAGCAGGGCCGCCGTCCTGGCACCTTCCTTCTTCTGGATCCTCGCCTGCACCGCGACTCCGTGCCGGTCCAGATGCGCGGTGATCTCTGTCATGTCACGTTTCTCGGCGTCGCCATCACCGTCTTCCACCACCACGATCAGGTGCACTGACCGGGCAGCCTGCAGCATCGGTAGTGCATCGTGCAGCGCCCTCGATGATGCGCGCGTGGGTGTCCAGGCCACCACCACGGTTGCGGGTGGCAGCGCCGCGCTGGAGCCCTTCGGAATGACGAGCACCGGCCGCCCGGAGCTGATCAGCAGGCTGCCGAAGTAAGAGCGGCCAAGATCACCCTCGACCGTATCGCCTGCAACCCCCGAAATGACTGAAATGTCCGCACGCACGGCGTGCTGGGCGGCAACCTGCGCGGGCGCACCGTAGAATGCCTGCACCAGACGCACCTCGTGGGAAATGTGCTCTGCACGCAAACGGGCATTCAACCTTGAAACGTTGGCTTTACCCTGCGCCTGCGACTGCTGATGCAGATCACCGATGGCGACGTCGGCAGACGGCCCCCATGCACTGACCATGGGGTAGGGAAGACTGACCAGTTCCAGCACCGTCAGATGACTCTGAAGTGCCCGCGCCAGCCTCACTGCAGCACCCAACGCTTCGTCGTCGCTGCTTGAACCGGTCTGCGGAACGATGATGTCTTTGAACATGACCACACTCCTTGGAGGGTACGGACCCCAGGTGCGTTCACTTTCGAGTGCATCGGCCTGCACAGGCGATGCAGCGACGACCCGCTAGTGCGAAAGCAGCACCGGAAGCGTGCTCGATCTCAGCAGCGTTCGCGTCACGCCGCCAAAGACGTATTCGGACGTTCTCGATCTGCCGTAACCTCCCGCCACGATCATGTCCGCGCCCGATTCCTGAGCGTAGCCCAGGATCACTGGCGCAGTTCCGCCATCCCTGTGTTCCCTATGCACAAGCGTCGCGTTCACCGAATGCTGCTGGAGATGGGCCAGTAGATGTCCAGCCACATCGCTGCCATTGCGTCCGGTTCCCGCATCGGATGAGACATGCAGAACGTCAACGTGCTCGGCGAGTTTCAGGATGGGAAGCGCGTCGTGTACCGCGCGGATGGCCTCACGCGTATTCTTCCATGCAACCAGAACGCGTTTGGGAGGCATCCGCGCGACGTCCCCAGGCACGAAGATGATCGGGATCCCAGCTTCCATCAACAGGGCGTTGGCAAATGCCTCTTCCGTTCCGTGATCCTGCCGATGCAGCCCGACGATGGCCAGATCTGCCGTACGCGCATGCGGCAACGTCTGATAGGTTGCGCTCTCCCAGACGTTCTCGTTGGAGCGCACCTCCCACGCAGTCGCTTCCCTGGCAAGCCGCTCATCCACCTGCGTGGAGAGTGTTCGAACCGTCTTCTTGGCAGGCTCATGCAGGGCGGCATACTCTGATGGGTAGTACATCCAGCCAGTCGCGATGGGCACGGCGATGCTTGCCCCTATGAATGCCACCAGTCTCGAGTTCGAATGTCGCGCGAGCGCAACAGCACACTCCAGGGCGCCTTCGTGTACGCGACCCAGGGCGAAAGGGAGCAGAATATCTCTGTACATGGCGGACTCCGGTTCTCGGTAGATCTGTAAATGCAACGAACGCCTGCGGGCACTGTGATGGCCAGCGCGCCACTGGATGTTGATCCAGATCAAGGTTGCGGGCCTTCGCGCCGAGGATGCGTCGCTCTTGGGGCAGAAACCTGCTGGCAACAAGGACATGATGGGCAGGCGCTGGCCGGCGGATGTTGACCAGGATCAATCAATGGGTCGCCGGCTTGAACGACAGTAATCATCGGCATCAATCAGCGGATTTGTTGATCTGGATCAGGTTGAATCGACAACATCGGGGGAGAATCCAGCCCGTCCATTCACATCGGAGCGCTTTGTGGTGATCAGGGCGTGATCCATCGCCCTCGCACAGTCGGATCAACACTCCCGAATGGTCGTCACCGATAGTGGAAACAGGGGATCGGTCCGCAGAATCATCATCGCTACTGGAGAATTCTCATGGCACTACCTACCCGCTGGAATGCGTTCGGTCAGAACAACCGCTTTGATCTGCTTCCCGATCTCGAGGATCTTGCCCGGAGCATCGGTCTGCGTGGCCCATTGGCGCGCCAGTACGAGCACATGCTCGAGATGCGCATGGACGTGGCCGAGGACAGCCAGGGCTACCACGTCCGTCTGGATGTGCCAGGCGTAAAGAAGGAGGACATCGACATCTCCATCGATGGCAACCAGGTCACCGTGACCGCCGAAGCCAAGCGCGAACGGACACATGAACAGGAAAAGCAGCTGTACAGCGAGCGGTATGAGGGTCAGGCGTATCGCTCCTTCACTCTGCCCGCCGATATCGACGGCGCCAAGGCAGAAGCCCACTACGATGGAGGCGTTCTGAGGCTTGACCTGCCAAAGAAGTCGGGCAGCGGCTCGCGCAAGCTGCCGGTGAACTGAAGCGATGCACGGCGCTTCCGTCGACCAGGGCGGGATGGCGATGCCCATCCTTGCCCTGCCACACAGACATCGCTCCCCACGACGCCGTGTCCTCATTGCGCATCGATGCTTCCACCGCGCGTCCTCAGGGGTGGTCGAGGCTGCGTCGCAGTGCAATGGCCAGCTCTTCGCGGCTGTAGGGTTTGCGAAGCAGTTCAAACTGCCGGGTATGCTCGCCTTCCAAGGCAGGGCTGTCTTCGTAACCAGATGTCAGCAGTATGGCGAGGTGCGGATGGGATGCACGGGCGCAGAGCGCGAGCTCGACACCGTTCATGCCGCTGCCGAGCATGACGTCACTGAACAATGCGTGGACCTCATCATGCCCTGCCAGATACTCCATGGCTTCATGCGCAGATCCGACGGCCTGCGCCTGATATCCCAGTGTTCCGAGGAACGCGACGGCGATGCTGCGGACTGCAGGTTCATCCTCGACCACGAGTACTCGTTCGCCGGGTCGTCTGCTGGAAACACCCGAAGCCGGCGTCATATCGGTGGTACTTTCGATGGCGACAGGCAGCGATAGTCGAACCCGCGTGCCATGGCCGAGACGGCTGTCGATCCGAAGATGGCCGCCGCTCTGCTCGACAAAGCCATAGACCATGCTAAGGCCCAGTCCGCTGCCGCGCTCGGCCTGCTTGGTAGTGAAGAAGGGCTCGACGGCCAGTGCGAGCGTTTCCGGTGACATGCCGTTACCTGTGTCGCTCACCGTAAACAGAATGCTGGCGACGTCCTGCTCGGCTGCAATTTCTTCGACGCCAAGGCGGATCTCTCCACCGTTTGGCATAGCGTCACGTGCGTTCAGAACCAGGTTCAACAGGGCCGAATCGAGTTGGGAAGCATCGGCGTAGACGGCGGGGGCATCGGCCGGGCATTCGACCACCAGCTGTATGGAGTCGCCCAACGTACGCCGCAGCATCTTTTCCAGATCCTCCAGCAGGCGAGCTGGTGATACGGCGCGTGGACTGAGTCGTTGTCGCCGCGCGAAGGCCAGCAGCTTGCGGGTGAGCTCCGCGCCGCGAGAGGCCGAGCGCAGGGCACTCGCTATCAGTTCGGCGCTTTCAGGATCTTCCGAGCAGCGTTCCTCCAGCAGTTGCAGGCTTCCAGACATGACGGTCAGCAGATTGTTGAAATCATGGGCGATGCCACCCGTCAACTGACCGACCGCTTCCAGTCGCTGTGAATGGGCCAACAGCTCCTCGGTGCGCCTGCGCTGGATCATCGCGGCTACAAGATTGGCCACAGACTGCAGGAGATGCATGGCGTCGTGGTCGAACGCTCCGCGCTCGGGGGAATGGACCACCACAACGCCCATGGTGTGGCCACGATCCAGCAGAGGGACCATGGCACCGCTGCCAGTTGCGCCTCCCAGCAGCGGCAGGGGGCGCGAACTCCCTTCCAGATCGTCGAGCACCAGCGGGTGGCTGCTGCTCACATACTGCCAATGATCGGTGTTGACGAGTCCATCGACCGGCCAGGACGTGCCGATCGACGCCCGGACCTCCAGCAAGGGTTGTTCTTTGAGGAAGGCGATCACGACCGCATCAGCGCGCAGCGTGATCGACAGCAATTCGGGCACGCGGTTGATCAGTGCTTCTTCGTCGGCAAGCTCGACAGCCTCCTGGCCAATGCGCGCCACAAGCGCGTCGTAGCGGGCGCGGACCAGGGACTGTCGAGCGCGCTGGGTTTCGGAAATGTCTCGTATCGATGCCAGGAAATGGGTGCCTTCATCCATCACGAGGGGACTGAGCGCGATCTCGACGGGAAACTGCGCGCCGTCACGACGTTGCCCCACCAGGGCCATGCCGGCGCCTCCCATCGGTCGTATACGGGGTGACTGCATATACCGCGCACGATGGTTGCGGTGGCGCGCGCGGGCATCCTCCGGGATCAGCTGTTCGATGGACAGACCGGAAAGCCCATCTACTGGGTAACCGAACAACCGTTCCGCCTGGTGGTTTGCCAGCGCGATCCGTCCGCTTTCGTCCACCACGATGAGCGCATCGGGCACCGACTCGAACAGTTGCGGGAACACACCGACCATAGCTAGAAGGGGCGCGTCTGGGCGGCGAACAGATAGCCTGCGCCACGGACGGATTTGATGAGCTGCGGTTGGCCGGCGGCGTCCATCTTGCGGCGCAGCCGGCCGACCTGCATGTCGATGGCGCGGTCGAACGGTCCTGCCTGGCGTCCATGGATCGCGGTCATCAATTGATCGCGACTCAACACGTGGTTCGGCCTGCGCAGCAGTGCAACCAACAGCTCGAACTCGCCGGTGGTCAGCTCGATATCACAACCATCCCGGCCGATCAGACGCCGCGAGAACAGTTCCAGTCGCAGGCCGGCGAACTCGAAGCCCGTAGAGGCGACAGAAGATGGGGGCGGCGACGCCGGCACTCTCCTCAACACGGACCGGATACGTGCAAGCAGCTCCCGCAGATCAAAGGGCTTGCTCACGTAGTCGTCCGCACCCAGTTCCAGCCCCACCACCTGGTCGACGGACTCGCCTCGTCCACTCACGATAATCAGGGAGCCTTGCCAGCGACTGCGCAGCTCGCGTATCAAGTTGAGGCCATCCTCGCCGGGTAACCCCAGGTCCAGCAGGATCGCATCGACCGTAGACTTGTCCATCACCGCCCGCAGCGCGTTGCCATCTGCAGCGATGCTGACCTTGAATCCATGCTCTCCCAGATAACGCGAAAGCAGCCAGGCAACCTCTGGGTCGTCATCGACCACCAGCACGTGGGGTGCCGTGGCGGACGCACTATCGCGGCAAGAAGGGTGCTCTGGCATCGGGTAGCCAAGCAGTCAAGGGGCTATGCGCGGATGTTTACTCCATTATCACGTGGCGGGCAAGCGAGCGGAGCTGCGGCGCCCTGAAAGGGGCCCGGCACCGGCCAGCGTGGCGGTGCAACGGCATCGGGATCAAGAACAGGCCAGCATCGATCGCAGCCGGGCCTCGTCACGGATTCGTATCTCACGCCGGTTCACCACAATTACGCCAGTCGCATCCAGATGGGAGAGCGCGCGGGTGACGGTTTCCAATTGCAGGGCCAGGAAGCTGCCCAGGTCGGCACGGGTCATGCGCAACTGCATGTGGTGCGCGCTGTAGCCGAGCAACTGCAGACGTGCGGCCAGATCCAGCAGGAACGTCACTACTCGCCGTTCGGCGCTGAGGGTGCCCACCGCCAGCATCCAGCGCCAGTCCCGTCGTATTTCGGCTGCCAGCATGCCGGTAATGCAGGGCATCAGGTCGCGTCCTTCGCCCTTCAACCACGACAACGGCAGTTCCCAGACATCACACGTGTCCAGGGCGATCGCATCGCAGGCATAGGTTGGCATGTCGAATGAGTCGATACCGAGCAATTCGCCACGCAGATGAAAGCCGGTGACCCTTTCCCGGCCATCCTCGCTGAGCACGCAGGTCTTGAACAGGCCCGCATGGACCATGAACAGGGCGTGGCAGGGTTGGCCGGCACGAAACAGAAATCCCCGCGGCTGCAGCCGGCGGCGCTGCACCGGCAGGTTCTGCAACAGCGCCATGATGCTCTGCGGGGCGGTGCCGGGCGGGTCCTGGCCAGGCGCTGGAACCACCACCTGCATGGATGAATCAGGAAGAAGCTGATCGACCAACATCGCCGCGTTCCTCGTCGGGTATAGGAAGGAACGGTACGGGCCGGGCTTCACTGGCAGACAACGAATGGAACACCGTCTGTAACACTCTGTAACGGCCTGGTCCCTGGTGCGGGGGCCCCAGAAGGTATCAGGCAGTTTCCTGCCGGGCCCCTGGAGAGGCGCCCGCGCTCCTCCCAGCCGATGGCAGCCCGGATAGTTGATCCAGGTCAAGGCTCGGGTTGTACGGCCTCCTAGCATGGGGCCGTCCTGAATCGAGGCATCTGCGCATGACAAGCTCGCACGACACCCAGACCACCACCGAGGCGCCGTGGTCCGAAACGCTGCGCGATGGCAGCCGTGTGCTGATCCGGGCCATCCGCCCACAGGATCGCGAGGCCGAACGCGCTTTCATCGAGGGCCTCTCCAGCCAGGCACGCTACTACCGCTTTCTTGGCGGACTTTGTCATCCCAGTGAAGAGTTCCTGTCGCGCCTGACGGTGATCGATCCTGTCAGAGAGGCCGCCTTCATCGCGCTCGACGCGGGTGAGGTCAACAGCAGCATCATTGGCGTCAGCCGTTTCAGCGCCGACAGCGGGGGCGAGCGCTGTGAGTGTGCGGTCACCGTGTCCGACAACTGGCAGAACAGAGGGCTGGGTACCGCACTCATGCGCCATCTCATCAATGTCGCGCGATCTCGTGGCATGCGGACGATGTACTCCGTGGATCTCGCCGGCAACGCAGCGATGAACGACCTGGCACGTCATCTTGGTTTCAGTTGCCGGACCGACCCCGACGATCCCTCCCAGGTGGTGTACGAACTGGAACTGCAACCGGTTGATCGCCCACAACGTTGATGTGTGAACGCCGGCCATCAGGTCCTGCCCCAGGCAACGCCACCGGCACACGGTGGCCGCACTCCAGCGGTGCCAACGTAAATGGGCCGCATCGCTGGGCAATGTCGCTGCATGGCTGCGGCCTGCAGTTCAATGAGCGAAGAGCACCGGCAGATGCGAGGTATGCAGAAGTTCGCGGGTGACCCCTCCCAACAGCCATTCGCGCGCCCGCGAATGTCCATAG
>LNAP01003727.1_pt1 | contig 14457 bp, 14 predicted proteins | sample 602601 | NCBI WGS metagenome assembly LNAP01 (sample SAMN02440304, study PRJNA202911) | soil metagenome | biome: Subtropical and temperate rainforests or woodlands; isolation source: soil samples (1 kg each in a 20% v/v slurry with milli Q water) were... ...
CAATCGACGAAAACCAGCTAGAGGACAACGCCAAGAATAACGCGATTAAACAATTTATTTTACGGGAGACAAAGGACCTAAAGTTTCGCCTGGTTGTAGTTTTAACCTGGAAAGAAGGCGAAAACGTATTATTCAATGCAAGAAAGCAAATTCGACTCTGGCCGAATTTGAACACCTTAGCTGGCTATATCCGGGGGCTTCAATGCCGCCAAACACCGATCATTCTGGAGCTTGACTATGACAGTACAGACGACACCTAACACCCTGACCCGCTCCCCGGTTCCGCATCGCCGCCTTCTGGCGTTCGTGGCCGCTGTGATTGGCTCGATCTTCCCAGCGTTCGCCATGGCGGCGAACCCCTTCACCACCGGCGCCACCGGCCTTTCGAGCGAGACGTTGGCTATACTTACGCCCGTGGCAGGGATCGCCGTCATGGTAGTGGGTGCCCTGGCATTGTTCGGCAAAATTCATTGGGTGTGGCTCCTCGGCACAATCGTCGGCATCGTGCTGCTGTTCGGTAGCGATCAGATTGTTACCTGGGTTCGCGGCCTGTTCGGCGTGTAATCGAGCTGCATCAAGAGAGGCCCCACATGGAAAAGAACGACGGAATTCTGGTCGATACTTTATTCGTGGGGCCTACGCGCCCCACGATGCGCTGGGGAGTCACCTGGCAAGCCTTCATCATCAACATGATGTTCACCATCGAGTGTTTCGTATTCACGAAAAACTTAGTGTGGTTACTCATGTTCTTTCCGATTCACCTGGTGCTGTACGGCATCTGTCTATATGACCCACGCGCATTTGAGCTTATCTACCTTTGGGGTAGGACCAAAGCGTTTACGTTCGTGGGTAATTTCTTTTACTGGAGAGCGGCGACCTACAGCCCCCTAGAGTTCAATGTAGGTAAGAAGCTGAGCAAGCGGAAACTGCGCAAACTACAGAAAAGGGGTCTGATATGAGTTTTGCCGACAAAGTACGGAAAAAGGTTATTAAGAATGAGCCGCCTGTCGCTGACAAGCTGCCGTTTGAAGTTCACCTCGACGAACACACGATCATGACAAAGGATCGTGATTACATGCAGGTTATTCGACTGACCGGCGCAAGCTTTGAGAGCGCCGACGATGAACAGTTGAATATCTGGCATAAGCGCTTGAACGCCTTGTTCAAAAACATCTCTAGCCACAACATCGCGTTGTGGCAACACATTATTCGTCGTAGGGAAACAAAGTATCCGCCTGGCGAATTCCCCGATGGCTTTGCCAAGGATCTCAACGAGAAATATTCCTCCCGGTTGTCCGGTGAAAAACTGCGTGTCAATGAGCTGTACTTGACCGTAGTTTACCGGCCGTTCCCTTCGGTCTTCACCAATACCGTATTCAAAATGGTCTCCAAGGCCGATAAAGCCACCCGCGAAGCCGAACGACTGCAAGCCATTGAAGTATTGAACAAGGTAGTTCGCCAAGTCATGCGCAGCCTGCGCCGCTATGACGTGGAAAAACTGGGGATCTACAAGCACCAGGGTATCTACTGCTCCGAACCCATGGAACTGATGGGCTTCCTGCTCAACGGCAAGTGGCAGCGCGTGGCCATCGCCCAAGCGCCCCTGCGTAAGCTGGTGGCAGCGTCGCGGCCGTTCTGGGGTAATGAGACGGTAGAAGTACGCGGGGCCACCAGCACGTTCTACGGCGCCCTCTTGGGTATCGGCACCTACCCCCCGGAAACTACCTCTATTTTCCTGAATGATTTGCTCAACGCGCCGTATGATTTCGTGTTGACGCAATCTTTTAGTTTCATCAAACAGGAAACGGCGCGACGGACAATGAAGACCGCGCAAGATCGTATGGAAAGTGCCGAGGATGACGCCACGTCGCAGATTGACGAAATTGACGAAGCGTTAGATGACCTGGCATCGCGCCGTATCGTAATGGGGCAGCATCACTTCAACCTGTTTGTTAAGTCCGATACGGTCGAGGGGCTTAACGATAACGTAGCCGACGCCATTGATATTTTGGGCAGCACCGGCATGACGGCAGTTCGTGAAGACCTGGCAATCGTCGCCGCCTACTGGGCGCAGTTCCCTGGCCAGTTTAAAGACCGGCCCCGCGTTTCCGGCATTAACAGCAAAAACTTTAGCGGCTTCGCGCCAATGCATAACTTTCCTGCGGGGCGACTCACCAATAACCATTGGGGGGACGCTCTGACCATGTATATGACCACGGCGGGGACGCCCTATTATTTCTCGTTCCATGCGTCGGACCCACAGGACAAGAACGACATTAAGATTAAGGACGTTGGCCATACGATGGTACTGGGTCCAACTGGCTCAGGTAAGACCGCCTGGGTCGCCTTCAACCTGGCAATGCTGCTCAAATTCCGCGCTACCTGCGTGCTGTTCACGAAAGACCGGGATACCGAAATCATCATTCGTGCCTTGGGTGGGAAGTATTATCCAGTACAGAGCGGCGTTAAGACCAACTGGAACCCGTACAAGCTCGACCTGGACAACCCCATTACTCGCCCGTTCCTCAAGCGCCTGACGCTGTATTTGGGCGCTCACCAGGGCAACGTGGGCGACCTGGACGTAATGGAAGTGGAACAAATCGAAGCGGCGGTTAATTCAGTCCTGCGGCTGGACCTGGAGCATCGCCGCTTGGGTCGCGTCCTGGATTACCTGGACCAAAATTCGGTTATCTACCGGCGCTTGCAGCGGTGGTGCCACTCACGCAAGAACGGCCAGCCGGATGGGGAAAACGCCTGGGTGTTCGACAACCAGACCGACACCCTGGCCGCGTCCTTGGGCGAGAGCTTGATTACAGGTTTCGACGTTACCGCGTTCCTCAACAATGATGAACTTCGTGCACCGATCAATATGTACCTGTTCCACCTGGTATCTACCCTGGTAGACGGTCGTCGGTTTGCGCTGTTCATTGCAGAGTTCTGGAAAGCCCTGGGCGACCCGCCTTTTCAGTCGTTCGTGCAGGACCAACTAAAGACCATTCGTAAAAACAATGGCTTTGTGGTCTTGGACTCCCAGTCGCCTAATGATGCGCTTAGTAGTCCTATCTCGGACACGCTCATTGAGCAAACGCCGAACAAAGTGTTGTTCCCGAACGACAAGGCAGATTACGCGCAATACAAAAAGCTCGGCACGTCTGACCGGGTATTCCAACTGGTGAAAGAAACCGATCCCGAGGCAAGCCGGGTGTTCGTTCTTCAACAGGGACATAATTCGGTTGTCTGCCGGTTCGACATGGAAGGAATGAAATACGAGCTGGACGTACTGTCGAGTAAAAAACACACCGTTGCCCTGGTGGATCGCCTGCGCGCTGAATACGGCGACAAACCGGAACAATGGCTTCCTCACTTCAAAGTTGCTGACAGGAAATCATGAAGATGACTATCAAACGACTGACTATCGCTATCGGCCTGGCTACCGCTATCGCTTCCGGTGCGGCCATGGCCGACGTGGTACCCGTGATTGACGCCCTCGCCATTGAAAAAGCAATTGCCAATGGCGTGATTATGAGCAACCAACTGACTCAGATTGAGAACAATCTGAATGTCGCAAGGAACCAATACAGTTCGCTTACGGGTAGTCGCGGACTGGGTACCTTGTTGTCGGACTCGCCACGCAATGGCCTACCAGACAACTGGGCCGAAGGAATGGCCCTGCTGAATAGCAATAGCGGGCCTACCTATGGCGACCTCGCTAATTCGGCCACCCAAATTCGCGAGTCGCAAGCGGTACTTTCTTCTTCCGAAGCAGCGTCTTTGTCGCCTCAAATGCAGTCGTATTTGTCGCAGATGCGCAATATGAGCGCGAATCAACAAGCACTTGGGCAAGCGGCCTACACCAACTCTGCGACCCGCATAGCGACCTTGCAGCGCCTGACAAACAGCATCAACGCGCAGACCGACCCTAAAGCAATCATGGACCTTCAAGCGGTTGCGCAGTCGGAGCAAGCCAAACTTGCAAATGACCAGGCGCAGCTGCAAAGCGTGCAACAACTGACGCAGGCCAATGACCAGGCCGCACGGCAGATGCAAAACGAGCTGCGTATGCAGGTGAGCGGGAGTGCAGACTTTCCGGCCATCGATACGTCCATTCCATCTAACTAACTTCTACGGAAAGAAAAGTATGAAAAAGTTTATCGCTCTCGCCTTTGTCCTGGTTTGTCTGTCGGGCTGCTGGGATGAGAAAGATAAGGTGGTTTGTGACGCTGCTTGCCGCGCCGAACGCTCCGGCCAGGCCGACTTTCCAAGTTTGGATACCAGCGCCCCGGACTCATTCAAGAAAGCCCCTGACAAGGGGCACTAACCTGGAGTCTTGGTTATGGCTACGCAAACCTACACTCAAGTTCTGACGTTCGTGGATGGCATGACCACGACGTTCATCACGCAAAACGTGGTCAACGTGGCCAATGCCATTGCGCCCGCTGTGAACACCCTGCTAGCGGTTTACATCATGTTTTGGGGGTATGCCCTGTTTCGTGGTGCGGGGCAGCAAGAACCTATGATGGATGGCCTACAGCGCATCCTTAAGATGGTGTGCATCCTATACGTGGGCTTTCAGTTTGCCGCGTATAACACCTATGTCGTGAACACATTCAGCGTCGCGCCGCTGGAGCTGGGTAATGCGTTCTTTGGGGCCAATGACAGCACCACTATATTCGGCTCACTCGATAGCATCCTGGTTAAGGGCTTCACTGCCGGTAAAAAGTTTTGGGACCAGGGCGGTATCCTGGTGGGCGATCCAGGCATGTACATGGTGGCTATCCTCGTATGGGGGCAGACCATCATTGTTACCGCCTATGCGTGCTTCTTGATCGTGTCGTCCAAAATCGCTTTGGCCATCATCATGGCGCTAGGTCCGTTGTTCATCTTCTCGCTGATGTTTCAGGCGACCTCTGATTTCTTCAGTCGATGGATTCAGCAACTTTCCAACTATGCACTGGTCATTGTGATGACCATCGCCGCGAACGCTTTGATTATGACGTTGTATGAGCGTGCATCGACGGGCGCAGCAGCCATCACCAGCACCGCACAGATTAACCAACTGTTCCCGTTCCTGGTGACTGGGGCTATATCGCTTTTGTGCCTGGCACAGATCCCATCCAAGGCAGCTGGTCTTGCCGGGGGTGTCTCGATCAACTCTTACGGTGCCGGTCGTCTTGCGGCACGCATGCTCCAGCGCAGCTTGCGTTCAATCATGCCTCGTCGTCGCCCTGGTGGTGGTGGAAATAGCGAGCGCAAACGCCCACGGGGCGGCTCTATCCGCACATAACCACTGGTCGGCAATCAAGGAATCTATAGGCATTGAAGCCACCCAAACCAACAGAAATGCCTTTTCTGTATAGACGGAACATAGTAAAGTGTTGCTATGTATCCGTCTTTTTTGTGTGCGTGAGGAAAGTAGAAATGAAGAACGTTTTTCGTGTACTTGTCTTGTCCGCCATCGTCGCCGCCACTGGCTGCGCCCATCAACCGCCGTCCTGCGACGGCAAAGCCCGCCGTCCGATCAACGCTGACCGCCAGGCCGGTATCACCTACCCCAGCTGCGGCCAGGCAGTTGCCTTCAATGCCTTTGACCTGGGAGACGGCTAATGGAAACCCGCCAAAAGCTCACACCCGAGGCCGCGAAAAAGAGCGCTGACGACCAGGCACTACAGCGGTTCCTGTCCACCATCAAAACGTTCGTGGACTCCCACGACGACATACAGCAGATCCTCCAGGCATCGCAGTCCTGGGCTGACACCGAGGTCGAACGCAAGGAAAAGGCCAAGGCCTGGGCCTTTCGCATCGCGGCCGGGGCCGTGGTGTTCGCGGTCGGCGCTCTGTGGGTTGCGCATGAGGCGATCCAAACAGCGATGGTTCCCCCGCCGCCCCCACAGGTACTTGTGATGAACGAGACCACCGGCGCGATTAACCCGCTTATGTCGCTGACGGAAGTGAAAGTTAAGTATGAAGATGCCGTGCTCCGGCGAGCGCTGAATACTTTTTCGATCTGCCGAGAACGCTATATTCGCGACATGGCCGAAAGTGATTACTTCTGTGCAGCGTCTTTTATGTCGCCACAACTGCAATCGCAGTGGGCTAAATATTGGGATTCAGATAACCCCAATGGTCCGCTTACTGTTTACGCTAACCGAGCCACGGTTAAGCCAACGATTGAAAGTATTTCTCCGCGTACCAACAATCAAGGCATCGTTGATACCGCACAGATTTACTTTCAGCGCACTGTGACCGAAAACGGTGTGCCCAATGTTACCCATTGGGTAGCGGACGTTAGTTTCAAAATGGTCAATCTGCCCAAGGAAGAAGCCCAGCGCCGCGTTAATGACATTGGTTTGCAGATTACCCAATACACCACCAACCAGGTGTTGACCGCTTCCAGCGGTGCTACTCGCAGCCAGGCGCCTGCCGCCGTGCCTGCCGCCCCGCGCCAGGGTCTGTCGGCCCCGGCCTACTCGCCTAACCAGGGGAGGGAATGACTATGAAACTCTCGCCGATTGCCTTTGCCGTACTGCTCGGCTGCGCCTGGACTTACCAGGCCAACGCCGCGCAAGTGCCGGTTGCTGCTCGCCAGGATAGCCGCGTGCGTTTTGTCGATTACGACCCGTACAACATCGTCACGCTCAAGGCCCGCATAGGCCGGGATACGCTGGTTATGTTTAGCCCATCCGAAAGGATTTTGGATATGGGCGGCGGTTATACAGAAGCGTGGGGGGTGGGCACGATTACTGCCCAAAACGGCTTTTTCATCAAACCGGCGAAGGGCAGCCCGAATACAAACATTCACATTGTCACCAATAAGCGGGTTTACAACCTGGACATGGTATTGGCCAGGTCGAATAACGAAGTTAGTTATGAGTTCGTGCAGTACCGCTATCCCGACGACGACCTGAAAGCGCGGCGCGCACAGGGCCAGGCCGATCTGGTCAAAAAGATGCTTGCCCAAGGTGATGGCCGCAAGCAGAACGAGAATTACACGGTAGAGGGTTCTACGACGATTGAGCCTAACCGGGTGGTCGATAATGGCCTGGCAACTTATGTCTCATTCCCGCCACGGGCAAAGCTCCCGCAAATCTACTATGTGAACGAAGAAGGCAAGGAGGTTATGGCGAGCTGGAACGTCGAGAACGATGTTGTGGTTATCCATGATGTTAAGCCGAAATTTATTTTCCGTAGTGGCGAGCTTGTAACTTGCATCTACAACGAATCTTACGATCCTCACGGCGGCGAGCGCCCCGCGACTAAAACCCAGTCGCCGCACGTTGAGCGCGTATTGAAGGAGGCTGACCAATGAGAATGCCATGGAACCGGAAAGATGAATTTGAGGAAGAAGAATTAGAGGAACAACAACCAATCGAAGGCGACCGCAAGATTGCTTCGGTGAATAAAGGGCTAGGCATGCAAGCCCGCCTGACCAACATTGTTGCCGGTATCTGCATTATCGCCTTTGGCGGCTGGTTCTTGTTCCACTACTACGCGGGTCTCTATCAAGAGCGCCAGGAAAAGAAAGACCGCGACGTTGATAAGACGCAAACGGCGTCCAATCAACTGCCGCCGTTGAAGGTCGGCGCCCTGGAGACCCAACAGCAACCCGCTGGCCAGGCCGCGCCGCCACAGCCAAACATGCAGGCACGCAGCGGCACCGCCAACGGGCAGCCAGTCAAATCGCCGGCAGAAATCGAACGGGAAGGGCGCCTGTCGTCGCCGGTGAAATTCAAGCTCGATGGTATGGCATCGTCCCTGCCCCAAGCCCCAACCAACAATGCAACCCAAACCGGTACCGATGGCCAACGCGGAGCTGGTGGCCAGGCCGGAGCTGGTGGCCAGCCTGGGCAGCCTGGCATGGGTTCGGCAGGCAACCCGGGCGACCGCCTGTCCCAGTCGCTGCAATCGGCACAGATGGACCCTGTAGAAGCCTATCGCCTGGGCGATCCTGGCTTGATGGTGTACCAGGGCGAAGCCATCCCTTGTGTGGTTCGCCCCGCGCTGGACTCCTCTCTGCCTGGCATGGTGCAGTGCGTGCAGAGCGATGACCTGTGGTCTGCGGATCACAGCGCTATCGTGGCTGAACGCGGCACCATCTATACCGGCCAGCAACTCATGGGCCTGGCTCGCGGCAATCGCCGCCTGCCGATCGTATGGACCAGGGGCCGCACACCGATGCCAAACAACGTGGCCTTCAACCTGAGTTCGGCGGCCACGGATGAACTGGGCCGTACCGGCGTCACCGGTGACATTGACTATCACCTGGCCGAACGCTGGGGGCCTATCGTCGCGCTGAGCGTTATCGACGACGTAGGCGCCTACCTGCAAGCCACCCAACAGAGCAACAGCGGCAACAACACCACGCTCAACCTGGGAAACACCACCAATGGCGGGCAGGATCTGGCGACCGAAATTTTCAAGGAAGCCGCCAATATCCCTAACACTCTTACCCGCAACCAAGGCGCCAATATCTATATCTACGTTGCGCGGGATATTGACTTCAACAAAGTCTATAGCCTGGAGTACAAGCAATGAGTGAGGCTGTCGATACAGAAACTCTGCACACGGTTGAATTGCACCTCCAGGTGTTGGGGCAGTACCTGGGCGGCGATTATAACGAGCTGTGTGTAAACACCCCTGGCGAACTGTGGACGTACACCCACGGGCATTGGGAGTGTATCCCCATGCCCGAACTCGATTACACCTGGTGCGTAGAGTTAAGCCGCTTGGTGGCGAACTTCTCCGTCCAGGCACCGCAACCCGTTATCAGTGCGGAGCTGCCTGGCGGTCAACGGATAGAAATTGTTTTGCCGCCCGTCACGGAAGTTCCAGGTATCACGATTCGCCTTCCCCCCAAGGGGAAGGCTTTCACGCTTGAGGAAATTATCGGATTCGGAAGTTTTGAGCGCACCGAATGGGTACAAACACGCGGCATAAGTGCCGCCGACCGGGCGGAACTTAACAAGGAACTGACTGCGAAAGAGCTGGACTTGTTGAAGCTGTTCAAAGCCAAGGATGTAACAGGTTTTCTGTGCGCAGCGGTGATCGGCAAACAGAACATTTTCTTTGTAGGAGAAACTGGTTCGGGTAAAACCGCATTAATGAACGCGCTGGGCCACAAGATTCCAGCGGGTGAGCGCTTGATTACGGTAGAGGACACCCGCGAATCACGGTTGCCTCACCGCAATCAAGTCAACTTGAAATTCAGCCGGGACAGTAATGCGCCTGAACGCATCCGCGTTAAAGGCGTGTTGGCTTCTACGCTGCGTCAGTTTCCAAGCCGGGTATTACTGGCGGAAATACGCGGTGATGAAGCGTATTTCTTTTTCCAGAACGTGGTTAACAGTGGTCATCCTGGGACCATGGCAAGCTTTCACGCTAACAGTCCAAAGATGGCGTTCCGGCGTATGGCTAACATGATTCAGGCCAGCCCCGAGGGTAGCCAACTCTCGCAGGACTTGATTATCAAAGACCTGTACGCACTAATTAACATCGTTATTCAGTGCGAGCGCGACGATAACGGCAAGCCGTTTGTTAGCCAGATTTATTACGACCCGGAATACGCAATCAAGGTAGCCGGGTAAGGAGGCGCTGTATGCTGCTAAATGAACTGGATAGTTACAAGGCCAAAGTTACCGCATTCACGGCGCTTATTATATTGGCCGTGGTCATGGGGCTTTATCTTGCCGGGTACTGGTTTCTTTTGAAGATCGGAGAACATCCCTGGAGCGCCACGCCGAAAACCATCATTGATTATTGGATTTACTACGGTGACCAACCGGCAGTAAAACGGTGGTTGACCATCTGCACCGGCGCCGGACTCATTCCGGCAATCGTTGTTGTAGGTATTTGCGTTGCACCACTGAACCGCAAGTTACACGGTGATGCGCGGTTTGCCAAAACATCCGAAATCAAAAAGAACAATCTCCTGGGTGAACATGGTTTCATCATCGGTAAGTGGAAAGGCAAGTTTCTTATGCTGGCCGGTCAGCTCGGAGCGCTGCTGTCGGCCCCGCCACGGTCCGGTAAGGGTGTCGGAGTGGTCCAACCGAATATGCTGAGCTGGCCCGACAGCGTCGTACTGCTGGACGTGCGCCAGGAGTCCTTTCGGATTACCTCGGGCTTCCGATCAACCTTTAGCCAAGTTTTCCTGTTTAACCCGGTAGACCCTGACCTGCGCACCATGCAATGGAACCCTCTGGACTATGTTTCAGATGACCCAATGCTGCGCGTGAACGACTTACAGAAAATCGGCAACATGCTGTCGCCAGATCCTGCGGACGGCGATCCGTTCTGGCCTGCTTCCTGCCGTACGCTGTTCCTGGGCCTGGCACTGTATGTATTTGAAACACCCGGCCTGCCACGTACTTTCGGTGAAATTGTCCGCCAAATTATGTTTGGCGAAGGCGAAACCGTGGGAGAACACTGGAAAGAACTTATCGAACAACGGGACCAATCCCCTACCCCGCTTAGTTCGGCCTGTAAAGCCGCGCTCTATGACTTCATTTTCACCAGTGGCAATACGCAATCGTCCATCCGCAAAACATTCACGGCAAAGCTGGAACTATGGCTAAACCCGCTCGTTGACGCGGCAACTTGCCGTAGCTCTGTTGACCTGCGCTTACTGCGCCGGGAGAAAATCACCATCTACATGGGGATTAAGCCAAAAGATTTGGATTACCTGTCGCTGATTATCAACCTGTTTGCTCAACAAATTCTTGAGCTGAACATGGATGAAATGCCCGAGGACAATCCCGAACTTAAATATCAACTGGCGTGGATCATGGACGAATTCACTGCACCAGGGCGCATGCCAGTTGTAGCGAAGTCTATTGGCTACCTGGGTGGTTACAACATCCGCCCATTCATTATTGTGCAGTCGATATCGCAACTCATTGCCACCTATGGCATGGAAGTAGCCAAGACGATTATTGAATGCCTGGGCGCCGAAATCGTTTTTGCGCCGAAGAACAAAGAGCATGCCCGGACAGTTTCCGAAATGCTTGGTGACACCACCGTAAAAACGAAAAGCCACTCCCGCCCGAAATTCGACTTAAAAGGAGGGTCTACCAACACCTCCGAGCAAAAGCGCGCTCTGCTACTGCCGCAAGAAGTTCGGCAGATTGGCAAGAAGCGTCAAATCATTTTCGTTGAAAACATGAACGCGATTCTCTGCGAAAAAGTTTTCTACTACAAAGAGCGCGTATTCAAAAAACGCCTGCTACCGCCGTTTGTTCAACCGCAGGCGGAATACACCCCACCGCCACCCCGAGTGGCCAAACCTAAACCTAAACCAAAGGCAGAAGAAGTTACCGAAGTCGATGGCCAACTAGTTAAGTTCGTTGATCGGAAAATTGAAGTTAAAGACGTTGACAACCTAGATAAACTGTCGTTGACGGATTACAATATTGACTTCGAAAAAATCGAACTACCCGAAAACGAACCCGCTACCGATGAGGAACTGAAAGAACTATTTAGCTCGTTTGTAAATTCTATCGCTGACTGACGCGGAAGGAACGTAACTATGGCTACTAAAGCTGATAAAGAAGGTCTTGTAAAAGCGCTGCGCGAAAACCATGTTGATACGGCTCTTGCACTTATCGACGCCAGAAAAACACTCAGCCCGAACATGAAAGAGCCATTGGAAAATGGCGTCCCTCTCTTACTCTCCGCTGTCCGTGGTCAGTTATCGACCGGCGAAAAATTCAACGGCCAAATGCTCCTGGAGGGCCTGGTCTTGCGTGGCGTCGACGTCAACATGCGCTTGCCCTCTGGCAAGACCGTGTTGCATGACCCAGCGCTGACCGGCCAGGCGGCGCGGACGTTGATCGAGGCCGGGGCCAGCCTTGAAGCCAAGGTATCGAAAACTGACCTGGAAGCTGGCCAGGTCAAGGGTGAAACCCCACTGCTGGCCGCCATCAAGGCGAAGAACCCGGACGTGGCCAAGGTGCTGATTGAAGCCGGGGCCAACGTCAATGCCCGTGACCAGGACCGCGTAACCCCACTGCATGCGGCCGCTGCCAGCAAGGACGGCCGCACGGCGAATTTGCTGCTCCAGGCCGGGGCCGACATAAACGCCCGTGCCGGGGACAAGGACAACTCCCTCACTGCCGTTGAAGCCCTCAAGCAAAACGGTATTCCCCTGATGGCCAAGGTTCCAGCCGCGAGCCAGGCCCGCGAGAACACCGTAGAAAACGGCCAGGCGCGTGACGCCGAGGTAGACCCGGAGTTGTCGGCCCTGGTGGCCAGTCAGCGCGAGAACCTGCGTAGGGCTGCCACACGCGCACCCGTTGTCGAACCACCAGCGGCGCAGGCCGTGCCGGTACCCTCGCCCGAGCTGGATGGCCAGGCCCGGGATTTCGCCAACAAACGCCGTGCGGATCTGGATGGCCAGCGCGCCGCGCCGGTGCTGGAATCGGCAGACGCTGAGGCGCTGCTGTTCGCGGCCCGCCAGCGTGAACGGGTCCGCATGGAGCGCGATAACCTGGGGCTTGACCAGCGCGCCCGCGAGAGCGCGCCTCAGATAGGCGCTGATGGCCGTGAAGGCGGCGACGCCGCCCAGCCTATCCGGTTCAACAAGGAAGCCGCTCAGGCGCGCGCACAGGCCGTTCCTGACCATGTGAAATCCCGGTTCGTCCAGGTCGAGAACAAATTCTATTTCCCGGACAAGTCCCCGGCATTCGATGACAAGGGCCAGAAGCTGGCCACCAAAAGCGAGAACCAGGAAGTTATCGCCTCGATGGTGGACATTGCCAAGGCTCGCGGCTGGGAAAAAATCACTGTCCGAGGTAGTGAGGAATTCCGGCGTGCTGCGTGGCTTGAGGCGTCCATGAACGGCCTTGAAGTCAGCGGCTACAAGCCTACGGCCATCGAGAAAGCCCACCTGGCCAAACTGGTCAAGGAAACAGCACAAGAGAACAGCATCGAGGTCGGAACCCAACGCGAGAAAGCCCCTGGTAAACGGTCGCTGACACCACCTGCAGGTGAGCGCGTGGCCCCGGTCCAGGAAGCCCCAGCCAAAGGGGATCGCCCTGCGGATCTGCCGCGCATGAAGGATTTCAGCATGCGTGAAGGTGCCGTGTCCGGTCAGCTGCTCGATCATGGCCGAGCGAACTACCAGTTCAATGACAAGAAAGACCAAAGCTATTTCGTCAAGGTGATGACGGAAAGCGGCGAGCGCACTGTTTGGGGCAAAGACCTGGAACGGGCCATGCGTGAAAGCCAGGCTAAGCCTGGTGAAACCATCGGCCTGGAAAAGGTGGACACCAAAGGCGTGGTTGCCAAGGAAAAAGTATTTGATGACCAGGGCAAAGTGGTTGGCTCTCGGGAAGTGGATGCAATCCGTAACACCTGGAAAGTGGGTTCGGTCGATAAGGCCAAAGCCTTTGTCTACGGTGATCGGAGCGAAGTGGTGAACAAACACCCCGAGCTGGCACCGGCATATGGCACGGTGGCCGCTGCCCACAAGTTCGCGGAAAAGACATGGCCGAACAGCAAGGAAGAACAGGAACGGTTCGTAGCGGTGGCACAGTTGGCCATGGCCGAACGAATCGCCCACGGCGATCCGGTACCGGCCCCGAAACTGCGGGAGGCGGTAGTGGTGAAACAGCAGGGGAAGGAACAGCAGCAACCGGAGCCGCGTAAGGGCGCACAGAAAGAGGCCGCACGTTGAGGGGCCTTGCCCTTGCCGTCCTACTGAGCGCGGCGCTGGTGGCCCCTGGGGTCGCCAGCGCCGGTGCGCAGGTAGAGGAACAAATCTCGAATTCCGTCCGGGCTGGCCTGGCCATGGCTGTTAGTGACCAGGGCGCGCCGGAAGGATCTTTTCTTTCCGTAGCAGCCAAAGACACCTGGCTCGACACCCAATCCCCGCGCCTGGCCGATTGGGTGCCTAACCAGGGGGAGCGTGAAAAGCTGTTGCTGACCGTGCATTACGAGGCGGTACGCGCAGGCCTGGACCCTGAAATGGTCCTCGGCGTGCTGTACGTCGAGAGCCGGTTTCGCAAGTACGCGGTATGCAGGTACCAGTTGTACTCGAGGTCGGAGATGGAATGTTCAAACTCCTCCAGCTCGCTCTCCTTACAGGCCACAAAGATATCGATGTATTTCGGATCGATGTACTTGGCCATGACTTCGCTGTCGTCCAGCTCGCGCAGTGCATCGCGCAGGTTGTTCGGCAGGCTTTGCTCGTTCTGCTCGTAGCTGTTGCCTTCGACCGGCGCGCCCGGCTCGATCTTGTTGGTCAGGCCGTGATGCACGCCCGCCAGGACCGAAGCCATCAGCAGGTAAGGGTTGGCATCGGCGCCGGCCACACGGTGTTCGATGCGCACGGCATCGGAGGAGCCGGTCGGGACGCGGATCGCCACGGTGCGGTTGTCCAGGCCCCAGCACGGCGAGTTCGGCACGTAGAACTGTGCGCCGAAACGACGGTAGGAGTTGACGTTCGGGCAGAGGAAAGCCATC
>LNAP01003728.1_pt1 | contig 14455 bp, 12 predicted proteins | sample 602601 | NCBI WGS metagenome assembly LNAP01 (sample SAMN02440304, study PRJNA202911) | soil metagenome | biome: Subtropical and temperate rainforests or woodlands; isolation source: soil samples (1 kg each in a 20% v/v slurry with milli Q water) were... ...
CAACCTCGGCAACACTGACGCCTGACCGGACATGGGACCGACCGGCGATTGATATTTTTAACGCCAACGATAATCATCCACTCTGGTTGTGGGCGGATGAAAACAGCGTTCAAGTTCTCGATTATTGGTTGAAATTCGACGCCTGCACCTTGTTCGTGCTTATGCACACTTCTCCTCACTTGGCGCTGGTGGCGGCTCTGGAGAACGGCAATAACACATTGCTGGCGCTGGAAACTGTGCTCCAGCAATGGTTCTCACGCACACAGGCCATGCTGAACTTTCATCTCCGCCACCCTAACCGCAGCGTATTTATCGAAAGCTTACAAGCAAGCAGCGAACCCGGCATTCACGTCCAGGCGCTGGCAAAGCACTGGCAACTACCGTTGCAACCAACCGAAATCAGTTCCGCTCACACAGCAGCGGAACAGTATCTGGAACTGTACATAGCTACCAATCTGCTGCAACGTCACCCGCACGCTGCGGAACTGCACAATGAAGTTCGTGCACGACTGCTCATCACCTCCGTGCCGAACACAGTTGGCACCTCCCCGGTGCTTGATCAGGTACTTGCCGACTTACTCGTGAAAAGGCGAAATTTGCTCAGCGCGCACTCTGCCAATCAAAAACTTGAACAACGCCTGCACGCCAACGTACAAGCATCACGACAGGCGGAGCACGAGAATCAAAACGCGCTGAAGAAGTTGCACAAGGCACAAAGCAAACTAGAGCAGGAGAAGCTCGCACTGCAGTCCCAGCTTCAAGAACTCACACTTGAGCATAGGAGGCAGCACGACACCATTGAGCAAGTGCAAAATGAAATATTAGTCGAGAACCAGCTACTGCTTCATCAATTGCACTATACCCAAGAAGAGCTTGAGCAGCATCTGATCGCAGATCAAAGCCGCGCGACTGAATTAGAACAGTCGCGAACCCGCTTACAAAAAATGCTACACCGTTTTCCGGATTACTGGGATGTTGAAGACATTCAACTGCACCGAATCAACAACAAAGAACAGCACATCGTTCAGTGGAACCTGAAAAATGTATACCTCGAAAATCTTTTTATTCCGACGCTCAATCTACAAACGCGTCTTGAAAATGGCATAGCGGGTGTATTTATACAACGTTCTGCCGACAGCAAGATCGGGGAAGATTGGTTGCACTGGCCACGTGGATTCGAAGACGCCCCCGAATTGCCATGCATGCCAAATCCAGGTGCTGCCAACTTCGGTAATAACGCAGTATTGTCAGGCCTGAGCACCCGTGATTGGGAGCACCTGCAGCTATTGATAAAACATTTGATCGGCTACCTTGACAGCCCAGCAGCGCTTAATCTTCCTGCAGAAATCGAGCGGCATACACTGCTTAACGGCCTTAATGGATTGCAAGCAACCCTAGCCAAGTGGCCACTAATGTTCCGTTACGATGACGCTCAACTGATAGACAATCAACAAGACGGGGGCTACCAGGCACTGGGTATTCGTCTCAATAATTTGAGCTTGGGCGCGAACCGGTGGTCCTCGCTCGAGTATCGACTGGCCACCTTCGACCAAGGCGCTACGTCGTTCGGACAAAACCCACGTTTGGAGTTTCACGAGTGTAGCCGCAACACGCTGCAAAACTGGTTCGCTGAAAGCCATGATAGTCGCGGCCCAAAGCTTGAATTGCGATTTGCTAAACCCGACGCACTTGATACCAAAGTTTGGGGAACCCTCAGCGAAACTGACCGACTATTGATCGCCGGACTGGTGAGCGGTTTGCCCGCTCAGTTGACTTCTTTACAACAAGCCAATCCTGCATTGCCTTTACCATGGAAAGACTGGCATGCACTCAGTACAACAGTTAAAAAAATACTGGCCAAAAATTCAATGAATGCTCAGGGCAGAAAAACAAAGTGACACTTGATGAGTAAATGTAATCGAAAACTAAACACGGTATCGTGATGTGGCTGCTACCGCTTGGCATAGTGCTGATTTACATGCCTCAGGGAGAAAAATGCATCTCCACAGAATTGTTCACGCCACTCCAATAATTTGCGATCCTTTTTCTGAGTTAAATCGCCATGACACTTCAAAAACAGACTACAAGCTTTTCCGAAGCTAACAACGCCCTCAGAGAAGGCAACTACCTCAAAGCAATCAAGCTATACGAATTGTGCGAAAAGAAGACCCCTGCATTAAAAAACGCAATCCAATTCAACACAAAATTAGCATTGAAGCGTTTCATCCAGGAAAATCATTCTAGCCGATCCAAAAGCAAAACTGTCGGCTTGATCCCCCTCAATCAACTCCAACAAGACAGTGAAGACGAAAAGTACTGGCTTTCGCTGGGTGATGATCCACACTTCCAACTATCCTTCGACTCGGAGCTTTCACTCAAGGCGGGCTGGTATCGCATTGACATGATCATTGACTCCTCAAAGGAAAAAAATTTAGCCAGGGTTTATCTGGATTACGGTGATAGTTACTCTGAAGCAAATTCATTGCGAGTCCCCTATCAAAAAAACACCCTCACGACGCGCGTTTTTTATGCCCACATGCCACTAAACAGCATTCGCCTTGACCCCAAAGAAGTCGAAGGTCGTTTTGCAATCAAGGCAATTCAGTGGAATAACATCAGCGAAGAAGATGCATTACAGTTAATGACTAGCCAACTCGCATGGCAAAACCTCGATAACGAATACATTGAAGAGGCAAAACTGCTCGGCGAGCTAAAACTGGAAGCCTGCCATAACAACGTTGAGATTACCGATTTAATCACTCACAAATACAATCAGCTATTCGATCAAGTACCAGAAACGGTCGACTACAAAAGCTGGATTGAACACTTCGAAAAGCCGAGCCTGCCAAGTGCAGACGAAGCGGCGGCCACAATTGAAAATTTCAAGAAAAAGCCTCTCATATCAATCATTGTTCCTACCTATAACACCGACGCCGTGTACTTACGTGAGTGCATTGACTCCGTGATTGAGCAAAGTTATGCGAATTGGGAGCTATGCATAGCTGATGACGCCTCTCCCAAACCACACGTAAAAGAAATATTAAAGCATTACCAAAAATTAGACAAACGAATAAAGGTAGTTTTCCGCCCTAAAAACGGCCACATTTCACAAGCTTCCAACTCGGCATTAAAATTAGCAAAAGGTGAGTTTGTTGCACTTCTTGATCACGATGACGCCTTACCAAAGCACGCCTTGTTTTATATGGTTGACGCCATTAATAGCAATCCAGATGCGCAAATATTCTATAGTGATGAAGACAAACTTGACCTACAGGGAGTCCGGGTTGACCCGCATTTCAAAAGCGACTGGAACCCCGATCTGTTCTATTTCCAAAACTATGTTTCGCACCTCGGAGTCTATAAGCGGTCTCTATTGAATCGTATTAAAGGATTCCGTACTGGCGTGGAAGGCAGCCAGGATCAAGACTTATTGTTGCGTTGCTTACAACAGGTCAACAACTCTCAAATTGTCCACATTCCACGGATACTTTACCACTGGAGAATTGTAGAGGGCTCCACCGCTCTAGCGTCAGGTGAAAAAAGCTACACTACAGAGGCGGGCATTAAAGCGCTTAGAGATTATTTCTCAAAAGTGAACCCAAAGGTAAAAATTGACGCCGGCCAAATACCAAACACTTATCGTACCCGCTGGCCGCTGCCTGACAGCAACCCAAAAGTCAGCTTACTGATACCAACAAGAGATCGCCTGAGCCTTACAGAGGTTGCCGTTAGAAGTATACTTGACAAAACCGTTTACTCCAATTACGAAATAATAATACTCGACAATGGCAGCATTGAACCGGCAACCTTGGCATTTTTTGAAGCCATTCAAATCGAGGACACCAGAGTAAAGGTCATTCGATACGACTATCCATTTAATTATTCAGCCATCAATAACTTTGGAGTGGAACATGCCGAGGGAGAGATCATCGGATTGATCAACAATGACGTTGAAGTAATCAATGCTGAATGGCTCAGCGAGATGGTTTCACACGCCGTAAGACCAGATATAGGCTGCGTGGGTGCGAAGTTATATTACGCCAACAACACCATTCAACATGCCGGAGTTGTTTTAGGTATCGGAGGAGTCGCGAACCATCCCCATAAGCATTTCGAAAAAACTCACCTGGCTACTATGCCCGTCTCTATGGAAGCCAGAACTATTCAGCAGTTACAGCCGCCTGCCTGTTGATCCGTAAAAATATATATTTAGATGTTGAAGGACTGGACGAAAAAAACCTAACAGTAGCATTCAATGATGTCGACTTTTGCTTGAAAGTTCGCTCCGCTGGTTATCGTAACTTATGGACCCCGCATGCGGAGCTCTATCATCATGAATCTGTAAGCCGAGGAACAGAGGATACGCCCGAAAAAATGCAACGATTCACCGCCGAGGTAGAGTTCATGCAAAGTAAATGGGGCAGCCAACTATTGCAGGACCCTTATTACAACCCAAACCTAACCAACACATTAGAAAATTTTTCCTTGCGGAGCAACTAACGATGAGCGCTCATTGCAAAATAATCGCAATCGCAAAAAATGAAGCGGCCTATATCCCGCAATGGATTGCCCACCATCTCTATTTCGGCTTTAGCGAAATAGAGATATGGGTAAACGGCACAACTGATAATAGCCTGCCAATGCTAAAGCAAATCGCAGAGAAGTACCCAAATATAAAATTCAAAGATGCTGATGACGCACTAAAAAAGTGCCTTGATAGCGGAGAAAACTTCCAAGTTTATGCTTACCAAGCAATGCTTCAAGCAACGGAGCAGGAACACAGCGCCTCCCATCTAATCTGCTTAGACCTTGATGAGCTGTGGACGCCTAAAGATTTCGTGACAAAAATTTATAGCGTCATTGATAAAAACAGTGCAGACGCGATTTCTTTCCAATGGCACCTTGACACACCCAATGCGCATCGCGAAATATTTGCCCGACCTTTTCACGACTTGAACACATTTCAAAAAAACAGACACGTCAAAACACTTGTCAAGTTAGGCGACAAACCTTTAAAAGCAAACATTCATAATTTCGCTATACAAGAAGGCAATTATTTATTACAGGATGGAAGCACATTTGAAGATATAGATATCGACCAGCATAACAAATCTAAAGTTCCTGTCACTTTCTTCAATAACACCAAATCTCGTGTTGATGATTTTTTTGTTGTACACCAAGTTTATAGATCCTGCGAAGAGTATGTAGCCTCCTTGTCCAGAGGTCGAAGCCATGCGGGCGATGAGCAGCCAATCAAAGTTAATCGCGACGGATATATTTTAGAACCGCTTTCTCATCACGGGTTAGAATTTACAATTAATAAAGAACAACTAGAAAAATACAATGACCACTATGAAAAATTCATATCAGAAACAAAAACCCGAGAACTTCTTTTTGAAGCCAGAACATTCAACCAAACAAAATTTTCAGAGGTTGTTTCTAGAGTAAGACATTCTAAAGATTTCTACTTGAGCTATAGAAATCAATTCAAGGGCACAAAACTGAACGAAAAACTGGCCGAAAGAATAAGTTATTCTCACATCATATTCAATATTGATCAGACTACTTACGAAGACAATGGATACACAACGATCACGGGCTGGGCCTTTGACACGCTGTCCAACCGAACACCTGTAATTATTTTTGAGTCCGACGTTTCCAATACGACTGTTACTAAAATAGATCGACACGATGTACAAAAAATACATCAAGATGCTCCTTTGGATTGCGGCTTTAGGTTAACCATTAAACCTCACGACCCGACGGATAAATCACAATCGCCCAAGAACCTCAAAATATTGTTCACGAGCGCTTTTTCCTCCGCCCCCGTAGAAACACAAATAAAGTAGATCATACATATCATGAAGATAACAATTGCCGGACTTGGCTACGTCGGGATATCCAACGCTGTACTGCTCGCACAAAAACATGAAGTTGTTGCAACTGACATTAACCCTGACCGGGTCAATGATATCAACGATCGGATCTCACCATTAATTGACAAGGAAATTTCAGATTATTTAAAAAATAAAAATCTGCATATTTCCGCTACGCTCAACAGCAAAGAAGCCTACCGCTCGGCTGAAATGGTAATTATCGCAACGCCGACTAATTACGACTCAGACACAAATCAGTTCGACACTCGTTCAGTTGAGAGTGTCATTGCCGAAATTCTCTCTGTCAATCGGAACTGCACCATCCTGATTAAATCAACCATTCCAGTAGGCTTTACTGAAAGAATTAAACAGTACTTCGACTACAGCAGTATTATTTTTTCACCTGAATTTTTGCGTGAAGGAAAAGCTTTGCTCGACAATCTTCACCCCTCCAGAATCATCATTGGTGAAAAATCCGAGCGCGGCCACAATATTGCGGAAATTTTCAAAAGCTGTACCCTAGATCCATGTGTTCCCGTAGTACTAACAGATTCTACTGAAGCCGAGGCAATCAAACTATTTTCCAATACCTACTTGGCAATGCGCGTCGCTTACTTCAATGAACTTGACAGCTACTCAGAAGTTCATGGACTTGACACTCGAAAACTAATAGAGGGGGTATCTCTTGACCCTCGCATCGGCGACCACTATAACAACCCATCATTCGGGTATGGCGGTTACTGCTTACCCAAAGATACTAAACAATTGTTAGCAAACTATGCAGATGTACCAAACACGCTGATAAAAGCTATCGTGGACTCCAATACAACCCGCAAAGATTTTATCGCTGACTCCATCCTCAAGCGAAAACCTAAAGTCGTTGGCATTTACAGGTTGGTCATGAAGGCAGGATCTGACAACTTCCGAACATCATCTATTCAAGGCATAATGAAACGTTTGAAAGCCAAGGGCGTTGAAGTCATTATCTATGAACCTTCATTACAACAGGAAACCTTCTTCAACTCTCCGGTTCTTAACGACCTCAATATTTTCAAACAAAAATCAGATCTCGTTGTAGCCAACAGACTATCGGGTGAAATTTTAGATATTCATGAAAAAACCTATACCCGTGACCTATTCGGGCATGACTAATATAGGCCCAATTACCCAACGATCATTTACGACCTTGACACGGTTATTACTGACTTAAGCCCACAAGCACTAAACTAGCGCTTTCTTGCTTACACCGGTGCTGCGTTCCTATATTATTTTTGGGGCCAGCACGTAACATTACAGACATGACAAAGCAAAGCTATCGTGCCTGCATTTAATTTTTCGGCCATCAACCGCAATACTTCCGCGATTAAAAGCCAATAAGACCAGGAATCCTTTAGTCCCAGTCACTTATACCAAAGTAGAAATCCAAAACCTCTACAAGAATTAATTATCAGGCTGTATAATTCATTGGTAAGCATGGAAAATCCCACATCACACCGAAACCTTGATAACCACTACACATGAAAGCAGCACACCGATTACAAACTTCGGGAAGTCGATAGTTTTGAGACTGGAACAGTTTATATTTTATGACCGAGACACACAACAGAATATTGACGCCAAAAAAAGAAAGCTCCACACTGAGAGCCTGAGTTTGCAATGATGCGAGGCCTATGGAACGGCTACCTTCAACTCACTAACTCCTAATACCTAATACCTATGGATACCCCATCCCTTTTATTCAACCTAAATTAATTACTTACAAACTTACCCTCAATCAGCGATAATTGACACTCAACACTCAACACTCTACTGGCGAGAGATATTACGGATGATTCTAGTCACAGGCGGAGCGGGCTTCATCGGCTCCAATTTTGTTCAGCAATGGTGTGCACATAGCAGCGAGCCCATCCTGAACCTGGACGCGCTGACCTACGCCGGCAACCTAGCGAACCTTCAAAGCTTAGAGGGGGCGCCGCAACACACCTTCATACATGGCAATATCCTGGACGCCGAGCTCCTCGCACGCTTGTTCTCCGAGTACGCCCCCCGCGCAGTGGTTCATTTTGCAGCAGAGTCCCATGTGGACCGCTCCATTCACGGCCCGGAGGCATTCGTCGAAACCAACGTGAACGGTACGTTCCGCTTGCTGGAGGCCGCACGGGCCTATTGGTCGGGCCTCGACGCTGAAGCCAAAAGCGCCTTCCGCTTTCTTCACGTCTCCACCGATGAGGTCTACGGAACACTAGGTGCGGATGATCCCGCATTTAGCGAAACAACCCCGTATGCCCCTAACAGCCCCTACTCTGCCAGCAAGGCTGCAAGCGACCACCTGGTGCGGTCTTATCACCACACCTACGGCATGCCAGTGCTGACCACCAATTGCTCCAACAACTACGGTCCATTCCACTTTCCGGAAAAGTTGATCCCGTTGATGATTGTCAACGCACTCGCCGGCAAGTCGCTGCCTGTTTACGGTGATGGGCAACAGATCCGTGACTGGCTCTTTGTTGAAGACCACTGTGCAGCCATTCGTCGAGTTCTTGAAGCAGGGACTCCAGGTGAGGTTTACAACGTCGGCGGCTGGAACGAGAAGGCCAACATCGACATCGTGCACACCGTTTGCAACTTGCTGGACGAGTTGGCCCCGGCAGCAGGGCGCGGTGTTCGCCATGCGTTGACCAATGCCCCTGTTGAACTTTATGAAGAATTGATCACCCACGTCACTGATCGCCCCGGCCATGACCGTCGCTATGCCATTGACGCGCGCAAGATCGAGCGTGAGCTGGGCTGGTTGCCCGCCGAGACATTCGAGACGGGTATCCGCAAAACAGTGCAATGGTACTTGGCGAATCAGCCCTGGGTGAACGGCGTGCTCGACGGCAGTTACCGGGAATGGGAAAAACTGCAATACAAGACCGAACACGCATGAAGATCCTATTACTAGGCAAAAATGGTCAAGTCGGCTGGGAACTCCAACGTGCACTCGCCCCTTTGGGCGAGGTGATTGCGCTCGATCGCCAGGGTCAGGATGGATTGTGCGGTGACTTGGCAGACCTCGATGGGCTTGCCGCCACTGTTCGACGAGTATCGCCCCAAGTCATCGTCAACGCAGCGGCTTACACCACCGTAGACAAGGCCGAAAGCGAGCCCGAGATCGCCTTTCGTATCAACGCTGAGGCTCCAGGCCTCCTCGCGAGAGAGGCTGCGGCTCTTGGTGCCTGGCTGGTTCATTACTCTACCGACTATGTATTTGATGGCAGCGGTGACCAGCCCAAAGATGAAACCACCAATGTAGGTCCATTGTCCGTCTACGGCAGCAGCAAGCATGCGGGTGAAGCAGCTATTCTCGAGTCGGGAGCCAAAAGCGTTGTGTTCAGGACCAGTTGGGTCTACGCGGAGCGCGGTAACAACTTTGCAAAGACCATGCTTCGTCTGGCGCAGGAACGCGAACAATTGAACGTCGTCAACGATCAAGTCGGCGCGCCGACCGGCGCAGACTTGATTGCTGATGTGACAGCACATGCCATTCGCTCACTGATGTCAAACGACAGCCACGCCCTTGCAGGGATTTATCACCTGACGGCCAAGGGCGAAACCTCATGGTGCGGCTTCGCACGCCATGTGCTGGAGCATGCTGAAAAGGCCGGCATCCCTCTCAAGGTCGGCGCCGCACAAGTCGGCGCAATCGTGACCGAGGCATACCCACTGCCAGCACAACGACCACGAAATTCACGCCTTGATTGCAAGCGGCTGGAGTCGACTTTTGACTTGAGACTGCCACATTGGCAAATCGGCGTCACGCGCATGCTGAATGAAATAATCAACTAGGAGGCAACATGGCACGTAAAGGAATAATTTTGGCTGGTGGATCGGGCACTCGACTGCACCCCGCGACGTTATCGATTTCCAAGCAACTTTTGCCGGTTTACGACAAACCGATGATTTACTACCCACTCAGCACATTAATGCTGTCAGGCATTCGCGATATTTTGATTATTTCTACTCCCCAGGATACCCCTCGCTTTGAACAGCTTTTGGGCGACGGTAGCCAATGGGGCATTAATCTTTCCTATGCCGTGCAGGCGAGTCCGGATGGTTTGGCACAGGCTTTCGTAATCGGCGCCGCTTTTATTGGCAACGATCCATCGGCACTGGTTCTGGGCGACAATATTTTCTACGGCCATGATTTCCAACCGCTTCTCAACAGTGCCATGCAACGCGATACGGGCGCGACGGTGTTCGCTTACCATGTGCAGGACGCCGAACGTTATGGTGTTGCTGAATTTGATTCGGCTGGCCGTGTGTTGTCTCTGGAAGAAAAACCCCTAGTGCCGAAATCCAGCTATGCGGTGACCGGCCTTTACTTCTACGACAATCAAGTGGTTGATCTGGCTAGAGAGTTGCGACCGTCACCTCGTGGCGAGCTGGAAATCACAGACCTCAACTCCTTGTATCTAGACCAACAGAATCTGCATGTCGAAATTATGGGCCGTGGTTATGCATGGCTTGACACCGGCACCCATGACAGCTTGCTTGAGGCCAGTCAGTACATTGCAACCCTTGAAAGGCGCCAAGGCCTCAAAGTGGCTTGCCCTGAAGAAATCAGTTTCCGTTCTGGCTGGATTGATGCGGAACATTTACTGCGCTTGGCGCAACCACTGGCTAAAAATGGTTATGGCAAGTACCTGCAAAACCTCCTGAAGGACAAGGTGTACTGATGCAAGGCGTTCAACTGGCGATTCCAGAAGTCGTATTAATTACTCCCAAGGTGTTTGGGGATGAGCGCGGATTCTTCTATGAGAGCTTTAGCGCGGGTGCCTTTTATAAGGCTACGGATGTCAAGCCCAGCTTTGTTCAGGACAATCATTCCAGGTCGGTAAAGGGTGTTCTGCGCGGACTGCACTACCAACTCCCCCCTCACGCACAAGGCAAGCTGGTACGAGTTGTTCAAGGCGAAGTCTTTGATGTGGCGGTGGATATCCGCCGTACATCCCCTACATTTGGCCAATGGGTAGGTGAGATTCTTTCTGCCGACAACAAACGGCAGCTATGGATTCCACCTGGATTCGCCCACGGGTTTATCACCTTGAGTGATACGGCTGAATTCCTCTACAAAACGACCGATGTCTACACGCCATCTTGCGAGAGGTGCATAATGTGGAACGACCCTGCAATTGGCATCGATTGGGGATATGACGGCGAGCCTATCTTGTCTGGAAAGGACCAGCTTGGTGTCTTACTCGCCAACGCCGAAGTCTTTTGAAGATTTGAGCTGAAACAACAGCAAGTAATGCAAAAGCCCCACCGCGCAAAATAGCAGGTGGGGCTTACAACATGGTGCAATCAAAAAGGTTGAAGGGCTCAGCTACACTGCCAAGCCATCGGCCTACGACTTGAACCGCTCAGGTCGGTGGCGATTTAGCGCAATCCCCTGCAGGCAAACACCTTCCTCGTATTCTCGCCACGACACATCGTCCACGCCCACCGCTACATCGCGGCGCAGTACATAGAAGCTCTGTGTAAGGCCCCTCTCCGGCCTCATCAGTTTGAGCCGACATTCGCTACTCGCTATGTCGAGCGTTCAATGACGATGGTTGCAAGTACCCGGAAATCTCTCTGATAGCTGAGTTGGCTACTGATTCGCTGTCAGCGAATCCGCCACTTCTATCAAGAGCCCCGTCTGCAATAAGGCCTTTTGCACGCAGTAGTATTTCGTTCTTATCGTGCCGAGCGGCCTTAAGAAGTGCTGCAATTACAAGGTCCAACGCAATTTCACGATCAGTCGACATTTTCGCTCCTTCATCCGGCCGCTATGGCAGTCACCATTCATTACCCCATCCACCTGAAAATTGCCACCTTGTCGCATCCGATCACAGAAAGTGGGCCGGCATACGAAAGCAGGCCAGTGCCTCCATGAAATCAAGAATCCAGGCCGAACTCCTTGGCTTTAAGAAAAGCTGCTTCAGTAGCCTCTTGCTCCGACGCAATCTACCGTTCTTGTCCGAGGCAGGTGCAATTGCGGAGATGCTGACTGTTGAATCTCCCATCCAGGTTTTAGTACCGCACCTTCACTCGTGTTGGAAACAACCACAGTCACGCGCCCTCACTGTTCTTTGCGTAGCTTCATCATATTGCTCGTCAAAATTCGACGGGACACAAATACTTCATCCTACAATAATTTGCCACAACCCTGACACGAAGGATCGCGCCTGACTGTTCAGGTACTCAACTGGATGCTCGACGGTTTCGATCACTGGGCGAACCGCCCTCACCAAGATTTGACGCCGCGATTCGAGACCTGATTCGATGCAACCCTAGCATGATCTCGATTCCCAAAGACCAGGCGTCACAGTGTACGCAGACCACTGCCTGGTGACCTGACACGTATCGAAGTCATCCACGACCCTCCTTAAAACGAACAGACTTGAGCCTGGGGGTTCCGCAAACATCTTGGCGATTGGGCGCCTCAAGCAGTATTTTCTTGAGTACAACGCGGTCATTAGGAAGGTCGTCGGCCAGAGAGATCATGCCCCCGAGTAATGTGGGGAAACCTGGCAAGGAAGATTGCATCCGCGGATCAAAACGGCCAAATAATCAGTTCAGTTCCTAGATACTCAGAATGATCGATAAATCTGGGAATCGTGGGGGGCTTGCAATCAGTATTGCTTTCGACGAACTTGGATATCACCTTGCTTATACTGCAGATAGCCGGTGTATGGGATGAGAATTGTGTCTGCGATGCCGGAGATCGCCATGTCTAGAGCAACTGATGGTGCACTCCAGTGCGGACCGGACCTTGAAGGTCCATTCAAATTGCAGAACTGATAAACCATGCCACTGTAGGCGCGGGGAATGGAGTGGCAATTTGACTCCCACTTTGCCAAATCATCGGCGGCGTCTTCCTCGTCGGTCAGAGTTTTGAAGGTGCCACAACCTGAAATTGCTACAACGAAACAACCTGCAATCCATAGTTTCATACGTCTCATCCATTCGTATTGAGGCGTGAATTATAACCAGCAGTGAATCAGCCCGCCATTAAGCGGACTTCTTTTCGCCAGGTGAACGAGCTTCATGCAAGACAGGACGCCGTTTCCCGTCCCACCATAAAGGATAGGCAAACGGTTATGTTTATGACTAATCGCAAGGATAAGAGTGGGGAGCTTTCGGGCCAGGAGCGGCGACGCAGATGGGGCCTAGAGCAAAAGCTGGCCATGGTTCGCGAGAGTCTAAGCCAAGGCAAATCGTATCGTTGGAGGCTCGGCGCACGACATTCATTCCAATCAGCTGTTCCTATGGCACGGCAGCCTGTCAGCGGTCAGTGCGGGCGAGGTCGTGGTGCCTGCCTCCGAGCTGAGCGATGCGCTCAAGCGGATCCGTGAACTGCAACGGATGCAGGGCAAGAAATTAATGGAAACGGAAATCCTCAAAGACACCGTGGAGATCGCCCAGTCACGAAAATGGATTGCGCTCTCACCCTTGTTGCCAGGGGGCGACCAGTGAAGCTGGTGAGTGAATGTCGCGGTGTGGCGCGCTTGCAATTAATGGTTCGAATCAAGCAATCAGTATCGCCCAAAACTCGGCGAAGCAGACCTGTGAACGACGCCGAGATGGTGGCCGAAATCCAGCAACAGGTTAGCGAACTGCCAGCGATGGCTATCGTCGAGTTTGCGAATTGCTGCGTCACGCCCCTGAAACCCAGTAGCTACCTGCGATTAATGTTAGCGGGCTTACCGGGTGATGCGTGAACACAACCTGCTGCTTGAACGCCGAATCTAGCAACCCGACGTGCCGCGTCGGCATAAAGGCCGTATTGCGGTGCTGAGCAGCGATACGCGTTGGTGCTCGGACGGCTTTGAATTCCGTTGTGAGGACGGTGCCAAACTGAGTGTGACCTTTGCCCTGGAATGCTGCGACCGCGAAGCCATCGGCTGGGTCGCCAGCCCGCCCGGGTACATTGGCGATGACATCCGCGACTTGATGCTGGAAAAAGTGGAAAGGAGCTTCGGTGACCAACTGCCTGCAACGCCAGTGAGTAGCTCAGCGATAACGGCTCGCCGTATACCGCCAAACAGACGCGCCTGATTGCTCGGCAGATCGGCTTGCACCCAGTGACCACCCCGGTGCGCAGTCCGCAGAGCACCGGCATGACCGAGAGACTCGTGAAGACGATCAAGCGTGACTACGTGGCCCACATGCCCAAGTCGGATCGAGAACGGCGCTGCACATTACAACGAGCAGCATCCGCGTAGCGCCTTGAACTACCGTTCACCGAGGTAGTTCAGACACTTCGCGGAAGCATCAATTTAACGGGGAGTGAGTGTCCGGTAGGGGAAAGTCCACATAGCTTCTGGGATCAGCCGTTAGCTTTGAATGTGGGATTCATGAATCGCATACGTTGCACTTACCCCTTGAGACCGTCAAATGCTCGGCGGTTTCCTCTGGTTAAGCGTACCACCCATCTTGAAGTCGCTGGGGTTTATGAGCGCATACAAACAATCAGGGCTCAAGGCGACGCTGCTGGTAAATCCAGTCAACAATGTCGCCATCGGGGGTGTAACCGCTGACGGTATCGCGCAGTA
>LNAP01003731.1_pt1 | contig 14450 bp, 9 predicted proteins | sample 602601 | NCBI WGS metagenome assembly LNAP01 (sample SAMN02440304, study PRJNA202911) | soil metagenome | biome: Subtropical and temperate rainforests or woodlands; isolation source: soil samples (1 kg each in a 20% v/v slurry with milli Q water) were... ...
GCGGCGGATCTACAACAGCTATCTCGATACCCAATTGCAAACCAGTACATCGCTCAATGCCGACGCGACGGCCTATTCCGGCCAGGCGAGCAAGACCGACACGTTGCTGTCCGACACCGCGACCGGTATTTCCCCGGCCCTCGCGTCATTCTTCACCAATCTGCAAGGGGTCTCGACCTCGGCGACTGATACGAATGCGCGTTCGCTGTTCCTGCAGCAGGCGTCGGCGCTGGGCGCTCGATTCAACTCCATCGCGGCGCAGCTCAACACCCAGAGCTCGACCATCAATACCCAGCTGACAACGCTGGCCGATCAGGTCAACAACCTGTCGACGTCAATTGCCAAGCTCAATAAGCAGATCACCTCCAGCACTGCCACCGGCGCCACGCCGAACAGCCTGCTGGATGCGCGCAATGAATCGGTCCGCAAGCTCAACGAACTGGTCGGCGCCAAGGTGGTCGAAAACAACGGTAACTACGACGTCTACATCGGTACCGGTCAGGCGCTGGTGAGCGGCAGCACCGCCAATACCATGACGGCTGTGCCGAGCGCTGCCGACCCGGCGCAATACAGTCTCAAGATTTCCTCAGGTTCGACCACCACTGACGTGACTTCGGTCATCACCGGTGGCAGCATCGGCGGCCTGCTGCGCTACCGCAACGAGGTCATGACGCCTGCCATCAACGAGTTGGGCCGCGTGGCGCTGGTGTTGTCCGATCAGGTCAACAGTCAGCTGAACCAGGGTATCGACAGCAACGGCGCGTTTGGCAGCAATCTGTTCAACAGCATCAATGACCTCAGCCAGATCACCCAGCGCAGCATCGGCAAGACCGGTAACACGCCAGGCTCAAGCAACCTGAACGTCACGATCACCGATACCAGCAAATTGAGCGCCAGCGATTATTCGGTGACGTTCAGCGACAACGACAACTACACGATCCGCAGTCTCCCCGATGGCACCGCCGTCGGCGTCGGCAAAATCAGCGATCCGAGCACCACTCCAGCGGGTTTGGGTTTTCAGGTGTCGCTGCCTGCGGCAACCGTGCCACCCAGCACACCGTTTGCCAACGGTGACTCGTTCACGTTGACGCCGACCCGCAACGCTGCCGCAGCATTGACAACGGTCATCACTGACCCGAAAAACCTCGCTGCCGCCGCGCCATTGACGGCAACAGCGGGTGCCGGTAACAACGGCAGCGGTACTTACACCCAGCCGACGCTGACCACCCAGGCCAATATCTACGACTCCGTTGGCACTGCGGATCTGCGCAACGCCATCAAGGGCACTGCACCGCTGAAACTGCTGTTCGGCCCCGTCACCTCGGGTTCGCAAAGCTATCAGTTGCTGGATGCGAAGGGCGCTGCCGTGCTGGATAAAAACGGCGTTGCGGTCACCGGGACCATCGTTCCCGGCCAGAGCAATGTGCTGAAGCTGCCAGTGGGTTACACCGACTCGGCAGGCGCCGCTCAGGATTACACGTTCGAAATGACGATTGCCGGCGCGCCGAGCGATAAAGACACTTACAACATTGCCCTCACCGGCGCGGGTTCGGCCGATAACCGCAATGCCATTTCCACCATCGCCTTGCAGACCAAGCAAACGGTCGGCGTCAGCGGTACGACGGGTCTGAGCCTTGCGGGCGCGTACGGCTCGCTGGTATCCAGCGTCGGCACCTACGCCGCGCAAGGCAAGACCGATACCACTGCAACCGCCGCGCTGCTGACCCAATCCAAAAGCGCGCGTGACGGAGTATCCGGCGTTTCCCTCGATGAGGAAGCCGCCAACCTGGTCAAATATCAGCAGTACTACACCGCTTCGTCGCAGATCATCAAGGCGGCACAAGCCATTTTCAGCACGCTGATCAATAGTCTTTAAGGAGTCGTAATTCATGCGTATTTCAACTGCCCAGTTTTACGAAACCAGCTCTGCCAATTACACGCGCACTTACGCCAATGTCATCAAGACCGGTGAAGAAGTCGCCAGCCAGATCAAGTTGAATTCTGCTGCCGATGATCCGGTGGGCGCGGCGCGCGTTCTGCAATTGGCTCAGCAGAACTCGATGCTGACCCAGTACAAGTCCAATATTAGTGCGGTTGACACTAGCGTGGCGAAGTCTGAAACCGCGTTGTCCAGTATCGGCGTCGCTCTGCAGAGGGTTTCGGAGCTGCTGGTTTCGGCTGGCAACGGGACCTACACCGACAAGGACCGTCAAGCCTCGGCCGATGAACTCCAGGAGTTACAGAAGCAGATCTTGAGTCTGATGAGCAGCAAGGGTGCTGACGGCCAATATTTGTTTTCTGGGTCGAAGTCGAACACACCTCCTTATTCACAGAATTCTGACGGCACGTACTCCTACAACGGTGACCAATCGTTAATCAAACTGGCCATCGGTGATGGCTTGAGCATTGCCAGCAATACTACCGGCTGGGATGCATTTGAAACGGCAGTAAATACCACCCGCACCTCTGCCACTCTGACGTCACCGGCTACGGATGACGGCAAGATCAGCCTGTCGGGAGGTGTCGTCACGACAGCATCCAAGTACAACTCTCAATACATCAGTGGTCAGCCTTACAAACTGACGTTCCTGAGCAGTAGCGAGTACAAAATCACCGATGCCAATAACGTTGATGTCACCGCCGATACCGGCGGTACAGGTGTCTTCTCGTCGGTCGATGCTTCCACACAAGTGATCAACTTTCGTGGTGTTGACCTGTCATTGAACGTCAACCTGACGACTGCCGAACGTGCGACTACTGCTGCTGCCGATGCGGCGTTGGCCGGTCGTGAGTTCGCCCTGACCACCACGCCGGATAAGATCAGCACCACGCGCAGCCCAGGCAATGCTTCGACGGCGGTGATCACCGCAGCAACGGTCGGCACGTCGTCGCAGGATCTGGAGGACTACAACAATAGCTTCCCGGCCGGCGGGGCGATTATCAAGTTCACGAGCGACACCGAATACGATCTGTACGCATCGCCGCTAACCAGCACGTCTACCAAAATTTCCAGCGGCACCGTCGGTACACCGGCGACAAGTTCCTCGGGGATCAGTTTTACCGTCAGTGGTACCCCAGCCGTAGGCGACACGTTTGTGGTCAATGGTGGCACCCAGCAGACACAAAACGTGCTCAACACCCTGAGCGCTGTGATTACCGCACTCAACACTCCGACCGACGGCGATCCAGTTGCTACCCAGAAACTGCAAGCAGCCCTTGATTCGGCCATGGGCAACGTCACCAGTGGCACAGAAAGGATTTCCAATGCCATTTCCGAAGGCGGCGCGAGGAAGGCAGCGACCGAATCCCAAGGCATTACCAACGATCTGCTGCTGGGCAATAACACGGTCGAGCAGGGCAAAATCGTCGATTCCGATCCGGTAGATGCTATTGGCCGCCTGACCATGCAGCAAACCATGCTCACTGCTTCGCAGCTGGTCTTCACTCGGGTATCGCAATTGAATCTGTTCAGCAAGCTTTAATCGACTGCCGCAAGGACGCGCGCATATCGAGCTCCAGTTGTCTTCCTACCAGCGGTTACTGGGCATTGTCCTGCAGCGACAGTGCCCGCTGCTTGCGAGTACGCCTTGTGAATCCAGTTCCCCTCGTCAGTATCGTCATCCCCGCTTTTAATCCGCGTTTTTTTGGCGCAGCCCTTGCCAGTGCGATCAGCCAGACTTATTCGAATCTTGAAATCATTGTCTGCGACGACAGCCACGACGACCAGATCAGCGCAATTTTCGATGCTTACCGCGACAGCACCGGCGTCGACCTGCGGTATGTGCGCAATGCCGGGCACTTGGGGTTGGTGGGTAATCTTCTGGCTTGCGTGGAGGAGGCGCATGGCGATTTCATCAAGTTCCTGTGTGACGACGATCAATTGTTTCCAGCCTGCATTGCCACTCAGCTCAGCGGTTTCGTGGGGCAGGATGATGTGAGGCTGGTACTTGCCCAGCGTCTGTTTTGGGATGCCGACAACCTTCAATTGCCCTCCCGCCTGGAAAACAGTGCGCTGGCACCCACCAGTGCGGTTTTCAAAGGGGATGATTTGCTGGCGATCCTCGAGACCTTCCCGGCCAATTTCCTGGGAGGTTTCAGTAACGCGCTTTTTCGGCGCGCCGACGTCGTCGAACTGTTGCCTGCTTTGACTCAGCCAGGGCATTGCTTCGTGGCCACGCTCGATTTTGCGCTGTACGTCTGCTTGTTTCGGCGCGGCAACCTGGCCGTTTTCAATGACATCCTCAGTGTCGAGCGCCTCCATCCCGGACGGTTGAGCGAGCAGCAGCCGATGCTTGATGCCAAGCAAGAGGAGCGCCAATGGCTGCGTCAGATGCTAGAGGCGCGTAGTGGCGAAGCAGCGCCTGCTTCTGGCTGGGTTCGTTATCTGCCCTGGTCTCGTGCCACTGAGTCGCCACGTCGTTGGGAGGAGCTGGCGGTGGGGCGAATACTGGGGACCAAACAAGCGACATTGGCCCATAAAGTCGGTGTCGATAGTCATAGTTTTGCCGAGCTCTATCGGCAATGGCTGGCGTGTCGTACGTTATCGGCTGAGCAACAAAAACGACTGCCCGATGATCTGGAAAGCTGGCCGGTAAGAACGAAGGTTGTCCCCGTTGTAATTGATGACCTGATGGATCGCGTCGGTGTGCAGGCGACACTTGACAGCCTTGCCGCACAGTTCTATGCACCTGAAATGATTATCTTGCTCTGCGCCGATTGCACTGAATGCGTGCTCGACGAGCGAGTGTTGCGTCTGCCACTACAGAAAAACTGGCAGCAGCAGCTCACGGAAATTCTGGCGCAGATAGAGGTCTGTGACTGGTTCTACGTGCTGCATGCTGGCGACAAGTTGCGCGACACCGCGTTGCTGATCCTGGCTGAACGGATTGCAGCGTTTCCCGAAGCGCTGTGCTTTTACAGCGACGAAGGCGGGCTGCGTGACGGTGAATCCATAGACCCGGCCTTCAAGCCTGATTTCAACCTGGACCTGCTGCGCAGTTACCCCTATGTCGGGCGTGCGTTGGCTTTCGAGCGCCCTCAGTTCTTGCAGGCCCGGGGGTTTGATGCCGCTTTTGGTGAGTTGGCTCCCATTGATCTGCTCTGGCGACTGGTCGAGAGCCAAGGGACCCAGATTATTGAACACATTGACGAGATTCTCGTTGAATCGCCGCTTACCCTTGCCAAATGGCTGGCCTTGCCAGAGGTTATCGAGCAGAACCCGGCAGTGCTTGGGGCGCATCTGCAGCGTATGGGCCTCGCCCATGAGATTCGACACGGTAGCTTCGAGTTGATCAATCGGGTGGATTACGAGCATTCGATCCGTCCGTTGGTATCAATCATCATTTCCTTTCATGACCAACTTGCCGCAGTGCAGCGCTGTGTCGAAAGTTTGCTGGAAAAAACCAGCTACAACGAGTACGAACTGTTATTGGTGGACAATGGCAGTGAGCGCTCTGAGACCCTGACCTGGCTAAGCGGCATGGCGCAGTTGGGCAGCGACAGGCTACGGGTGCTGAAATTTGCTGAGCAGGGCAATACGGCGGCACTGTTTAACTTCGCCGCTAGCCAGGCAAATGGCGACTACTTGCTGATGCTCAATCCCTTTGCGGTGGTCACTGATCAGGACTGGCTGGACGAGATGCTCAATCATGGGCAGCGTCCGGAAGTTGCTGTGGTAGGGGCGAAGTTGTTCAGTCCGAATGGTTACATCGTGCATGCGGGCATGGTGCTGGGGCTGCGCGGCGCGGCGGGCGTACCATTTTATGGTGAGGCCATGCACGCTTCAGGCTATATGCATCGTTTGCAGGTGGTGCAGAATTTCAGCGCTGTCGGCTCCGATTGCCTCATGGTGCGCAAGCAAGTATTCGATGATCTGGGCGGCCTGGACGAACAAAGTTACCCTTCCAGTCTAGGCGCGATTGATCTGTGTTTACGCACTCGCCAACTGGGTTATCTGGTGGTTTGGACGCCCTATGCGCTTCTGGCCCTTGGCAGTCAGCCAGTCGAGCCTGCTGACGCCGCGCTCCAGGCGAAGGCAGCCAGAGAGCAGGAGGTTTATTTCAAACGCTGGCTCCCAATCATCGCCAGGGACCCGGCCTATAACGCCAACCTTTCTCTTAGCAAAGTAAGTGGGGCCAGTTTCACCCTTGAACCAGGACTCAATACCGGCTGGAGCCCGTTTTTGCGCCGGCAGCTACCGATGATCGCGGCATTGCCCGTCAATACGTCGGCGGTGGGGCATTATCGTGTGACTCAGCCTTTAATCGAGCTGGAAGCGGCAGGACGCGCGGTGGGCCGGATTTTTTATGATATGCCCTCCATCATCGAGTTTGAGCGCCAGGCACCTGACGTAGTGATTCTGCAATGCCGGTATGCCGCTGGGTCTATCGACGAAATGATCCCGCTCAAGACTTATTCACAGGCGCGGCGCATCTATGAACTCGACGACTATGTCATCAGTGCACCGAAGAAAAATGCGCATACGCGCAATAAGCCAGCCAGTGATGAAATGGAGCGCATGGTGCGACGCGGTATCAGTATGTGCGATCGGGTGGTGGTGTCTACGCAGCCGCTGGCCGACGCTCTTTCGAGCATGCACCATGATATCCGCGTGGTTCCCAACATGCTGGCGCCTCATCTCTGGAAAGGCGTGACCAGCCAGCGGCGAGTCTCGATCAAGCCGCGAATCGGCTGGGGTGGTGGCACCAGTCACCATGGTGATCTGGGGATTATCGCCGAGGTCGTAAAGGAACTGGCCGATGAAGTCGATTGGGTGTTTTTTGGTATGTGTCCTGAGGACTTGCGGCCTTACTTGCATGAGTTTCACGGAATAACCGGTCTGGACGCTTATCCGGCCAAACTCGCCAGCCTGAACCTGGACCTCGCGCTGGCGCCGCTGGAGTTTCACATCTTCAACGAATGTAAAAGCAATCTGCGCCTGCTTGAGTACGGCGCCTGCGGCTACCCTGTGATCTGTACCGACACCGCCGCTTATCGCGGGTACTTGCCTTGTACGCGAGTGGTGGGAAACAGCACTCAAGAGTGGCTCGCCGCGATCCGTATGCATCTGGCCGACCCCGAGGGCAGCTATAAGATGGGCGACCAACTGCGCGAAATGGTGCTGCGCGATTACATGCTCAGCGGCAACAACCTCAGTGCCTGGGAACATGGCTGGCTGGCTGATTGACGCTTATCGCTGACTGATCACCACGCCGGCCCGGGCGATCCGAGCTGGCGCGTTTCCTGCAAGTCCCCTCCCAATCGCCATAAAAGGTGTACTTCCGGCGTTTCTGGAAGATGCATGGTTGTGGCGCTGACGGTTTATTCAGCTGGCCTGCAAAGCCCCGAAAAGCTTGGTTGAGCCCTGTGAAGTAGAAGAGGGGACGAGATGAAGGCAGTAATTCTGGCCGGTGGCCTGGGCACGCGCATCAGTGAGGAATCGCACCTCAAGCCCAAGCCGATGATCGAAATCGGCGGCAAGCCAATTCTTTGGCACATCATGAAGCAGTACTCGGCTCATGGTATCCATGACTTCGTGATTTGCCTCGGCTACAAGGGCTACGCGATCAAGGACTTTTTCGCCAACTATTTCCTGCACACCTCTGACGTCACCTTCGACATGTGCAACAACCGCATGGACGTGCATCAGAACTACAGCGAGCCGTGGCGCGTCACCTTGATCGACACCGGCGAGGACACCATGACCGGTGGCCGTTTGCGCCGGGCCAGCCGCTATGTCCAGGACGAAGAATCCTTCTGCTTCACCTACGGCGATGGCGTTTCCGATCTCAATATCAGTGCGCTGGTGGACTTTCATCTGTCCCACAAGCAACTGGCTACGGTCACCGCCGTGCAGCCGCCTGGCCGATATGGCGCGCTGGAACGTGATGGTGATCTGGTCCGTGGTTTCACGGAAAAACCCCGTGGCGACGGTGGCTGGATCAATGGCGGCTTCTTTGTCTTGTCGCCCAAAGTGCTGTCGCTGATCCCTGACGACGAGACCGTCTGGGAAGCCGAGCCTTTGATAGGCCTGGCTGAGCGCGGCGAACTGGCTGCGTTTCAGCACGACGGTTTCTGGCATCCGATGGACACCCTGCGCGACAAGAATTACCTCGAACAACTGTGGCAGAGCGGGGAGGCCCCGTGGAAGCAGTGGGACTGAGTTCGCAATTCTGGAGTGGCAAACGGGTATTGCTCACTGGCCACACCGGATTCAAAGGCAGTTGGTTGACGCTCTGGCTGCAAAGCCTGGGCGCCGAGGTCAGTGGTTTTGCCTTGGCACCGTCCACCGAACCCAGTCTGTTCGAACTGGCGGGCGTGGCTGAAGGCATCAACGATAAACGTGGCGACCTGCGTGATCTTGGCGCCTTGCTGGAGCTGATTGCCGAGACGCGGCCGGAGATTGTCCTGCACCTGGCCGCCCAGCCATTGGTGCGCGAAGGTTATCGCGACCCGTTGGGCACCTATTCCAGCAATGTCATGGGCACGCTGAATCTGCTCGAAGCCATTCGCCAGATCGGCGGCGTGCGCGCCTGCGTTCTGGTGACCACCGACAAGGTTTACGCCAATCAGGAATGGCTCTGGCCCTATCGTGAGAATGAACCATTGGGCGGGCATGATCCCTACAGCAGCAGCAAGGCGTGCTGCGAGTTGTTGGCTCAGTCCTATGCGGCGTCGTTCTTCGCTGCGGATCGCTACGCCGAACACGGCCTGGCCCTGGCGACCGCACGGGCGGGCAATGTGCTGGGCGGCGGTGATTTCGCCCCGGAGCGCTTGATCCCGGACGTGCTCAAGGCATGGTCGGCCAATGAGCCGGTGACCTTGCGTTATCCGCAGGCAGTGCGCCCGTGGCAGCATGCGTTGGAACCGCTTGCGGGTTATCTGCTGCTGGCCGCCGGCCTTTACGAACACGGGCCGGCATTTGCTGGCGCCTGGAACTTCGGCCCCGGCGAAAACGATATGTGCAGCGTCGGTGAAGTGGTGGAGCTACTGGCCAGTCGCTGGCCGCGCGGGCCTGGCGTACGCGTCGAGCCCAGCGAACTGCACGAAGCCGGCCTGTTGCGCCTGGACAGCAGTCGCGCCCATCAGTTGCTGACGTGGAAGCCGCGCTGGTCGCTGCAACAATGCCTGGAACACACGCTGGATTGGCATCTTGCCTGGAAATCCGGCCAGAACATGCGTGAGATCACGCTGGCTCAGTTGAGCCTGTATCGGGGGCAGCCGTGAGCGAGTTCCTGTTGAAGGCGTTGTCGTTGCCGGGATTGTTCAGCGTGCAGCACAAGCGTCACGAAGATACGCGCGGGCATTTTTCCCGATTGTTCTGCGAGGGCAGCCTGAGTGGCTTCGATCAGCCATTTCATATTCGCCAGATCAATCATTCCTGCACCCGCGAGCAAGGCAGCGTGCGTGGCCTGCATTACCAGAACGGCGACCACCCGGAAGCCAAGCTGATTACCTGCCTGCGCGGCGAAGTCTGGGATGTTGCGGTGGATTTGCGGCCGGATTCGCCAACCTTTCTGCATTGGCATGCCGAAAACTTGCGCGCTGGTGATGGCCGCAGTCTGCTGATTCCGGCGGGCTTTGCCCATGGGTTTCAGACCCTGACCGATGATGCCGAATTGTTGTACCTGCACAGCGCTGACTATGCGCCGGAGCATGAGGGCGGCCTGTCGGTATATGAGCCGCGTCTGGCGATTGCCTGGCCGCTGGCTGTCAAAAATCTGTCGGCAAGGGATGCTTCTCATCCACTGCTGGATTCCCGGTTTAGCGGAGTGCACGTATGAACTGTCGCGGTTGCGGCACCCTGTTGAATCTGCCGTTGATCGATCTCGGCACTGCGCCGCCTTCCAATGCGTATCTGCGCCCGGAACAGCTGGAAGTCGCCGAGCAATGGGTGCCTTTGAAAGTTCAGGTCTGCCAGTGCTGCTGGCTGGTCCAGACCGAGGATTACACCAGCGCCGAAAGCCTGTTTGACGCCGATTATGCTTACTTCAGCTCGTTCTCCAGCACCTGGCTGGAACATGCTGAACGCTATGTGGCAACCATGGTTGAGCGCTTGGGCTTGACTGCCGAAAGTCGCGTGGTGGAAATCGCCGCCAATGACGGTTACCTGCTGCAATACGTGGCCAAACGCGGAATTCCTTGTCTGGGAATCGAACCCACCCGCAGCACCGCCCAGGCCGCGCGGGAAAAAGGCCTGGAGATTCGAGAACTGTTTTTTGGCCGCGAGACCGCGTTGCAACTGGTCGAAGACGGCTGGGCGGCGGATCTCATGGCGGCCAATAACGTGCTGGCCCATGTGCCGGATATCAATGATTTCCTGGCGGGTTTCGCGGTGTTGCTCAAGCCGGAGGGCGTCGCCACTTTCGAGTTCCCGCATTTGCTGGCGCTCATGGCGGGCGCGCAATTCGACACGCTTTATCACGAGCACTATTCCTACCTGTCACTGACTGCGGTGCAGACGTTGTGCGAGCGCAATGGCCTGGAAATCTTTGATGTCAGCCATCTGCCGACTCACGGTGGCTCGCTGCGGGTATTCGTGCAACGCGCCGATGGTGGGCAGCGTGAGCGCCAACCGGCCGTGCAGCAGGCGCTGAGTGCCGAAACACTGGCCGGTGTCACTCGCCCGGAGTTCTACGCGACCCTGGCGCCAGCCGCCGAACGTATCAAACACGAGCTGCTGCGTTTTCTGCTGCAGGCCAAGGCCGAAGGCAAGCGCGTCGCAGGTTATGGCGCGGCCGCCAAGGGTAATACGTTGCTTAACTATGCCGGCGTCAAACCGGACTTGTTGGCCTGGGTGGCCGATGCCAATCCGCACAAGCAAGGCAAGTTCTTGCCGGGCAGTCGAATTCCGGTGGTGGGCCCTGAGCGTATCGAGCTGGAGAAGCCGGATTACGTGCTGGTCCTGCCGTGGAACCTGCTGAACGAAGTCAGCGCGCAGCAAGCCACTGTCCGTGAATGGGGCGGGCGCTTTGTGATCGCGGTGCCCGAGCTGCGCATCCTGTGAGCGGCATGCAGATATTGGTGACGGGCGCGACCGGGTTTGTCGGGCGCCATCTGGTCAGCGCCTTGTTGGCGCGCGGCTGTCGCGTGCGGGCCGTGGCGCGCAGCCTGAATGTTGCGCAGACCCTGTCCTGGTTTGAAGATGTGGAGTTCATCGCCGCCGATGTCCATTCGCCTGACCTTGATGTGCTGGCGCTGACTCAGGGGATCGACGCCATGGCTCATCTGGCCTGGCCTGGCCTGCCGAATTACAACGGCTTGTTCCACTTTGAGCACAACCTGTTTGCTGACTATTCATTCATCAAGCGCGTGGTTGAGGCCGGTGTGCCTCAGGTGATGGTCACAGGGACCTGTTTCGAATACGGCATGCTGAGCGGCCCGCTGGATGAGCAGGCCGCAGCACAGCCGAGCACACCATACGGGCTGGCCAAACATACCCTGCGTCTGTTCCTTGAAAGTCTGCAAGCGACACAACCCTTCACGCTGCAGTGGGCTCGATTGTTTTACCTGCATGGTCAGGGACAAAACCCCAACAGCCTGCTAGCAAGCCTGGACCGTGCCGTTGATGCGGGTGACAGGACGTTCAACATGTCAGGTGGTGAACAGCTGCGTGATTACCTCGCCATCGAGACGGCTGTCGGTTATCTGGCAGACATGCTTGAACGTCGGCGAGCCAACGGCGTGTTCAATTGCTGCAGCGGCGTGCCGATTTCGGTCAGAGCGCTCGTTGAGCGGCGGTTGCGAGAACGGAATTCAGCGATGGCATTGAATCCGGGATTTTATGGTTATCCCTCACACGAGCCGATGGCGTTCTGGGGTACGACCGAGCGGATGTATCAGATGTTAAGCCAGGCGCAGGATTAAGGAGTCAAGCATGGTGCATGAGTTATACCGGGTCACCGATTTGCCTGTGCTGCAAAACCGCACGTTTGCCGACGCGGCTTCGGCTCGCGAGTCGGTACGCGCAGATATTGTGCTGGTACAGGATGAACTGAGCGGGCTGATCTTCAATCAGGCGTTCGATCCTGCCAGGCTCAGCTACGACGCCGACTACCAGAACGAGCAAGCCTGGTCGGGACAGTTCCAGCAGCACTTGAACGACGTCGAGCGCATCATTGGGCGATATTTCAAAAACCAGAGCCTGATTGAAGTTGGCTGTGGCAAGGGCTACTTCCTTGAACTTCTGCGAGGGCTTGGCTACTCCGTCACCGGCATCGACCCTGCCTATGAAGGCGATAATCCTGATGTGATCAAAGCGCCTTTCACACGGGGCCTGGGTTTGGCTGCCGACGCAATCGTGCTCCGGCACGTGCTGGAACACATTGCCAACCCTGTGGATTTCCTCGCGGAAATCGCCGATGCCAATCAGGGTGGCCGCATCTACATCGAAGTGCCGTGCTTCGACTGGATTCTTGAGCACAACGCCTGGTTCGACGTGTTTTACGAACACGTGAACTACTTCCGTCAAGACGATCTGCGTCGGCTCTTCGGGACTGTTTATGAATCCGGGCATCTCTTCGGTGGGCAGTACCTCTATATCGTTGCCGACCTGGCAAGCCTGCGTACCACACCGGGTAAAAGGGTCGCGCGTCTCGAAATGCCGGTTGATTTCACCAGCAGCATCGAGCACGCGGTACGCATCATTCAGGCGGCTCCCAAGCAAGGTTCCGCGATCTGGGGTGCGTCGTCCAAAGGGGTCATTTATTCGTTATTCCTGCAGCGTGCCGGGGTAGCGGTCGACCAGGTGGTAGATATCAATCCGAGCAAGCAGGGCCGTTACCTGCCCGGCAGCGGCCTGCGCGTGTCTTCGCCGCAGGAAGCGTTGGCCTTACCCGACGGGGCTCACGTGTTTGTCATGAATTCCAACTATCTGGAAGAAATAAAGCGGGCAACTGAAGGGCGTTTCACCTATCACGCTGTCGACAGCGCTTCTTTCAAATAACTGTATTGAGGTCAAAAAATGACGCAGTCCGAAAATGAAATATTCGAATCCCAGTGTCAGGCAGAAGTGACTGCGCAGGGGCAGGATGAAAAACTGGTGGGTCTGGCGCAGGAATTTTTCAACGAGTCGGCACGCCACAAATACAGCTATCACTTTTCCTGGATGGGCCGGCCGATCATCCAGCTGCCTCAGGACATGATGGCGATGCAGGAAATTATCTGGGAGGTCAAGCCAGACCTGATCATCGAATGCGGTATCGCCCACGGTGGCTCGATTCTGTATTACGCCTCGATACTCGAACTCCAGGGTCATGGCGAGGTATTGGGTATCGACAGGGACATCCGGCCGCATAACCGCGAAGCCATTGAAAGTCACCCAATGTTCAAGCGCATCAGCATGATCGAGGGTTCAAGCATCGATCCAGCGGTGGCCGAACAGGTTCGTTCAGCCGCAGCGGGCAAGACAGTCATCGTGGTCCTGGATTCCAATCACACTCATGATCATGTGCTTGAAGAGCTTCGCCTTTATGCGCCGCTGGTTTCGTTGGGGAGTTACTGCGTTGTCATGGACACGGTCGTCGAAGACATGCCTGCGCAAGCGTTCCCGGATCGTCCATGGGGCAAAGGCGACAACCCGAAAACCGCCGTCTGGGCTTATTTGAAAGAAAGCCAGGATTTCAAGATTGACGAAGCGATACACAACAAGCTGCTGATCACTGTCGCCAGGGACGGTTACCTGCGTCGTATTCGTTAACCCGTGGTTGCATCGTCGTCGAACGTTTTAGTCATTTATCGGTTGTGTGGGGAAGTTTATGCAAGGCATGTCCAGATCTGAAAACACGTTGCCGTTGAGCGAATTGCTGACGGTGGTGTTGGTCAGTCACAACCGTCCAGCGTTCCTGCGCCGTGCTGTGCAATATTACAGCGCGCTGCCTTGCAAGATTCTGGTTCTGGATTCGTCGTCCCTGCGAAACGAAGCCGTGGCCGGTCTGTTTGAGTCAGTTGAATATCAGCACCTGCCGCAATTCGGTTATTGGGGCGTGCAGTCCAAACTGGACTACGGCATTCGGCAGGTGACTACTCCCTACATGGTGTTCGCCGCCGATGACGACTTTATCGTCCATGAGGCGCTGGAACAATCGGTCGGTTTTCTGCAAGCCAATCCGGATTACGGCATGTGCCACGGCTATTGCCTGATGTACTTGGCGCGCGCCAATGGTGTCAGCTACTTTCGCCGTGACAAGAAAGTCCGTGAAGACTATGGCAGCGATCTCGCACAGGATCGCATTTCCGATTTCCTGAGCCAGTACCTTCCACCTTTCTATGCCGTTCACCGTACAGCGTTAGTGCGTGATTGGTACGACGCCATGCCCGAACAGACCAGCATCCAGTGGAATGAAATTGGACACGCCTGGTACATGCTGGCCCGAGCCAAGGCTCGCATCCTGCCCATTCCCTACGTTGTTCGGGAGATCAACTACGGGAAGTCAGAACACTCCACCGAGATT
>LNAP01003733.1_pt1 | contig 14446 bp, 14 predicted proteins | sample 602601 | NCBI WGS metagenome assembly LNAP01 (sample SAMN02440304, study PRJNA202911) | soil metagenome | biome: Subtropical and temperate rainforests or woodlands; isolation source: soil samples (1 kg each in a 20% v/v slurry with milli Q water) were... ...
GGCGATGACCGACAACCGCAACCGCACCGCCGCCGAAGTGCGCCATGCCTTCAGCAAGTGCGGCGGCAACCTGGGCACCGACGGTTCGGTGGCCTACATGTTCGACCGCAAGGGTCAGATCAGCTTCGCTCCGGGCGTCAACGAGGAGGCGCTGATGGAAGCGGCGCTGGAGGCCGGTGCCGACGACATCGTCAGCAACGACGATGGCTCGGTGGACGTGTTCACCAGCTTCGCCGACTTCCTGTCGGTCAACGAAGCACTTGATCTGTTGTCTACACCTCGACCTAAGCCAGCGTTTGAGTGGTGGCAAGTGACTCGTGTCATGGGAAATAGTAGGTACCAGTGATCAGACGCTGCCACGCCGGTGCAATTGAATTGAGTGGGGTGGTGCGTCAACGACGCCATCATGGGTTCTAAGACCAAACCACGCTCGTCACGGATATTCGAACCGTGCTACTTAGTTAGCGGCCGCTTCCGCCGCAGCACTTAAATTGTAATAGTTGGTTATTGTCTAGGGCTGCGAGTTGAGGAAAAACATCTTATAAACGTTTATCAGAAAGCATCCTAATGTCAAGTTTAGAGGCATATAAACTTTATTCACATAGCGTAAAAAGCATAAAACGGCAACTTAAGCAACAGCTAAAGAATTATGCAGTATATCCAGTAAGGCATTGATTTACAAGAAGTTTTTAATTGACAATCTTTTTGAAACTCTTAGAATCAAAGCTAGGATATTTCCATTAGACATGGAAGCTTGACCTCTATTCCTTGTCTGATGAACGGGAGAGTGGCTATGGCGCATTCGCAGAACAAAAAGAACCTACAGCGTATCGAGGCGTCAACGAACAATTCAACTGAACGCACACACAGCACAAAAATGCTTGGCATGTCTGGCCCGATGTCTAACTCACCAGCATCAATACAGCAGAACGCTGTGCCCTTGGAACGAATCGAACGGCGTCTATTTATATCCGCAACGCTAACCGTACGGTGCGAATGCTTCCTAATAACTGACGTTTGGTCAAAGTTAAGAGACCGTGCTCAGTTTCGAAGGTTAGCCAGGCTTTGTCTTGAAAACATTGTTGCCACGCAGCATAGCAATGGGAGGAAACTGTAGTGCATACGTCAAAAAAATCAAGCAATACGGCACAGGTCTTTCTGTATGCCCGAGTCTCCACGGAAAGACAAGTTGAGAAGAATCTTTCAATTCCCGATCAGTTAGCAAGGATGCGCGCCTATTGCGACACCCATAATTATCAAATTCTGGACCAGTATGTCGACGAGGGTCGCTCAGGGACGAATGATCACCGCCCAGAACTTCAAGCCATGATCCAGAGGACGCTGAGCGGCGAAGAGAAGATACATGCAATTCTAGTCCACTCTCTTTCTCGAGCGTTCCGGAATTTCGACGATCTCGTACTGTATTCACGTCAGCTCAAAAGCGTGGGATCCCGATTTCTCTCAATAACTCAAGACGTAGACCAAGAGACCACAGCTGGCCGCGTCATGACCGTGGTAACTGGTCTCATGGATGAAATGAGCTCGGCGGAGAATGCAAAGCATGTGAAGCGAACTTTAAGAGCGAACGCCAGGAATGGCCACTTCAATGGCAGTAAGCCCCCTTATGGATATAAGACCGCCGAAACAAAGCATATTGGCCGGACTGGCTATCGGAAAATCTTAGTCGAGGACGAAACGGAATCAGTCATCGTTCGTGAAATTTTTAATCTCTACGACGGCAGCAGCGGTTACGCGCCTATAGGCATGAAGAAGATAGTAGAGCATCTTAATGCTAAGTGCTTATATAGAGGGCAGCCCTGGAGAATACAGCTCGTTCAAAGAATCTTGAGCGACCCTGTTTATACCGGGGTCTACATGTATGGAGCGAGGCGCTTGCGCAATCAACAAACGTTAGACTCGCCAACCGATGTAGAGGACTCACAATGAACAGCGCTCCGTTGAGCTCGCCCGTAGCGATACCCGCATCAGCAATTATCGGGAGAGGGCCACTTCAAAGAGTGGCAGATAAGCGACTAGCTCATTCTCAAAAAAACCACGTACGAAGGTCGATGCCAAGTTTGAACATCCCGTGATGAACGGAAATAGAAGGCGGACTCGATCAATCAACGAAAAACTGGATAAAGGTGACGAGGTTTATCATGAACGACGAGGAAGAATTAAATTTACCCGTACCAGTGGCCGTGCCAATGATAATTGGAAAGGCTCAATTCCAGCGGATTGCAGCAAGGCGGACAGAACGCTCACCAAGGAAAAACCCACCGCTGCATGTTAATCCTAAGACACTCCTTACTGGCCTATGCAAATGCGGATACTGCAATTCATCAATGCACATAGCCACAGGAAAGAGCGGTCGCTATCGCTATCTAAAGTGCAATAAACGCAATGTGCAATCTACGACGTCTTGCGCTAGTCCGAATGTGCCATACGAGAAGTTTGAAAAGCTGGCTCTGCGATGCATCCTAGAGCATTTGCTCACTGACGCAAGGTTAGAAACGATTCTCGATGATTGTCGTTCAAACGCTGACGCGCTTTCAAAAACCCAGGGGCCTGAACGAAAGCAAATTATTGAAACGAAAGTTCAAGTGCAGCGAAAGCTCAAGAATCTTTATAAACTCGTTGAAGACGAGAAAATAATAATCGACAGTGTCTTAGGAGAAAGAATTCAGGATTGGCAAGATGAGCTCAATGAGCTCACAGTGAAGCTAAATGGCCTTAAAGTTCCTGTTGCTTTGCCTGCAAATTTAATCGACACAATTGACGTCGCCGATTTCCGTACCGCTGCAATGAGAATCTTGGAAAACCCAAACTCCGAAGAGGCAAAGGATTTTATGCACCTAGTAGTGCAGGAGATTCGGATCTACGCAGAAGAGGCAACCATTACGGGCCCTAATCTAGGCGTGTTAGAGGCTGCATTGACCCACAGCAGGGTCAGCACGCCATCGGTGCCTTCATTTATGTGCAACTGGCGGACAGAGGGGGATTCGAACCCCCGATACGCTATAAACGTATACACGCTTTCCAGGCGTGCGCCTTCAACCGCTCGGCCACCTGTCCTAATCTGGGCTTTCGTTTTACAAAAGCGAAGTCCGCCATTCTAGCAGAATCTTGCGAACTTGGCTTTCGCGCGATCTTCGACAACCAAAGCAGGGCATCGGCGCATCACTTGATATGCTTGAGACCGACCATGCGTTCCACATACCTCGCGATCATGTCGATCTCGAGATTGACGCGTTGGCCGGGTTGCAAGCGCTTGAGCGTCGTTACCTGGACCGTGTGCGGAATAAGGTTGATGCGTATCTCACAACCCGTGGCATGGTCAGCCACCTGATTCACCGTCAAGCTCACGCCGTTGACGGTGATGGACCCTTTATAGGCAAGATACTTTGCCAAGTCTGCCGGAACGTTGATGCGCAAGTCCCATGATTCACCTGTGGGTTCAAAATGGGTGACTTCGCCGACGCCGTCGATATGCCCAGATACCAGATGCCCGTCAAGCGAATCGCCCATGCGCAGCGCATGTTCCAGATTAACTTCGCCGGGCTTATCAAGACCCGCCGTGCGTTTCAGACTTTCACGCGAGACATCGACACTGAAGGTATCCGGCCCAAGCTCGACGACCGTCATGCATGCGCCCTGTATCGCGATCGAGTCGCCCAGCTTGCTGGCGTCGCGCAGGAAGTCTTTGGCATGGATGGTCAGATGGACGCCAGCGCCTTCTTGACCTTCGTTGAACGGTGAAACCTGTACGATTGCGCCGACGGCGGCGACGATGCCTGTAAACATTGCTCTCTCTTAATAAATCATGTTGGTGTCCGCGGGCTGGACCGCGAGCGACAAGGCTTTCCACCGATCAATATGCCTGGCGCGCAAGCGCAAATCGGGAGCGACATTCTGCGTATCGATGAACTCGAAGCGCTGCGCGTCTGCCAGATTTTCCATGCCCGGCAGGCACACCATCCCCATGCCGGCACCCAGCAATACGGGCGCGGTGTAAATGAGCAGCTCGTCGACACATTGCGCTTGCAACAGGGCGCCGCTAAGTCGCGAACCCGCCTCTACATGGACTTCGTTGACGTCATGCTGGCCGAGCCACACCATGACCGCACGCAGATCGACCCCTGCACCATCGGCTGGCACCTCGATGACCTGAACGTTGCGCAAGGCCAGTCTTGCTGCCTTCGCGGAATCGGTGCGGCTGGTGAACACCCAGGTACGCGTGCCATCGAAAATGCGCGCATTTTCATCAACCTCGAAACGCGTGTCGATAAGTGCTTTGACAGGCGCGCGGGCGGTCTCGACATGGCGAACGTTCATTTGTGGATCGTCGGCTTTCACCGTTCCGGAACCCGTCAGAACCACACAACTGCGTGCCCGCCAGTGGTGTCCGTCGGCACGCGCCGCCGGACCAGTGATCCACTGCGACTGGCCATTTTCAAGGGCGATGCGCCCGTCGAGCGACGCAGCCAGCTTCAGCCAAACCCAGGGTGTCTTGCGGGTCATGCGCGCCGCAAAACCGGGATTCAAGGCCAGCGCTTGCTCGGCGCAAACCATCGTCGTCACAGCAATGCCCGAGGCATGCAACTTGGCAACGCCCTGCCCGCCTACCAAAGGATTCGGATCGCGCATGGCAACCACGACTCGCGCCGGACGGGCAGCGACCAATGCATCGACACACGGCGGCGTGCGGCCGAAATGGCTGCAGGGCTCGAGCGTTACGTAGATCGTCGAACCGGCCACCTGGACGCCACGCTCTGCCGCCTGGCGCAGGGCCATCACTTCGGCATGCGGCCCGCCCGCCACCTGGGTGGCCCCTGACGCGAGCAACTGGCCGTCACGCACGATAAGGCAGGCAACACGTGGATTGGGCGAAGTGATGTACATGACGCTTTCGGCCAGTGCCAGGGCCTGACGCATCCAGCTTTCGTCATCAATGGGTGTATTCACGGCTTCAGGGGAACCTGGATTTCGTCGATAGCTTTGACGAATTCGCTGATGTTTTCGAAGCTTTTGTAAACCGATGCAAAACGCACATAGGCTACCTGGTCCAGCTTGCGCAGTTCGTTCATGACGAGCTCGCCCAGGTAGCCCGTGCCGACTTCGCGCAGGCCGCTGGCCAATAGCAGTTCCTGAATGCGGGCAACGGCGGCGTCGACCTCCTCGGTGCTTACCGGCCGCTTGCGCAAGGCCAGGTTAAGGCTGCCGCGCAGCTTGTTGACATCGAATTCGACGCGCGTGCCATTGCGCTTGACGACCGCCGGCATGACGAGTTCTACCCGTTCGTACGTCGTAAAACGACGATCGCAAGCCGTGCAGCGGCGACGGCGACGTATGGTGTCGCCCTCTTCCGAAACCCGGGAGTCGATGACCTGCGTATCGAAGCTGCTACAGAACGGGCATTTCATGTTTGGCAGGCCCCGGGTGCAACCGGGGCTGTCCCTGTATTAACGGTACACCGGCAGGCGCGCCGTCAGTTCGTTGACACGTTGGCGCACGCTGGCAACGGAGGCTTCATCGCGCGGATTATCAAGCACGTCGGCGATCAGATTGCCGGTTAGTTCGGCCTCGGCCTCTTTGAAGCCGCGTGTCGTCATGGCCGGCGTACCCAGCCGAATGCCGCTGGTGACGAAAGGTTTTTCCGGATCGTTTGGAATCGCATTCTTGTTGACCGTGATATGCGCCTGGCCCAGCACCGCTTCGGCTTCTTTGCCAGTGATGCCCTTGGCACGCAGATCCACCAGCATGAGGTGGCTTTCGGTACGACCGGAGACGATGCGCAGCCCGCGCTTGACCAATGTGCGGGCAAGCACGTCGGCGTTCTTGACGACCTGCGCGGCATAGGTTTTGAATTCGGGTTCGAGGGCTTCTTTGAACGCAACGGCCTTGCCTGCAATGACATGCATGAGCGGGCCGCCCTGTATGCCAGGGAATATGGCCGAATTGATTATTTTCTCGAATTCAGCCTTCATCATGATGACGCCGCCGCGTGGACCGCGCAATGATTTGTGCGTCGTCGACGTGACGAAATCGGCATGCGGCACAGGATTGGGATAAGCACCACCTGCCACCAACCCAGCGTAATGGGCAATATCCACCATGAACAGGGCTCCGTTATCGTGCGCGATGCGTGCCATGCGTTCAAAATCGATGCGCAGGGAATACGCGGACGCCCCGCCCACGATGAGCTTGGGCTTGTGTTCCTTGGCAAGCTGTTCGAGCTGTTCATAATCGAGCTCTTCGTTTGCATCCAGGCCATAGGACAGGAAGTTATACAGTTTGCCCGATGCGTTGACCGGAGAACCGTGCGTAAGGTGCCCGCCTTCGGCCAGGCTCATGCCCAGGACCGTATCGCCGGGTTTGAGCACCGCCATGTAGACGCCCTGGTTGGCTTGCGAACCGGAATTCGGTTGGACATTGGCCGCTTCCGCGCCGAAGATTTCCTTGAGGCGGTCAATGGCCAGCTGTTCGACGATATCGACGTATTCGCAGCCGCCATAGTAGCGCTTGCCAGGATAACCTTCGGCATACTTGTTGGTCAGCTGCGTACCCTGAGCCTGCATCACTGCGGGGCTGGTGTAGTTTTCAGACGCAATCAATTCGATATGCTGTTCCTGGCGAACGTTTTCTTTCTGAACGGCGGCCCATACTTCGGCATCGACTTGATCAAGGGTACGTGAGCGATCGAACATTAGCTATCCTGTATATGATTTTGACGGTTGAAACAAACGCATCTATTCTAGCGCGAATACGCAAGCGCCCGCGGTCGCCAGGGACGTTCCGGTGCGTCCTGGCGACGGGGTAGGCCCTATGATTTCTGGAGCAGGCGCTGGTTCAGGGTATAGGTACCCATAATGGAGGCCTGAGCCAGAACATGTCCCTGGATAGCCTGGATGGCGTCGTGGGCATTGAACTTACCTTCGAAAGGCAGTTCGCTGATGTCAAGTGCATAGACGGTAAATATATAGCGATGCGGTATCGCGTCGTTCCATGGCGGGCATGGGCCGTCGTAGCCGAAGTAATCCCCATTCATGTCGCGGTCCGCTGCAAACCAGCTGGTGTAGTCATTGACGCCCTGGCGCGTGCCATCGAGCGCAAGGGGGCCCGCTTTGCCTCGCGGGGTGATTCCGTTAGAGTACGCACCCTCCGGTATTTCGACGGTATTGGGCGGAATGTCGACCAGTACCCAGTGGTGAAAGTCGGTACGCGGCAGGTCGGCAGGCACTTCGCGATCCTCCTGGTTGACGTCGTCGGGTTTGCTGGGTGCATCGGGATCGACACATATCACCACGAACGACTGCGTCGCAGCCGGCGCGTCCGTCCAGGCAAGATGCGGGTTGGCATTTCCCGCCAGCATGACGTGATTCTGCCCGTCTGGTTTGGCAAAAGCGTTGCGCTCCGGGATGGTTCCTTGGTCGTTGAACGATTCACTGGTAAGTTGCATTAGAACTCCTGCCGGTTAGGGTGATCAGCCCGTTAATGTGACTCGGGCAAATTTACGTTTGCCCACTTGTATGACATAAATGCCAGCATCAAGTTGCAAGGCCTTGTCGTCGATGCGGTCTCCGTTGATCCGCACCCCGCCCTGCTCGACGTTACGCTGGGCTTCCGCACCCGACACCACCAGTCCGGCCTCGCGCAATACCTTCAAGATGCCCAGCGGTGCCGAGGCGACCTGTATCTCTGGCATATCGTCCGGAATTGCGCCGTCGCGAAAGCGCGCCTCGAAAGAAGCCTGCGCATCGCGCGCAGCCTGCTGAGTATGAAATCGGGAGACTATCTCCTGGGCCAGCGCGACTTTCGCGTCACGCGGATTCATGCCGTCTTTTACCTGCTGCTGTAATCCTGCGATATCGTCCATAGAGCGGAACGACAATAGTTCGAAATACTTCCACATCAGGGTATCGGAAATGGACATGAGCTTGCCGAACATGGAGTCGGGCGCCTCGGTGATGCCTATGTAGTTTCCCTTGGACTTCGACATTTTATCGACGCCGTCGGTGCCCTCCAGCAATGGCATGGTCAATATGCACTGCGGCTCCTGGCCATATTCTTTCTGAAGCTCGCGTCCTACGAGGAGGTTGAATTTCTGGTCGGTCCCGCCGAGCTCGAGGTCGGCTTTGAGCGCAACCGAATCGTAGCCTTGCATGAGAGGGTACAGGAACTCGTGCACCGAAATGGGTATGCCGCCCTTGAAGCGGCGGGTAAAGTCCTCGCGCTCCATCATGCGGGCAACCGTATAGCGGGACGCCAACTGGATCATGCCGCGCGCACCGAGGGGATCGCACCATTCGGAGTTATACCGGATCTCGGTTCGAGCGGGATCGAGCACCATACTGGCCTGCGCATAATAAGTTTTGGCATTTTCATGGATCTGCTCGGCCGTCAGCGGGGGGCGCGTGGCATTGCGCCCGCTGGGGTCGCCGATCATGGAAGTGAAGTCGCCAATGAGGAAAATGACTGAATGCCCGAGATCCTGCAATTGCCGCATCTTATTCAGCACCACCGTATGGCCCAGATGTATGTCTGGTGCGGTGGGATCCAACCCCAGCTTGATGCGCAAGGGAGTCCCCGTGGCATGGCTGCGCACCAGCTTCCTGACGAATTCGGACTCGACCAATAGCTCGCTGCAGCCTCGTTTCGCGACAAGGAGGTCGGCTTCGACTTGTGGGGTAATTGAGGGTTCGGAGGACGGCATATAAAACGCTTTATAAGAGGAAATACAAAAAAATGCTCGAAAAATTGAGTCTAATACGCTAGCATAACGTGCGGGCGCGGACTCCGCATGGCTGTGGGTCCATCCGAAAACGATGCTCAGCATCATCTTATCAGAGCGTCCAATCCCGAAATTACGGGTACTCATTTTCCAGTGGCGATGTTGGCATGGTCGACTCACACCGGATACATCTTCGAATTCAGCAGCGCATTTCTAGGTTTGGTTATATGTTCAAAAAAGGGACACCTGGCACTCCCTCGTATCGTGACACCCTTCGTGCCCATCGCAAGCCCCACCACTTCATCCGCAACGGCCTCGTCTTCGTAGCCCTTGGCCTGTTTGCCGGCGCAGCCGCACTGGCCGTTGTGCAACCGACTGACATCCCCATGGTTTACCAGGCACACCAAAGCCTGGCGCTTCCAACACCTTTTCCGCAGGTTGCAGCCGATGAACGGGCCCGTTTCGTCAGCGAAACCCAGATTCGCCGCGGCGACACGCTGGCAGCGCTTCTGCAACGCCTGCGCATCCAAGAAAAAGGCCTGCAGCAATTCCTGGTTCAGGACAAGTCGGCCCGCTCTATCTACAAGCTGTATCCGGGGCGCACAGTGCAAGCCGCCGTCGACGCGGAAGGAAACCTGGTATGGCTGCGCTACAACCACACCCCGGGATCCAAGGAAAAGACCGGCATCGTATCCAAGTGGCTTGAGGTTTCAGCCATTGGCGATGGAAAATTCGACGCCACCGAGCACAGTCGCCCGGCGGATGTACAAACCCGCATCGCGGAAAGTGAAATCCAAACCTCGCTGTTTGGCGCCACCGACGAAGCCGACATACCCGATGCCATCACAATGCAGATGACCGAAATCCTGGGTAGCAAAATCGACTTTCTCCAGGACCTGCGGCGGGGTGACCGCTTTCGCATCATCTATGAGTCTTTTTCACACGAAGGCCGCGAGATAGGCGTCGGCAAGATTGTGGCGCTTGAGTTCATCAATAAAGGCAAGGCCTACGAAGCGGTGTGGTACGCCCCGGGCGGATCATCGGGCAGTTATTACGATTTCGAAGGAAGCAGCCTCAAAGGTGCTTTCCTGCGCACCGCCCTGAAGTTTTCGCGCATCAGCTCCACATTCGGCATGCGCAAGCACCCCGTACATGGCGGGTGGCGCGGCCACAAAGGCGTCGATTATGCCGCCACGTCGGGCACACCCATACATGCCACGGCAGATGGCGTGGTGGACTTCATTGGCACGCAGAGTGGCTATGGCAACACAGTAATCCTGAAACATCACGACCAGTTCACTACGTTATATGCCCACCAGTCGCGATTCGCCAAAGGTCTCAAGAAAGGCGACAAGGTAAGTCAAGGCGATCTGATCGGCTACGTGGGTTCAACCGGGTGGGCGACAGGGCCGCATCTGCATTACGAATTCAGGGTAAACAACAAGCAAATAGATCCGCTCTCAGTCGATCTGCCCGTTGCACGCAAGCTCGACAGCGATCAGCTCAAGACCTTCGAACGCACGGTGGCCCAGTATCGCGAGCACATTCATTTTCTTGCTGACCTGCAGAGCAGCGACGATACCAAGGTCGCCGCCCGTTGATACGGTCGGCATTTGCGCAAGCGGACCCAGCCATGTCGTCGCCCCTGTTCATCGGCCTGATGTCCGGCACCAGCACCGACGGCGTAGACGCCGTGCTGGCCGACTTCACCGTGCCGCAGCGGCCGATCATATTGGCAGCGGCGTCGCTACCCATGCCTGACGCCCTGCGCGAGGAATTCCTGTCCCTGAATATGGCGGGCCACAATGAATTGGCCCGGGCTGCGGTGGCAGCCAATGCATTGGCTGAGCTTTACAGCCGCGCAACACAAGACGTGCTTGCGCAGGCGGCCCTAATGCCTGAGTGTATTTGCGCCATTGGCGCCCATGGACAAACCGTGAGGCACGATCCTGCCGCCGGATATACCGTGCAGATCAACGCCGCAGCGTTACTGGCCGATCGCACCGGCATCGATGTCATCGCCGACTTCCGTTCCCGCGATGTGGCTGCCGGTGGCCAGGGAGCGCCGCTGGTCCCGGCCTTTCACCAAGCCATGTTTTCCGGCCCACAGCCGCGCGCCGTCCTGAACCTGGGAGGCATTGCGAACGTAACCTTGCTGGACAATGCCGGTCAGGTACGCGGCTTCGACACCGGCCCTGCCAACGTATTGCTCGATCTGTGGATACGCGCCAGCACAGGCCAGACTTTCGATGCCGGCGGTGCGTGGGCTGGCAGCGGCCGAGCCCATGGTCTCCTGCTTCAGTTCCTGCTGGATAGCGAACCGTGGTTCGAACGTCCTCCACCTAAATCCACAGGCAGGGATCTTTTCAATTGGGCGTGGTTGTCGCAACGACTTGAGGCCTTTGGCAGCAATCATGTGCTGTCGACCAGTGACATTCAGGCAACCCTGCAGAAGCTTACCGCCGTGACGGTCGCCCAAGCTATTGCGCGGTATGCGCCAGAGACACGTGATGTGCTCGTATGCGGGGGCGGGGCTCTTAATGAGGGGCTGATGCGCGACCTGCAGGCAGCCTTGCCATGCCCGCTACAAAGCACGACCGAGGTTGGTGTGCCGGTCCAGCAGGTCGAGGCATTGGCGTTTGCGTGGTTGGCCCGGGCTCACGTTGAAGGTTATCCGGCTGGCTTACCCAGCGTAACCGGCGCGCGCCACGCTACGATACTGGGCTGCCGGTACCCCGCCTGATGCAACAGGCGGCCACAGGCCGCATGGCACAACTGAATCAGGGCGCGAACGAAGACCCGCAACCGCAGGTGGAGTTGGCATTGGGATTACGTATGACGAACTGCGATCCCTCGAGATCGTCTTTGTAGTCGATCTCTGCGCCAACCAGATACTGGAAGCTCATGGGATCCACCAGTAACTGCACGCCTTCCTTGTCAATGGTCGTGTCGTCGTCGTTGATGGTTTCATCGAATGTAAACCCATACTGAAAACCGGAACAGCCGCCGCCCTGCACGAATACGCGCAACTTGAGCTCGGGGTTGCCTTCTTCAGTCAAAAGGTCTTTGACCTTGGCCGCCGCCGCATCAGTAAAAAGGATGGGCGTTGGTGGGGCTTGCAGGTCTATGGATTGGGCAAGGGTATTCATGAAGGTACTCCGTGGCAGCCATAAGGGCTGCACAATAAACAACTATAACACCGGCAGGCTAATTCGCCGCCGATAAATTGACCGTGCGGGACACACGAACCGTATTGCCTTCCAGCACGTTGAGCGTGACGGTCTGCGGCGTGAACCCCTGGGGCAGACTCAGGAAGCCACCGCCACGCTGAAACTGATCAAAATTCAATTCGAAGCCGTTAATCGCGGCATCATTGCCGGCTGTCGATGGGCTGTCGGGCAGTTGCGCCGCCTGTAGCGTTACAGTGACCGCTCGCCCCTGCTGATTTCCTTTGGCCACGAACTGCATCAGACCTTTGAACGGTGTTTCGTCTGACCCATTGCGCATGAGCAGAACCCTATATTGCAAGATGGGGCCTTGCGGCTCGATATCAAGCGCCCGAATGCTGACCGACCCTGCGGGCCCCGGGGGCATCAGCTGGTCGAAAAATGCGAGCTTGTCCCGGGCCAGGCCCAATTCAGCCTGGCTGGCAAGCAAGGAAGCCTCCAAGCCATTGCGCGTGCTTTCTTCCACAACTAACCGCCCTTGCATGGTATCGATTTGCGCATGAGCCTGTTCCAACGCGGCCCGGCTCTCATTCAGCGCAAGCTCGAGCGTATGAAGGTCGGAATCGGATTGCTGGCGTTGCTGATGATTAAACCAGAACCAGGCTGCGCCGGCACCAATAACCATGCCTGCCGCCAGCGACATTGCCACAAGCCAGCGCGACAAGGGTGCTGCGTGTGTGTGTTTTGTGTGAGCGTCCAACGGATTGTGGACCGCCTTTGCGGAAGCTGCGACGCTGTTCTTCATGTTTGAACAGACCCCACCAGGAGCATTGAGTTCCGGCACCCGGTGGGGAATATTGTTACGGCAGGATGGCAACGTGGTCAAGACCGGTGGATTCAGGCAGGCCGAACATGAGGTTCATGTTCTGGACCGCCTGGCCCGACGCGCCTTTCACGAGATTGTCCTGCGTGACCAGAATGACGAGTTGATCGCCGCCATCGGGCCGATGCACCGCGATTCGCAGATGATTGGATGCACGCACGGATCGGGTTTCCGGCAGGCTGCCGGCTGGCATGACGTCGACGAAGGTTTCGTTGGCATAACGCTGTTCGAACAAAGCCTGGAAATCGGTGTCGAGCGCCTCAGGCAGAATACGCGCGTACAAGGTGGAAAACATGCCGCGGATCATGGGAACCAGATGAGGCACGAACAGCAGTCCGACCGGTCCGCCCGCCAGCAGCTTCAATTGTTCTGAAATTTCGGGATGATGCCGGTGACCAGCCACGCCGTAGGCCTTGAAGTTGTCGCTGGCTTCAGAAAACAGAGTACTGACCTCTGCCTTGCGTCCTGCACCCGAAACTCCGGACTTGCAGTCGGCAATTATGTGGGATGTGTCGATAAGGCGCCGACCGTCCTGGATGAGCGGAGCCAGGCCCAATAACACCGTAGTGGGGTAACAGCCAGGGTTGCCGATAACCTGCGCACTGGCAATCTTTTCGCGGTTGAGTTCGACCAGGCCATATACCGACTCTTTCAGAATAGCCGGGCAGGAATGCGGCATTTTGTACCAGCGCTCGAATACCTCGGTGTCCTGCAGGCGAAAATCGGCGGCCAGGTCGATGATGCGCACATTCTGCTTGATCAGGCTTTCAGCCTGACTCATGGCAACGCCATGGGGTGTCGCAAAAAAAACGACATCGCAATCGTCGAGGTTTGCTTTCTCGGGTGTTTGAAAACACAAATCGACCCGGCCGCGCAAGTTGGGGAACATATCGGCCACCGGCATACCGTCTTCTTTGCGGGAGGTGATTGCCGTGAGCTGTGCATTGGGATGCTGAGACAAGAGGCGCAGTAGTTCTACGCCCGTATAGCCAGTACCGCCCACAATGCCTATCTTGATCCGTGCCGCGCCTGCCGAAGTCATAATGATTTCCCAAAAATATAAAACATCAACCACACAATTATGCAACAAGCTTGCCAATTGCAGGTAAATACCCCTGATAAACTTGCGCCTGCAAATACAAAGCCCCGACCTTGGCCGGGGCTTTGTATTTGCAAGGCCGAGGCCTTGCGCGCAGCAACGATTAACGTTTGCTGAACTGTTTCCGACGACGTGCTTTGTGGAAACCGACTTTCTTACGTTCGACTTCCCGGGCATCGCGAGTCACGAAACCGGCGTGTTTAAGCGGCGATTTCAATGATTCGTCGTAGTCGATAAGCGCACGGGTGATACCGTGGCGGACCGCGCCGGCCTGGCCGCTTTCGCCGCCACCGTGAACGTTGACATGGAAGTCGAACGATTCAAGGTGGTTGGTCAGCGCCAATGGTTGGCGAACGACCATGCGTCCGGTTTCACGAGCAAAATATTCGTCGACGGGTTTGCCGTTGACGACAATCTTGCCAGTACCTTTCTTCAAGAACACGCGAGCCACCGACGTTTTGCGGCGACCTGTTCCATAATTCCAATTACCGATCATGACCTATCCTTAGAATTCCAGCGGTTTGGGCTGCTGAGCTGAATGAGGATGCTCGGCGCCGGCATAAACC
>LNAP01003734.1_pt1 | contig 14445 bp, 10 predicted proteins | sample 602601 | NCBI WGS metagenome assembly LNAP01 (sample SAMN02440304, study PRJNA202911) | soil metagenome | biome: Subtropical and temperate rainforests or woodlands; isolation source: soil samples (1 kg each in a 20% v/v slurry with milli Q water) were... ...
GCCGATGCCGCGGCCGCGGCGTTCCCGGCGTGGTCGGCCACCGGCCCGAGCCAGCGCCGCACCATCCTGCTCAAGGCGGCCGACGTGCTTGAAAGCAAGACGCAGGGCTTCGTCGCGCTGATGGCGGAGGAAACCGGCGCGACCGCCGGCTGGGCCGGCTTCAACGTCCATCTCGCCGCGGGCATGCTGCGCGAGGCGGCTTCGATGACGACGCAGATTGCCGGCGAAGTGATCCCCTCCGACAAGCCGGGCTGCATCGCCATGGCGGTGCGCCAGCCTGCCGGCGTGGTTCTCAGCATCGCGCCGTGGAATGCGCCGGTGATCCTCGGCGTGCGCGCGCTGGCGCTGCCTTTGGCCTGCGGCAACACGGTCATTCTCAAGGCATCGGAGATCTGCCCGGGGACGCACCGGCTGATTGCAGAATGCCTGCGCGATGCCGGCCTGCCGCCTGGCGTGCTCAACGTCATCACCAACGCGCCGGAGGATGCACCGGCGCTGATCGAGGCGCTGATTGCCCATCCGGCGGTGCGGCGCATCAACTTCACCGGTTCGACGCGGGTCGGTCGCATCATCGCGCAGATCGCCGCGAAATATCTCAAGCCGGCGCTGCTCGAGCTCGGCGGCAAGGCGCCACTCGTCGTGCTCGACGACGCGGACCTCGACGCCGCGGTCGCAGCTGCGGCCTTCGGCGCCTTCATGAATCAGGGCCAGATCTGCATGTCCACCGAGCGCATCGTGCTCGATCAGAGCGTCGCCGATGCCTTCATCGCCAAATTTGCAGCCAAGGCGGAAACCCTGGTGGCCGGCGACCCGCGCCATGGCAATACGCCATTGGGGTCGTTGATCGGCGTCGAGGCCGCGGTACGCTTGCAGGGGCTGATCAGGGATGCGGTCGGCAAGGGTGCGCGCGTGGTGGCCGGCGGCAAGATCGAGGGCACGCTGATGTCGGCCACGGTGCTCGACCACGTCACATCGTCGATGCGCATCTATGACGAGGAATCGTTCGGCCCGGTGGTGACCGTCGTGCGGGTCAACGGCGTCGACGAGGCCGTGCGGATCGCCAACGACACCGAATATGGCCTGTCGGCCGCCGTATTTGGCCGCGATATCGCGCGCGCCTTCAACGTCGCCAAGCGGATCGAGTCCGGCATTTGCCACGTCAACGGTCCGACCCTGCATGACGAGGCGCAGATGCCGTTCGGCGGCGTCAAGGCGTCGGGCTATGGCCGCTTCGGCGGCAAGGCGGGCATTGCCGAATTCACCGAACTGCGCTGGATCACCATCGAAACCGGTCCCCAGCACTATCCGATCTAGCCCCGGCTGCTACGGAAGACGATGCGCCTTATCGTCAGGCGTCGCCGTGCTCCGGCGGCGTCAGGCGGGAATGATGACCTTGCCGATCGGCCACAGCGCAATCCCCGCCAGCTTCACATGGGCCCAGGCGAAGGGAATGCCGATGATGGTGACGGCGAGCACGACGGCGGTCACCAGATGCCCGATCGCCAGCCACCAGCCGGCCAATACCAGCCAGATCAGGTTGCCGATCACGCCCAGCAGGCCGGTGCCGATGTCGCGCTGGCCGGTCAGAAGGTCGCGGCGCACGGCGCGCTGGCCGAATGGCAGCAGCGTATAGGCGGCGATGTTGAACGCCGCCCGGGCCCATGGCAGCCCGACAATGGTGATGGCCATGACGACGGCCGCCACCACCCAGGCCGCAGCCATCCACAGGCCACCGAACAGGATCCAGAGGATATTTAGAAGCAGCGAGACCGGCGGCATGGCGTTCCATTCAATGGTCGGAGGGCGCAGCTTCTCCATAACAGAGGTCGAACCGCTGCGACACTGTCAACCGCGGGCAGAGCGATCAGAAGCCGCGACCGCCGGCACGTGAATAGGCCGGGCGGGTCTCGGCGACCGGCCGGCTGGCCGGACCACCGCGCAGGTCGCTGGTCGCCCGCGCCTGCGGCTTCATCTCGTCGAGGAAGATCGGCTTGGAAAAGTAATAGCCCTGCGCGTAGCGGATCTTGGTGGCGGCCTGCAGATAGGCCAGTTCCTCGAAGGTCTCGACACCTTCAGCGATCACCGTCATGCCGAGCGCCTCGCTGAGCGTCTCGATCGCCCTGAGGATGCCCTGGCTGCGGGGGCGCTTGTGGATATCGGTGATGAACGAACGGTCGATCTTGATCTCGTCGGCGGTGATGTCCGCCAGCGCCGACAGCGACGAGTAGCCGATGCCGAAATCGTCGATCGAGATGCCGATGCCAAGCTCGCGGAACAGCGGCAGGATGTCGTCCTGGAAATGCGACTTGGCGACGAAGGCGTCTTCCGTCACTTCGACGATGAAGCGTTGCGGGCAGCCGGTGTCCTCGATGGCCCGCGCAAACGTCGTCATGAACTCCGGATTGCCGGCCTGCTTGGCTGCGACATTGATGCTGATGCTGGCGCCGGCGCCGAAAGTGTCGTCGATCAGGTCGATCGATTTCATGACTTCGGCCAGGACGAGATGGGTAAGTTCATCGATCAGTCCCAGTTCCACCGCGAGATTGATGAAGCTGCCCGGTGCCTGGATCACGCCATTGTCGTCGCGCAGCCGCACCAGCGCCTCGATGCCCTTGATCTCATGGGTCCTGATGTCGACCTTGGGCTGGAACGCGCAGCAGAAGCGGCGGTCGAGGATCGCCAGCCGCAGCGCCTGCTCGGTCGCCATGCGCGCCAGCGCCTCGCTCTCCATCCCGGTATCGAAGAACGCCGCGGCGCCCTTGGTCTCGTTTTTCACGCGGTACATCGCGATGTCGGCGTTCTGGCGCAAGGCGTCGTAGCTGCGGCCATGTTCGGGATACAGGCTGACGCCGATCGAGGCGGAGGCGAACACTTCGGAACCGTCGATGAAGAACGGCGCGCGCAGGCGCTTCAGTACGAATTCGATGTACTCCACCACTTCCAGGTCGCTCTGGATCGGATTGAGCAGCAGCAGGAATTCATCGCCGGAGATCCGCGACAGCATATCGGATCCGCGCAGGTCGAGACCCAGCCGCCTGGAGAATTCGATCAGCAGGGAATCGCCGATGGCGTGGCCGTAATAGTCGTTGATGTGCTTGAAATTGTCGATGTCGAGGAATGCTAGTGCGAAGCGCTCCGGCTGGCCGCCTTTGGCGATGATGTCGCAGGCGTGCTTCTCGATCACCCGCCGCGTCGGCAGGCCCGTCAACTCATCGAAATAGGCCCGGCGGAACAGGTCGTCCTCGACGGCCTTCTGCCGACTGAGGTCGGTCGCGCTGGACAGTAGCAGCGTTCGGTCGCCGATTTGCACCGGCCGGTGGCTGGTGAGGAATACCCGCTTGTTCTGGCCTTCGCTGACGCGCTCTTCGAAAACAGCCGAGCGTCCGGTGGTCACCAGATCGATCGCGGTTTCGCGGCGATGGCTGAGCGCCTGCGTCAGGAAGCCCGAATGGACGGCGTCTGTGCGAAAGCACTCGGGCGGTGTGTTGAACTGCGCTGCTGCGGCGTCGTTGACCAGCAGGAAATTGCCGGCTTCGTCCTGAACCGTCACCGACGCAGGCAACATCCTGACGATTTCGCTCAGCAATGTCAGCGCCGCCTGCGGGTCACCGGCGTCGATCAATGCCTGGCCATTGCCGTGGGGGATTGGCTCAGTTCGTGCTGTGAGATCTGATGGGTGCTGTCGCGCGCTGGTCTGCATGGGAACGGACCCTCGCAAAGTCTCTTCTAGGTTTGGTTAAGCAGACCGCAGAAACATCGGTACTTGCCTACGGAGGAGCCTTTTGCGGACCGTCCGAGCGGGTCGTCATTAACAGAACGTCAACACGGCCTGCCAACGCCGACATAAGAACGCGCTTTTCGCAACATTCGGGCCCCGGTCCGGCGAATCCGCGTCGCGAGCGGCGTCTGCAGCATGATTTTTCCAGATCGGCATCCAGGCAGGTCGATAGCGACGTCGTGCAGCGCACTGGAGAAACGAATTGCTGCGGAGCCTGCCAGGGTCGCGATGCGTACCAGCCGCCGGGCTGAAGAAACGTGGCGATCGGAGGGACACACGAAATTGCCACGGAGAAAAATGCGCTTTGCATGCGCGCGTCGTTGAAACAAACCACGCGCCGAGCAGCGCGCTGACAGCGTGCGCGTCGCTATTTTTCCGGACCTCTCGACACGTCCGCGAGCCGCTCCCATCATCCCAACAGTTAGGCGATCGCCAGACTGCGCGATGTGGTGTCGGAGAATTGAGATGAAACGTCGACAATTTCTGCAGTTGTCTGTTGGAACCGTCGCCACCGCGATGTGGTCGAATGCACGCGCGCAAGCCGGAGTGAGGGAGATCCGGATCGGCTATCAGAAGAACGGCGTGCTGGTGATCGCGCGTCAGCGCGCGGCGCTGGAGCAGCATTTTGGCCCGCAAGGCATCGCCGTCAAATGGGTCGAGTTCTCGTCCGGTCCGCCGATGCTGGAAGCGATGAATGTCGGCAGCGTTGATTACGGCGCCGTCGGTGACTCGCCGCCGGTGTTTGCGCAATCCGCAGGTGCTGCGATCGTCTACGCCGCCGGCCAGCCAATCACCAATGGCCAGGGTATTCTGGTGCCGGCGCAATCCGGTATCCGCAGTATCGCCGATCTCAGGGGAAAGCGGATCGGATTCACCAAGGGGTCGAGCGCGCACAACATCGTGGTGCAGACGCTTGAGAAGGCCGGCCTGACCTATGCCGACGTCACGCCGGTCTACCTGGCGCCGCCCGACGCCGGGCCGGCCTTTGCCAATGGCAGCATCGATGCGTGGTCGATCTGGGATCCGTACTTTGCCATCGGCGAGACCAGGCAGAACGGCCGCATCCTGATCAACGCAGCCGAGATCACCAAGACCAATTCCTTCTACATCGCCAATCGCGATTTCGCGAAGAATCACGGCGCAATACTGCAGCAGATCATCGACGTCACCGGGCAGGCGGCGCAATGGGCGGAAGCCCATCGCGACGACGTGGCAAAGTCACTGAGTGCGGTGACGGGCATTCCGCTCGAGATCCAGACCATCGCCGCCAATCGCTCCTCTTTTGCGGTGGGTCCGGTGACCGACGACATCGTCGCGACCCAGCAGGGCGTCGCCGATCGCTTCTTCAAGCTCGGGCTGATCCCGAGGCCGATCGTGGTGCGCGATGCGGTGTGGAAGCCGACGCAGACCTAATTCAACAATTCACAGGCAGAGGATATCGGGATGCGTTGGTATAACAGGATGATTGCGGCTGCCGTGCTGTCGATGAGCACGGCGCTTGCCGGCGTGGGCGTTTCATACGGGCAGGACAAGACCGTCCGCATCGGCTTTCAGAAATACGGCAAGCTGGTGCTACTCAAGAGCAAGGGTTCGCTCGAGCCGAAGCTGAAGGCGCTGGGCTACAACGTGACCTGGACCGAGTTCCAATTCGGGCCGCCGCTGCTCGAGGCGATCAATGTCGGCGCGATCGATTTCGGCAATACCGGCGAGACGCCGCCGGTATTTGCCCAAGCGGCCGGTGCGCCGATCCGCTACGTGGCGTATGAGCCACCGGCGCAAAAGGGAGAAGCCATCCTCGTTCCCAAGGATAGCCCGATCAAGAGCGTCGCCGGACTCAAGGGCAGGAAGGTTGCCGTGGGCAAAGGCTCCAATGCGCACTATCTGCTGGTGAAGGCGCTCGAAAAAGCCGGCCTGAAATATGAGGAGATCACGACCGCCTTCCTCGCTCCGGCGGATGCGCGTGCGGCCTTCGAAAGCGGGGCTGTCGATGCATGGTCGATCTGGGATCCCTATCAGTCCGCGGCCGAGGCAACGTTACAGGCAAGGACGTTGACCGATGCGACCGGGCTTGCTCCGAATACGCAGTACTATCTGTCTTCGCAGAAGTTCAGCGAGACCGAACCGAAGGTGCTCGACGTCCTGCTCGAATCCCTGCGCGAGATCGATACCTGGGCCAAGACAGATCCGCGTGCGGTTGCCGAACAGCTCAGCCCGGCGGTAGGCCTTCCCGTGCCGATCCTCGAAGTGGCGTTAAAGCGGCAGTCCTACGGCATCAAGCCGATCGATGCGCAGGTTCTGGCCGAACAACAGAAAGTCGCCGACACGCTGTTTCAGCTGAAGCTGATTCCGAAGGAAGTACGTGTTTCCGACATTGCAAGAAAGTCCGGCACATGAGCAACGAATTGCCCAACGCGAATATTCTCTGGTTCCTGCCGACCCATGGCGATGGTCGTTATCTCGGCACCACCACTGGCGGCCGCGAGGTCAATTTCAACTATCTTCGGCAGGTCGCCCAGGCCGCCGACCAGCTCGGCTATTACGGCGTGCTGCTGCCGACCGGGCGTTCCTGCGAAGATTCCTGGGTGGTGGCCTCGGCGGTGGCGCCGTGGACCGAGCGGTTGCGCTACCTGGTCGCTGTCCGGCCGGGCCTGCAGTCGCCCGCGGTCGCGGCGCGCATGACCGCAACGCTCGATCGTGTCTCCAATGGCCGGCTGCTGATCAACGTCGTCACCGGCGGCGATCCCGTAGAGAACAAGGGCGACGGCGTGTTCCTTGCCCATGACGAGCGCTACACGGTGACGCGCGAGTTCCTCAACGTCTACAGCGACCTGCTCTCCGGCAAGACGGTCAATGTGCAGGGCGAGCATATCAGCATCGAGGACGGCCGCCTGCTGTTTCCGCCGGTGCAGTCGCCGCGGCCGCCACTGTATTTCGGTGGTTCGTCCGATGCCGGAATCGATGTGGCGGTCGATACTGTCGACAAGTATCTCACTTGGGGAGAGCCGCCGGCGGATGTCGCCGACAAGATCAGGCGCGTCAGGGCGGTGGCCGACAAGCGCGGGCGCAAGCTGTCGTTCGGCATCCGCCTGCACGTCATCGTACGCGAAACCAATGAAGCCGCGTGGAAGGCTGCCGACGAACTGATCCAATATGTCACCGACGACACCATCGCGGCTGCGCAAAAAATCTTTTCGCGGATGGATTCCGTCGGGCAGCAGCGCATGGCGCAGTTGCATGGCGGGCGGCGTGACAAGCTCGAGATCAGCCCCAACCTGTGGGCCGGTGTCGGTCTGGTGCGCGGCGGTGCGGGAACCGCGCTGGTCGGCGATCCAGCCACGGTGGCCGCGCGCATCAAGGAATATCAGGACGTCGGCGTCGATACCTTCATCATGTCCGGCTATCCGCATCTCGAGGAGGCCTATCGCTTCGCCGAACTGGTGTTCCCGCTGCTGTCGCTGCGGCAGAACCACAACGTCACCTCGCTGCGCGTCAATACCGGTCCGTTCGGCGAGACCATAGCCAACGAGCACCGGCCGCTGATCAAGGCATCGCAATCATGAGCATCGTCGAAAGCCTTCCCCGCGTTCGCGCCTGGCGTTTGCCCCGTGTCGACGGCCTGACCCAGTGGATCGTGCCGCTGGTCATTATCCTGACATGGCAGGCGGCTTCCGTCACCGGCTTCATGCCAGCGCGGGTGATGCCGGCACCGAGCGACGTGGCGCTGGCCGGCTGGAAATTGCTGCTGTCCGGCGAGCTGGCGCAAAACATCTGGGTGTCGTTCTGGCGCGCCAGCGTCGGCTTTCTCATCGGCGGCAGCATCGGCTTTGCTTTCGGACTTGCCAACGGCCTCTCGCAGTTGAGCAGCAAGTTGACCGACACCACACTGCAGATGGTGCGCAACGTGCCGCATCTGGCGCTGATCCCGCTGGTGATCCTGTGGTTCGGCATCGACGAATCCGCAAAGCTGTTCCTGGTGGCGCTCGGCGTGTTCTTCCCGATCTATCTCAACACGCTGCACGGCATCCGCACCGTCGACCCGCAACTGATCGAGATGGGCCGCATCTACGGCATGAGCAACGGCGAGCTGTTCCGCCGCGTGATCTTCCCGGGCGCGCTGCCGTCGATCTTCGTCGGCGTGCGCTTCGCTTTGGGCATCATGTGGCTGACGCTGATCGTTGCGGAAACCATCGCGGCGTCGTCGGGGCTCGGCTACATGGCGATGCAGGCCCGCGAATTCATGCAGATCGACGTCGTGGTGCTGAGCATCCTGATCTACGCGCTGCTCGGCAAGGTTGCCGACAGCGCCTCCCGCCTGCTGGAACGGCTGACGCTGTCCTGGCATCCGGCGTTTCAGAAACAGTGAGCAAGAGCTTGAGAGTGAACATGCAGCAGCCCCTTCGTGTCGTTCCCGTGGAAGCCGGACTTGCCGACCCGCGGGATTATGTTGGGCAGGCGCGTGATACGCGCCGCGCCTCGCAGGCACCGTCGCGCGGCCTCGGCCTGACCATCCGCGGCTTGCGAAAATCCTTCGGCGACAACGAGGTGCTGCGCGGCATCGACCTGCATATTCCCGCCGGGCAGTTCGTCGCCATTGTCGGCCGCAGCGGCTGCGGCAAGAGTACTCTGCTGCGATTGATCGCCGGGCTCGACAAGCCCACCGCGGGCAGCATCGGTTTCGGCGCGGAGGCGCGCGCCGAAGACATTCGCGTCATGTTCCAGGAGCCGCGGTTGCTGCCGTGGGCGCGCGTACTGTCCAATGTGGAAGTCGGTCTCGGCCGCGACCGCAGCTCCGCCGATGCCAGGGCTCGCGCCGAGCAGGCGCTGGCCGAAGTTGGCCTCGCCGACAAGCGCGAGCAGTGGCCCGCGGTGTTGTCCGGCGGCCAGAAGCAGCGCGTGGCGCTGGCCCGCGCGCTGGTCAGTCGTCCCCGGGTGCTGGCCTTCGACGAGCCGCTGGGCGCGCTCGATGCGCTGACACGCATCTCGATGCAGCGGCTGCTCGGCCGCGTCTGGCACGACCAGGGGTTCACCGCGATCCTCGTCACCCATGACGTATCCGAGGCGGTGGCGCTCGCCGACCGTGTGCTGGTCATTGAAGAAGGCCGCATTGCTCACGATATGGATGTCGATGTGGTGCGACCGCGGCAGCGCGGCTCCGCCGATCTGGCAGCGCTCGAAGGCGGCATCCTGCGCGACCTTCTCAAGGGCGACGATTCAACGGATTTGTGAGGTCAACATGAACTGCGTCGTGCGCAACATTAAACCCGTCCGCGATATTTCCGCCGGTGAATTTCGCGGCGCCATGCGCGCTTTGGCGGGCGGCGTCAGCGTCATCACCGTGGGCCGCGGCAGCGACATTTCCGGCATGACGGTGACCTCGGTGTCATCGCTGTCGGTGGAGCCGGCGACGCTGATCGTCAGCGTCAACCGGCAGTCGTCGTCATGGCCGCTGCTGCAGCGCTACGGCGCGTTCGGCGTCAATATCCTCACTGCCGAACAGATTGACATCGCCGAACGATTTTCCGGCAAGGAGGGCCTGAAAGGCGCCGCCCGCTTCACTGGCGCGCAATGGGCGACCCGCGCCACCGGGGTGCCGCTGCTGGTCGGCGGTCTGGCGGCCATCGATTGCGAGGTCGAGGAGGTGATCGAGCGGCACTCCCATGCCATTGTCATCGGTCGCGTCAGGGATGTGCTGACCTCAGCACCGAGGTCCGCGCTGACCTATTGGGACGGCCAGTATGTGGCCGTCGACCAGAACGAGGACGCGCTGCGGCTGGCTGAAGTGAGTCTGCCCAGCGGGCGTGGGCTGCGGGAGATCTAATGGTACTTGTCATTCCGGGGCGCGAGGGCCAAGCCCGAGCGAACCCGGAATCCTGAGCTGTTCATCCCCTCTCCAGATTCCGGGGCGCGGTCGGCTGACGCCGACCGCGCCCCGGAATGACGAACAGCTATTTCGTCAGCAGCGCAAACGCCCCGTTCCAGTCGTCGGGCGGCGGGCTTTGCTTGTAGGCGTGAAGCCGCTTCTCATACAGATTGTACAGCAGCTCCAGCAGATGGCCGACGTCGGACTTACGGCCGCGCTCGATGGCGAATAGCGCACCGTCCCAGTCGCGACTGCGGTAGCAGGCCAGCATCTCGATGGTCAGGTTGCGCAGCCGCTGGAAGCTTTCGGATAGCGCCGTGTCCTCGCGCCCGGCGATCGCATAGATCACCTCCGGCTCCTTCTTGCCCTTCACCATGATGAAGTCGAGTTCGAGGATGGCGAACCTGTCCTTTGCAGCCAGCGCGGTCTTCGATCCGACGATGATCGGAAAGCCGTACTCCTTGGACTGGCCTTCGAGGCGTGACGCCAGGTTGACGCTGTCGCCGAGCACTGAATAGTCGAACCGCAAATCCGATCCCATATTGCCGACCACGCAGGTGCCGGTGTTGAGGCCGATGCCGACATGCATGGGGATATAGATGTGGCCGCCCTGCTGCGCCTCGATCTCGCGTTCGCGGTTGAGGGCGTCGATCCGCTCCAGCATGTCGAGGGCGGCATCGCAGGCATTGATCTGGTGTTCGGTATCGTCGAGCGGCGCGTTCCAGAACGCCATGATGGCGTCGCCCATGTATTTGTCGATGGTTCCCTTGCGGTCGAGGATCGCATTGGTCAGCGGCGTCAGGAAGCGGTTCATCAGCGTGGTGAGGCCGTGCGGATCGTGCTTGTAGGATTCCGAGATCGCGGTGAAGCCGCGCACGTCGGAGAACATGATGGTCATCTCGCGCTCCTCGCCGCCGAGCACCAGTTTCTCCGGCGATTGTGCCAACTGCTCGACCAGCGCCGGCGACAAATACTGGCTGAAGGCGGAGCGGATGCGGCGGCGCTGCCGCTGTTCGCGGACGAAGTTGCTGAAGACCAGCGTCAGGTAGATCAGCGTGGTCGACAGCAGCGGATAGGTGAAGTCGAGCAGCAGGCGATGTTGCGTGTAGAAGTACCAGGACGTGCCGACCAGCAATGCGGCGATCAAGGCGCCGACGGCGATCAGGGTCACAGGCCCGAACATCGGCGCCAGCCAGATCACGAGGATGCCGAGCAGCAATGCGGTGCACAATTCTGCACCGATCGCATAGTTCGGCTGCGACAGCACATTGCGGGTCAGCGCGCTTTCCAGAACCTGGGCGTGAATTTCGACGCCAGGCAGCACCGGATCGATCGGCGTGGTCTTGGTGTCGAGCAGGCCGACCGACGACGTTCCGATCAACACCAGCTTGCCGGCAATCCTGTCGGGAGACACCGTGCCGTCGAGCACGTCGGCAGCGGAGACGTAGATGCCGGGATCGCTCTTCGCGAAATGCACCCACAACTGCCCGTTGCGGTCGGTCGGGATTTCGAAGCCCTTGACCGCGATGCTCTTGATGCCGGCGCGGTCGGATTTGATGAAGATGGTGTCGGTACCGGTCGCCACGCGCAGCATCTCGAAGGTCAGCGACGGCATGGGAACGCCCTGGGCCTGCATCAGCATCGGCACGCGGCGGACGATTCCGTCGCGTTCGTTGCGGATGCTGAACAGCCCGCGGCCGGCGGCGGCGATCTCGAGTTCCGGCACGTTGCGCAGAAGCCCGGGAAAACTCACGAGAAACGGCTGCGGATCGCCGCCGAGCATCGCCAGCCCGGTCGCCGGCCGCGACTTGTCGAGTTCCGCAACCGGTGTCGGCAGGCCAGACTCGCCGAGCACGACGCGCGAGCGCTGCACGGCATCGGCGAACACCCGGTCGTTGCTCGGCAGGGCGCGAAGCTTGGCGCGGGTAGCGTCGTCCAGCCCCGCAATGGCGTCGGCGGCAATCGCCGGATTGGTTCGGTCCGGCTCGGGAAACGCGATGTCGAAAGCGATGACGACAGCTTTCAGCCGGGTCAGGTTGGTGACGAGGTCGGCGATGCGGGTGCGCGGCCAGGGAAACTGGCCATATTTCGCCAAGCTCTTCTCGTCGATATCGACGATGACGACGGGCCGGGCGGTCTTCACCCGCGGGGAGATCACCTGATAGGTATCGAAGGTCCGCAGCCGCAGTTCCTCGGTCACCGGCAGGTCGGCGATCCGCGCCAGAGCCAGGCCGAGCAGCAGCGCGACGCACAGCGCGCGGGCAAAGCCGAACCGCCGCGCCAGCCGTCGCACCCGTCGGAACCTGATCATGGCGATGTCATGCCGGCCTGCGTCACTTCTCGCGGAACGCGCGCATCAGCTGGTCGCTCAGCGGCTTGACCAGATAGGCCAGCATGGTGCGGTCGCCGGTCTGCACGAAGGCCTCGACGGGCATGCCGGGAATCAGCCTGACGTCGCCGAGCCGGGCGATCTCCTCGGGCGGCATCGAGATGCGGATGGTGTAGTAGCTCTGCCCGGTGCGCTGATCGGTGGTGACGTCCGGCGACACCCGCGTTACCACGCCGTTCAACTCGGGCGTGGTGCGCTGGTTGAAGGCCGACAGCCGCAGCAGCGTCTTCTGGCCGATCACCAGCTTGTCGATGTCCTGCGGATTGACGCGGGCTTCCACCGAGAGGCTGTCGGTCTGCGGCACGATCAGCATGATGGCATCGCCGGCGGTGATCACGCCGCCGACGGTGTGCACGGTGGACTGCAGCACCATGCCGTCCTGCGGCGCGCGAATGTCGATGCGCCGCAACTGGTCCTCGGCCGTGACCTTGCGCTCGACGAATTCGCCGATCTTGTCGTTGGTCTCGCGCAGGTCCTTGGAGACCTCGGAGACCAGGTCCTTGTCGATCTGGATGATCTGCAACTCGGTTTCGGTGATCTTGCCCCTGGCCTGGGCCCGCGCCGCCATGAACTGGGCGCGCTCGCCGGCGAGCCTTGCAGCGTCGCGCTCCAGCACCGTCAGGCGGGAGATCTGCACCAGCTGCTGATTGTACAGCCCGCGAACGCCGACCAGCTCCTTCTCGACCAGTTCGATTTCGCGGGTCTTGGCGGTCTCCTGCGCGGTCAGGCCGCCGATTTCCTCGTTGAGCTGGGCGATGCGTTCGCGCAACTGCGCCTTCTGCCCGATGCGGCCGGTGGAGCGGACGTTGAACAGCTTGGTTTCGCTGGCAATTACGTTCTTCACGTCGTCGTCGGCGATCTGCTCGAGCAGTACCGTGGGAAACGTGATCCGCTCGGCGCCGCGCTGCTCCGCCTCAAGGCGGGCGGCGCGTGCCCACAATCCGTTGAGGTTCTTGGTGACGATGGCCAGGCCCGCCTTGGTGACGGTGTCGTCGAGCCGCACCACGATGTCGCCGGCCTTGACCACGTCGCCGTCGCGGGCGCGCAATTCGCCGACCACGCCGCCGGTGGGATGCTGCACCTTCTTGACGTTGGAATCGACAACAACCGCGCCCGGCGCGATCAGTGCCCCGGAGATCTGCGCGGTCGAGGCCCAGCCGCCGATGCCGCCGGCGAGAACGAGCACCACCACCAGCCCGAGGATCAGATGCAGGCGGATGGAGCGGTGCGATCCGGTTGGCCTGGCGGTCATGGCTTGCTGACTCCGCCGTCGGCGACGATCTTGATCGGCTGCGCCACCGGCCGTTGCAGCACCTGCGCCAGCACGGTGTCCTTGGGGCCGAAGGCCTGGACGCGGCCCTCCTTGAGCACCAGCAGCAGGTCGACGCCATCGATGCCGATCGGCCGGTGCGCCACCACCACGACGATGGCGCCGCGCGCACGGGCATTGCGCACCGCCCGGGTCAGCGCCTCGTCGCCCTCGGTGTCGAGATTGGAGTTCGGCTCGTCGAGCACGATCAGGAACGGGTCGCCATACAGCGCCCGGGCCAGCGCGACGCGCTGGGCCTGGCCGGCGGACAGCACGCTGCCCTGTTCGCCGATCTGGGTGTCGTAGCCGTCGCGCATGCTGACGATCAGATCGTGCACGCCGGCCTGCCTGGCGGCGGCGATGATGCTGTCGGAGGATGCGTCGGGATCGAAACGGCAGATGTTCTGCGCCACCGAACCGGCGAACAGTTCGACATCCTGCGGCAGGTAGCCGATATGACGGCCGAGACTGTCTGACGTCCACTGGTCCAAAGCGGCGGCATCGAGCCGGACGCTGCCGCGCACCGGCTGCCAGACTCCGACCAGCGCCCGCAGCAGCGACGACTTGCCGGACCCGGATGGGCCGATGACGCCGAGGCCGTTGCCGGCCTGCAGCGTGAAGCTGGCGTCCTGCACCACCAGCCTCTGGTCGCCCGGCGGCATCACGGACAGATTATCCACCGACAGCCGCTGCGTCGGGCTTTGCAATTGCGTCGCCGTGGACCGTTCCGGCACCGCGGCAAGCAGCCCGTTGAGCCGGTGCCAGCTCTGCCGCGCCGCGACAAAACCCTTCCAGTTGGCGATCGCCAGGTCCACCGGGGCCAGCGCCCGGGCGCTCAGGATCGAGCCGGCAATGATGATGCCGGCGGTCGCCTCCTGATGGATCACGAGATAGGCGCCGACACCGAGCACTGCCGATTGCAGCGTCATGCGCAGCACCTTGGCGACCGCACCCAGCCCGCCGGCGACGTCGCTGGTGCGCTGGTTGCCGGCGAGATATTTCTGGTTCGATTGTTCCCAGCGGCGGGTCAGCCGGCCGGCCATGCCCATCGCCACCAGCACTTCGGCATTGCGGCGACCGGCCGAGGCCAGATCGCTGCGCCGCGCCGC
>LNAP01003735.1_pt1 | contig 14443 bp, 12 predicted proteins | sample 602601 | NCBI WGS metagenome assembly LNAP01 (sample SAMN02440304, study PRJNA202911) | soil metagenome | biome: Subtropical and temperate rainforests or woodlands; isolation source: soil samples (1 kg each in a 20% v/v slurry with milli Q water) were... ...
TGCGCCTGAAAGGCTTCGGTGCCCTGCAGATGGCAGGAACCACAGTCCACGCTGGGCGCTGCATTGCCGGCTGGGGTGGATTCATCCATTGCTCCGTCCAGCAGCTGGGCGTGCTCGCAGCAATGCATTGCCACTGGAGGCAAGGAACCCGGCCCGTCATCGTTGCAGTACGCGCCCACCGCCGCCCAGCACAGTTGCAGCGGCAACAGTACCAACAGGAAAACAAGCAGACGGGTGCGGGAGTGCATCCGGAAAATTGTAGTGGCATCCCAGGCGGAATGACCACTTTGGAGCGCCGGCCGATGCAATGCCCGGCAGTGTCGAATCGATCACACAGCCAGGCGCGACAACATAACAAACTTGTAATCCTGCGGTGCGCAAGCTGTCGGCATACGGTCAGCAAACTGTCACACGTGACTCGTCGGCTGGCCACACATTGGTGCAGTTTCCGGGGCACGTGCATTCAAACCCAAGGAGATACACATGACAGTTCGCACCTTCCTGACCGCCTTGTCGCTTGCTGCGGCAGTGGCCCCAGCCATGGCCAGCAGCGTGATCCATCCTGCGACCACCGAGATGGGATACACGACGCACCCTGAACACGCGCAAGCGGGCAAATCGCGTGATCAGGTCCTGGCGGAGATGGATCAGTCCAAGAAGGACGGCCTGTGGCAGTACCACCGCTTTGGAGCTCCCGTACCGGTCAAGGGCAAGGCCGCGAGCCGCGATGAAGTGCTGGCTGACCTGGAACGCTCCCAGAAGCATCCAAGCTGGGCACTGCGCCGTGTCGGTGCACCAGTTGCGGCAGTACCCGCGCCCTGACACCATCCTTTGCCAGGTCCGTCATCCAAGCTGGCAATAAACCATGAGGGCATCCGCCCTCACGGGCGTGCATAGAACTTCTTTCGCGCCAGGGAGTCCACTACACTCATCCTTATGCCTCGCAACCGCCGCACCCGCCTGATCACCGTGCTTTTTGCACTGGTCAGCCTGCTGTTCATGCAGCTGGCGGTAGCAAGCTACGCCTGCCCGGGTGCGCAGTCTGCCCGGGTCGCCGAAGTCGCGGCCATGGCCGAAGCTGGGATGCCATGCGCCGAAACCATGTCGCTGCTCATGGACGACGAGCCGCCCCATCTGTGCCAGGCGCACTGCCAGGCAAGCCAGCAAACAGCGGACAAGTACGAGTTGCCTGCGATGGCTTCCGCTGCCCTGGCGGACATTGCCTATATCCCATTCATTGCACCGGACCTGCCAGAGGGTGCACCCGCACAGGCGCCGCTCCTGAAGCGCACAACGGCCCCGCCTTTGGCCGTGCAGCACTGCTGCTTTCGCATTTGACATCCCAGACCGTCTGAGCGTTGCCTGAGGCACTTCGAGTGCCCCGGCAGCTTGTTCTTCGTTGTCTGGAGATGACATGTCTAGTTTGATTTCGGCCCGCTGGTGGGCCATTGCTGCCGTGGCGGCAGCCTTGAGCGTGCCCGCCTGGGCCGGTACGCCCGATGAACCCCTCTCGCTGCGCGAAGCACTGGCCCTGGCTGCCGCACGCTCGCAACAACTGGTGGCCAGCCGAGCCTCGACGGCGGCATCGCGGAACATGGCCATCGCTGCGGGCCAGTTGCCGGACCCCGTCCTCAAGTTCGGCGTGGACAACCTCCCGCTGAACGGAGCGGACCGGCTGAGCCTGTCGCGCGACTTCATGACCATGCGGCGTATCGGCGTGATGCAGGAGCTGCCCGGCGCGCAAAAGCGCCAACTGCGCACCGAGCGTTTCGAGCGCGAAGCCGATCTCTCCGTCGCGCAAGGCCAGATGAGCCTGGCCAACCTCCAGCGGGACACCGCCCTCGCATGGATTGAGCGCTACTACACCCAGCGGATGCGGGACCTGATGCTGCGACAGATCGAGGAAACCAGGCTCCAGGTTCAGGCGATCGAGTCCGGCTTTGGTATTGGACGAAGCAGCCAGGCCGACGTGTTTGCAGCGCGGTCGGCCCTCGTCCTGCTGGAAGACCGGTTGAGCACGGTGGACAGGCAGCAACGAAACGCCGCCCTGGCCCTCGCCCGATGGGTCGGCCCGGACGCCGAGCGGCCGGCCACCGAGGCACCGGCCTGGCAGACGAGCCGGCTTGAAGACGGCAGGCTGCAGGAGCGCATCCCGCTCCACCCCGATCTGCTCGTGCTCAAGACGCAGGTGGATGCCGCCCAGACCGAGTCGCGGCTGGCCGACGCCAACCGACGATCCGACTGGACCGTCGAGGTGATGTACAGCCAGCGCGGAACTGCCTACTCGAACATGCTCTCCGTCGGTGTCTCGATTCCCTTGCAATGGGACAGGGCCAATCGCCAGGACCGGGAGCTCGCCGCCAAGCTGTCCATGGTCGATGAAGCGCGCGCCAAGTACGAGGACATGCTCCGCAGCCACGAGGCCGAGGTGCGCAGTCTGCTCAACGACTGGCAAACCGGCAAAAGCCGTGTCCATCGCCATCAGGAACAGCTCATTCCCCTGGCCGAACAGCGCGCACAGGCGGCTCTGACGGCATACCGCACGGGCAAGGTGGACTTGGCTGCTGCCCTGGCTGCACGCCGCGATGAGATCGAAGCCCGCATGCAGGCGCTCGCCGTCGAAATGGAGACCGCCAAGAGCTGGGCGCAGTTGAATTTCCTGTCACCCAGCGACAGCCTCCCCAAATCTCGCGAGGAAAAGCCATGAAAAACTCCCACATCCTCGTGGCCTCCACCCTGGTGCTGGCCGTCGTCGCCGGCGGCTATGCCGCCTTTGAAATAGGGATGCGGCGCGGCGCTAGCATGGCCGCCTCCGGCACGAACGCGCCCAGTACCACCGATGCGGTTACGGCGGCCGCTGTGCCCGCGGCACCAGGGGCTGTGCCCCAGAGCATTGCCGAAGGCGAGGACGCCACCCGGCGCCACATGGCAGCGGGCATCCAGGCCGGACAGACCGACCCGGCCAACGGACGCAGGATCCTCTACTACCACGACCCCATGGTGCCGGGCAACAAGTTCGACAAGCCCGCGAAGTCCCCCTTCATGGACATGATGCTGGTGCCCGTGTATGCGGACGGCGATGCCGACCAGGGTAAGGTCAACGTCAGCCCTCGCATCCAGCAGAACCTGGGTGTGCGAACCGCCATCGTTTCCGAGGGCAAGTTGGCGCCGCAGGTGAATGCCGTCGGCAGCATTGCCTTCAACGAGCGTGACCAGGCCACAGTGCAGGCCCGCGCCACCGGCTATGTCGAACGGCTGCATGTGCGCGCCACGCTGGACCGGGTCGCCAAGGGGCAGCCCCTGGCCGAACTCTTCGTGCCCGAATGGGTCTCTGCTCAAGAGGAGTTCCTGTCCCTCAAGCGCATGCCCGGCAGCGACCTCGCAGGCCTTATCGATGGGGCGCGCCAGCGCATGCGACTGGTCGGCATGAACGACGCGCAGATCGCGCTGGTGGAGCGCACCGGCAAGGCACAAGCCCGCACCACGATCTTCTCGCCCATTGCTGGCGTGGTAGTGGAACTGTCGGCGCGCGAGGGAATGACCGTCATGGCCGGGGCGCCGCTGTTTCGGATCAACGGTCTGTCCACCGTATGGGCCAATGCCGAGGTTCCAGAAAGCCAGGCGGCGCTGGTGCGGCCGGGGGCGATGGCGCGGGCCCAAAGCCCTGCGGTGCCCGGCGTTACGTTCGAAGGCCGGGTCCAGGCCATCCTGCCTGACGTCAATGCCAGTACGCGGACCCTCAAGGCCCGCCTGGAGCTGGCCAACCCCGGCTTGCGGCTGGTGCCCGGCATGTTCGTCTCGATGCAGTTCATGGACGAGCAGGGAGAAAGCGCGCTACTGATCCCGACCGAAGCCGTGATCCAGACCGGCAAGCGCACGGTGGTGATGGTTGCCGAGGACAACGGCAGGTTCAGGCCGGTGGAGGTCCAGGCCGGTGTCGAGTTCGGCGGCCAGACCGCGATCAAGAGCGGCCTGCAGGCTGGCCAGCGTGTGGTGGTGTCCTCGCAGTTTCTGATCGACTCCGAGGCCAGCCTCAAAGGGGTGGAAGCCCGCCTGAACGAAGCGCCTGCACAGGGCGCTGGCGTCGCCGCGCCACGCCATGAGGGCGAGGCACAGATCGTGGCCATCGACAAGGATTCCATCCTGCTGTCGCATGGGCCCATTCCGTCCATCCAGTGGGGACCGATGACCATGGAGTTCAAACCACCGCCACCAAACGCGCTGCCGCGCAACTTGGAGAAAGGCGATCACGTCACGATTGAATTCTTCATGGACAAGGAGGGGATGCCCCAGCTCACGCGGGTATCCCCGATGCCGGCGCCCTCGCCAGGAGTCAAAAAGTGATCGCCCGGCTGATCCGCTGGTCCATCGCCAATCGCTTCCTGGTACTGCTGGCCACGCTGGTCGTCGGCGCCTGGGGCGTTCACGCCTTGCTCAGGACACCACTGGACGCGCTGCCCGATCTGTCGGACGTGCAGGTCATCATCCGCACCACCTATCCGGGCCAGGCGCCGCGCATTGTCGAGAACCAGGTCACCTATCCGCTGACCACGACGATGCTGTCGGTACCGGGGGCGAAGACCGTGCGTGGCTATTCGTTCTTTGGGGATTCGTTCGTTTATGTGCTGTTCGAGGACGGCACGGACCCGTATTGGGCGCGCTCGCGCGTGCTGGAGTACCTCAACCAGGTGCAGTCCAGGCTGCCGACCGCAGCCAAGGCCTCGCTCGGCCCCGATGCCACCGGCGTGGGGTGGATCTACCAATACGCCTTGATCGACCGCAGCGGCACCATGGACCTGGGCCAGTTGCGGGCTATGCAAGACTGGTTCCTGAAGTACGAGCTCAAGACCGTTCCCAACGTCGCGGAAGTCGCCTCCGTGGGGGGCATGGTGCGCCAGTACCAGATCGTGCTGGACCCCGACAAGCTGGCCGCCTATGCCATCCCCCACACGCGCATCACCGAAGCCGTGCAAAGGGCGAACCAGGAAGCCGGCGGCTCGGTGCTGGAACTGGGTGAAGCCGAGTACATGGTGCGCGCTTCGGGATAGTGATAGTGAGCGGGCTAACTCTAAGGGCAGCACCCAAGCGGGAGTCGATCGCAAAGGAAGAATGATGGGTGAACTGGACGACTATCTACAGGCGGCGGACCGGGAGACCGCGGTGCGCAGCAATGCGGCCGCCATCAAGCACTTCGAGCAGGAGTGGAAGGGCTTGCTGCCGGCCACCAGCGACACCGTCGCTCCCTACCTCGTGGCCTGTGCGGGCGTCCACAAGATGAGCACCTTGAGGCAGTGCCACCTGGAAGTCTGCTGCCGCATGCAGTGTTGGGGCGCAGCACGACGGGTTGTTGTCCTTGAACAGCCGCCTCGAGTGACTTCACCGCGCGCGCACGCTTTCATTTTTGGCGGCGCCCAGGCGCTGCTGACCACCGTCACCAGCTTCATCTCCCTCCGGGGCAAACGACTGCTGGGCGGAGTATTTTCTCCGTCTCGGTGGAGAATACGCTTCACGATGAAATCGACTGTCAAAATCTCACTCCCAGACGAAGGAACACCCTTGCGAGTGGAAGTCAAGCGTGTGGTGACGATTGGCTTTGATGGCTATCACGCGAACAAATGAGTCGTCTTGCCGAGTACATCGAGGCTGCTGAGCGTGACAACACGCGTCGGAGTTACGCCGCTGCGATTCGACATTTTGAAATCGAGTGGAAGGGCCTGCTGCCGGCCACCACGGACGCAATTGCACTCTACTTGGCCGACTACGCCGCTACCCTGACCATCAACACGCTGCGCCAGCGGCTGGCGGCGCTGTCCCGCTGGCATGCCGACCAAGGTTTTCCCGATCCCACCAAGTCGCCTTTGGTGCGCCAAGTCCTCAAAGGCATCCGCTCAGTCCACGCCGTGCCAGAAAGGCGTGCACGCCCGCTGGAACTGACGGTACTTCAACAGGTTGATCAGTGGCTCGACGCCGCGATCGGTAACGCTCGGCAGGCTGGCGACCAGTCAGCGTTGCTTCGCCACACACGCAACCGCAGCCTGATGCTTCTGGGTTTTTGGCGCGGTTTTCGCTCGGACGAATTGCTCAACCTGCGCATTGAGAACACCGAGGTCACCCCGGGCGAGGGCATGGCCTGCTACCTGGGCCGCAGCAAGGGCGACAGGCAACTGCAGGGCCGGGTTTTCAAATGCCCAGCGCTATCGCTCCTGTGTCCCGTGACCGCCTACAACGCCTGGATAGACCTGGCCGGTTTGACCGAGGGTCCGGTGTTTCGAAAAATTGACCGCTGGGGTCATATCGCAGGGGAAAACCTGCATGCCAGCAGCGTGATCCCCTTGCTGCGCAGCCTGTTTGCAGAATCGGGTGTCGAGTCGCCAAAGGAATACAGCAGCCACTCCATGCGCCGCGGGTTTGCCGGCTGGGCCCGCGCCAGCGGCTGGGATATCAAGGAGTTGATGGAATACGTCGGCTGGAAAGATGTCAAGTCAGCCATGCGCTATCTGGACGCGTCAAATTCAAGCCTGCAAGCCCGCTTCGAGCAGGGACTGACAGTGTTGGCACCGACAACTCCCAAACCAACGCATCCTCTACTGCCAGGGACCGAACAGGCCCAAGGTCTGCGCTTGCCGACCGCACAAGAGATGCCCATCGCGATCGTGCGCGTCACCATGGTGCTGGCCCGCTTCAGCAAGCAGTCGCGAGGCCTGACCAGGGGCCGCAGGCTGATCGAGAAGACCTGCTTCGAGCGTTTTGCCACGCAACGCCTGAACAATGAGGGCACGCTCTATGAACTGGCGATTCCCTACCAATCGCGCGACGCACTGGACGAGGTGATCGCCGAGGTGCTGGATGACATGTACCGCATCGCAGAGGACAACCAGTGCCTTCTGGAAACCTCTTTTCACGAGCCCGCCACCGACTCACACTGGGATTGAGGCTGTGGGTGGACCGGTTGCCAAACAGGGGTAGTGGGCGCACATGACCACACGCAATGAGACGGCCTATCCCAGCCTGAACCCCGACCCAACCCCCCGTGAATTGGAAGAGCTTTACACGCCGACCGAGGCTGAGAAGCTCATGGCTGCCGCTATTGGCAAGCGGCCCCTGCCTCGCATCGTTGCGTTGATCCACCTGAAGATCTTCCAGCGCCTGGGGTACTTCATCCCCCTCGCTGAGGTACCAGCGGCCATCAGAGAGCGTATCGCCCAGCAGGCCGGGATTGCCAGAGAGCCCACGCTCGCCGACCTGAAGCGCTTTGAGGCCTCGGGCTCGCGTATGGCGCTTTTCGCGACTTTGCGCCGGCATCTCAATGTCAAATCCTTGGACCCGGCCGGTCACGCCTGGTTGGGTGTTGTGGCCGACACTGCGGCCGAAACCAAACAGGCAGTGGCCGACATCATCAACGTGATGCTCGAAGAGCTGGTCCACCATCGCTACGAGTTACCCGCTTTCTCAACGCTGGACCGAATGGCATTTCGGGCTCGGGAAAAGAGCAACAGCCGGTACTTCTCAGCCATCGCAGGTCAACTCACCGCGCAGACCCGGGCCCTGATCGATGGACTTCTCAAAACCGCTCCGGGGGAGTCCGTTTCTGCCTGGCAGACGCTCAAGCGCGAACCCAAGCGGCCTACAAACAAGGAAACCCGAACCTACATCCACCATATCCGGCGTCTTCAGCACCTGGTGGAGCAGTTGCCAAAGCCAGATGTCCCTGTTCCCAAGCTCAAGCAGTTCCGGCACTTGGCGCGTGCGCTCAATGCGACAGAGATGGCTGAACTCAAACCGCAAAAGCGCTATGCCCTGGCGGTGATATTCATCCGGGCCCAGCATGCCCAATCACTGGACGATGCCGCGGATCTGTTCATTCGCCTCATGCAGAACCTGGAAAACAATGCCCGTGAAAAGTTGCTGTCTTTCCAGCAGGAACGGGTGCAGAAAACCGACATGCTGGTTGGTCAGCTCAAAGACATCCTGGGGGCCTATCAACTGGAGGGAACAGACACTCAGCGCGTGGATGCCATTGGGACCACACTGGTGGCCGACGTGGAAGACCTGCTCAACGAATGCGAGCAACACCTGGCCTATGCCGGACGGAACCACCTGCCTTTCCTGTTGCAGCCCTACAAGACGGTTCGGGCCCAGTTGCTCAACTGCATCAGCATCGCCTCACCGCAAGCCAGCAGTGAAGACCTGGTGATGGACCGGTTGATTGAGGCGCTCTACAACCTGCGTGACAACCGTGCCGACATCATTTCACTAGACGCATTGGGGTTGACTGAAGACAGGGATTTGCGTTCGATGTCGGCGCAGTGGCGCAAACTGGTACTGGTCAAACCACCAGGCAAGGGCCGGGCAGAAGCGGTACACCGCCGGTACTTTGAGCTGGCGGTGATGTACGCCATCAAGGACGAACTGAAGTCGGGCGATCTCTTCATCAAGTACGGTGAACGCTATGACGACTACCGGGAGCAGTTGGTCGATGACGAAACCTTTGAAAAAGAGGTGGGCGAGTATGGCAAGGTCACCGGCATCGAGACGGAGCCCAGTTCCTTTGTATCTTTGCTGAAATCGGCCATGTCGCAGAGGGCGAAGGAAATAGATGCAAGTTTCCCGGAGAACGCCCATGCGGAAATTGTCGATGGACGTCTGATCCTCAGAAAACCACCGCGCTCTGACATCGTCGAAGCCGCCGCACGGATCGACGCCTTGATATCCGAGCGGATGAAAGCGGTCAGTATCGTGGATGTGATGATCGATACCGAGCGTTGGTTGGACCTGCACAAGCTATTTCGCCCATTGGCCGGGACAGACAGCCGCCTTGAGGATCTTCGGATGCGCGTTATCACAACGCTGTTTTGCTACGGCTGCAACCTCGGGCCGGTTCAGACCGCCAAATCCATCAAAGGGCTGAGCCGCCGCCAGATCTCCTGGCTCAACCTGAAGTACGTGAGCGAAGACCTGTTGGACAAAGCCATTGTGAAGGTGATCAATGCGTACAACAAGTTTGAACTGCCAGGCTACTGGGGTACCGGCAAGCACGCGTCGGCCGACGGCGCCAAATGGAGCCTGTATGAGCAAAACCTGCTATCGGAACACCATATCCGCTATGGTGGTTACGGCGGCATCGGCTACTACCATGTGTCCGACAAATTCATCGCGCTGTTCAGCCATTTCATTTCCTGCGGCACTTATGAAGGTCTGCATATCTTGGACGGGCTGGAGAGCAACGAGTCAGACATTCGGCCTGACACCATTCACGGTGACACACAGGCTCAAAGCTACCCCATCTTCGCGCTAGCCCATTTGCTAGGCATCAAGCTTATGCCGCGTATACGGGGTATCCAGGATCTCAAATTCCATCGCCCAGCGCCGGGCAATGCATATCCCAACATCAACGCGTTGTTCAGCGATGTCATCGACTGGAAGCTCATTGAAACGCATTTTCCGGCGATGCTGCGGGTGGCGGTTTCCATCAAGACCGGCAAAATCACTCCATCCACCATTTTGCGTCGGCTGGGTACGTACAGCCGCAAGAACAAGCTGTACTTTGCCTTCGTGGAACTGGGCAAGGTGACCCGTACCATGTTCCTACTGAGCTATATCGGCGATGTTGGGCTGCGCAAGGTGATCAATGCCGAAACCAACAAGAGTGAGCAATTCAACGGCTTTGCCCGCTGGTCACTCTTTGGGGGGGAGGGGATCATTGCCGAGAACATCCGGCATGAACAGCGCAAGGTGATCAAGTACAACCATCTGGTGGCCAACATGATCATTCTGCACAACGTGGTGGGAATGACGCGAGTGCTGCAGGAGCTGCGGGACGAGGGCATCGACATCACTTTGGACATTCTGGCGGGCTTGGCGCCGTATCGCACGCAGCACATCAACCGGTTTGGGGACTACACGCTGGATTTCCGGCGCAAGATCAGCCCCTTGAACTTCGAAGCCACCATAATTCCAATGGAATCATAGACTTAAGGTCGTTTCTGCGGTTTTTTACATGAATCCCTGCCGACCCTCCACCAGGTCGCGCGCGAGCACCCCCCGGTAGCGTGGGCCCTGGGCGGTGAGCTCGCTGATCCACGTCTGCGCGATCGGCTCGCCGTAGCGCAGCGACTGGGAGACCTGCGGCCCGCCCGAGCGGGCGACGGCCCGGCTCCTGAGCTTCTCGACGTCGGCCTTGCGGTAAAGCTTGGCCTTCACGCCCGGGCGCTGCTTGGTCTTGATGAGGCCGCGGCTCACGTAGGTGTACAGCGTCTCGCGGCGCACGCCGAGGATCGACATCGCTTCCGCGCTCCCGACGTATTCGACGTCATTGATCTGGCGGCGCTGGCGTGCGTTCTCGGAGCTGTTCTTGGCTGGCATAGGGTTCCTACGGCTATTTATATCGATTCTCACATCGATCTATACATAGATCAATGTATTGCCTAGTATTCGTTACGTTTACTCAACGAATCTTTTGAAAGGACGACCACGATGCAAGTAGCCGAACACCAACTCCTGGACCTGCGCCCCAAGTTCAAGGAGACCCGCAAGAAACTGCTCAGCGCCCGGCACCTGCCGGGCGAGGTGTACAGCTCGCCCGAGATCTACGCCATGGAGAAGGAGCAGATCTTCATGAAGTACTGGCTCTCCGTGGGACGCGTCGAGGAGATTCCCGATGTCGGCGACTACTACACCTTCCAGGTGATGAAGGAGTCGATCGTGGTGTCCCGTCCCGCGCCCGACCAGGTCGTCGCCTACATGAACCAGTGCCTGCACCGCGGCGTGGAGATCGCCGTCGGCCGCGGCAACGCCAAGGAATTCAGCTGCCCGTACCACGCTTGGCTCTACGACGTGAGCGGCAAGCTCGTCGTCGCGCCGGGCATGAAGGCCTCGGAGGTCGAGCTGAAGAACTGCAGCCTGCGCCAGCTTCACGTCAAGGTCTGGCGCGGCTGGATCTTCGTGAACTTCAGCGACGAGCCGATGTCTTTCGACGACTACATCGCTCCCTTCGAGCAGCCGCTGTGGTGGTTCCAGACCGACCATTGCAAGCTCGCCCAGAAGGTCGAGATCGACGTCAAGTGCAACTGGAAGTTCCTGGTCGAGAACCTGATCGACATCTACCACGTCGGCGTCATCCACAAGGGGACCTTCGGCGGCTTCGTGAAGGGCGAGCAGGTCCGCTTCAACCTGGTCGAGAACGGCGGCTGGCACACCCAGTACGAAGCCAGGCCGCATTCGAAGTCTGGCGAGCAGGTCTTCCCGACGCTGCCCTGGGCGCAGGACAAGCCCAGCGGGATCGCCTGCAAGGCGGGCATCTATCCGAACCTGAACCTGTCGATGCGTGCCGACAGCGTGCGCATGTGGCACATCTGGCCCATCTCTCCCACGGAGACCAAGGTCATCTGCTATCTGCTGTTCCCTGAAGGCGCCTTCTCGATCCCGAACTATGACGAGGAGATGGAGAAGTACGTGGGTTTCGTGCGCCAGATCATCGCCGAGGACGCCGTGATGGTGGAGGGCATGCAGAACACCGCGGGGTCGAAGTTCTTCCAGCCCGGCCCGATGTCGCCGCTCGAGGAGGCGCTGTATCACATGGAGAACCACTACATCGACGTGATGACGTCGCAGGCGTAGGGCAGCGGGTGCGGCAAGACAACAATCCGGGAGACACCATGGACGGTGAATGGATCAGGGTCGGCAACGTGGCCGACATCGACGAAGACGACACGCACCCGGTCGAGATCGACGGCAGGCGGGTGTGCCTCTACAACCTCGGCGGCGAGATCTTCGCCACGGACGGCACCTGCACCCACGGCGACGCGGACCTTTCGCTGGGCATGGTGGTCGATTCCTGCCTCATCGAGTGCCCCCTGCACGAGGGCACCTTCGACATCCGAAGCGGCCGGGCGGTGGGCGCGCCGTGCACGGATCCGCTGCGCTGCCATCCGGTCAAGGTCGAGCAGGGAGTCATCTTCCTGCGGCCCGCGCACTGAGCGACGGCAGGGAGCACCCATGGATGTCGTCATCGTTGGAGCCGGCCAGTCCGGCGCCTGGGTCGCCCGGTCGCTGCGCGAAGCAGGGCATCAGGGGGACATCACACTCCTGGGGCGTGAGCCGCACGCGCCCTACGAGCGGCCCCCCTTGTCGAAGGGCGTGCTCAGCGGGGCGGAAGAGCACCCGCCGGTGCTGCTCGGCCCGCAGCAGTGCGTCGCCCTGCGCGTTGACTTCCGGCCTGGCGTCGAGGTCGTCGGCATCGATCGCACCGGCCACCGGGTCCGGTGCGCGGACGGCTCGGCGGTCCGTTACGATAAGCTCGTGCTGGCCACCGGAGGGCGGCCTCGGGCGCTGTCGTGTCCCGGCGCCGATCTGCCCGGCGTCCATGCGCTGCGCACGATCGAGGATTGCCGGGTCCTCGCCCGGAAGCTGGTGCCGGGCAACCGGCTGCTGATCGTGGGCGGGGGGTGGATCGGGCTGGAGATCGCTGCGACGGCGAGGCACAAGCAGGTCGAGGTCACGGTACTGGAGGCGGGGACGCGCCTGTGCGCGCGGTCGCTGCCGCCCCGGTTCTCGGCGTTCCTGCTCGACAGGCACCGCCGCGAAGGCGTCGACGTCCGGCTGTCGACGACGGTCGCGTCGATCGAGTCGGGCCGCGAGCGTGCGCTGGCCGTACAGTTGCCCGGCGGGCCGGAGGAATTCGACGCGGTGGTGGTCGGAATTGGGCTGGCGCTCGACACCGGCCTGGCCGAGGCCTGCGGGCTCGAGGTCCGCGACGGCATCGTCGTGGACCAGACCGGCCAGACATCCGACCCAGACATCTACGCTGCGGGCGACGTGGCCAACCAGCCGAACACCTGGGCGGGCGGCCGTCTGCGATGCGAGTCGTGGGCCAATGCCCAGAATCAGGCCATCGCCGTGGGCAAGGCGATCATCGGGGGAGACGTAGCCTATGACGAGATTCCATGGTTCTGGTCCGATCAGTACAACCTGAACCTGCAGGTGCTAGGCGTTCCGTCGAACGAACTGGAGGGCACCCTGCGCGGGTCTGCCGAGGAGGGGGCGTTTTCTGTGTTCCAGATCTCGGACGGCCGGCTGCGCAGCGTGATCTCGGTAAATGCGCCGCGGGACATCAAGGTGGCCAAGCGTTGGCTCAAGCAGGGGACGTGCCCGTCGCCGGCCGCCCTCGCCGACCACGCCGTGCGTCTCGATAGACTCTGATCCGAATACTCGGCGCCGTCAGGCTCAACGCAAAGATTTCGGCCTGGCTGCCGGGCGAGAACGACGCATGGCATGGTCTGAGTGCTTGGCGTACAGCCCGCGTAGGATCAGACGCTTCGCTCGTTCGGCTTATAAGTACACACCCGGTGAAGGCTGCGACATCAATAGCCAAGTCAACTGATGGATGGCCCGCGCTGTCTTTCAGTTTCCCAAGAAATACCTGTACCGCGCACTGTCGCGGCGAGTTGCTGTCCCAGCCGCTGCTCGATCACCGGCTTCCACGGCACCAGGCTGAACCCCATGCCGTCATCGAGCATCGCGTAGCGCCCGCTGGCGAGCATAACTGAGCGCCGATAGATGCCGGCCACGCGCTGGCCGTCAGTTACGGGTCGATGCTCCAGCCCGGTTTCAGCAGCAATGTCCTTGACAACCCGCGTCAGTTCCCTGTTGCGCAGTGTCCCCAGTAGATTGCGCGCCAGAATTACACGCTGCCCCCGCCGCTCGGCCAGCCCCTGTTCGGTCAGGAAGTCGGCGCGCTGCTGCATCGCCTGCTTCGCCTCGCCGCCAAAACCCAAGTCGCCCAGGCGCGAACCGCCGCCGATTAGTTGCTGATCGAGCCAGGTCGCGCCGATCACGCGGGCCTGCCGCTCAATCGGCATGTGCGACTTCAGTTCCACCTCTACACCGCCCAGGCGCTGGGCATCGTACTGGCGGCCTCGTTCGGGCAGATCACTTGGCACCTTCCATAGCCCTTCAGCCACGCGCTCCACAATGCCAACGCGGCGTAGGGCTTCCAGCCGACGAACATGTGCGGCGACAACCTCCTGTGGGTCGCGTCCCGTCTTGGTGCGGCCCTGCTCAATCGCCAGGTGATGATCGGTGCGATACAGGCCATCGTTTGCCAGTTCTGAGATATTGCGGTCAGCTGCTCGAATATCAGCAGAACCTTTCACCTCCACCACCGATCCGGTGGGATAGTTGGCCGGTTCGTCGCGGGTATTGAGCGCAACGTAGTGGGCCTTACCATCCACGCCGTCAATCACCAAATAGCCCCGGTCGCGCAATTCATCGTCCAGCCCCTTGGCTGCCACACGACCGACGATGGCGTGGCGATCATCACCCGGCTCGAACACGGCAAGTTCACGCGGCTGGCCGCTCATGGCCCGCTGCATGGTCTGCTGGATCTCCAGTTCGGTACGCGGCCCCAGCCATTCGGTGGCCAGCTCTGAAGCGCGATGGCGGAAAC
>LNAP01004966.1_pt1 | contig 14443 bp, 12 predicted proteins | sample 602601 | NCBI WGS metagenome assembly LNAP01 (sample SAMN02440304, study PRJNA202911) | soil metagenome | biome: Subtropical and temperate rainforests or woodlands; isolation source: soil samples (1 kg each in a 20% v/v slurry with milli Q water) were... ...
CCTTCGTCACAAAGCCCCTCCACCGCTATATAGGAGCTCGAAACGACCGATGAATCCCACCCATATGACAACTTTCTTGGAATCGATCGTCTAGCTCGCGCCTTTCTATGTGCATCACCGGTAATCCCGGTACTAAGTCCTCGACAGGTAACCAGGGTCAAAACGACCCACCGTCCTACTCCCACTCGATTGTTCTGAAGCATCATAACGCATTGATCCATCCGCGATTTGCTCGATTTCAAAGACTATCGATATCGGTTGGTCGATTTTCCTCGGAGTCCTCCGCAAAGCTGGGTCTCCAGCCTGCCAAGAAGACCGTCAGCGATGGTGAAGTCCGTCGCCGTCAGTAGTGTGGCCCTCGCGCCGGTTGCGATACGGCGCAACATTCGCGGATTGAACGACGCCGCTTCAAGCGATCGCAGCTCGGCTTCCGACCGGTAAGCGTCGCCGGCGACCTGCCGGGCGTCAGTCGCGCGATATGGACAGCCCCGCGAGAAGCGGAGCGTATGCGGCGAGCCTGCGGGATACGAACTCCGTGAAGAGCCGCACGCGCTTCGTCTTGCGTGTCTCCCCCTGTGTGAGGAGCCAAGCCGTTCCGTACATGTGCAGGTCGGTGCCCGGTACCCTCACCAGCAGGGGGTCGGCATCTCCGACGAAGCACGGCAGTGTCGTGATCCCGAGCCCTTGCCGTACAGCAACGATCTGCGCCTCGGCGTCCGTGATCCTGAACGGAACCGCCGTGGTGCGAACCTCACCCTCGCCGGCCCAGTCCGGGATTCCATGCATGCTGATGACGATCCACCGGATCGGATCAGGCGCGCCCGCACGCCATGCGGCCAGTCGATCGCGGGACATGTAGACGGCGCCGAACACCTCCGGTCCCTTCAGGCCGTGAAGATTGAGCGGCAGGGTTTTGCGGTCGTAGACGACACGGATCGCGACGTCGGCCTCCCGGTTGGTCAGATTTGCCAGCTCGCCGAACGACAGGATGTCCATCTCGATGTCCGGATGCAGACGCGCGAAATCGGCGAAGTCCGGCATGAGCAGGTGGGTCGCCAGCGGCGGCGCCAGCGTCACCCGCAGACGCCCGCGCACGCTCTGGTCGCGCCCGAAGACGCGCGTCTCCAAGAGGTGCGACGACGCTTCCATCTGGTCCGCGAACTCGAGAACCTCCTCGCCCGCAGCCGTCAGGCGGTAGCCCGAAGGCAGCTTTTCGAACATGTGCACCCCGAGGCGTTCCTCGAGCTGGGCGATGCGTCGCAGCACGGTCGCGTGGTTCACACCGAGGCGCTCGGCGGCAGCCCGCACCGAGCCTCCGCGCGCAACGGCAAGAAAGTAGCGAACGTCATCCCAGTCGATCATGGTGCAATCCCGCACCGCGCGGTGCGCCTTCCTAAGCCCGCAACTAACACATCGAACAGCAGTACGGGCGGTCATTATAGCCCATGCCGACAAGCACGGCCCAATTCCGAACGGCGGACACCGATCGTCGCGGCTGGCGTCAGTCGTCCGGCCGGATCGATTTCGCACCACCGATGTGCGCGCTTCCGCACTCAACGCCTGACGCCGACCGACCTATGTCGAGGTTCTCGGGGGCAGATGCTGTCCCGACACCACGAATGGAGAAGTCATGGGAAAGCTTGAGGGTAAGGTTGCAGTCATCACGGGTGGATCGAGCGGCATGGCGCTGGCGAGCGCCAAGAGGTTCGTTGAAGAAGGCGCCTATGTCTTCATCACGGGCCGGAGGCAGGAGGCGCTCGACGAGGCCGTCAAGCTGATTGGCCGGAACGTGACCGGCGTGCGCGGCGACGCGGCCAATCTCGACGACCTCGACCGCCTGTTCGATACGGTCAAACGGGTAAAGGGCAAGATCGACATCCTGTACGCGAGCGCCGGCATGGGCGAAGCCGTCCCACTGGGCGAGATCACCGCGCAGCATTTCGACGCGACCTTCGGCCTGAATGCGCGCGGCACGCTGTTTACGGTGCAAAAGGCGTTGCCGCTGTTCAACGATGGCGGATCGATCTTCATGACCGGGTCAGTTGCTTCGATCAAAGGTTTTCCTGGTTACAGCGTGTATGCGGCGAGCAAGGCGACGCTGCACGCATTCGCCCGCGGGTGGCTCAACGAACTCAAGGTCAGGAATATCCGGGTGAACGTGCTGCACCCGGGCCCGATCGCCACACCGATGCAGGACCAGGTTCTCACCGAGGAGGCGAAGCTGATGTTCGAATCCCTGATCCCGCGGGGAAAGATGGGGCGTCCTGAGGAAATTGCGACGGCCGCGCTGTTTCTTGCTTCGGACGATTCGAGCTTCGTGAATGGGCTGGAGTTGTCTGTCGACGGCGGCTTCTCGGCCATCTGAAGGGCCGCGGGATCAATATCAACACGGATTGGAGAAGTATTTTGAGCTACGCAATCATAGGATTCGGTAAGAGGGAAAGCTCAACGAGGGTGGCGCGCTGGTGCACGCACGCGGCCGCACTTGGGGCCAGCTCATCTTCCAGGATTTGTTCAAGAAGGAGCAGTAATCGATCTACGACCGAGAACCGGTCGCGCGCGCCAACTTCTTCGAGCCGCGCGCGACCGAATATTTGAAGGCGACAAAGTCGCGAAGGTTGGGGTGGGCCTGACGGCGCATGGGCGCCGTTCGAAGAGCGGGGAGACGCCCGACAGAGCGGCAGATCTGCGGGTCGCCTACGCGGCTCGGTGAAGCACTCGATCGAAGCCCATTAGCGGACGTCGTGAGGTTCCGGGCGGGGTGGTTCCCCGCCGTCGCCGAGCGCGTTCACATCAGCTTTTCCTGCGCGGCCTGATAGACGGTGCGCACAGTCGGTCGAAAGCCGAGGTCACGCGCAAGCGCGCCATCGACATGGAGACGCCAGGGGTTGGCTAGCGGCTCGGCGGAAGGCTCCATCGTCTCGCCGATAAGCGCGAGCAGTTCATAGATCGAGGTCGGCGCCTCATCGACGATATTGACGATGCGCCCATCCATCGCCCCGGCCAAAGCGAGGATCATGGCGTTGGCGATGTCGCGATGATGGATCAGGCTCATCTTCTGAGCGGGATGCATCCTGCCGTTCGTCGCATGCTGGGGCAGCGACTCCAGATGTCCGTCCCTATCGCCATAGACGAAGCCGAACCGCTGGATCGACCAGGTCAGCCCACTTTCGCGCAATTCCATCTCGGCCGCGAGTTTGCTGGCCGGATATGCCTGTTTCGGATCGGCGTCGTCGTCCTCGCGTCCCGGGCGTGGGCTGTCTGCGTTGTAGACGTTGCTGGTGCTGGCCATGATGAAGCGCGCCTCGGGCGCGTGGGCCTTCGCCGCGGCGATGAGGTTGCGCGTGCCTTCAAGGTTGCTCTTCCAGATGAGATCGGTGTCGGGCGAGCGGAAAACCGCAGCGAGATGGATGATCGCCGAGACGCCGGTCACCGCCTGGACGAGCGACGCCGGATCAAGGAGGTCGCCCTCGACGGCGCTCGCCCCGGCGGGCGCAACTTTGCCACTGCGCACGAGGGCGCGGCAATCCAAGCCGGCCTCCACGAGACGCGGCAGGAGACGCGCTCCCACAAGACCGGTCGTCCCGGTCACCAGGATTGTCATGCGTCTGTTTCCTTTCGTGAAAGCCTGTCGAGCCGCTCGGTAGCGGTCCGAAGAACGCTGATCGCGACGGCGACATCGGCGTCGTCGAGACCGTCGAACGCCGCCTTATGGATGAAGGTCAAATCTGGCAGATCGTCCCACAGCGCCCGACCGGCCGGCGTCATCCGAAGCAGCTTCTGGCGCTGATCGACGCGGTCGGGAATTTGCTCGACGAGGTCTTTTCGCACCAGCGCTCCGATGACGATGCTCAACGTCGCCCGTTCGACTTGGAGCATCCTCAACAGCTCGCGCTGCGGGGTCGGCCCATCCTGGGCCAACTGATGCAGCACATACCATTGCGTGGCCCCCAGTCCGTGCGGCCGGAGGGTGTCCTCAATGATCGCGCGGCCCGCGAAGTAGCATCGCTTGGCCCACGCCCCGACCGTGTCATGCCCAGCACTGCTTGATTTGTTAGTCATCTAACAGTATTGTTAGGAAGCAAACATAATGTCAAGCGCGACGATGCCGGCTCGGGGCCGGAAATGGAATCTTGTCGGATCTGTGCATGTCGAGAACGAGCCGTCTATTCGAACTCATAAGCGTACTGCGGGCGCGCAGGATGCCCGTTACGGCGCAATATTTAGCGCGTGAACTGGGTATCTAGCAGCGGAGCGTATACCGAGACATTGAGACGCTACGCTCGCTCGGAGCGCCTCTCGATGGACAGGCGGGTATCGGCTATTGTTTGGGAGAAGGCTTCTTTCTCCCGGAATTCGCGTTTTCATCGGATGAGCTGGACGCGTTAATCCTTGGCCTGGGCTGGGTGCGACAGGGGGCCGATCCTGCCTTGGCACAGGGCAGTGAGAGCGCTCGGCCTTCCGCCACTTCCGCGTCGATCGTTTGCACCTGACGACGGTTTCGGAGGAGCGCTACCCCAGCCGACGCCAATCCATCGCGAGGCGATGGCGGCAGCAGGATCGCGACTGGCGTTCGATCCTGACAGTTTCTGACACGTCGAGGCGCTATTAATTGACGCGGTGGTTTTGCCGATCCCGGTTTCTGCACAAGCAGCGCCGGATCCGGCGAAAAGAGAAGGATCAGTTATGACTAATCAAGAAGCCTGGAATCTGTACGAAAAATATCTAAGCGCTTGGAATACGACCTCGATCGAAGAACGCTTGAAAATCGCCAACGAGGTTTTGAGCGAGAACATTGAATACCAAACTGCCAGACATGACCTGTCCACCGGTCGATCGCTAGTCATCGAAGACATGGCCACGTTCCATGAGAGATTCCCGGGAGGGCATTTTGAAATCGGCGATGTCTCTTCGCACCACAATGTGGCTTTATTGACTTGGGTTATCATTCAGGCCGATGGCAAGGAGTTTGCTCGCGGAGGCGACCAAATCACAGTCGGTCGCAACGGACAGATCACCAAGATCATTACCTTTGCGCCGTCTGTAAAGAATCCGAATTAGTCTCCTCGTCGGTTACGGTGCATTCAACTCACCGTTCGGCGCAGCGTTCGGTCCCAATTGAATGCACTGTCACCGGGCCCCCGTTTCGCTCAAGTGCACATAGGCACGCGCCGCGTTGCGACGAGATTCAATGTCGAGTGATTCATTCATTGCTCGTTTCTTTGTGTCTCGGGTGTCGGCGCTCAGAACGGAGGCAGCTTTGGCTGCGAGGGTTTGGCGCCGAAAGCCCGCGGTGTGTCCCGCTGCGGACGGCGATTGTCCAGGATCGGCGGCATTGATCCTGATCAAGACGGGAGGGATCAGATCGCGTGATTATTGCAAACGCGACCAGCTTGACACGACACGAAAGGGGCCGTCCTCATGAGAAATAGATTAAAGGAGCGAGCGGTGATTTCGGGCATCGGGTGCTCGCGTTTCGGCGACCTCCTCGAGACACCCGAGCTCAAGGGTACGAGCATCCAGGAGTTGACGGCGAGCGCGGTCAAAGAAGCGCTCGACGATGCCGGGCTGACCGGACAGGACGTGGATGCTGTCTTCGCGGGCAACGCAATGGTCCACAGCTCGCAAGTGCCGGGGACCTATTCGCAGCTCTCGAAGTGGACCGGCACCCAGTTCAAGTCCGGTGTTCATTTCGAGGCGCAGTGCTCGACCACGAACGTCGGTGCTGCCCTTGCCGCGATGTCGATCGCGGCCGGTGTCTACGATACGGTGCTCGTTTACGGATTGGAAACCACACGTACCAAAGTGAAAGGCTTCAGTCCTTACGAACGCGAGCCGATTTCCCATCAGCAGACTTGGCTGTGGACCGACATGGCCGTCAACCAAGCCTATGGTGTGCCGCAGGGCTACGACATCTTTTCCACGTACAATGGTCTCGTTGCGCTCGGCTATTGCCGCAAATACGGCATTTCAATCGCCGACTTTGATCGTGGCATGTTCGAGCTCTGCCGCACGCGGCGGCTGCACGGCTCGATGAACCCGAAGGCCAACATCCAGGAAAAACTCGAAGACCGCGCGGCCCGCGAGGGCTTTTCCGACGCCTACGATTATTGGCGATCCGACAAGCACAATCCCTTCGTCGCCTGGCCGTCACGGCTGCTCAGCCTGGTGACCACCGCTGACGGCGCTTCCGCCATGGTGCTCACACGCGCGGATCTCGCCAAGGGCGGTAAGTCGCAACCGGTGGAGTTCAAAGGCTTCGGCATCAGCTACAGCGACTTGCCCTGGTATGGCGAAGACCCGACCTACTGGGAGTTCGACAAGCGCGCCATCGATGCCGCGTTCGACATGGCCGGCATAAAGGCCGCCGACATCGACTACCTGCATACTCACGACTGCTCGCACATCTCCGGCATCTGCACTGCGGAGACGATCGGCTACCTCGAGCCGGGGAAAGGACTCGACGCGGCGCGCGCCGGCCGCTTGCGCTTTGACGGCGACCGCCCGATGTCGACGCATGGCGGTCGTCATGCCTTCGGGCATGCCTGGGGCGCAAGCGCGGGAACGGACACCTACGAGGCTGTCCTCCAGATGCGTGGCCAGGCCGGGCCGCGGCAAATCTCCAATGCTCCCGAAATCTCCGTCATTCATACGCACGGCTACGCCATGATCGGTACCGTGGTCGTCCTCGGGAGCATGTGAAATGAAAACCGTTGCCGAACAGCCGAGCGCCATCCGTTCCTATTATGAAGGACTCGCCAAGGGGGTATTCCGGGCGGTCACCTGCAAGGCCTGCGGGGGCTATACCTTCCCGCCCACCGGCTGCTGCGAGCATTGCGGCAGCTGGCAGGTCGAGCCGACGGAACTGAGTGGAGAGGCCACACTTTTATTTGCGACGCACAATATATCGCCTGCCTGTCATCCGCGTTTCGAGAAGATCGCACCCTATGTTTACGGCCACCTTCGCCTGAAGGAGGGACCGATCGTCCAGGCGATCGTGCTCGGTATCGATGCCAACCCGCATGAACTGCAACAGCTCTTCGAGCGGGGCCCCGTTCCCGCGAAGGCGGAGATGCTGCAGATGGACGACCTGCCGGTTCTTGCCTTCCGCATCGCGGGCTAACAGCGTAACGAAAGGTCTTGGGGCTGCGCCGCACCTATCGACCGCCATCGATGCCGGGCAACGGCAAAGGTGGCGCGTCGGTCTTTTTCCTGTCCTCCCCCCTCATTCCCACTCAATGATTTCAACAAATTGTAAGCCACTGAATCTAATCCGCAAATTATTTCTGCACACAACGAAGAACCGTCTCTGCGACCCGTCAGAAATTCGCGCTCTTGATTCCAAAGATGAATTTGCACCATTCGAAGTCTGCTCGGCTTCAGCGACTATCGATATCAATTGGTCGACTTCTCTGACCGTCGCCGGTCAAGCCACGCCAGAAGTTCTAAAAAAAGACCGTCACGAGGCTATCTGCAACGAGAGTCAGTCGCGAGACAGAAATGGACTAAGTAGTCGACCGGGACCAAACCAACGGCGGCGCGGCTCAAATCGATCCAAAGCGAACCTGACGCGTCGGCGCAGTCCATCGGGCGAGTCGCGCGATTACGCAGGAACGTACGTCAACCTAATCACGTCCTCGCCAATTACATCGCTGGCGGCAAGGCGGAGCGGCGGCCGAGGGCTGGCGAAAAATGGCTTGCCGCGACCAAGCACGACGGGGTGGAAGTAGAGTCGATACTCATCAATTAGACCAAGGTCGGTTAGGCTTCGTGCTAGGTCTGGTCCGGAAACTGCAATCTCCCCAACGAACCGAGCCTTCAGGCCACGTATCACCGCCTCGATGTCATCCTCGACAAGTGTGGCGTTGGGGCCGACTGACTTCAACGAGCGCGACACGACCCACTTGGGTTGGCGCCGCCACGCCGCCGCGAACTCATGTTGCTCCGCACTCCACTCAGGACGCTCTTCGTCCCAATAACGCATGGCCTCGTACATCCGGCGACCGTACACACTGCCGGTCAGGTCGTGCACGTGCTCTATCCAGTGACGAAAGAGCGCGGGACCTGGCGCAGGTAATTCCTGATGGTCGACGTAGCCGTCCAGCGACAGATTCATTCCAAAGACGAGCTTCGCCATGCTACAAAATCTCCACCCCAGGTTTTTTCATAGTAGCTTGAGCGGACGTTGCGCAGAAGTGAGGTTGGACACAATCTGCGCGCCGCTTTGTCGGTGTGACCACGCTTCGGCGCACCGCCAGCTTTCGCCTTAACGGCACTGACTTGAGATCCCGGAAGTCGGACAGGCAAGTTTAGATTATGCGGTGCCGTCGTAACTCGACTACGACAATTCAGACGATTTCAAATTATGAAGGGCCGAGCAGAACCGTCAAACAAGCTATTGAATTATAAAAATAATCCCTCAGCGACTACAACCCCCTACTCCCACTCGATCGTTTCCACGCATCGTAACGCGCTGATTTTTATGCGCAAAAATTTTCTGCTGACGGTCTAAATCCGACCGTCAGTCCGTCAAATTTTTTCACTCTTGATTTCAAAGGGAAAATCGCGCGATTCAAATTTTGTGTGGCTTCGACAACTACCGCCAACGATCGGTCAATTTTTCGCGTTGTCGATCGCGGAGCGTTCTGCTCCAGGATGAAAAAAGACCGTCAGCATATAGCACAAGGCGTTCGCGCTGGCGATGTTTGTGCCCTTCTGATCACACGAACTGGGCCCACGAGGTTGATGGAAAGCGACTGATTCCATAAGGACACGTGGCTGCGGCGGTGGTGGAAGGACACACGGCCAGCAAAGGCCCGAGATGGTGACGAGAAGGCAGCGGCGTAATGGCTCGGTGCACTAAGCCCATCCACTAGCCGGTTTCGAGTCCGGCCCGCAGCACCGCCAGGTTCAGGCGTTTCGATCGACTGGAACCCCGAACAAGTCCTTGGTGATTGGCAAAACGCTAGGGACAATCTCTTGACTAACGGCTCCGACTAGTAAAGAGTTCGTTCTTAGTAGAATCAACAGGGAACGTGAGCGTTCCTTGCGTCCGGCCGTTGGAACAACGTCGTCCCCGGGTTGAGCCGCCAAGTCATGTCGAAGCGCACAACAGGCCGATACGAAAGCGTGACCGCAGGCGGCGAAAAGGTTGATGCCTTCGTTCCCTTCGATCTGCCGCCCGCGCGGCCGGCGCTCGTCATTGACGCCAAGCTCGAACGTCGCCTTGGGCAAGCGGAGCAGGGGCTTGTCCGGCTCGATCTGGCAGGCGAGATGGTGCCATCGCTCGATTGGTTCATCTACGCCTTCGTGCGCAAGGAAGCAGTGATCTCGTCTCAGATCGAGGGCACGCAAGCATCACTCGTCGACCTTCTCGCTTTCGAAGCCGAAGAACAGCCGCAACCCAACGCCGATGTCGAGGAGGTGACAAACTACCTCGACGCCCTCGCCTACGCGCGCGGCCAGCTCACGTCGAAGCGTGGTCTGCCGCTTTCCCTGCGGCTCTTGAACGAAGCACACAAGCGGTTGATGCACGGCGTGCGCGGCGGAAGCAAGCAGCCCGGAGAAATCCGCCGCAGCCAAAACTGGATTGGCGGAAGCCGGCCCGGGAACGCGGCTTACGTTCCGCCGCCTTCCGAGAAACTCCCTCAGCTTCTCGGTTCTTTCGAGAAATACATCCACGCCGATGACCGGCTGCCTAAACTCGTGCGGACGGGTCTCTTGCATGCGCAGTTCGAAACCATTCATCCCTATCTCGACGGCAATGGGCGGATCGGCCGCCTGACGATCGCCCTCCTGCTGGAGCACTGGGGACTCTTGAAGGCTCCGCTTCTCTATCTCAGCCTCTTCTTCAAGCGACATCGCGAGGAATACTACCGGCGCCTCAACCTCGTGCGGCTGGAGGGCGACTGGGAAGGCTGGATCGATTTTTTTCTCGATGGCGTCGCCACGATCGCCGATGAAGCTGTCGCCTCGGCGCGTGAATTGTTCAACCTCGTCAGCGCGGATCGCACGCGGCTGCTCGATGTCGACTCGGTATCCGTTTCAGCTCTTCGATTGTTCGAGCAGCTTCCACGGCATCCGATCGTGACCGTCGCATCGGCGATGAAGCTGCTCGACACGAGCAAACCGACCGCAACCCGCGCCATCGAGGTGCTGGCCGAGATCGGTATCCTCGTCGAAACGACGGGAAAGAAGCGCGACCGCAGTTTCGCCTATCGCGCCTATATGGAACGCCTGCGAACCGGAACGGAACTGGACCTCAGCCGATGAGCGGCCGGCGGCGGATCACTCAACCCTATAGCCGAGCGCCCGGTATCCAGATCGCCGCTTCGCCGCCATCCGCGCCAGAACAGGCACGAGGTCGTCGACATAGTCGATGACGAGAACCTCTGTTTTACCAGCATGCTGCCGGTGAAGCCGACCGACATATTGGGCCAACGTGCCTTTCCACGAAATGGGCATCGTCAAGAACAGCGCGTCCAATCTTGGGTCATCAAAGCCCTCGCCGATGTAACGCCCTGTCGCGAGGATGAGCCGTTCCTGATCGTCTGTCACTCGTAGGGCGGCATCTGACGCCTTGCGTTCGGCTGCCGACATTCCGCCTCGAAGGACGACAAGATTGCGCACGAAGCGCGAAAAGCGACCTTGAAGATATTCCAGATGATCCCGGCGCTCGGTGAGCACGATCGGTGAGCGTTTCGCCTCCAGCGCCTTCAGCACATCGTCGAAAATCAAGTTGTTACGCGACTCGTCCTGTGCGATGGCCGCATAAATTGCTGGCATGGAAGGACGGTCCGACGCCGCCAAAGGTGGCGGAAGTTGAAACTGCGTCGATCGAGCCGTGGCGCGGTGAACTATCCCCCGCCCGGCGGCCTGGGCGCGCGCATCAACGCGATGCCGAACAGGGCCGCATTGCATGAAGATGATCGGATGATGACCATCTTTGCGGGCCACCGTCGCGGACAGTCCGAGGACATAGCGCGCTTTCGCCCGGCGGGCCACAAGCTCAAAACTCGCCGCCGAAAGATGGTGGCACTCGTCGACAATCAGATGACCGTAGTCCGCTACCAGATCGGATACTTCGCCTCGGCGCACGAGGCTCTGGATCAGCGCGACATCAATGACGCCAGTCGGCTTGCGCCGTCCGCCGCCAATGACGCCGATGTCCTTCGGATCGATATCGAGGAATGTCCTTAGCCGCTCCATCCACTGGGTGAGCAGCTCGCGGCGATGGACAAGAACGAGCGCATTGCGTCCGCGCTGCGCAATAAGGGCCGCGGCAACCACCGTCTTGCCGAAGGCGGTCGTCGCCGCGAGCACGCCATGCTCATGCGGAAGGAGGGCCTCGAACGCCTTGACCTGCGGCTCCTGCAGCGTCCCCTGAAACCGTACTCGGCTCGCAAGCGGATCGCCGATCACCCTCAGATCATTCAACTCAACCTCGGTGCCCTCGCCTCGGATCAGTTCAACAGCTTCATCAAGGCATCCCCGGGGCAGCCCCACATGACGCGAGTGAAGTTCGGCGCAGGAGATAATCCGAGGCTTGCCGAAGGTCGGGAAACGCATGGACTGCGCACGATAGAACTCGGGATTTTGAAAGGCCGCCAGGCGTATGAGCCGCGCCGTCAGCGCCGGCGGCAAATCGATCCGATCGATATAGAGTTGGTCGGCGACCACGATGGTGATCTTGCCCGACAGCGGGCTGCCGACCGGGCCCGCCTTGGGGCGTCGAGACGGCGTCATGCGCCACGGCTCGTCCGCATCCTCGTCTTCGACCGGCATGCGGACGCCCAGAATACGGCCTCGCGTCTCCGCATCGTCGACGATTTCGGCGGCGGCCCTGGCCGACAGCCGTGGCCTCGCGGCCAGAAACGCCCATTGGTCGTCGTATGGGCGAAGGTCTTGGTCGATGAAGACACTGTTTCCAAGCTCGCGCGCCCGGCGCTGCAAAGGCAAGGCGATCAGATTGCCGAAGCCGCCGACCGGCATGGTGTCCTGGTTCGGAAAAAAGCGATCGTATGAGGCGAAACCTATTTCTGGGCGACGCTCCATCGTCTCCGTCAGCATCGCCGCGCCAAGCTGCCGAGCGGTGCGCGCCGAAACCGGCTCCGAGAAGAAAATCCACACATGCCCGCCATTGCCGGATCGAGACCGCTCAAGGGCCGCGGGCACGCCCTTGGCCTGGCAAGTCTCCAGCACAGCCAAGGCGTCAGCCGACCAGTTCTCCTCATCGAAATCAGCGGCCAGAAACCAGCAGGTCTCGTCAGGAAGCAGCGGATAAACACCCGCCACGAAATCGCCGCCAGAGTCGTGTGCGCCCTTGCCGCCGCGCAGATGTTTTTCGATGATGTCGTCGGTGACGGGGACGAAGGCTTGATGAGGGCATTCCCCGCATTTGACCTAGGGCTTGCCGCATATCTCCTTAACCCACTCGTTGGCGCACGCGGGCGCATAACCGGACTTTGCGGTCTTCCGGTTTTTCCACCTGACAGGGAATACGTCAGCGCGGCCTGCGAATAGGCGCCGAAACAGCGCGATCTTTTCCGTGGTGGATGACGCGGCCGTGACCCCCGCTGCGTCTGCAATGGCGGGCGATGAATTATTTGCAGCGGTCGCCGCCGAGCACTGGCTCACGAGATCCCTCAGCACGGCCTCGAGCTCTTTCCGCTCCGCCCCATTTGCGGTTAAACGGGCTCGAATCCGTTCTATCTCGGCCTCAAGTTCGTGCGCAATCTCGGCGCCATCGCCCAGCGCCAGTCGTTTCGACACATCTCCGCTCAGCGAGGTCTTCATGGAGTAGGTTCTCCAGGTGGCCGCCGGTCTCATCGCACAGTGGCGCCAGCGACTTGTCGCCGGATTACCAAGCCTTGACGTTCTGCGCCCTCCATCGCAACACCGGATAGGCTTCTATCGCGGCGCACACGGATTCCGGAACGCCCATAGGGGACGCATCGATCTCGCTCCGATTAAGCACTCCGTTCGGAAACGCGCTCTCGCCTACTGTGAACAGAAACAGCGGCGCGAGTTTCTCCCGGCATTCGGTCGTGACGCTCTCGATTCAGGCTGCGGGGCCGCCAAAGGTAGTCCGTTCGGTCGTGAAAAAGCGTACCGAACAGGCTATGGATTACCCCTCCCAACGCATTTTTTAGAACAAACCGCCCCAGTGAAAAGACCGTCAGCGCTATGCTCCCTATCTGACGGCTTTTTGGTTTCGGCTGGCGTGCATCTCAACAAAGACCGTCAGAAAGACCGTCAACATATCCGGATAGTCCGAGTTCGAGACTGCTTGAGCCGAACCAAATCTCTTTGTAATTCAAGTTATTATTGGGATCTTGCGATTGAACAGATGATGATCGCACATCATTCCTGATATTTGTAACTTATTGAATAATATGTAGAATTTCTCAGACACTATCGCCCGTCACTCCCACTCGATTATTTTAAGTCATGGTAACGCGCTGATTTTTCAGCGCAAATCTTTTCTTCCGACGGTCAAAATCCGACCGACGAGCCGTCAAAATTTTCCGCTTTTGATTTCAAAGGAGAATTTGTGCGATTCGAAATTTTCTCGGCTTCGACAACTATCGCCAACGATCGGTCAATTTTTCGCGTCGTCGATCGCGCGGCGCATTCTGCGCCAGAACGAAAAAGACCGTCACCACCTATAGCACAGCGCGTTCACGCTGGCCATGTTTGTGCTCTCCTGATCACACGAACTCGGCCCATTGAGGTTGATGGACGGCGACCGATCCAATAGAGACACTTTGCTGCGGCGGTGTGGAAGGACACACGGCCAACAAAGGTCCGAGATGGTGACGAGAAGGCAGCGGCGTAACGGCTCGGTGCGCTAAGCCCATCCATGAGCCGGTTTCGAGTCCGGCCCGCAGCAAGTGCCCTGTCGCCGTGCTTCAATGAGGCCGAGGCGCGCGCGCCTCGGATGCGACCTCAGCGGTCAGTTCGCTGAGGGTCTCGGGCGTACTTCAATGAGGCCGAGGCGCGCGCGCCTCGGATGCCATGTGCTGGTTTTCGACGTCGATGTAGACGGACACACTTCAATGAGGCCGAGGCGCGCGCGCCTCGGATGCCCAGGCCACCACGGCGCTCGCCGATCAGAAATATTGGACTTCAATGAGGCCGAGGCGCGCGCGCCTCGGATGCCGCCGAGGTCGAAGGCGACCATCCCGCCGGCCGGGCCACTTCAATGAGGCCGAGGCGCGCGCGCCTCGGATGCCGGCCTTGTAGTCGGGTGTGTGTTTGCAGTCGTCGCAGGTACTTCAATGAGGCCGAGGCGCGCGCGCCTCGGATGCCCCGACCTCCCGCGAGAACATCAAAGCACCGAAGGATGCGCATTTCGGCGATCGTGAGCAGCTATTTCACTCGATGGTGAGCGCTCGTTTCATTTGATCGTGAGCAGACATTTCAGGCGATCATGAGCAGCCGC
>LNAP01003736.1_pt1 | contig 14442 bp, 10 predicted proteins | sample 602601 | NCBI WGS metagenome assembly LNAP01 (sample SAMN02440304, study PRJNA202911) | soil metagenome | biome: Subtropical and temperate rainforests or woodlands; isolation source: soil samples (1 kg each in a 20% v/v slurry with milli Q water) were... ...
CGATGGCTGCCGCGCCCGAGACGCCCGATGTCGCGCGTGCCAACCCGAATGCCGTGCGGGCGCCACCGGACATGGATGAAGCAGCTTTGACGCCGGTGCTGACGGCTGCTCCTCCCAGACGTGTGGCGCCCGCGGCCGCGGCTCCTCCCGCCACGGCCAACCCGCCCGCCGCTAGCGCGGTGCCTGCTGCTGCACCTGCGCCAAGCTGCGGAGCACCGGAGACAAGCCCGGTCGCGATCGAGGGACCGAAAATGCCGAGGCCGAGCATGGCAAGCGACGCGAGCATGATCGCGAGCGCATGATCGATCGACGGCTCAGAGGGTGCTGAGGCACGAAATTCAGCGAACAGGCCGTTGCCGATTCCAACGATGACGGCCAACACGAGAATCTTGATGCCGGATGAGATGACGTTGCCGAGCACCCGTTCGGCAAGGAAGGCGGTTTTGTTCCAAAGTGCGAACGGCACAAGCACGAAGCCGGCCAATGTCGTCAGCTTGAATTCCAGCAGCGTGACGAAGAGCTGCACCGCCAATACGAAGAAGCTGACGATGACGACCAGCCACGCGAGAAACAGAACGACGATCGTGTCGATATTGGAAAAGACGGAGGTGAAGCCGGATAGATCGCCGATCTGCTTGAGGATCGGGCGGCCGGCGTCCATGCCGACCGACGCGAGCTTGCCGGCGCGCAAAAAGTCGTCGGCCGACAGACCCGAGCCGGCGGCCTTCAGGCCGAGGCCGCTGAAGGACTTGAAAATGATGCCGGCGAGCGAGTTGAAGTTCGTGATGATGTAGGCGAAGGCGCCCACATAGAGCACCTTCTTGATGAGTTTGGCCAGAATCTCGTCATTGCCGGCCGCGAACGCCCAAAAGAGTCCGGCGAGCGTGATGTCGATGACGATCAGCGTGGCGGACAGAAAGGCGATTTCACCGTTGAGCAGACCGAAGCCGCTGTCGATATATTGCGAGAACGTGTCGGTGAAGCGGTCGATGACAGAGAGATTGTCCATCGGCGTTACTTCGCGTTCGGCTTGGCGGGTTCGGGCTTTGCGGTACTGCTTTGCGGGTTCGCTCCCTCCTTCAGGGAGGGAAACATCTCGACAGGGTGCGGCGTGTAGGGCGTTCGGCCAGTGCCCATGAAGCGTTTACGCCGGGCCTGGCTCGCCATCTTGCAAAGCGCGTCGCCGGTGCCGGCCCAATCCTGCGAGCAGCGTTTTTGAATATCGCGCAGCCGTTCCGGATCAGCGGCAAGACTCTCGACGGTATCGACCGCGCGTGCGGGCGAGATCAGAGAGAGAGCACCTGTGCCAATGGCGACAACGGTACAGAGCCGGGCGAACAGTGTGAGCATTGGAGCCTCCTTCAATTGCGGAACAGGCGGACGGTCGCGGGTGCGTAGCTGCTGCCGCTTCCCATGAAGCGCCGACGCACCTCGCGGGCGCGTTCTTCTTCGGCGATGGCGCGCGCCTGCTCTGTGGCGACGGCACGGTCCTGTGCGAGCTTGAGGCGCGCGCCGTCGATGGCTTGCTTGGCGTGAAGCGCGAGAAGCTGGTTGGTGGCTTGCGTTGCTTCGAGGATGCCGCTGGCCGATTGGCTACGGGTGACAAGATTGCTGAGGTTGTTTTCGTCGGTCGAAAGATTTTCTGAAACCTGCGCCTGCATCTTCAGCGTGGTTTCGAGCGCGTCGCGAAACCGCTCCCAACGCGCCCGCGCGTCCTGAATCATTTGATCGCCGGAGACGGACGCCGCGTATTGTTGAGGGTAGAGCTGCTTGAACTGTTGCTCCATCGACGCGACATCGAAGCTGAGACCCTTGGCCTCGCCGATCAGGCGTTCGGTCTGTGCGATGGTCCGCTTGAGGTCGTTAAGGACGTTGAAGTCGAGGCCCGTCAGGTTTTTCGCCTGATTGATGAGCATCTTGGCCTGGTTCTGGAGCGATGTGATCTGGTTGTTGATCTGTTCCAGCGTCCGCGCGGCCGTGAGCACGTTCTGGCTGTAGTTGCTGGGATCGAACACCACGAGCGCCGTGGCGGGTGTGGCAAGCGCGATGCCGAGCGCACAGGCGCCGACCACGAGAAATGGTGTCTTCATGACGATATCTCCGGGTTGTGCGAAAGTTGGCGGATGAGATCGGCGGCCCAGCCGAGCCCACGGGTGTCGAGCCAGGCAGGTGCAAAGCCTTCTGAGCCGTGCGAGCGGATAAGTTCGTCCATGAGACGGTGATCGGCGGGGCCGCTTGCGCCGGCAAAGGCGAGCGCGACGGGTCCAAGGTCGAGATCAAACAGGCGATTGCCGAGGCGGGATTGGTAATAGTAGTCGCGCCGGGGTTGGGCGCGCGCGATGATGTCGATCTGACGATCATTGAGGCCGAACCCTTCATAGATGGAGCGAAGCTGTGGTTCGGTCGCTTGCGGCGACGGCAGGAAAATACGCACCGGGCAGCTTTCGACGATGGCGGGCGCAATGGCGGAGCGTTGGATGTCGGCGAGCGACTGGGTTGCAAAGACGACGGAGACGTTCTTCTTGCGCAACGTCTTCAGCCATTCGCGGATACGCGCGGCGAAGATCGGATCGTCAAGAAACACCCAGGCTTCATCGAGAACGAGCAGCGTCGGCGATCCATCAAACCGCTCATCGAGCCTGTGGAACAGATAGGTGAGCACCGGCGTCACGGCGCTTGCCGTGTGCATCAGTTCTTCCATCTCGAAGCCCTGTACGTCGCCGATGCCGAGCCGATCGTCATCGGCATCGAGCAGACGGCCGTGCGGCCCCGACAGCGTGTAAGGCTGGATCGCCTGACGCAGACGGTTGGATTGCAACAGCGTCGAGAGGCCGGTGAGCGTGCGTTCCTCGCGCGGTGCGGACGCAAGGCTCGTGAGGGCAGACCAGACCGCGTCCTTCACCTCCGGCGTGATCTCGACACGCTCGTGTCCGAGGAGGCCGGCGATCCATTCCGCTGCCCATGCACGGGTTTCTTCGTCGTCGATACCGGCGAGCGGCTGGAAGGCGATCGAGGCCGAGGAGCCGAGGTCGTAGTGTTCGCCGCCCAGGCCGAGAATGGTGGCGCGGGCCGAGCCGCCCTTATCGAAGATAAAAATGCGCGAGCCCGCGTAGCGCCGGAATTGCAGCGCGAGGACCGAAAGCAGCACGGATTTGCCGGCGCCGGTCGGTCCGACGATTAGCGTGTGTCCGACATCGTCGATATGGGTAACGAGACGGAACGGTGTGCCGCCGACCGTGCGGGTGACGATCAGCGGCGGCGCGTCGAGATGGGTGTTGCGTTCGGGGCCGGCCCAGACCGCCGAGACCGGCATCATGTGCGCGAGGTTGAGCGTCGAGACCAATGGCTGTCGCACGTTGGCGTAGGCATGGCCGGGAATCGAGGACAGCCACGCCTCGGTCGCGTTGAGAGTTTCGGGGATGGTGACGAAGCCGCGGCCCTGAATGATCCGCTCGACCGCCTTCAGCTTTTCATCGGCCAGGTCCGGGCTTTCGTCCATCACGGTGACGGTGGCCGTGACGTAACCATAGGCGACCGCGTCGGCGCCCAGCTCCTGCAATGCCTCGTCGGCGTCGGCCGATTTGTTGGCGGCGTCGGAATCGACCAGCGGGATCTCTTGCTGATAGATGGTCTCGCGCAGCAGCGTGACGATGCCTTTGCGCTTGGCGAACCATTGCCGGCGTACCTTGGTCAGTTCGCGCTCTGCTTCCGGCTTGTCGAGGGAGAGAAAGCGGGTCGACCAGCGATAGGCGAAGCCGAGACGATTGAGGTCGTCGAGCACGCCGGGCCAGGTCGCGGGCGGAAAGCCGCGAATGCTCAACACGCGCAGATGCCGATCGCCAAGCATCGGCGCGAGGCCGCCGGTGAAGTCGCAATCGGACAACAGCGCATCGAGATGGAACGGTACGTCGGGCACGGCGACGGAATGACGCTGCGTCGAGATACAGGCGTGAAGGTAGGTCAGGGCTTCGTCGTCGGAGAGCCAGCGGATTTCCGGCATCACCCCGTCGAGCAGATCGAGAAAACGGTCGGTTTCCGAGATGAAGGCGGCGAGATGGTCGCGCCAATTCACCGTGCGGTGCTCGGTGCTCTCATAGAGGAACTGGCCAGCGCGGGCCTTGCCCTCGGACGGCGGCAGAAAGGCGAGCGTGATGTGATACGTGCTCTCGAAATGCGAGCCGTCCTCCTCGAACGCCGCGCGACGCTCCTCCTCCACGAGCCATGACGCCGCTTCGGGAAATTCCGAGACGGGATAGCCGTCGGCGACGCGCCGCTCGGCGTCGACGAATAGTGCCCAGCCGGAGCCGAGACGTTTCAGGGCGTTGTTGAGCCGCGCCGTGGTTGCGACAAGTTCGCTCTCCGTGGCGCTGTCGAGATCGGGGCCGCGGAACGCTGCGCTGCGCTGGAATGCGCCATCCTTGTTGAGCACGACACCCGGCGCGACCAATCCTGCCCACGGCAGATAATCGGCGAGGCTCGCGGGACGCTTGCGATATTCGGCGAGACTCATCATGTCGTCACGCCTCCAGGAACGCGCGATGCTTCAGATGGCGGGCGAACACCTCCATGAACTGGGGATCGGCCTTCGCGCCCCAGACGGCGAGCGCATGGCCCGCGATCCAGAACACGATGCCGCCGATCCACAATTGCAGACCGATGCCGACAGCGGCCGCGAGCGTGCCGTTGAGGATCGCGATCGATCGCGGTGCGCCACCCATCAGGATCGGCTCGGTCAGTGAGCGGTGCAGCGGCACTTCAAATCCGTCGATATGCCCGGCCATCAGATCAGCGCTCCGCCGCCAAAGCTGAAGAAAGACAGAAAGAAGCTCGATGCCGCGAAGGCGATCGAGAGACCGAAGACGATTTGGATCAGTTTGCGGAAGCCACCGCCGGCGTCGCCGAAAGCGAGCGTCAGGCCGGTGACGATGATGATGATGACGGCAACAATTTTGGCGACCGGGCCTTCAATGCTTTCGAGAACTTTCTGAAGCGGAGCCTCCCACGGCATGGAGGAGCCTGCGGCGTACGCGGGAGAAGCCAGAAAGGCGCAGATCAGGAAAACGGCAGATGCGGAAATCCTTTTCTGGGGGTTTGCGTAAAACCGGAATGGAGACATTCCGGAAAGCCGCCTTTGCACGCTTCCGCAGATACGGCGAAACGCATGTCCTGATTTGCGGGTTTGCGGATTTACGGAAATCCACGAAGCCGGCTTTGCGGATTTACGTTTCTGATTTGTTCCTGAAACGAGGAAAGGCGTGAATGCTGATATGTTGGTCGACATCTCTTTATTCTCCGGTGATGTGCTCGATCGCGTAGGTGTCGCCGTCGAGGCCCGTGACGCGAATGATGTCCTCGATGCGGCGCTTGCTGCCGCGTCCGACGATGAAGACGATGACGTCCACGGCTTCAGCGATCAGTGCGCGCGGCACCGTGACGACAGCTTCCTGAATAAGCTGCTCCAGGCGGATGAGCGCGCCATGCGCCGATCCTGCGTGCAGCGTGGCGAGGCCGCCGGGATGTCCGGTGCCCCATGCCTTCAGCAAATCGAGCGCCTCGGCGCCCCGCACCTCACCAACGACGATGCGATCCGGGCGCAGCCGCAGGGTCGAACGCACCAGGTCGGCGGTCGAGACCGTGTTCGCCTTGGTACGTAGCGCCACATGGTCGTCGGCGACGCATTGCAGTTCGATGGTGTCTTCGAGCACGAGCACGCGATCGCCGGTCGCTGCGATCTCTTGGAGGAGCGCATTGGCGAGTGTGGTCTTGCCCGTCGAGGTACCGCCGGCCACGATGACGTTGCGCCGTTGCAGCACCGATGCTTTGAGAAACGCCGCCTGAGCGACGCTCATGATGCCGTCTGCCACATAGCGGGCGAGCGGAATCACGCCGGCTGCGCGTTTGCGAATGGCAAAGGTCGGCGCGAATGTGATCGGCGGCAGCACGCCCTCGAATCGTTCGCCCGTTTCCGGCAACTCCGCGGACAAGATCGGATGGTCACGATCGACCTCCAGTCCGACATGGTTTGCCACGACCTTGATGATACGGGTGGCGTCGTCATGCGAGAGCGTCGCGCCAGTCGGTTCGCGACCAGCGCCGAGCCGGTCGACCCACAAGCGGCCGTCCGGATTGAGCATCACTTCCACGATGTCGGGATCGTCCAATGCTGCAATGATCGCCGGTCCCATCGCGCTGCGCAGCATACGAAGCTGACGGTCGCTGACGATGCGGGCGGGCGAGCGCGGCAGGGCGGCGGTCATGATGGCGCCGCCTCGGTGTTGGTTTCGTCCGGGGTGGCCGTTTCGTCGTCATCCAGGCCGACGAAATCGTTTTCGGTCGGAGCGATCTCCTGATGCACCTGACGCACGAGACTGCCGCCGCGCTGGAGGTGGCGGCCGAGTTGGTCGATGAACTGATTGAAGCGAATGCGCCCTTGTGCGCGAGCGGCTGTCTGGTGCGCTTCCGGAATCGGCGCCGATACCGACAGGGTGTAGCGAATGAACAGCGCGACGGTTTCGATCAGAATCGTCTGGTCGCGCTCCAGGCGATCAAACTGATGGGACAGACGGTCGAGCCGCGAGATGATCGCGGCCTCGCGCCGGTCGGCACCGTCCGGTGACAGGTAGGACGATAGCGCCGCGGCGACGATCGCGGATTGCGTCTCGCCTTTCAGCGCCGTGAGGCGGCGAAGTCGCTTCCTGTGCTCAGGCTCGATGAAGATGTTAAGCCGGGCCTTGCTCATAGCGCCATCCCGTCATCAGGATCGAGCGCGGCAAGCCGCGCCAGGCGCCGGAACTGTCGTGTCGGCTGCGGAATCTTGCCGTCGCGCGTGCCGGTGTCGGCGGTATCGTCGTCGAGGACGGCAAGATCGTCGCCGGGACGATCGTGCAACCGGACGATTTCGGCCTCATCGAGTTGCGGTGCGAGCTGGTGGCCGCCTTCGTCCTGCTCCGATACCGTTGAACGCGCGGTGACGGCGGGCTTGTTCGGCCGGGCAAGCCCGCTCCAGTCATCCGCGCGCGCAGCCGGCCGGTCGGCATAGCCTTTGTCGTCAAGGATCGGCGCCGGCAAAACGCGCGAGGTGAAATTGTCGTCGGCGTAATAGCGGATCTTGGTGGCCTTCGCCGGCGGATGGCCGGAGACCATGACGATCTCCTGATGACCGGGAAGCTGCATCACCTCGCCGGGCGTGAGCAGCGGTCGCGCCGTCTCCTGACGCGAGACCATCAGGTGGCCCAGCCAAGGCGAGAGCCGATGGCCGGCATAGTTGCGTTGGGCACGCAGTTCGGTGGCGGTGCCGAGCGCGTCGGAAATCCGCTTCGCCGTGCGTTCATCGTTGGTCGCGAAGGCGACGCGGACGTGGCAGTTGTCCAATATGCTGTTGTTCGGCCCGTAGGCTTTTTCGATTTGATTGAGGCTTTGGGCGATCAGGAACGAGCGCAAACCGTAACCCGCCATGAACGCCAACGCGCTCTCGAAGAAATCCAATCTCCCCAATGCTGGAAACTCATCCAGCATGAGCAGCAGCTTGTGCTTGCGTGTGATGCCGTCGGAGCCGTCGAGACTTTCGGTGAGACGGCGGCCGATCTGGTTGAGGATCAAGCGAATGAGCGGCTTGGTCCGCGAAATGTCGGACGGCGGCACGACCAAATAGAGCGATACCGGATGATCGGCGGCGATCAGGTCGGCGATACGCCAGTCGCAGCGCGCGGTGACGTGCGCGACCGTCGGATCACGGTACAGGCCGAGAAATGACATCGCCGTCGAAAGCACACCGCTGCGTTCATTCTCGGACTTGTTCAACACTTCGCGGGCGGCGCTTGCGACGACAGGATGCGGGCCGGCTTCGCCAAGATGGGCCGTGGTCATCATCGACCACAAGGCTTTCTCAAATGGTTGCGCCGGATCGGAGAGGAAGTTGGCAACGCCACGTAGCGTCTTGTCGTCTTCGGCGTAAAGAACATGGAGGATTGCGCCGACCAGCAGGCTGTGGCTGGTCTTCTCCCAATGATTGCGCCGCTCCAGCGCGCCTTCCGGATCGACAAGGATGTCGGCGATGTTTTGAACGTCGCGAACCTCATGGACGCCGCGCCGCACCTCCAGCAGCGGATTGTAGGCCCCGCTTTTCGGGTCAGTCGGATTGAACAGGAGGCAGTGGGAGAACTGCGCACGCCATCCGGCGGTCAGTGTCCAGTTTTCTCCTTTGATATCGTGGATCACCGCAGACTGTGGCCACGACAGCAGCGTGGGCACCACCAAGCCGACGCCTTTGCCCGACCGCGTCGGTGCGAACGCCATGATGTGCTCGGGGCCATCATGACGCAGATAGGTGTTCGCCATCAGACCGAGGAAAACGCCGGAGGGCGTCGTCAACCTCGCTTCGGCGATGTCCTTTGCGTCAGCCCAGCGAGCAGAGCCGTAGGTCGTGACATGCTTCGCCTGCCGCGCGCGCCAGACCGACCCGACGATCGCGGACAGCGCGGCAATGACACCGCTGCCGCCCGCGATCGTTCCCCCCGTCCGGAAGATGTCGGGCGCATAGGCGTCATAGACGTACCACCACTCGAACAAGCGCCAGGGGTAATAGACGGGAAGACCGACGATCAGAAACCAAGGTTCGCCAAGGCGCTGCTGAAGACCGAGATGGTAAGCGACCCATTGGGTTGCGGCCCATGTACCGGCAAGCGTGATGCCGAACACGACCAGCATTTGTCCGATGAGCACTTTTGTCGGCGTCATTCCTGCCCCGCAACAGCCTCACAACGACGGCCTGTTTTGCAGGCCGGTGCGCGCGAGCGTTGTTGCTTGGAAGGGTCTTAGTCAAAGACCAAATTCGTTGCCGGCGGCGGCGTATCTGATCTCAATGCGAGCGGATATTATTTTGTATTTCTACGTATCGATTCCGGCAAGTCAGTCTTGCGGCGATAGGTCACGCCATCAAATGGGGATGCGGCCTCGTTCTCAGACCCTCACGATGGCGCGCGGCTGAATCTGAACGCTCGCACGAACCTGGTCGTAGATTTGAACTGCGCCAGGCATTTCTATGGTCACGGCCAAACCAAAAGGAATCGCCTCGTCGATTGGAGTGCCTTGATCCTTTTCGCGCTGAACCTGAAGAGGGATCGATGCGCCGTTTGTCATCGTGCCGATCCGCGTGTTGCTCCATCTGCGATGAACAATTGTGCCGCTCTCTGACTGACTGTTGGACGGTTGGCTGCTCGTCGTGCTGACCCCGGCGACCTGTAGCGCATCCGCCTTGAGTGAGCTGATCTTCAACTTTACGGCGCGATAAGCTAAGTGCCCCGGCCGAATAGGTGTGAACCACGCAAGTGTTGCGCGTACCTCCCGAAGGTCCGCGCTGGACGCCAAGGCGGCAGGGATCGGAACGTCAAATGTCAGCGCTCCTTCCGTCGCCAGTGTACCTGTCGCCCACAACGTCGCGCGATCCGCTGCACATGCTATCGCATCTTCCGGGTCGACGAAGCCGTATCCGAGATGGCGGCAGACTTCACGCCTCCAGTGCTCATGATGCATGGACGAAGACGGGTCGACAATCGGCCGGATAAATGTCTCAGCGTCTCGCCAAGATGCGCAATGAACCAGAAGTGCTTTAAGCAAAACTGCCCGCTCAGTGAGCGGCATCGGGGTTATCAATTGTGGATAGGCACCTTCGATCTCATCAAAAATGCGATGGGCAGTATGGGTCGCAAGGGCTGTCGCCGCGCTTGTCCCCATCGTGAAGTGCAATCCCATCGTTCCGTTCTCGGGAGGCGCGGCAACCTTCAATCCCCAATACCGACTGGGATTGGGGTGGGAAAGAAGTATCGGCGGCGCGGCGACCGGGTCGAGCCGCACGGGTTGACGTCCTCCAGCAAGCAACGCTTCTGGTTTCGTGCCACGCCGAAGCCCCAGGCCTAATCGCGATGATAGATTCGGCATTTTTTGGTCGGCATAAGGCGGGAAAGGAGATTGACCGGGAAACGTGTCAGGGGAGGAATCACGATGCCATGCGCCAATGGTCAACGCATTGACGCTGTCGGCAGGAGCAAGAACCCGGCGGTCCGCCTTAATCGCATCCAGGCCACGGAAGACGGCTTGCGCTCGCACAGCCGGGTCAGCGGCCTGAAACGCCGCGCTGTCGGCATAGTCGGCAATTGTAACGCCATCGCCGCTGTTGCCGGCACTGACAAGGAAGAGGATGCCGTAAGTGAAAGAGAGGTAGTCGAGCGCGCGTGCCCAGGTCGAGATCTTTCCAGAGAACGGCTTGGTCCTATCTCCAAGTGAGAGATTGGCGAGAATGACTTGAGGGCCGCCATTAGCGCGCATGTGCATCATGGCCTCGACGATGACGTCGATAACAAGCCGGTCGCCATCGAAGAGTTCGTCGCCTAGAGTCGGCGCATACATGACGGGACGGAAGTAGACGCGCCGGCTAATGGGGGAAGGCGGATCATTCAGGTCGCCGTGGAGCACAATCGACGCCATTGCGGTGCCATGAACGCGCGCACCGACAGCACGCGATTCAAGGTCCGTTGGATCATCAACCGACAGCCTGTCTGCAAGCAGCGGATGGGCTTGAACGGGTACAGCATCGAAAACCGCAGCGATCGGTTCAGGGTTTGCAGGAAGTGGACCGGCAATGTCGATCCCTTGCCTGTCCCCAGCTTCTATCGGCGTTCCCACACTTTGCGGCACGATAGCTGCGATCGGATCGGCACCAGCAAGTGAGGTCAGATCGAGATCGGCAATTCGACGCACTTCGGCTGCGGAAATATCCGCGAGGATCGCATGATAGGCGAATTCAGCCCGTCGAGAACGATGAACGATCCGGCCTCCGCTTTCTGCAATTCGTCCAGCAATTTCGTTTTCTGCCGTCTCAGATACTGTTGCGCTTGCGCGGAACACAAGTTCGATTTCAACTCTAACGAGTTCGCCGTCAGGAGCACCATCGACAATGCTGCGAAAGTAATCGCGGTTGCGAGGCGACACGCGATCGCTCGGCCCCCATGGTCGGACGTTGCGAAGTTGCAGGAAGAGATCGCGCCAAGCCGTGTAGTTTGTGGGTACGGCGCCAGTGCGCTGCCACCGCTCCCAAAGAGAGACGATTTCCTGCAACGCGCCAAGCTGTGGCACGAGAAGATAAAACTCAGGATTGGCGTCGGCCTCATCGCCTTCTAATTCTTCTTCGCCGGCGAATTCTAGGCCAGCAATACGAGCGACAGCGTTCACAAAATTCTGGACTGAACCTGTGACCTCGAAAACCAATAGCCGCTCGGGTGCAAGCGCGTTTGCGTCCGCGCGCAGTTGGAGCGCGGCGTCCTGCTGACTTAAGACATTGCTGAGATGCCGAAAAATCGGGCCGTGCGTCTGCGCTTGAACAGAACGGTCAAATTTTCTTGCTTTTCCCCCGCCTCGTCCCGAGGGGCGACGCGCCGCGTCTTTTGGTGCGTTCAGATGAAGAAGGGGTTTGTCCAGATCGTGAGGCATCGGGTTCTTCTGGCACGACTCGTGTGGCCCAAAGGTCTACTTGTTCCCGCAGAATATCCTTCAGGGTTCTGTTTGCCAGAGAGAGAATGTGCTGTCTGCGTATCGTTTGGCAGAATTCAAGCGCTTCCGCAAAGCTAATCGCTCCTAGCTTTTCGGCTAATGCCTGAGCTGGCATGCCGGCCGGCTCTGGCCATGCCTCGAACTGGCGGTCAAAAAAAGCGGCAAGAACTTCACGTGAGGGCTGTGGAAGGGCCAGTCGCAATTGAAACCTTCGCCATACGGCACGGTCAAGCAGCTCTGCGTGATTGGTTGCGGCCACCGTGACCACATAGCTCGGCAGTTGGTCAATCTGCATCAATAGGAATGATACGACGCGCTTGATTTCGCCGGTCTCGTGACTGTCTCCGCGCTCTTTCCCGATTGAGTCGAACTCGTCGAAGAACAGGACGCAGGGCACAGTCCGTGCGTAGTCGAAAAGACGGGCCAATCGTGTGTTGGTTTCACCGAGATAGGAGCCGACCAAGGCATCATACCGAACAGTAAAAAACTGGACGGCCAGCGCTTCGGATATCGCCTCTGCAACAGATGTCTTACCATTTCCGGGTGGTCCCGAAAGCAAGACCCTGTGCCGCGGCTGCATGCCGTGTGCTCGGAGAAGATCGGCCCTGTGCTGCTCCTCTACTAATTGGCGGACTTGCTGACCGACTGGAAGGGGAAGAATGAGATTATCGAGTCTCTGTCGCGGTTCGGTTTCGAGAATCGTATCCTTACCGACTTGAGCGCTCGGTGCCGAAGATGTCGGAGGCGTGACCGCAACGGCATTCAAGGCACGCTGTAGTCGGTCCGCAAGAATATGATGATTTTTGCCCCGCTCTTCAGCGACGGCAGCTTCGACTGAAGAACGCAGCGCGGCTCTATCGCCGGTGGCACCGGCGCGGACAATCGACAAAAGAAGGTCACTTCTAGCCACGGCCGTCTCGTGCGGAAGCCAAATCACTGCGCTTTAAAAGTTAACATTTCGGGGCGGGTCTTGACAGAGGGTAAGGCGCCGAAACCGTGCGAAATTGAGTCAAGCGGGGTGATTTACGTAGCCGGCCGCTCCTTCAAGGTCGTTCTCTTGTTTCAGTGATGCCCAATTCTGCCTCCAGACGGCCATATGCCCATCCCCCGCTGCCGCCCGAACTTCCATGAAACGGAATTGCCGCGGGCGATGCCGGCGACGGATTGGCCGAGGTGTTTTTCCAGCACCGGCCGCCACGGCACGAGGCTGAATCCCAGGCCGTCATCGAGCATGGCGAAGCGCCCGCTGGCGAGCATGACGGAGCGGCGATAGACGCCGCTAACGCGCTCGCCGTCCTGCACGACATGATGCTGCAAGCCGGTCTCACCGGCGATCTTCTTCGCGGCCGCGTCGATCTCGCGGCTGCGCAGCGTGGCGAGCAGGTTGCGGGCGAAGACGACACGCTGGCCGCGTCGCTCGGCGAAGCCCTGATCGACAAGATAATCCTCGCGGTTGCGCATGGCGTCGCGGACCTCGGCGCCGAAGCCGGATTGGCCAAGTCCCGACAGATCGCCAAAGCGTTGGCGATCGAGCCAGGTGGCGCCGATGGCACGGGTCTGCCGGTCGATCGGCAGGTGCGAGCGCAATTCGACATCGACCCCGCCGATTCGCCTTGCATCGTAGGCTTTGCCGCGCTCCGGCAGATCGGCGGGGACGCGCCACACGCCATCCTCGACGCGCTCGACGATGCCGGCGCGGCGCAGTGCTTCGAGGCGGCGGACGTGGGCGGCGACAAAGCTACCCGGATCGTGCTCCGGCGTCGCTTTCGCACACTCGGCCGCGAGATGTTGGTCGGTCCGATAGACGCCGTTCGTGGCAAGGCCGGCGATGGTCCGGTCCGCCGTTCGCTCAGTCGCGGCGCGAGTCTCGACGATGCCGCCGATCGGCATTGCCTCGAAGTCGGTGCCGGCCGCCAGCGGAACGTAATGGGCGCGACCGTCGATACCATCGACGATCAGATAGCCGCGATCGTACAGTTCGTCAGCCAGCCCTTTATCGGCGATCCGGCCCACGACCGGGGGGTGTGCGGAGGCACCGTCGAGCACGACGAAGTCGCGTTTCAGGCCGGTCATGGCCCGCTGCATGGTGCGGATGATGTCGCCGCGCTCGCCCATCCGGCGCAAGGTGGCCTCCGCGTCGGCATGAAGCGTCCAGATGCAATGGCCGGTCTCGTCGGCAAGCCCCATCTCGGTGAGCTTTTCCATCCGGCCGATTATCGCCGTGCGGCGGAAATTCGCCTGGGCATCCGCCGGCTCGGACAGAAGATTCACGACACCGGCTTCCGCTTCGCGCTGGATCATCCGGTCGAGGCCGGTCCAGTACTCCTGATCGGCCCCACGCAAGATACCATCGCGGATTTCCATCTCGGTGCGGGGACCGAGCCATTCGGTCGCGAGTTCGCGGGCGCGGTTGCGCATCCCGTTCGAGATATAGTCGCGAGCGATGACCAGATCCGATCCGTCGCGCTGGCGGCCGCGCAGCACGATATGCGTGTGCGGATTGTCGGTGTTCCAGTGATCGACCGCGACCCAATCGAGCTTCGTGCCGAGATCGACTTCCATACGGCTCATGAGACCGCGGGTGTAGGTCTTGAGGTCGCCGATGTCGCCGGCGTCCTCGGGGGACACGATGAAGCGGAACTGGTGCCGGTCGCTACGGCCACGCCGCTCGAAGGCATCGATGTCCGCCGCGTCGGTGCCGGAACCATAGGCGTGTGCCTTGCTGCCGTCCTTGGTCACGCCGTCGCGCTCAATGTAGCGAAGATGGCGGATGGTCGCACGCGGGTCGACCTTCGCCAGATTCACCAGCCGGGTCTTGATGACGACGCGGCGGGCACTGCCGCGCAGGGACTGGCCGGCGAACTTCGCCGCCACATGGCCGCGGCCGAACCGGGCGCC
>LNAP01003737.1_pt1 | contig 14439 bp, 10 predicted proteins | sample 602601 | NCBI WGS metagenome assembly LNAP01 (sample SAMN02440304, study PRJNA202911) | soil metagenome | biome: Subtropical and temperate rainforests or woodlands; isolation source: soil samples (1 kg each in a 20% v/v slurry with milli Q water) were... ...
GGGGCGTCTTCCCGCCGAGCGTGTCAGCGGCAGTGTTGCGGGTGCTTTGGCAGGCGTGGCGCGCGGCGCAAAGGTGGTGCGTGTGCACGATGTCGCAGCAACTGTTGATGCCCTTAAGGTCTGGCATGCAGTCGAACATGGAGTTTATGAATGATGAACCGTAAATATTTCGGGACCGACGGCGTGCGGGGCGAGGTCGGCGGCCCGACTATTAATCCTGAGTTCGCGCTACGTCTGGGTTATGCCGCCGGCCGCGTTCTGGCACGCCAGAACCCTGTTTGGGGCCGTCCCACAGTAATTATAGGAAAGGACACGCGTATTTCGGGGTATATGCTTGAGTCCGCCCTGGAGGCGGGCTTGTCGGCCGCGGGAGTTGACGTGTTGCTGGCTGGTCCCATACCTACTCCGGCAGTGGCTTACCTGACTCGCACACTGCGCCTGGTTGCCGGTATCGTAATCAGCGCATCCCACAATCCCTATCAAGATAACGGGATTAAATTCTTTTCAGCCCAAGGTATGAAATTGCCCGACGAAGTCGAGGCTGAGATTGAAGCGGTCATCCACGAGCCGTTAGGGTGCGTAGGCTCCGAGGCGTTGGGCCGGGCCCGGCGTATTGACGACGCGGCGGGTCGCTATATTGAGTTTTGTAAAAGCACATTTCCCAACGAGCTTGATCTGTCCGGGATGAAAGTCGTCGTGGATGCGGCGCATGGCGCGGCCTATCATGTTGCCCCCCATGTGTTTCGCGAATTGGGCGCCGAGGTTTTTTCTATCGGATGTCAGCCTGACGGCTTCAATATCAATGAGGGCGTCGGGGCTCTGCATCCCGAGGCCCTTATTGCCGAAGTTCAGGCCAGACAGGCAACGATAGGTATTGCGCTGGATGGCGACGCCGACCGATTGCAAATGGTGGATGCTTCAGGACGCCTGTATAACGGCGACGAGCTGCTCTATGCCATTGTGCGCAGCCGCATGGCGCGCCACAAAGTTGAAGGCGTCGTTGGTACCTTAATGACCAATTTCGGCTTCGAAAAACAGATGCTGGCTTTGGGAGTGGGATTTGAGCGGGCTAATGTAGGCGATCGCTACGTGCTGGAAAGCATGCAGCGGCATGGCTGGCTTTACGGTGGTGAAAGTTCCGGGCATTTGCTGTGTCTTGATTGCCACACGACCGGCGACGGCATCATTGCCGCATTGCAAGTCCTGACCGGCATGAGCCGTAGTGGCGAAACTCTGGCCGAACAGGTGGCCGACCTGAAGATGTACCCCCAAAAAATGGTTAATGTGCCGTTGCAGCCTGGCGTGCAATGGGATTCGCATCCCGGGTTAACGGCAGCTAGGCAAAGCGTCGAGCAAAAATTAAATGGGCGTGGACGCGTGCTTATTCGCGCCTCGGGCACAGAACCCAAGCTTCGGCTTATGGTTGAAGCCGAAGATATCGAGCTTGCCGAGCAAGGTGTGCGCGAATTGGTTGCGGTTGATTTAACAAAGCGGTAATGTAAGCATCAAATACTTGAAACATATAGCGCGCATAATGGCGCCATGTTTACGGAGTGATGTCTATGCTAGAGCTTTCTCGTGTGCAACAGGCCGGCGCAGGCCTTGGTGGTAGCTGGCCTGGTTCGGCTGATGGCGGTCTTGTTATGGGCATAGCCCGGACTAACGAAGAGCTCGAAGCTATTCAACGGTTGCGCTACCAGGTCTTCACCGACGAGATGAATGCTATTTTCCCCGATGGGGCCGACGGTCTGGACTCAGACCGTTTCGACCCCTGGTGCGAGCATTTCATGGTTAAAGAAAGCAAGACGAATCGTGTCGTGGGGACTTACCGTTTGCTCACGCCGGCCAATGCGCTTAAAGCCGGCGAATATTATTCTGAGTCCGAATTCGATATTTCCAGCTTAAGTAGCGTTCGCCATAGTCTGGCCGAAGTCGGACGTTCTTGCATCCATCCGGATTACCGGAATGGTTCAGTAATTATGCTGTTGTGGTCGGGCATCGCTGCAACGGTCCAGGGCCTGGGCGCGCGTTACGTACTAGGTTGCGCCAGCGTCAGCTTGCGAGATGACGGCGTAACGGCTGCTGAAGTTTGGCGTTCTGCCAGTAAGGCCATCGACAGCGAGCCGGATTTGCCCATCGTGACTCCACGGCATCGTTATCCGGTTGAGCGGCTCGACAGCGAGCTGCCGGCGCGCGTCCCACCGCTTATAAAAGGCTATTTGAATCTGGGCGCCAAGATTTGCGGCGAACCGGCCTGGGACCCGGATTTCAATACAGCAGACTTTCCCGTATTGCTTGATATGACGCGTATGGATATTCGCTATCGGCGCCATTTCGGCCTGGTTTAGGTTTCCAGCAGTGCAAAGTCAAAGCCGGCCTTGGTCCATTCGCGCATTTCGTTGCGCAGCGAATATTCCGACAATGCATGTGTGGCCAGCCAGGCCTGGCTGGTGTGTACTCGAATCGCAGCGCCCTTGCTTTCAAGCTTGATGGGGACTTTGGCCTGAGCTTCGCGACGGCGCGTCAGTAAAACAGCCAGTCGAAGACATAACAATGCAAACCATTTGGCACGTGTTGCTTCGTGTACTTTAAGTTTAGAGATCTTGCCATGATGGCCCAGCACCATCAGGGCTAGCAGAGCCTGATCGTCATTGGAAAATCCAGGCATGTCGGCGTGGCCGAGAATGTAGGCGCCATGTTTATGATAGTCGTCGTGCGCGATCGAGATTCCAACTTCGTGCAGATCGGCCGCCCATCCCAGTGTCCGTATTATTTCGTCTTTCTCGCTGGGGTCCAGTTCGAGCTGGTTGAAAAAATGCAGAGCCAGTTGCTTGACACGAGCCGACTGGCGGGTATCAACGTGATAACGCTGAAGAAATTGACGTACGGTTTCATCGCGTTTGTCGTGTTGCGAATCGCGACCCAATAAATCATACAGAACGCCCACTCGCAATGCGCCTTCGCCTGGCAGCATCCGGCCGATTTTGAGCTCGCGAAAAGCGGCTAGCATAATAGCCAGGCCGCCGCCCAATACCAGGGCGCGATCCGGTTTCAGGCCCGGCAAGGCGCTCATGATGACTTTGCCGTCCTTGATCAGTTTTGCCTTCAGTTTTTCCAGGCCCTCAAGAGTAATACCCTTTTTGGACATGCCGCCTTCCTGCAATACCGCGAGCAGGCCTTTGGCGGTGCCTGACGATCCATAAGCCTCTTGCCAGCCGGTTTTGCGGTATTGCTTGGATATGCCTTCGAGCTCGCGGCGTGCGGCTAGTTCAGCCTGCTCCATGCGTTCGGCGGTTATGTGCCCGTCGGGGAAAAACTGTTTGGTAAAACTGACGCACCCCATATAAAGCGACGACAGGTGAAGGGGCTCGTAACCCTGGCCGATAATGACCTCGGTTGAGCCGCCGCCAATGTCGATTACCAGGCGCTTGTTGTCGGAGGGCGGCAGTTCATTGGCCACGCCCGAGTAAATCAGGCGGGCTTCTTCTTGTCCGGCGATGACTTCAATGGGGAATCCCAAAGCGGCTTCGGCGCGTGGCAATATGTCGTCGACGTTGCGCGCGACGCGGAAGGTGTTCGTAGCCACAGCCCGAACGCGGTTGGGATGGAAACCTTCGAGCCGCTCGCCGTAGCGCTTCAGAACCGTGATGGCGCGCTCGATAGCGGCTTCGTCCAGAATGTTGTTACGGCTTAGGCCGGCGGCCAGCCTGGCGGACTCTTTGAGTCTGTCGATGGCGTAGATTTGCGCAATCCCGTCTTGTTGTACGACGCGTCCGATTGAAAGCCGGAAGCTATTTGAGCCCAGGTCAACTGCGGCAAGTAGGTAGTCCATTAGTGTGGGATTTTTATAAGTACGAGGGGGATTATAAAGTCTGAATGCGTCGGAATCGTTTTATGTCGGCAAATGTGGACTAAACAGGCTGCTTTATATAGAGTTGACCTTGCGATAACCCATTATTTTTAAACTGTCATGATTCTGTAAAAAAAATGACGTATAAAAATGCGTAACTGAAACACTGGATCTTTGTATGCATTCAACCGTACCCGATACGACACCGACGCCAACGCTGCTTAACCGAGAGTTATCGCTGCTGAAGTTTAATGAGCGGGTACTGGCAATGGCCGAGAACCGAGAGACGCCCTTGCTTGAAAGATTGCGCTACATTTGTATCGTAAGTTCGAATCTGGATGAGTTCTTCGAGATACGAATCTCCAGCCTCAAAGAACAGCTGGCCCAGCATTCTATCGTGGTCGGCGCCGACGGCTATACGCCGGCAGAGGCTTTTGAGCGCATACAAGTTGTGGCCCGCACGCTTATCGAGCGCCAAAACAGTTTGCTGCTTAGTCAGGTTTTACCGCAACTTCGCGACGAAGGCATTGGGCTGCTGGACCACGAAAACTGGACGGAAGAGCAGCGTCATTGGGCTCATGCACTTTTTATGCGCGAAGTAAAACCGTTGCTGACGCCTATCGGCCTTGATCCGGCCCACCCATTTCCGCGTGTGTATAACAAAAGCCTTAACTTTATCGTGGCCTTATCGGGCGAAGATGCGTTCAGGCGCAAAGGCACGATCGCTATCGTGCAGGCACCGCGCGCCTTGCCGCGTGTAATGAAAGTGCCCAGCGAAATTTCCGGCTTGCCCGATGGCTATATTCTGTTGACGGCACTTATTGAGATGTTCGTTGGCGAATTGTTTCCTGGCCTCGAGGTCAAGGGTTGCTACCAGTGGCGTGTTACGCGCAATAGCGATCTGTTTGTCGACGAAGAAGAAATTACTAATTTGCGGCAAGCTTTGCAGGGCGAGCTGACTCAGCGCAATTTCGGCGCAGCGGTACGGCTGGAAATCGACCATGTCATGCCCAACGATCTGGCGTTTTTCCTGCAGCAGGAGTTTTTACTTGCAGAGCACGATACTTACCGTGTCAGCGGTCCGGTCAATTTGTCGCGTTTGATGCAGCTGTGCAATGTGGTTGATCGTCCTGACCTTGTGTTTTCCGATCATCGCCCTAAAATGCCCGCCCCGTTTGACGAGCTATCCGACGATCCCGACGAGCTCTTCAGCGCTATTGCAGCCCGCGATCATCTGCTGCATCATCCCTATCAATCGTTTCAGGCCGTCCTCGATTTTTTAACTATTGCGGCTCACGATCCCAGTGTGGTGGCTATTAAGCAAACGATTTATCGCACAGGGGAAGACTCTGAATTAATGGCGCTGCTTCTGGGGGCCGCGAAGGCAGGAAAAGAAGTTACTGTCATCGTCGAGCTTATGGCCCGGTTCGATGAGCAAACCAACATCAATTGGGCCGCTAAGCTCGAGGCGGTTGGAGCCCATGTCAGTTATGGCGTGGTGGGGCATAAAACACACGCCAAAATGGCGCTGGTATTAAGGCGTGAAAAAGGGCAAATCAAGCGCTACGGGCATTTGGGCACGGGTAATTATCATCCGCGCACGGCCCGGCTTTATACCGATTTCGGTTTGCTTACGGCCAACTCCAAAATGTGCGAAGACATGGACAACGTATTTTCGTTGCTTACCGGCCTGGGAGCGCGGCGCCCGCTTAAGTTATTACTGCAGTCGCCATTTACCCTGCACGACACCATGGTGGCCATGATACAAGCTGAAGCGGCCAATGCCAAAGCCGGAAAAAAAGCGCGCATCATGGCCAAAATGAATTCGCTGCTAGAGCCCATTATTATTGATGAGCTTTACAAGGCAAGTCAGGCGGGGGTAAAAATCAACCTGATCATCCGTGGAGCTTGCGCCTTGCGTCCGGGGCTGCCAGGTTTGTCGGAAAATATTCGCGTGCGTTCAATTATTGGACGCTTTCTCGAGCATCCCCGCGTGTTTTATTTTTACAGTAACGGTGCTGAAAATGTTTATTTATCGTCGGCCGACTGGATGGATCGCAATTTTTTCCGACGTGTCGAGCTGGGCTTTCCGGTTCTGGACAAGACGTTAAAAAAACGTGTAATAAATGAAGCGTTTATGTATGCTTTGCGCGATAATCAACTGGCATGGCGCGGCCAGTCCGATGGCAGCTACGTAAAAGTCAAAAGCCGCCGTGCTTCGTTTAATCTTCATAAATTCCTCATGCAGCAATTAAGTGCGTAATTTGAAAAGTAATTTTCATTGTCACGAACATGTCATATTCACCGCTTACCATAGTGGTTATGCAGGTTGTGCCTGTTTTGATTATTGAACAGTTTAAGAGGATTGCCCGATGTTTAAACGCGTTTTATTGCAAGTTTCAGTTGGTATCGCCTTTGGCGCTGCTTCATTGGCTGCGCATGCTGCCGATGTTACAGGCGCAGGCGCATCGTTCCCATTCCCCATTTATGCCAAATGGGCCGCTCAATATAATGAAGCCACGGGCAATCGCATCAACTACCAGTCCATTGGTTCCGGTGGCGGCCAACAGCAAATTATTGCCAAAACAGTAGATTTTGGTGCGTCTGACGATCCAATGAAAGCCGACGCCCTGGAAAAGAACGACTTATTTCAGTTTCCCGCCATTATCGGTGGTACGGTTCCGGTTATTAACGTCGATGGCATTAAGCCTGGCGAGTTGAAACTATCCGGTACGGTACTGGCCGATATTTTTCTGGCTAAAGTTACCAAATGGAACGATCCCGCCATCAAGTCGTTGAACCCCAACGCTAAATTGCCTGACACTTCCATTATCGTGGTTCACCGTTCGGACGGTTCGGGCACGACATTTGGCTGGACCAACTATCTGTCCAAGGTTTCGGCCGACTGGAAAGAAAAAGTAGGCGAAGGAAAAGCGGTAAAATGGCCCACGGGTCAAGGCGGCAAAGGTAACGAGGGTGTCGCAGCTTACGTTCGCCAGCTTAAAAACTCGATCGGTTACGTCGAGTATGCCTATGCCAAGCAAAATAATCTGTCGTGGACACAGTTGCAAAATAAAGATGGCAACTATGTTCAGCCTTCGCAAGAAGCGTTTGCTGCAGCAGCCGCCAATGCCGACTGGAAGAGCGTTCCCGGTATGGGCGTTGTGTTGACAGGGCAGCCTGGTGCTCAATCGTGGCCTGTTACCTCGGCATCGTTCATTCTGGTGCACAAAAAGCAGGACAAGCCCGAAGCAGGCAAGGAAGTCTTGGCTTTCTTTGACTGGGCATTTAAAAATGGCGCCAAATCAGCCGCTGAACTTGATTATGTGCCAATGCCTGAAAAGGTTACGGCCCAAATCAACGAGCTGTGGAAAACCGAGATTAAAGCAGCCGACGGCGCTGCTGTTTGGAAGTAAGCGTCCAATGTCCGGGTTTTATGTAGTATAAAGCCCCTCCAGACGGTGCCCTTGTACGGCACCGTCTTTGTTGTGTAAAAATTACAGTATTCATCGTTAAATTTCGAAAGCCCGGGGTATCCGTCTATGTCGCCATCCTTAAGCGTAAAACAGTCAGAGTTGTCATGATAAAAAAACCAAGCGCTTTAATGGATGTTGCCTTCAAGAACGTGACCCGTACGTTCGCTTTCTTGGTATTCATGCTGTTGGCGGCCATTATGGTCTCGCTTATTTATGGTAGCCGCGAGTCCATTTCCGAATATGGCCTGTCTTTTCTCTGGACCAATAATTGGGATCCGGTTCAAAATCAGTATGGTGCATTAGTACCTATTGTAGGTACAGTTCTTACCTCATTCATTGCTCTGATTATCGCGGTGCCTGTGTCCTTCGGTATTGCAATGTTCTTAACAGAGCTTTCTCCTACATGGCTGCGCCGTCCGCTGGGCACCGCCATTGAAATGCTGGCTGCTATTCCGTCGATTATTTACGGGATGTGGGGGCTTTTCGTTTTTGTTCCTTTCTTCCAGACTTATATCCAGCCGTATGTCATCACCTTTTTTGCCGATATCCCGGTTCTAAATCAAATATTTGCAGGGCCCCCATTTGGCATTGGCGTGTTTACCGCCGGGTTGATCCTGTCAATTATGGTGATTCCGTTTATTACAGCGGTCATGCGCGACGTATTCGAACTGGTGCCTTCGTTGTTGAAAGAGTCGGCCTACGGCTTGGGCGGCACCACCTGGGAGGTTGTCTGGAAAGTTGTTTTGCCTTATACCAAGCATGGCGTTATTGGCGGCATTATGTTGGGCCTGGGCCGTGCGTTAGGCGAAACAATGGCAGTTACCTTCGTTATAGGTAATGCCTTTAATTTACCGAATTCCATATTTGCGCCGTCCAACTCCATTGCCTCGGCCCTGGCTAACGAATTTAACGAAGCAGGGGGCATGCAAAAGTCCGCTCTGCTCGAGCTTGGGTTGATTCTGTTCCTGATTACCACGGTGGTATTGGCTCTGTCTAAAGTCTTATTGCTTCGTTTGAACAAAAACGAAGGCACTTCGCGTTAATGGGCTAAAAATATTATGTTTGATCCCGATTCAATTGTTAGCCTGTCCAACCCGGTGTATAGAAAACGCCATCGGTTCAACCGCATTATGCTGGTCTTGTCACTGGCCGCGTTAGTGTTTGGCCTGTTCTGGCTGTGCTGGATTATTTTGACCCTGATCGTCAAAGGCGGAGGGGCATTATCGTTTACGCTGTTTACGCAAGCGACTCCGCCACCGGGCGCCGACGGTGGACTGATCAACGCCATTTTGGGCAGTATCGCGATGGCGGCGGTGGCCACCGGAATCGGCACGCCAATCGGTGTTCTGGCTGGAACCTATCTTGCCGAGTACGGCCAGCGTGGCTGGCTCGCTCCGGCCACACGCTTCTTGAACGATGTGCTGTTGTCCGCGCCGTCGATTGTGATCGGCCTGTTCATTTATGCCATATACGTGGCACAGGTAGGACATTATTCCGGATGGGCGGGGGCTTTTGCGTTGGCGATTCTGGTTATCCCGGTAGTCGTGCGATCAACAGACAACATGCTGTCCCTTGTTCCCAACAGCTTGCGTGAAGCGGCTGCGGCGCTTGGTTGTCCGCAATGGCGCGTGGTTACTCTGATTTGCTATAGGGCGGCACGTTCGGGAATTATTACCGGCGTTTTGCTGGCCGTGGCGCGAATTTCGGGCGAAACGGCCCCGCTCCTGTTTACGGCGCTTAATAATCAGTTCATGTCCATGAACATGAACGCGCCATTGGCTAACTTGCCAGTGGTGATCTTCCAATATGCTGCCAGCCCGTTCGAAGACTGGAACCGGTTGGCGTGGGCCGGCGCTGTACTGATTACCTTGCTGGTGCTGGGTATCAATATTGCCGCACGCTCTCTTTTTCGTAAATAAATAAGGCAGGGCAGCTTGTCTGCTTTGCTTGGAACTGATCATGACCACATCCCTACCCGCCGAACGTGTAAAACTGGAAGTCAAGAATCTAAACTTCTATTACGGCAAGTTTCAGGCTATTCGCGACGTCAACATGACGATCAAAGAAAACAAGGTCACAGCCTTTATTGGCCCGTCTGGCTGCGGTAAGTCCACGCTCCTGCGTACATTCAACCGTATGTATGAGCTGTACCCAGGGCAAAGGGCTGAAGGCGAAATTCTTCTGGATGGCGAAAACGTTCTGACATCCAAAACGGATATCTCGCTTATTCGCGCGAAAATCGGCATGGTTTTTCAAAAGCCTACGCCGTTTCCCATGAGCATTTACGACAATGTTGCCTTTGGTGTGCGTTTGTTCGAAAAGCTCAGTAAAGGCGAAATGGACGAGCGCGTCGAGTGGGCGTTAACCAAAGCCGCTTTATGGAACGAAGTCAAAGATAAGCTCAACCAAAGCGGGAACGGCTTGTCAGGGGGCCAGCAACAGCGCTTGTGCATCGCCCGAGGCGTTGCTATTAAGCCCGAGGTGCTTCTGCTGGATGAGCCGTGCTCGGCCCTTGATCCCATATCGACGGCTAAAATCGAAGAGCTGATAGCCGAGCTCAAGTCTGACTATACAGTGGTTATCGTTACCCACAATATGCAACAGGCTGCCCGCTGCTCCGACTACACCGCCTATATGTATTTGGGCGAGCTCATGGAATTTGGCGAAACCGATAATATTTTTGTAAAGCCAACCCGCAAAGAAACGGAAGACTACATTACCGGGCGCTTTGGCTAGGCGAAGGCGCCGCTGCAGCCCCGAAGGGCAGCGCCGATTGCGATGGATTCCTTATAACGCGATACGACGTTAATTCAGGCGTCCGCCTTTGCCGCCCGCACTGAAGTTTCCTGCGCCCAGAAAGACAATGGCAAGGGCGCCGAACAAGAAAAGACCCTGCAGCTCCAGCCGCCATCCCCAACTGTTGCTCAGTTGGAGTAGCTGCGTGCTGTGTGCAAGTGCAATGGCCACCGCCATGTTGATGACGATCAGCGACGCACCCAGACGCGTATATATGCCCAGGATAAGCAGTAGCGGGGCAAGTACTTCGCCAATGTAAACCGCCCAGGCAAAAAAGGCCGGCAGTCCCCGTGCCGCAACCATACCTTCGATAGGGCCAATGCCATTTAGCATCTTGCCAACACCGTGCAGCAGGAGCAGCACTCCTATCGTAAGACGCAACGTCAGTTTACCGAGATCGTCGAGGCTGGTGGAAGACATGTTGTATTGCTCCGTGCAAAAAAAGAAATGTCAGCCGTCTCGGGCTGACGCAATTGAACCGACGAACATTATAGGGTCGCCGTAGTGTTTTTTTTGGCTGTTAATTGCGCATGGCGCTGCATCGGAATAAGCTTGCCGGAAATTGGCGCTATTCCATTTCCAGATCAATGACTAGCACGAAGGCGAGGAACAGACATTACTTTGTACGGCATGCGAAGTCGACTGTTTATGGTTGATTTAAAAATGGGATTAGGGTTCTGTTTTTCCCGGCCCGATTCCGGCTGCTGTATTTATGATGCATAAGGAGTACAGATGAAACTCAAAAAGATGGGCGTTGCACCCGTTACTTTTATAGGTTCGGCGCTGATTGCCCTTGCTTTGATATCGTATGCAATGGTATTGCCGAAACAGGCGGCGGCTGCTTTCTTGGGCGCCAATGCATGGGTTATTGCAGAGGTTGGTTGGTTCTACATGCTCTCTGTCGGTTTCTTTGTCGTGTTCCTATTAGGCTTGGCAATGAGTCAGCTAGGGCGCGTAAAACTCGGTCCGGATGATGCGGTCCCCGATTACAATTATGGCACCTGGGTAGCCATGCTCTTTAGCGCCGGAATGGGGATTGGCATTGTTTTTTTTGGTGTCGCCGAACCTATCATGCATTTTTCCCAGCCCCCGGATGCGATTCCACGCAGCGCGCAGGCAGCCCGCGACGCAATGGGCATAACGTTTTTTCACTGGGGCGTGCATGCCTGGGCGATTTACGCCGTGCTGGGACTTGCGCTGGCCTATTTTGGCTATCGGCGTGGGCAGCCGCTGGCAATTCGTTCAGCTTTTCATCCCCTTGTCGGCGATCGCATTCACGGATCTCTTGGGGCTGTTATCGATATTTTTGCGGTGGTAGGCACCTTGGCCGGGTTGGCGACATCCTTAGGTCTGGGCGTGTCGCAATTAAATGCCAGCATGAACTATTTGATGGGTATTCCGCAAAATCTGCCTACACAACTGATTCTTATCGGAGTCGTGACGGCCCTGGCTACGTTTACCGTTGCGACGGGGTTGGATAATGGCATCAGGCGCCTCAGCGAACTTATTATTCTGGTGTCCGGTATTTTATTATTACTTTTGGTCGTCCTGGGTCCTACGAGCTTTCTATTGAGCGCCCTGGTTGAAAACGTAGGTCTTTATATTCATTCGTTTGTGGTTCGCACTTTTCATGTTTATGCGTATGAACCGAATAAATGGGTCGGTGATTGGACGATATTTTACTGGGGCTGGTGGATCTCTTGGGGGCCGTTCGTGGGTATGTTCGTCGCCCGAATATCTCGGGGTCGAACAATACGCCAATTCATCGTTGGGGTTTTGTTCGCTCCCGCGGGATTCAGCTTTATCTGGTTTACCGTGTTTGGCGATCTTGCCATATGGCTGGATATGCATGTAGCCAAAGGGCAGATAGCGCAGACCGTTGCAAGCAATATGCCTATCGCCTTATTTGCGGTCTTTGATTATTTACCATTATCCAGTTTGCTTGCCTGGATCACCGGGGTGCTTGTAGCCGTCTATTTCATTACAGCTTCGGACGCGGGAGCTTTGGTGGTTTCAATGATTACCTCCAAGGGTGACGAGGAGCCGCCGCTGTGGCTGCGCGTTTTTTGGGCTCTGGTGTGTGGCGGTGTTGCCGCAGGCCTGTTGCTGGTCGGTGGTCTGGAAGCTGTGCAGGCGGCGGCAGTGGTGGCTGCCTTACCTTTGTGTATTCTGATGTGGCTGATGTGCTATGGCATATGGAAGGGTCTGCGCGATGAGGTCTCTATACAGCTAAGCCGAAGTTTGCCAACGGCTCCGCTTATTACCTCGCAAGGGGGGCTTTCGCTGCGTCAGCGCTTAAATAGCATAGTCAGCCATCCGTCTCGCGACAGAGCCAACGCCTTCGTCGACAACGTTGTTGTGGAGTCGTTCGCTATGGTGGTTTCTGAATTGCAAAAGCGCGAAATTTCCGCTGAAACGGTACGCCTGGATGATGGAGTCCAACTGATCGTACACCATGGCGGCGATGTCGAAGACTTTACTTATGCAGTGCGGCTGGTAAGCCAGCCGATACCCGCTTTTGCGCTTTCGGACGCAGCGCGGCGAGAAGGCGAGAAAAAAAAATTTTACCGCACCGAGGTGTTTTTAAATAAAGGTGGGCGCGGATACGATATTTTTGGCTATCACACCGACCAGGTTGTGGCGGACGTCGTCAACCATTACGATCGTTTTCGCCATTATCTTTATTCGCTCGACCCCTACACAACTATGTAATTTTATTTCTGAATCAAAAGTAAAGGCGAAGCGCAGACATTACTTTGTATGGCAAGCGACGCCGGCAAGGTGCATGGCTGAACCGGAAATGGAATGAAGGCGGGCCAATTAGGTTGCATAGTAAATTGCGCCCATAGCAAAAGGGCCTTGGCTAAATCTAGCCAAGGCCCTTTTAAATATGGTCGGAGTACAAGGATTCGAACCTTGGACCCCCTGGTCCCAAACCAGGTGCGCTACCAGACTGCGCTACACTCCGAAGAAGAACGACATTATGGCAGATCTATTTTTATTTGTCCAATATTAGGGTTTGATGCGCAAATGCGGCAGCGTGTAGCGTTGGTTCTTGTAGGCCCAGGCCGGCCAGGAAACATGCGCCAGGGCCTCGCGGGCCAAAGCCGGATCGACTTCGGTGGCGGTGTAGGTTTCGGGCGCCTGGTAATGATACTGATGCGGTGCACGGTGCGGCTCGAGCACCAGTAGCGCGTCATTCTTCAAGTATCCGTAGTTTTCGCCATATTGCATCATGGCGCGGCCGCCCCCCTCGCGCGTAAGGTCGTGCCCGATCATTGGGTGCGCGGTGCGCAGGCCCATAAGCGATAACAAGGTGGGTGGCAGGTCAATTTGGCTGATCAGACGCTCGTCGCGTTTTGGCGTAATGCCGGCGCCTAGTATCAGGGCGGGGACGTGGAAGTGGCGCAGCGGAACCAGGTTGGCGCCAAATACGCGCGAGTCGTGATCGGCAACAATTAAAAATACCGTATTTTCCCAATAATCGGAGCGTTTGGCTTTTTCGAAAAACTGGCCGATGGCCCAGTCGGCGTAACGCACGCTGTTTTCGACGCTGGCCGGATTGCCCTGCGGCTCGATGCGGCCGCCCGGGTATTCCCAGGGTGAATGGTTGGTGACTGAAAAGGCCAGGGTAAAGGTGGGTTGCCCGGGTGGGTGACTGAGCAGGTTGTCGATCTGGTTGAACATGTCTTCGTCCGAGGCGCCCCAGGTGCCGACGAATGCCGGGTTATTAAACGTTGCGCGATCGTAAAGATCATCGAAACCATTGCCCAGGAAGAAGCTTTTCATATTGTCGAAATGCGCTTCCCCGCCGTAAATGAATCGCGACCGGTATCCCTGTTGTTTAAGTACCTGGGCCATCGTGAAAAAATTGCTTTGTGCGCCTGAAAGACGCAGCGCCGCGTCGGAAATAGTGGGGGGAAATCCCGCCACGATGGCCTCAAGACCTCGCACCGAGCGGGTACCCGTCGCATAGGCGCGGGAAAAGTTCCAGCCTTCGGTTGCAAGCCGGTCCAGACAGGGCGTTAAGTTGTTGCCGCCCAGGTTGCCCACATATTGCGCGCCCAGGCTTTCTTCGATGATCATGACGACGTTTAGCGGCCTTTCTCGTGGAAGGCTGGGCTCGTGCATGTGCAGGGTAGGAATGTCGGTGTCGGCGCTTTGAATGCCCGCGCAGGCCTTAACAATATCGTTCATTTCGTCGACCGGCATATTACCGTAGACATCGCCTGCCGATCGTTCGTTTTTCATGCTGTAAATAGCGTACGCTACGCTATAGAGCGAGTTGAGCGGAAGGGTATTTAACATGCTGTTGCC
>LNAP01003738.1_pt1 | contig 14439 bp, 17 predicted proteins | sample 602601 | NCBI WGS metagenome assembly LNAP01 (sample SAMN02440304, study PRJNA202911) | soil metagenome | biome: Subtropical and temperate rainforests or woodlands; isolation source: soil samples (1 kg each in a 20% v/v slurry with milli Q water) were... ...
CTCGACACAGTGGCGGTGCGCGTTCCTGCCCACTCGACGGCTCGCGCTCTGCTCGCGCGCTTCGGCGGCCCGGGGGTGGCGCCTTCGGCCAATCGCTCGGGCCGGCCCAGCCCCACCACCTATGCCGACGCCATGGAAGAGACCGGCGACAAGGTCGGCGCCTCGCTGGATGGCGGACCTTGCGAGGTTGGGCTGGAATCCACGGTGGTGGCCCTGCTCGACGTTCCGCGGCTGCTGCGACCGGGGGCGGTGACGCGGGCCGAACTCGAGGCGGTGATCGGCCCTCTGGCCGAGGCCGAGGTCGACGCCAAGCGCTCTCCGGGGCGGCTGGCCCGGCACTATTCGCCCAAGGCGCCGGTGCGCCTCAACGCCACCCACGCCGAGCCGGGCGAAGCCTTCCTGGCCTTCGGCCCTGGCCAGCATCGCTGGAACCTCAGCCCCTCGGGCGATCTGCGCGAGGCGGCCGCGCGGCTCTTCGCCTACTTGCGCGAGGCCGACCGGACCGATCCTGTCGCCATCGCCGTTGCGCCGATCCCTTTCGAAGGGCTCGGCGAGGCCATCAACGACCGACTGAAGCGCGCCGCCGGCTTTGTCGGCTAGGCCCCGGGGGCTAGACTGGCGACATGACTCTCTCCGTGCCCGCCGACGTCATTTCCCGCCTCAAGGTCGTGCTCGGCGAGGGCGGCTGGAGCCAGGACCCGGACCGCCTGGCGCCCAAGCTGGTCGAGTGGCGCGACCGCTGGCACGGGACGACGCCGTTCCTCGCCTTGCCGAAATCGACATCGGAGGCCGCCGCAGTGGTCGGGATCTGCGCCGAGGCGGGCGTTCCCATCGTGCCTCAAGGCGGCAATACCGGCCTGGTGGGCGGCCAGATTCCGCTGGGTGAGATCCTGCTCTCCACCGAGCGCCTGCGGGCCATCCGCGATATCGACACCTTCGACGACGTGCTCGTCGCCGAGGCCGGCGTCACCCTGGAGGCGGTGCATGAGGCGGCCCTGGCCAACGGCCGCCGCTTCCCGCTCGACCTGGCCTCGCAAGGCACGGCGACCATCGGCGGCGTGGTCTCCACCAATGCCGGCGGCACCGCCGTCCTGCGCTATGGCAATACGCGCGACCTGGTGTTGGGCCTGGAGGCGGTGCTGCCCAATGGCGAGATCTGGAACGGGCTGAAGCGCCTGCGCAAGGACAATACCGGCTACGACCTCAAGCAACTGCTCATCGGCGCCGAGGGAACGCTCGGCGTGGTCACCGCCGCGGCCCTGAAGCTATTTCCGGTGCTGGTCTCCCGCGCCACCGCCATCGCCGCGGTCGAAACGCCCGAGGCGGCGTTGAAGCTGCTGGTCCGCGCCAAGGACGAGGCCGGCGGGGCGGTGGAGGCCTTCGAGCTGATGGGCCGGCGCGGCCTGGAGTTCGTACTGAAGAACATTCCCGGCCAACGGGACCCGCTGGCGGAGGTCCATCCCTGGTACGTGCTCGTCGAGATCGCATCGGGAGAGCCGGGCGCGGCCGAGTCCGCCCTGGAGCGGCTGCTGACCACCGCGGCCGAGGAAGGGTTGATCCGCGACGCGGTGATCGCTCAGAGCGCGGCCCAGGCCAAGGCCCTCTGGTCGCTGCGCGAGAACCAGTCCGCCGGCCAGAAGCCGGAAGGGGCGACCTGGAAGCACGACGTCTCGGTCCCGGTCAGCCGGGTGGCCGAGTTCCTAAAGGTCACTACCGAGCGGATGGAGGCCCTGGTTCCCGGGGCGCGGGTGACGGCCTTCGGCCACATGGGCGACGGAAATATCCACTACGACGTCATCCGGCCGGAGGGGGGCGACGACGCCCGCCACTCGGCCATGCGCGCGGAGGGTTCGCGGATCGTCCACGACATCGTCGCCTCCATGGGCGGTTCGATCTCGGCCGAGCATGGGCTGGGCTCGATGAAGACCGAGGAGGCCCGGCGCTATAAGTCGCCGGTCGAGGTTGCGGCCCTCACGGCGATCCGGCAAAGCCTGGACCCTGGGCGGATCATGAATCCGCGAGTCCATTTCTGAGCAGGCAATGCTGATCGTCATCTCTCCGGCCAAGGCGCTGGATTTCACGGCTCCTGAGCGCGCCGCGCCCGTGACCACCCCGGAGATGGCCGCCGACATCGCCGAACTGGCCGTCACCGCCAAGAAGCTGAAGACCGGCGACCTGAAGCGGATGATGGACCTTTCGGACAAGCTGGCGCAGTTGAACCGCGAGCGCTTCCAGGCCTTCGATCCGGCCATGGAGGACGGCCTGCAGGCGGCCTTCGCCTTCAACGGCGACGTCTATTCCGGCCTGAAGGCTCGCGAACTGGACAAGAAGGGCCTGGCCCATGCGCAAAAGCACCTGCGCATCCTTTCCGGGCTCTATGGCCTGTTGCGCCCGCTGGACGCCATCCAGCCCTATCGCCTGGAGATGGGCGTCCGCATCAAGACCAAGCGGGGCGGCAGCCTCTACGACTTCTGGGGGGACCGGATCGCCAAGGGGCTGAACGAGGCGGCGCGCGGCCACAAGGACGCGACCTTGGTGAACTGCGCCAGCCAGGAGTACTTCGGGGCGGTGGACCGGAAGGCCCTGACCGTTCCGGTGGTCACGGCCAAGTTCCTTGAAGAGAAGGATGGATCGGCCAAGATCATCTCCTTCTACGCCAAGAAGGCGCGGGGGCTGATGGCGCGCTACGCCATCGACCACGGCATCGAAAAGGCCGACGACCTTCGGGCGTTCGACTACGAAGGCTATCGGTTCCAGAAGGACGCCTCGAGCGACGCCGAGTGGGTGTTCTCGCGGCCCCAACCTCCGCCGCCCTCGGCGGCTCGAAAAAAGGACTGACCGCATGGCCGTCGATTATGGGCTGCAGGGACAGGTCGCCGTCATCACCGGATCGACCAGCGGGATCGGGCAGGCCCTGGCGACGGCGCTGGCGGAGCAGGGTGTCAATGTGGTGCTCAATGGCTTCGGCGATCCGGCCAAGATCGAGGCCGACCGCCGGGCGCTGCAGGAGCGGACCAACGCCGCGGTCCGCTATCATGGCGCTGACATGAGCAAGCCGCAGGAGATCAACGACCTCATCGACTATGCGGTGAGCGAGTTCGGCCGGCTGGACATCCTGGTCAACAACGCCGGCATCCAGCACGTCGCGCCGGTGGAGGAGTTCCCGCCGGAGAAGTGGGACGCGCTGATCGCCATCATCCTGTCCTCGACCTTCCACGCCAGCCGTGCGGCCATTCCGATCATGAAGGCCCAGGGGCGCGGGCGGATCGTCAACATCGCCTCGGCGCATGGCCTGGTGGCCTCGCCGTTCAAGGCGCCCTATGTCGCGGCCAAGCATGGGGTGGTCGGCTTCACCCGGGCTCTGGGCGTCGAGCTGGCGCGCACCGGGATCACCGCCAACGCCATCTGTCCCGGCTATGTGAAGACCCCGCTGATCGAGGCGCAGATCGTCGACCAGGCCAAGACCCGCGGCATCCCGGAAGACCGGGTGATGGAGGATGTCATCCTCGCCGCCCAACCGACCAAGAAGTTTGTCGAGTACGAGCATCTGGCCGGCATGCTGCTCTACTTGGTCTCGGATCTTGGCGCGTCGGCGACCGGCTCGGCCATGGTGGTGGACGGCGGCTGGACCGCCACCTGACGTCGTCCGAAAGGAGGCGTGGCATGGCACGTTTCACCGGCGGCTGTCTATGCGGCGACGTTCGCATCGAGGCGACGGGCCGGCCCTATCGCGTCGGCCTCTGTCACTGCCTCGAGTGCCGCAAGCATCACGGGGCGCTGTTCCACGCCTCGGCCATATTCCCGCAAGGCTCGGTGACGATTAGCGGCGAGCCGCACGATTATGCCGGGCGGTTCTTCTGCCCCCGCTGCGGTTCGTCGGTCTTCTCGCGCACTGGAGACGAAGTCGAGGTGAACCTGGGTTCGCTTGACGCGCCCAACCAGCTGCGGCCGACCTATGAGATCTGGACCATCCGCCGCGAGGCGTGGTTGCCGCCGTTCCCGCTCGAGCGACACTACGAACGCGACCGCGACGCCACCAGCCGCACTGAAGATTAGCGCCCAGTACGGTCGGCCGGGCCGGGCATTCGCCAGCCGCCCGGCGTCGGCGCCGGCTTGGCCGTCGGTTCCCACGGTTCGGTGACACGTCCCCAGACCTCGCGCCGAAGCACCGGATCGTTCCGGACCATGCTGTCGGGCGGGGTGATGCCTCGGCCGTGCCCATCGGAAGTTCCCCAGCGCCGCCGATCCGTGGAGGTCGTCCGCATGACGCCGTCCTTGTCCGGATGGCGCTCTGTGATGTGTCCGTCGGCCTCTCGGCAGATCGAGCCGCCGTCCGGAGTGGGAATGCATCCCGGGCTCTTGGCGAGGGCCGGGGGTGAAGCCAGCAAGGTCGCGGCAATGGCGATTGCAAAGGTGCGCATGGGCCTACTCCAGCGGGCGTGTCCGAAGCTACCGCCTCGACGCCCTTCCGCAAAGCCGTCGCTCGCGGCGAGCTTGACGGCCGCGGCGTCAGCCCGCTCCCCTTCGTCTCAACGCCTGTTGGAACAGCGAGGAAGCGCCTTGGCCTACAAACCCTTCGATCTCACCGGCAAGGTGGCCCTGGTGACCGGCGGCAACGGCGGCATCGGCCTTGGCATGGCCGAAGCGCTGGCCCAGGCCGGCGCCGACATCGTCATCTGGGGCTCGAATCCGAAGAAGAACGCCGACGCCGAAGCTCGGCTCAAGCAGGCCGGCGTGCGGGTGCTCAGCCAGATCGTCAACGTCGCCGACGAGAAGACCGTCATCGCCGGCATGGCCGAGGCCGTGGCCAGGATGGGCCGGGTCGACACGGTGATCGCCAACGCCGGCATCGGCGGCGGCGCAAGGTCCTTCGCCGAGTTCGACACCGAGACCTATCGCAAGGTCCTGTCGGTTAATCTCGACGGCGTCTTCTTCACCTTCCGGGAAGCCTGCAAGCACATGGTCGAGCGGGCAGGACAGGGCGACGCCGGCGGCTCGCTGGTGGCCATTTCCTCGCTCTCGGCCGTCGACGGCGCCCCGCGCAACGAGGCCTACGCCGCCACCAAGGGCGCGCTGATCCCGATGGTCCGGGCGATCGCGGTGGAGCACGCGCGCTATGGCGTCCGCGCCAACGCCATCCTGCCGGGCTGGATCGCCACCGACATGACCGCCGGCGCCCAGGGCAACGAAAAGTTCGAGGAAAACGTCATCCGGCGCGTACCGATGCGCCGCTGGGGCCGGCCGGAGGATTTCGGTGGCATGGCGGTCTATTTCGCCTCCGACGCCTCTGCCTTCCACACTGGCGACCAGGTGCTGATCGACGGCGGCTACGCAGTCTTCTGATCGCTAACGTCAGGTCATGGTTCCCATGACCCGGCGGCTGGGCCATCCTTCGCTCAAACAAAGGACCGGAGGAACGCTATGACCCTGCACACGCCGCTTTGCGACCTCTTGGGCGTAAAGCATCCGATCATGCTGGCCGGCATGGGCGGGGTTTCCTATGGCGAGCTGGTGGCCGCGGTGTCGAACGCCGGCGGCTATGGCGTGCTCGGCATGGCGGGCCGCACGCCCGAGTTCATTCGCGATGAGATGCGCAAGGTGCGCAGCCTCACCGACAAGCCGTTCGGCGTCGATCTGCTGGCGGCATCGCCGGAAAGCCTGACCGCCTCAGTGGACATCATCATCGAAGAGGGCGCTTCCAGCTTCGTCGCCGGCTTGGGCGTGCCCATGCCGATCATGGAGCGGCTCAAGAAGGCCGGCCTGAAGGTCATGGTGGTCTGCGGCGCCGTCAAACATGCGGTAAAGGCCGAGCAGGCCGGCTGCGACGCGGTGATCTGCCAGGGCGGCGAGGGCGGCGGTCACACGGGGCTTGTCGGCACCATGCCGCTGGTCGCCCAGGCTGTGGAGTCGGTGAAGATTCCGGTGGTCGCGGCGGGCGGCCTCTATGATGGGCGAGGGCTGGCCGCGGCCCTGACCCTGGGCGCCACCGGCGTTTGGATGGGCACTCGCTTCATCGCTTCGAAAGAGGCGCACGCCGGCCAGATGTACCGCGAGGCGGTGCTGGAGGCTTCGGACGAGGACACCGTCCGCACCCGCTCCTATTCCGGCAAGCCGATGCGGGTGAAAAAGAACCCTTATGTCGAGGACTGGGAGAAGCGCCCGCAAGACATCCAGCCCTTCCCGATGCAGGCGGCGCTGTCTTCCCGAGAAGGCGTGATGGGCGGTATCGGCGGTCAGATCGAGGGGCTCGATCCCGACCGCTCCTGTTTCGCGATGGGCCAGTCGGCCGGTGGTATCCATGAGGTGCTGCCCGCCGCCGAGATCGTGGCCAGCCTGATGAAGGAGGCCGAGGCGGCGATCGACCGGACGGCCAAGCTGCGGGCCATGGCCAACGCCTAGGGCAAAGAAGAAGAACGCCCGCCTCCGGGGCTGACGGAGGCGGGCGTTTGATCAGGCCGTGACCTTGGCCGCGACCTGCGCGATGTGGCGGCCCTGGAAGCGGGCGCCTTCCAGCTCGTTGGCGCTCGGCTGGCGCGAGCCGTCGCTGCCGGTGATGGTCGAGGCGCCGTAGGGGCTGCCGCCGGTGATCTCATCCAGGCGCATCTGGCCGGCCCAGGCGTAGGGCAGGCCGACGACGACCATGCCGTGGTGCAGCAGTTGGGTGATGGTCGAGATGATCGTGGTCTCCTGGCCGCCGTGTTGGGTTGCGGTCGAGGTGAACACGCCGCCGACCTTGCCGACCAGCGCGCCCTTGGCCCAGAGGCCGCCGGTCTGATCCCAGAAGGACGCCATCTGGCCGGCCATGCGGCCATAGCGCGTACCGACGCCCACGATGATCGCATCGTATTCGGCCAGATCGGCGACCGTGGCGATCGGAGCTTCCTGATCGAGCTTGTAGCCCGACGACCGGGCAAGGTCCTCCGGCACGGTTTCCGGGACACGCTTGATGTCCACGGCGGCGCCGGCTTCGCGCGCGCCTTCGGCAACGGCCTTGGCCATGGCTTCGAGGTGGCCGTAGGTTGAATGATAGAGGACGAGAACCTTGGTCATCTGACGTTCCTGCTGATTGACGAGATGGAGAACGGCCCGGGCCACAGCGGCCCGGGCCGTCCGATTAGGCGGCGTCCACCAGGACGAGCTCGGCGTCCTCGATGGCGGTGACGCGGATGGTGTCGACGTCGCGGATGGCGAGGCCGTCGCGGGCCTTGGCCTTCACGCCGTTGACCTCGATCTGCCCGGTCGCCGGAACCAGGTAGGCGTAGCGGCCCTGGCCGAGTTGATACTCGGTGGTTTCGCCCGCCTTCAGGGTCGCGCCGGACACCCGGCCGTCGGCGCGGATCGGCAGGGCGTCGGCGTCGCCTTCGATCCCGCTGGCGAGCGTCACGAACTTCCCGGCGCGATCACCCTTGGGGAAGGGCTTGGCGCCCCACGAGGGCTCCCCACCGGCCTTGGTCGGCAGGATCCAGATCTGAAACAGCGTCGTGGACTCGGCCTCGACATTGTATTCGGCGTGGCGGATGCCCGAGCCGGCGCTCATCACCTGCACGTCGCCCGCCTCGGTGCGGCCCTTGTTGCCCAGGCTATCCTGGTGGGTGATGGCGCCTGTGCGGACATAGGTGATGATTTCCATGTTCGCGTGCGGGTGGGGCGGAAAGCCGGAGTTCGGCGCGATCACGTCGTCGTTCCAGACGCGCAGGGCGCCCCAGTTGGTCCGCTTCGGGTCGTGATAGTCGGCGAACGAGAAGTGATGCTTGGCGTCGAGCCAGCCGTGGTTGGCGCCGCCGAGGGTTTCGAAAGGACGAAGCTCGATCATCGGTAAGGTCTCCCTTGGGCGGTCCGTCTTGCGACCGCCGTTCGAGAAAAAGGTAGCGATCGCCGGAGATTTAGAAATAGAAACGATCGAAATGGACCGTTTCCAAATTTGATATGGCGAAACTTCCTGACTTCGAAGCCTGGGCGATCTTCGCGCGGGTTGCAGAGACCGGCTCCTTCGCCGCCGCGGCCGAGGAGCTTGAGCTCTCCAAGGCTACGGTGTCGAAGGCGGTCGGCCGCCTTGAAGCGCGGCTGGGGGCGGGCCTGTTCCATCGGACCTCCCGCCGGCTGTCGATGACGGAAAGCGGTCGCGCCGCGCTGGAGCGCGCCAACCGCATCCTGGCCGAGGGCGAGGCGGTGGAGGCCGAGACGGCGGCGCAGTCGGCCATGCCTCGGGGCCTCGTGCGGCTCGCCGCGCCCATGTCCTTCGGCATGCTGCACGTCGGGCCGATCCTGCCGGACTTCCTGGCCCGATATCCCGAGGTCTCCATCGACCTGCACCTGGCCGACCAGAAGATCGACCTGGTCGCCGAGGGCTACGACCTGGCGATCCGCATCGCCCGGCTGGCGGACTCTTCGCTGCTGGCGCGCAAGCTCTGCGACATGCGCGTGCTGCTCGTGGGTGCGCCGCGCTATTTCGAAGCCTTCGGCGAGCCGCAGCATCCCCGCGACCTCGTCCGCCACCGCTGCTTCACCTATTCGAACGTCGACAGCCCGGACGTCTGGCGCTTCAGCCACGCCACGGAGGGCGAGCAGGCCGTGACTGTCGCCGGCCCCATGCGGGTCAACAACGCCGAGGTCCTGACCGCCTCCCTGCAGGCCGGACTGGGCGTGGCGCTGCAGCCGGAGTTCATCTGCTGGCGCGAACTGCGGGCCGGGACCTTGCAGGCAGCGATGTGCGACTGGACCCCGCCGCAGCCGGCCCTGCACATCGTCAGTCCGCCGGGACGCCTGCGGCCGGCCCGGGTGAAGGTGCTGTCGGACTTCCTGGCCGAGCGCCTCGCCGCCACGCCCTGGGCGACGGGCGCCTAGCGCCGGGTGACAAGCGCGCCTGCGAGGACTTAAGTGCCGCCATGCGTCCAGCCCTCATAATCACCATCGCCTTGGCGGCGACGCCTGTCCTTGCTCAGGAGCGCCCGCCCGAGATGCGCGGGACCCTGACCAGCCTTACGCGGGTGCTTGGCGAGGCCCACGCTCTGCGCCAGGCCTGCGAGGGGCGCGAGGACCAGTACTGGCGATCGCGCATGTCGCGGCTGATGGAGACCGAGCAGCCCGATCCGGCTTTCGAAGCCCAGCTCAAGGATGGCTTCAACGCCGGGTTCGCGGAGGCCAAGCGGCTCCATCCCGTCTGTGGCGACGACGCCCGCCAGGCGATGGCCCTGGCCGCGGTCCGTGGGCGGGAGATCGCTGGAAAGTTGGCTCACGCCAAATATCGGGTGAGCGTCCTGCCGCCGCTGCCGGAAGTTGAACAGGAGGGCGTGACGGCCGAACCCTTGCCGCGTTAGGGTGACCGGCGTTCTCGGGGAGGTTGTCATGGAACTGGCTACGGCCATCGTCCTTCTGGTCCTGGCTTTGGTGATCCTGTTCGCGGCGATCAAGATCGTGCCGCAGGGACGTGAGTTCACCGTCGAGCGCTTCGGGCGCTACACGCGCACGCTCAAGCCCGGCATCAGCTTCCTGACTCCTTTCGTCGAGGGCATCGGGCGGCGGGTGAACATGATGGAGCAGGTGCTCGATGTGCCGCGCCAGGAAGTGATCACCAAGGACAACGCCGTCGTGCAGGTGGACGGCATCGTCTTCATCCAGGTGATGGACGCGGCCGCAGCCGCCTACCGCGTCGACAATCTCAACTACGCCATCGCCCAACTCGCCATGACCAACCTGCGGACGGTGGTGGGTTCGATGGAGCTGGACGAGGTCCTCTCCCAGCGCGACCAGATCAACAGCCGCCTGCTGCACGTGATCGACGCCGCCACCAGTCCCTGGGGCGTGAAGGTGGCGCGGATCGAGATCAAGGATCTGCAACCGCCGCCGGACATCACCTCCGCCATGGCCCGCCAAATGAAGGCCGAACGCGAGCGCCGCGCCGTCATCACCGAGGCCGACGGCGAGAAGGCCGCCGCCATCGCCCGCGCCGAGGGCGCCAAGCAGGCCGCCATCCTGGAAGCCGAAGGCCGGCGCGAGGCGGCCTATCGTGACGCCGAGGCCCGCGAGCGCGAGGCCGAAGCCGAGGCCAAGGCCACCGCCATGGTCTCCGAGGCCATCGCCCGCGGCGACGTCAACGCCATCAACTACTTCGTCGCCCAGAAATACGTCGAAGCCTTCGCCAGGCTGGCGGACAGCCCGCAGCAAAGGACCGTTATCGTCCCGTCGGAAATGTCGGCCCTGGTGGGCTCGCTCGCCGGGGTGGGGGAACTGGTGAAGACCGTCCGCGAGGATACGCCGCGCCCGCCGCCGCGTTCAGGACGTGGGTCCGCCGTGCCGCCTACGGGAGGCTGAGACAATGATGACCGGCCTGGTCGACTTCTACGGCGTCCACGCCTTTTGGCTGTGGGTGGCCATCGCCGCGGCGGTGCTGGCGATCGAGATCGCGTTCGGGTCGGGCTGGCTCCTGTGGCCGGCCGCATGCGCCGCGGTCGTCGCCATCCTCAGCCTCTTCACCCACAATGCAGCGCTGGAGATCGGCCTCTTCGCCGTGCTCACCATCGCGACCACCCTGGCCGCGCGCCGCTTCTGGCCGCGCAACCGCCAGCCGGAGACGGACATCAACGACAACGTCGCGCGGCTGGTGGGGCATCACGGGCGGGTCACCGCCGCCTTCATCCATGGCGCCGGCCGCGTGCTGGTGGACGGCAAGGAGTGGGCGGCGGAGTCGGTCGATGGCTCGGCCCTGGAGCTCGAGGCGATCGTCGAGGTGGTGGGCCTCAGTGGCGGCTCTCGCCTACGGGTCCGCGCTCAGGCCTGAGCAACCTCAGGCGCGCTTGAACTCCTGCATGCCCAGCCGGGCCAGTTCGTCGGCGCGCTCGTTGTGCTCGTGACCGGCATGGCCCTTCACCCATTTCCAGGCGACGTCGTGTTTGGCCCGCGCCGCGTCCAGCCGCCGCCAAAGGTCGTCGTTCTTCACCGGCTTCTTGTCGGCGGTCTTCCATCCACGGGCTTTCCAGCCGTGGATCCACTCCGAGATGCCCTTCATGACGTACTGGCTGTCGGTGTGCACCTCGACCTTGCAGGGGCGCTTCAGTGATTCCAGGGCTTGGATCGCCGCCATCAGCTCCATGCGGTTGTTGGTCGTCGTCGCCTCGCCGCCATGGATCTCCTTGACGTGCGCGCCCGACATCAGGATCGCGCCCCACCCGCCGGGGCCGGGGTTACCTGAGCACGCGCCGTCGCTGTAGATCACGACCTGCGGGGTCACGAGGCCTCGCCCAGCAGGACGAGGTCCGGGGCCGAGCGGTGCACCGCCAGTTTGCGTTCGTATTCCAGCGGGTCCTTCGGCCGCACCAGCGCGCCGGGCGGCGTCGCGCCCCAGTCGTGCAGCCGGGTCAGGAAGAAGCGCATGGCTGCGCCGTGGGCAAGGACGGGCAGGGCGTCGCGCTCGGCGCGGTTCAAGGGGCGATGCGTCTCGTAGCCCGCCAGCATGGCTCGCGCGCTGGTGATGTTGAAGCTGCCGTCCGCCTCGAAGCACCAGGCGTTCAACGCTACCGCGATGTCGTAGGCCAAGGCGTCGTTGCAGGCGAAGTAGAAGTCGATGGTCCCGGCGAAGGTCCCGTCCGGATTGAAGAAGACGTTATCCGGGAAATAGTCGGCGTGGATCACACCGCTGGGCAGGTCCTGCGGCCAGGCCTTCGCCAGCCGCTCCAGGTCGCCCTCGATGACCGCGGCGAGGCCGGGCTTCAGCGCCTCGGCGTCGCCGTGCAGCTTGGCGAACATCGGCGCCCATGCGGCTTGGCCCAGGTCGTTGGCGCGGGTCATCGCGAACCCTTCCGCCGCCAGGTGCAGGCGCGCCAGACCCTCGCCCGCCTGCCGGCAATGGGCCGCGCTCGGCCGGCGCACCGACAGGCCTGGCAGGAAGGAGAAGATCGCGCAGGGCTTGCCGCGCACGCGCTTCAACGCCTCGCCGGCGCGGTCGATCATCGGCGTCGCCGACGGATAGCCGTGCTGGGCCAGCCAGCGGGTCAGGCCGAGGAAGTAGGGCAGCTCGTCCTCGCGCACCCGCTTCTCGTAGACGGTCAGGATGAACCGCCCCGCCTCGGTCTCGAGCAGGAAGTTCGAGTTCTCCACGCCTTCGGCGATGCCCTTGAAGGCGAGCGGAGCGCCGAGGTCGAAGTCGGCGAGGAGCGTGTTCAACTCCTCATCAGTGATGTCGGTATAGACGGCCATGCGGTGCGGGATGCGGGAGCGCAGCCGGCCGGTCAAGACGCTGGCTGTTGGACGTGGTGCAATTTCTACCTTGAAGAGGTCGATAATTTGCTGGAGCTTGCGGCGACCTCCGCCGTCGGCATCGCGATGAACCCTTTATCGACGGCAACAAGCGGGTGGAGTTCATCGCTCTCGGTCAGTTCCTCCTGGACAACAGGATCGTTCTCACGGCGTCGGACGAGGACGCCACCGAGGTCATGCTGTCGGTGGCTCGCGGAGAAACCGGCATCGAAGCGCTTACATCCGTCGCGCTCTAATTCGCTAGCGCCCGCGGCAGCTTGAAGCTCACCGTCTCGCGGACCGTGTCCACCTCTTCGACCGTGACCTCGAAGGATTCGGCCAGGCGGTCGATCAGGCCCTGGACCAGCAGCTCCGGCGCCGAGGCGCCCGCCGTCACGCCGACGCTGGAGGCGCCTTCGAGCCAGGCCAGGTCAAGGCCGCGGGCGTCGTCGATCAGATAAGCGCCCTTGGCCCCCGAGCGCTTGCCGACCTCCACAAGCCGCACCGAGTTGGACGAGTTGGCCGAACCGAGCACCAGCAGCACCTCGGCCTTGGCCGCCACCGCCTTCACCGCTTCCTGGCGGTTGGTGGTCGCATAGCAGATGTCTTCCTTGTGGGGTGCGGCGATGCCCGGGAAGCGCTCGCGCAGCGCCGCGACGATGTCGGCGGTGTCATCGACCGACAGTGTGGTCTGGGTGGCGAAGGCCACGTTCGACGGGTCCTTGGGCGTGAAGGCGCGCGCGTCTTCGACGGTCTCGATCAGGGCGACCGCGCCTTCCGGAAGCTGGCCCATGGTCCCCACGACTTCCGGGTGGCCGGCGTGACCGATCAGCACGATCTCCTTGCCGGCGTCATAATGGCGCTGGGCTTCCACGTGGACCTTCGAGACCAGCGGGCAGGTGGCGTCGAGATAGAGCATCTGCCGGGACTGGGCCTCGGCCGGCACCGACTTGGGCACGCCGTGGGCCGAGAACACCACCGGCCGGTCGGCCGGGCATTCCGAAAGCTCCTCGACGAAGACCGCGCCGAGGCTCCTCAGCCGCTCGACCACGTGACGGTTGTGGACGATCTCATGGCGCACATAAACCGGCGCGCCGTACTTCTCTATGGCGCGTTCGACGATCTGGATGGCGCGGTCGACGCCCGCGCAAAAGCCCCGCGGCGTGGCCAGCAGGACCTTCAGGGGACGGCGAGGACGGGGCTCTTGCAGCATGCGCGCAAGTTAGGCGCTCGCGCCCGTGTCCGCCAGCCGCGTTGCGGCCGCATTCGATAGCCAGTAGTAGGAGGCCATGCGCGCTGGCATCCTTGCGCGCCTCTTTTCGTTGGACGACCCTGCATGCGCCGCTCCCTGATGCTCTTCGCCGCCGGCCTCGTCCTGGCGGGGGCCACGATCCCCGAACTGGCCGCCGCCCAGCAACGCGGAGGCGATCAGCGACGCCAGGAGGAGGAGGCCGCGAAGAAAAAGAAGCGCGACTCCGAGTGGAGCGACATCCAGGCGCCGCTGCCGCAACTGCGCAACGCCGGCCCGTGCCCCTATGTGAAGGTGCTCTACGACGCCGCCCGCTATGTGGAATTCAAGGACGCCCGCGAGGCGTCGGCCGCGGTCGGCTACACCGGCGAGATCCAGGACGTTTCGGCCGCCTGCCAGTACAAGGACGCCGAGCCGATCAAGGTGAAGATGGAGATCCTCTTCGAACTGGGCAAAGGGCCCCAGGCCGAAGGCTCGTCCAAGAACTATCGCTACTGGGTGGCGGTGACCAAGCGCAACGACGCAGTCATCACCAAGGAATACTTCGACCTGCCGGTGAACTTCCCGGCCGGCCAGGATCGGGTCTACGCGACCGAACAGATCGCCCAGATCACCATCCCGCGGGCCACCATGACCACCAGCGGCGCCAACTTCGAGGTGCTGGTCGGGTTCGACGTCACGCCGGAGATGGCCGCCTTCAATCGCGACGGTAAGCGCTTCCGGCTGAACGCCGGCACGGCCGTCGCCGGGACCACCAACGAAAACAAATGAGCGACCTGAAAAGGGGCCTGAGCGAAGCGGTTTCCGCCGCCTTCGCCGCGGCGGGGCTGCCGGCTGAACTCGGCCGCGTGACTCCGTCTGACCGGCCCGACCTGGCGGATTTCCAATGCAATGGGGCCCTGCCTGCGGCCAAGGCCGTCGGCAAGCCGCCGCGTGACATCGCGACCGATCTGGCCGCC